>Ga0137308_100804_pt1 | contig 42227 bp, 42 predicted proteins | sample Inofrocosms_June_FD_97181 | JGI IMG/M metagenome (GOLD analysis project Ga0137308, IMG submission 97181) | Mouse cecal microbial communities from Vienna, Austria - N-Acetylneuraminic and N-Acetylglucosamine D2O microcosms_June | ecosystem: Host-associated > Mammals > Digestive system > Large...
AAGCAATTCTGGAACAATATAATAAGCGGTATAAAATAGCACATACTATATCTAGTATTCTTAGATGACCCTCAAACATTAAATTACAAGTGGCTCCGAAGCTTTAAATTGGTGGCTCTCAAGCATTAGAATATTCAGGCAAAGGCCCTCTCGCTGGGAAGAAGGCTTTCCCGTTGCAAATTGCTGTCAACCATGATAATCGTGGCAGCATCATCGTCCAAATCCCGGACAATCACCGGCATGGTTTCTTTCTCTGCCAGTTCGCTGGCCCTATGCCGCCTGTGTCCGGCTACCAGTTCATAGCCGCCCTCCGGGTCAGGACGGGCAATCGCCGGAACCAGAACGCCGTACTGCCGGATGCTGTCGGCGGTTTCCATCATGTTTTGTAACCACTTACCCCTCTTTTTGCCCGGTTATCCTATTGGGAACCACTACAAATTTGGTGAAAAACTGTTTTTTTTAGTCAAACTGCATCAAACCCTATCAAAAGCAAAAGCCCGGAAAACCTTGATTTTCCGGGCTTTTTGAGCCATTTTGATAAAATTTAACGCTTGCTGAACTGCGGAGCGCGACGAGCCGCTTTGAGGCCGTATTTCTTACGCTCTTTCATACGTGGATCACGTGTCAGGAAACCTGCTTTCTTAAGCACAGGTCTGTACTCCTCGTCTGCCTGAAGAAGCGCTCTTGCGATACCGTGACGGATCGCTCCTGCCTGTCCTGTGTATCCGCCGCCTTTTACATTGACGATCACATCGAACTTGCCTTCTGTCTCAGTCGCCACCAACGGCTGACGAACAACAACCTTCAATGTCTCCAGACCGAGATACTCGTCGATATCTCTTTTATTTATCGTAACTTTACCTGTTCCTGGTACTAAATATACTCTTGCGATTGATTTTTTTCTTCTTCCTGTTCCGTAGAATCTTGCATTAGCCATCTTAATATCCTCCTTTCAGACTTTCCTAAAACTTCAGTTCAACTGGCTTCTGAGCCTGCTGCTGATGCTCTGGTCCAGCATATACGTGCAATTTCTTGATCATGGATCTTCCCAAAGGTCCCTTCGGAAGCATACCCTTGACAGCAAGTTCAATTACCTTCTCAGGCTTCTTGTCCATCATCTCTGCCAGTGTGGTCTCTTTCATACCGCCTACATAGTCTGAATGATGATAATAAATCTTCTGCTCCATCTTCTTGCCTGTGACTTTCACCTTCTCGGCATTCACAATAATCACATAGTCGCCGGTATCAACATGCGGTGTGAATTCCGGCTTATTCTTACCTCTTAAGATCTTAGCTACTTCTGATGTCAAACGGCCTAATGTACATCCCGCAGCATCAACTACATACCATTTTCTTTCAATCTTATCTGGATTCGCCATATAAGTTTTCATCGGTTTACCTCCTGCAATGAGTCATTAACATATTCATGATAATTATATACGGAACTCCTGATACTTACAGGCCCTCCGTACAGGGTTGTATCGAAAACAACAAGGCTCCGGGGCTTTGGTTCCTTATTGTTTCTCTTTTTGTCATACTGTTAAATTATATTATACGCATCCGTGTGTGTCAACCATTTTCTTCTACTTTTGGCTACTTTTTCGCCACTTTTTTAGAAATAATATACCATGACCTCCGACTCGCATCCATTGTGGTATTGCGGGCATTCTCCGCATTTGCTCACGAACGGGGCTTCCTCCCTTGGCACCACCTGAAACCGGAACTTCTTATAGAATTCCGGCACCTTCGCCGTAAGCCAGATCCGCTTTGCTCCAAGCCGTCCGGCTTCCACCGTCACCGCTTCCACAAGTTTCCGGCCATATCCCATTCCCTGGAACTCCTCCTCCACGGCAACACAGCGAAGGATATATTCATTCGCAGCACAACATAAGCCGGATGCTCCGATCCTCTTATTCTCCTGTACATCTACCAGCTCAAAACAAGTGATCAATCCTTCCGGCCTTGGATCTTCCGGACTGATCTCAAGCCCGGACCGAACGAACAAATCTACCATTGACTCATAATCCATCGTTTTTCTCAACAAATATCTTTCCATAAATCCTGTACCTCATTCACAATATGTTTCATTGACTATAGCATATTATCGCTGTTTTTGCTATAATAATTCCGAAGTGCAAACACTGCACAACTTCAATCAAGTTCGCCGCACTGTTCCAGAGCCGTTCTGGAGAAGGTCCGGCGGGGAAAGAGAGGTATTATCATGTGGGCTTACAATGGAGTATTTTACCAAATATATCCGATCGGATTTTGCGGGGCGCCCGTACACAACGACGGCAAATGCGTCCCAAGGATCCGCAAATTATTAGACTGGTCAGAATATCTGGGGAATCTTGGCATCGATTCCATCCTGCTCAATCCGATCTTCGAATCGGACAACCACGGCTATGATACGCGGGATTTCAAGCAGATCGACTGCCGTCTTGGTACCAACGAAGACTTTGCCGACGTCTGCAAGAGTCTCCACAAGCACGGTGTGAAGATCGTACTGGACGGTGTTTTCAACCATGTGGGACGCGGATTCTGGGCGTTCAAGGATGTACTGGAGAAGAAGTGCGATTCCCCTTACAAAGACTGGTTCCATATCAACTTCGACGGCAATAACAGCTACAACGACGGCTTCTGGTACGAGGGCTGGGAGGGACATTTTGAACTGGTCAAACTGAATCTTCATAATCCCGCTGTCACCGATTACCTCCTGGAATGTGTGAAATTCTGGGTAGATACATTTGACATCGACGGGCTGCGTCTGGATGTCGCCTACAGCCTTGACCATCATTTCATGAAGAGACTGCGTTCCTATGTACAGGAGCTAAAGAGTGATTTCGTATTGATCGGCGAGGTCTTGTTCGGGGATTATAATCTGATCGTTAATGATGAGATGCTGCATAGCTGCACTAACTACGAATGCTACAAGGGTATCTATTCCAGCTTTAATTCTATGAATCTGTTTGAGATCGCCCACTCCCTGCATCGTCAGTTTGGCGCGGACCAATGGTGCATTTATCGGGGTAAGCATCTGATGACCTTCGTCGATAACCATGACGTTACCAGACTTGCAAGTATCCTGACCAATAAGAAACACATCCCGCTGGCATATGGTCTCTTGCTTGGTATGCCTGGTATCCCGTGCTTATATTATGGAAGCGAATGGGGTGAGACCGGCGAGAAGGCGCCGGATAACGATTACGCCTTAAGGCCGTGCTTCGAGGAACCCAAGCCTAATGAACTTACCGACTATATCAGGCTTCTGATCACCGTCCGCCAGAAGAGCGACGCCATCTGCAACGGTTCATACAGGAATGTGGTGATTCAGAACCATCAGTTGGTATTTGAACGCCGCTCTAACGATGAATGCGTCATGATCGCGATCAACGCGTCAGATTCTCCTTACACAGCGCGCCATCAGGATCTTAACGGCAATGCGCTGGATCTGCTGACCGAAGAGAAAGTAACCATGAACGGAAGTCTGGAACTGCCTGCCTACAGTGTGCAATACTTAAAAGTAATGTAACGATTATCAATAGGGCCGCCGATTTAACGATGATATCGTCATTCGGCAGCCCTTTTTTATTATTTCATGACTATTTTCTTAAAATTCTTCTTTCCCTTCTTCAGCACGATTCCTTCGCCGCCAAGCCTGTCGCCTGTGAATTCTGTATAGATATCCGTAAGCTTCTCCCCGTCTGCCGATACGCCTCCCTGGGTGACCGCACGGCGCGCCTCGGATTTGCTTGGAACTAAGCCCGCCTTCACCAGCATCGTCAGGATATCGATCTTACCGTCCGTAAGGTCCGCTGCCGTCAGTTCAACGCAAGGCATATCCGCCGCAGCGCCCTGGCTGAACAGCGCCTTCGCCGCTGCGAGCGCTTTCTTGGCCTCTTCCTCGCCGTGAACCATCTTAGTCAGCTCGAATGCAAGGATCTCTTTGGCCGTGTTGAGCTGCGCCCCTTCCCAGGAATCCATCTTATCAATCTCCTCAAGCGGAAGGAATGTCAGCATACGGATACATTTCAGTACATCTGCATCTGCAACATTTCTCCAATACTGATAGAACTCAAACGGAGTCGTCTTCTCCGGATCAAGCCATACCGCGCCTTTCTGGGTCTTGCCCATCTTCTTCCCCTCAGAATTCAGAAGCAATGTGATCGTCATGGCGCTTGCATTCTTACCAAGCTTACGGCGGATCAGCTCTGTTCCCCCTAACATGTTGCTCCACTGGTCGTCGCCGCCGAACTGCAGATTGCAGCCGTACTTCTGGAACAATGCGTAGAAATCATAGCTCTGCATGATCATATAGTTGAACTCCAGGAAACTTAAGCCCTTCTCCATCCTCTGCTTGTAACATTCTGCCGTCAGCATCCGGTTCACGCTGAAGTGTGAGCCCACCTCGCGCAGGACTTCGATGTAATTCAGGTCCTTCAGCCAGTCTGCATTATTGACCATCAGTGCTTTCCCTTCCGAGAAGTCAATGAAACGGCTCATCTGCTTCTTAAAGCAGTCACAGTTGTGCTGAATCGTCTCCTCCGTCATCATCTGACGCATGTCCGTCCTTCCTGACGGATCGCCGATCATAGCCGTTCCGCCGCCGATCAGCGCGATCGGCTTATTCCCCGCCTCCTGAAGACGCTTCATCAGGCACAGCGCCATAAAATGCCCCACATGAAGGCTGTCCGCCGTCGGGTCAAACCCGATATAGAACGTAGCTTTTCCATTGTTGATCAGTTCCCTGATTTCCTCCTCATCCGTTACCTGCGCGATCAGGCCTCTTGCCTGCAGTTCTTCATAAATTCCCATAATCTGTATCTCTCCCTTCTTCAAAATATATTCTATCTGACAAACGCTACAAATCCGCAATCCGTAGGATGATCCAGGATATAGCAGTCTTGCCTGCCCAAATATTTCCGCAGCATACATGCAATCGTCATGTCCCCTCCTGCACAGAGGATATTTCACAAACTAAGTATCAATAGCAGATTGCTCCCCCTCACGTCCGTAAAATAAATGCTTATACGTCCTCACGTCCGATGTGGTCCGGCGCTCAGTATAACAAAAAAACCCTTATCTATCACATAGATAAGGGCAGATCATTCCTGCGGTACCACCTTAATTCACTGGCCATTCACATCGCCAGCCTCCGCAAGCCGCTCATACATCAGAAAATTACGGCTCCGGCATATTAACGTATGCCTTACGTCACAGCCTACTCATCCGCATCCTCATGCAGACCCATCGGTGTGCAGCTCCAAGATGTATTCATGATCTCTTCCTTCATGCGCCTCTCATCCGCCGGCAGCTCTCTGTATGGGTGTAAAGATCATTACTTCTTCTCTTCTAAGCCTTTCACATATATGCTTGATGTACATCCTACCGTATTTGCCCGGCTTTGTCAAGATAGTTTTTGTAGAACCGTATCCGGAACTGTCCGCCTCCCTCCGGTGCGTTCTGTGCCCGGATCACAGCATTCTCCCGCGCAAGGATCATCTGCGCCAGGGCAAGCCCGATCCCAAAGCTGTCTTTCCCCGCGTTCTCTCCTCTGTAAAACCGCTCGAACAGATGCGGAAGATCTTCCCTGGATATCCCGCTCCCCGAATCCGTGATCTGAAGTTCGGTGTAAAGCGGATTCTCATCGCAGCAGATGGAGAGCCTCCCACCGTCCGGCGTATACTCAAGTCCGTTCTTGATTACATTCTGCACCGCTTCAAGCGTCCATGCATAATCTCCGGTAATTGCCTTTCCTTCTGCACCGCTGATGCTGCAGGTCTTATCGTGTACTTCCATCGCGATCTCAAAGGGCGCGACCGCTTCGGCAAGAAGCTGCTCCAGATAAAACGTCTCTTCCTGCAGTACAATACTCCCCGCTTCCAGCTTGGACATCCGAAGAAGCGCCGTAACCAGCCACTCGATCTTACCCAGCATCCTTTCGCATTCCCGCAGCAGGCGCCTCCTTGTATCTTCATCTAGCCCCGAGCTCCTTAGCCGCTCCAGCAGAATGTTAATTGACGTAAGCGGCGTTCGTATCTGATGCGATATATCTGCAAGTGCTTCCGCAAGCGAAGTCTTGTCCTTCTCAAGACGCTCCGCCTGCTCCTTTAACCGAATCGTCATCTTATTGATCTCATCCCTGAGTATTTCCAGATCTCCCTCACGGAAATGCTTGAACTCCGTAATCTCACTGCCATGGAGTGTCGCGTCTATCTGTTCTGCAAGCATCCGCATCTCCTGATAACGCCTGCTCTCCCTCAGGAAATGTAGACCGCACCAAAATATACTGCAAAGAACCGCCGCACCTGAAGCGTCTCTTCCCCACGCCAACCCTGCAGCCAGTCCGGCTAGAATCGTTCCAAGTACAGATATAACAGTCTGCTCCCTAAACCCTCTGTTACGGAATATCCACATAATCTTCCTATGCCTCCATCCGGTATCCCAGGCCGCGCACAGTCTTGATGATCTGCGGATTCTGCGGATCACACTCAATCTTATCGCGAAGCCGCTTGATATACACCGTCAGCGTATTGTCATTCACATATTCTCCCGCGACATCCCAGATTTCCTCCAATAACCGCCCCCGGGACAGGATCTTCCCGCGGTGGTTCAGGAATACAAGAAACAGCCGGTACTCGAGCGCCGAGAGAAATAATTCCTCTCCTGCACGCATCACCGTCCCCCTCTCTGTATCTATCTTCAGATCTCCCATATACACCGCACCGCCGGATCTCCCTGCGCGCCTCAGAACAGACCGCATCCTTGAGACCAGCTCCCTGGGTCTGAACGGCTTGCTGATATAGTCGTCCGCCCCCATATCAAGCCCGGTGACTACAGAGAATTCATCTCCCAGTGCAGTCAGAAATATTACCGGGATATCATACTTCGTCTTGATCGCCGTGCAGACGCTATATCCGTTCCCCTCCGCCAGTGTCACATCCAGAAGGATCAGATCCGGCCGTCCTGACTCCAGAATCTCCATTGCCTTTGTCTGTCCGTCCGCGGCCGTGACCTCGAATCCCTCTTCCTTTAAGAATGCCGACAAGTTCTCAACGATCGCCGGGTCATCCTCTATTAATAATATCTTAGATTTCACCATTCTTCTCCATGACTACTCTATATGCTTCTAACATTCATTATACGGACCGCCCATGAAGATATCAAGTCTTAACTGATCTCCGTCCTTCTTAAAAGCCTATAACAAATGAACAGAATAACCAGGATGATCACTGTCATCGTCAGAACTCCCAGAAATGGATTATTACTTCTGAATCCCATAATGTTCATAAATCCATTCGCCAATTTGAATACTTCTCTGTGAAAATATGCCCCAATCACAGGCAGCACGCCAAAAATGAAGAGCGGAAGCCCCACACAATAAAAAGTACGGAACTTCTTCGCTATCCGGCAGTATGCTCCTGCGGTCAAAAGCCCGGAAGCAAATAACAAAAAATCAACGAGCGCCGACAGCACAAAGCTTACGGCCGCGCCTGACACGCTGCCTGCCCTGTCATAAAACTTCGAGTAACACACTTCCCAGATATCGATAGCTCTAAAATTGCCGTTTCCTGAAAAAACTGCTCCCATCCGTACACCAAAGAAGAGGATAAGCAAATCGATCAATGCGCATACACAGCCTGCAATTACCATCACACACAGAACACTCTGAAAATAACACTTTCTTGATATACCGTTCTGAACCGCCATCAGTAAATGCTCCTTATATACAGCGATACCAAATACAAGACAAAAAACAGCACCCGGCACGCCATTTCCATTTATACCAATATCTATATCGCCGAATGTAATGCTGATCACAAGCGGAACACAATAGAGCAGCAGCATCACCAATGCGTAACTCAAACAAGAGTAAGTCAAATCTTTTAACTGAAACCTTAATATCTTCTTCATATAATATCACTCCTTTTCTATCTGCCGTGAAGATTGTCTGTCAACTTAATGAACAGCTTCTGCAAATCCATCTTAGATACCGAAAGCCCTGACGGAAGCGGATATTCCGGTTCTCCTATGACATAAGCGCTCTTCAATCCTCCCAGTATATCCGTACCGATCACTTCCCTTGCCTTAATATAGGCATCCACGGTCCCGGCCGGTCCGCTGATGCAATAACCGCTGTCGAGAAGGCTCTCCGTCGGTTCATTCCGAATGATCTGCCCCTTGTCAATCACGATAACCTGTTCTATAATGTTGGCCGCTTCTTCAATCAGATGTGTCGATACAACGGCCGTGAACGGATCTCTGGCATATTTCTCAATCAAAAGCTTATAAAACAACTCGCGGTGACAGGCGTCAAGCCCGAGAACCGGCTCGTCTAAGAATACAAACGGAACATTCACTGACAGAGCCGTAATATTCCTGAAAATGGATTGATACCCTGTCGACAAACTCTTAATCTTCTTCTTCACCGGAAGCTCAAAAAGCCTGCTAAGCTCCCCTGCATAATCCGCATCAAAATCCGGGTAAAACTCTCGGGTCCACCGGAACGCGTCCTTCACCTTCATACCTTCCGGGTACAGATTCGTCTCATTTGCAAGGAAGCACTTCGATAACAGCGCAGTATTCTCCGTCAGTGTCTCATCCCCCATCAGTACCGTACCGCTGCCCGGGAACAGGCGGTTATTAATAATATTCAAAAGCGTGGACTTCCCGGCTCCGTTCCTTCCCAACAGCCCATAGATGGTATTCTCTTCAATCAGAAGATTCACATGGGACAAGGCCTTCGTATCCTTGAATTCTTTGGATACATCTCTTACTTCAATTCTGCTCATTGTACAAATCCCCTTTCTATCATAGCAATGATCTCATCGCTGGTAATTCCCAGTCTCTTCGCTTCCTCCACCAGCCTGCTCACATAATTGTCATAGAACTGATTCTGTCTCTTCTTCTGAAGCTTGCTTACGGCTCCCTTCGCTACAAACATGCCGACCCCCCTCTTCTTAAATACAATCTCTTCATCCACCAGCAGATTAATGCCCTTAAGCGCCGTGGCAGGATTGATCTTATAATTAACAGAAAATTCTGTAATCGAAGGAATCTGGCTTTCTTCGGGAAAAGCACCTGTTAATATCCCGTCTTCAATGCCCTCGGCGATCTGGATAAAAATAGGCTTTTCCTGATCAAGGTCAAGTTTCATATAGCTCCTCCTTCTTCCAGTGCATCGGATAATATTATCTTTCGGTGTACTGGTTGCTTATATAGTTAGTTACTCGAGTAATTAACTATATAAGTATATAACCATAAGTATTGAAAAATGTCAATAGAAATATACAAAAAACTCAAAAAAACGTCTAACGCTTGAATCTATCCGTCAGACAAGTTATACTAATATCCGTACATTATTTTAGATTAAAGAGGGTTTTATTATGAGGATAATGATCGCATCTGATATACACGGAAGTTCTTTTTACCTGAAAAGGCTCCTGGAACGCTATACTGAAGAGCAGCCCGACAAGCTGCTTCTCCTCGGAGATCTTCTCTACCATGGTCCGAGAAACGATCTTCCCAAAGGCTATGCACCCAAAGAAGCCATAGAACTTCTCAACAATATAAAAGAAGAGATTCTCTGTGTCCGCGGCAACTGTGATACGGAGGTTGACCAGATGGTACTTAAGTTCCCTATTCTTGCGGATTACTGCATTCTGTACGAGCAGGGACATATGATCTTCGCAACACACGGCCATCACTGCAATACGTCCAATCCTCCCATGCTTAAGTCCGGCGATATCCTGCTTCACGGACATACGCACATCCCGGCAGCCGAAGATTTTGACGGCAGATATTACTTAAATCCAGGCTCCGTCTCCATTCCAAAGGAGAACAGCTCTCACGGCTATATGATGTTAGAAGACGGGCTTTTCACATGGAAGACTCTGGACGGAGATGTTTACAGACATTTTCACATGAATCCTTCACATCATCTTCATTCACTGTAAACACACGATAAAATTATCAAATGGAGTTATATATGAATAGAAATAAGAACGCATTTATCAATGGAATCCGAGACGGGATTCCGATTGCCCTTGGCTACTTTGCCGTAGCATTTTCTCTGGGAATCGTAGCAAAAAAGGCCGGACTGAATCCTGTTCAGGGATTCTTATCCAGCCTGTTAAACCATGCCTCCGCCGGAGAATATGCTGAATTTACCGTTATCATGGCAAATGCACCTTATATCGAGATGGCATTTGTCATTCTGATCACCAATATCCGCTATATGCTGATGAGCTGTGCGCTGAGCCAGCGCTTTGATCCGAGCACCTCTAACGCGCACCGATTTCTGGTAGGCTTTGGAATCACAGACGAGATCTTCGGGATCAGCATTGGAAGGATCGGCGCATTAAACCCCTATTACAACTACGGCGCGATGGCGATCGCCCTCCCTGGCTGGTCGCTCGGCACCGCCTTCGGGATCGTCGCAGGCAACATCCTGCCCGCATCTATCGTCAGCGCCTTAAGCGTAGCGCTATACGGTATGTTTATCGCCATCATCATCCCTGCATCCAGAACGGATAAGATAGTAGGCGGCGTGGTGATCGCAAGCTTTCTTGCAAGCTTCGCCGTATCTAAGATCCCGCAGCTTGACCAGATGTCTGACAGCATGAAGATCAGCCTTCTCACCGTGATCATCGCAGGCGCTGCCGCCGCCTTATTCCCGTCAAAGGACGACGACGGCTTTGACACTGATAGCAGAGAGGAAGGAGGCAGCAGAATATGACGCACAATATCTACCTGTACATACTTGTGGCCGCAGCCGTATCCTTCCTGATCCGTGTCCTCCCGCTGACTCTCATACGTAGAAAGATCAAGAATCCTTTTATACGGTCATTCCTCTATTACGTTCCATATGTGACGCTGTCGGTAATGACATTTCCCGCGATCATCACTGCTCCCAAGCTTCCTCTTGCAGGCATTCTGGCCCTTACCGCAGGCGTTGCCGCCGCCTGGAAGGGTCTTAATATGATGGGAATCGCCGCGTTATGCTGCGCCGTCGTATTCGTCTGTGAGATGGCCGCTCCATATCTGATGTAAAAAGGGCTGTCGGAGGATGTATTAATATTTATAATGTACGGATGAACCTCATAAAGGCTTCGCGCCCTTCTTCCGTACACTTATACACACCCGCATCCTCCAGCACATGCGTGAATGTGATACCGATCTCTTCCTTCAATACATCCATCACATTCTCCCTGGTAATGCTGTCATACTTCGGCAGGAATGCTTCCACCCACCGAGCGTGCTTCACAAGCTTCTCATTGCTTCGGATATCCTTGCCCTCTGCCAGATAATCCGCAAGAGTCTCCATCTCATCTTTCAATCTGGACGGCAGCACAGCAAGCCCCATAACCTCGATCAGGCCGATATTCTCCTTCTTGATGTTATGATACTGCGCATGCGGATGATAAACCCCAAGCGGATGCTCCTCTGTAGTGATATTGTTCCTCAGGGTCAGATCCAACTCGAAGACGTCTCCCACCTTCCTTGCTATCGGCGTGATCGTATTGTGCGGTTCCCCGTCTGTCTCTGCATAGATAAATGCAGCTTCATCCGTATATCCTCTCCACGCGGCCAGAACATGATCCGCCAGTTCAATCAGGCGCTTCTCATCCTTATGCCTGATACGGAGAACAGACAGAGGCCATTTGACAATTCCCGCTTCCACGTCCTCATACCCCGGTATCGTCACAGACTTTTCAATCGGCGCTTTTGCCATGGCAAATGTATAGTTGCCTCCCTGGAAATGGTCATGGCTGAGGATAGAGCCGCCAACGATCGGAAGATCCGCGTTGGATCCCAGGAAATAATGCGGGAACAGCTTGATAAAGTCGAATAACTTAATAAATGCAGCCTTCTCGATCTTCATCGGAACATGCTGTCCGTTGAATACAATACAGTGCTCATTGTAATATACATACGGAGAATACTGGAATCCCCAATTACTGTCATTAATAGTGATCGGGATGATCCTGTGGTTCTCCCTTGCCGGATGGTTCAGACGCCCCGCGTATCCCTCATTCTCCATACAGAGCAGGCACTTGGGATAGCTGCTTGCCTTCGCATTCTTCGCCGCCGCGATCGCCTTAGGGTCCTTCTCCGGCTTGGACAGATTGATCGTAATATCAATCTCACCGTAAGGAGAATCCACTTTCCACTTCATATCCTTCTTCACGCGGTAGCGGCGGATATAGTCGCTGTCCTGACTGAGCTTGTAGTAATAATCGGTTGCTTCCTTCGGAGAATCCGCGTATTTCTTCGCAAATGTCTCCTGCACCTGGGCCGGTCTTGGAACCAGACAGTTCATCAGCTTCGTGTCGAATAAGTCTCTGTAACCGATACTGTCCTCGATGATGCCGCGCTTCACCGCTTCGTCAAGCAGTTCTTTTAAAACTGATTCCAATTCAATGTCATTCGCATCGACCGGAACATCCTCATAATCATCTTCGCGGAACATATCTAACAGAAGGTTTGTTGTATAGACACGCTCTGTCTCAGGAATCAAACCAGTCTGAATGCCGTATTCTACTAATTTCTTGATATTCTCATTTAACATCTTCTCTTCTCCTTCCCCATCTGAAAGACAGCCTCTATGATTGCCCGGATGGATTTTTCTTATATAACACCGGCGCCGTCGCCGATATCTACTACATAGAATTCAGCCTCATGTCCGACCTTCTCCTGATAGGTCTTTCCGATCTCGCTGATAAATGTATCTACCGCGTCATTCTTCACGATACTGACCGTGCACCCGCCAAATCCGCCGCCGGTGATACGGGAGCCTAACACACCCGGCATCGCCTGTGCAAGATCAACCAGAATATCGATCTCTTCGCAGGAAACTTCATAGTCATACCTTAAGGATTCGTGAGATGCGTTCATCAGTTTCCCGAACAGTTCAACATCCTGGTTCTTCAAAGCCTCTACTGCACGGATCGTTCTCTGGTTCTCGTACACGGCATGCTTCGCGCGTTTTTGCCTTACGGCATCCTTAATGGCATCCTTATGCGCCTCGTATTCTTCCTCTGTCAATTCTCCCAGCGATTCGATCTTAACCACAGTCTTAAGCTCCTTAAGCGCAGTCTCGCATTCATTCCTCCTGTCATTGTAAGCAGAATCTACAAGACTGTGTTTCACCTTACTGTTGGTGATCACGATCTTCGCATCCTCTAATACAACCGGAGCATACTCATAATGCAGCGTATTGGTATCAAGGAAGATCGCATGATCCTTCTTGCCCATCGCGCTTGCAAACTGATCCATGATTCCACAGTTGCATCCGTTGAAATTATTCTCCGAATCCTGGCCGATCAGCGCGATATCCACCATAGATACATCGAATCCATATGTATCCTTCAGAATCACACCTGTCAGAACTTCCAGTGATGCGGAAGATGACAGCCCCGAGCCATTCGGAATATTGCCGTAGATCAGAATGTCCAGACCGTGAGTCAGCTTATACCCTCTCTTCTCAAACGCCCACATCACGCCCTTCGGATAGTTCGTCCAGTTCGCCTTCGGGTCCGGAACCAGTTCATCCAGGCTTGTCTCGATCACTCCCAGCCTCTCAAAATTGGCAGAATAGAACCGAAGCTTCCTGTCTGATCTGCTCCTTACGATTCCATAGGTTCCAAGAGTCAATGCACACGGGAATACGTGGCCGCCGTTATAATCCGTATGTTCCCCGATCAGATTCACACGGCCCGGCGCAAAATAAGAACGGATCTCCCCTTCGCCTCTGTACAGTTCTTGAAATTGCTGAATTAATTTCTCCTTCATACTTATGTCCTCCATTCTTCCTGCGGCAGTTCAGATAAGCTTCCCTGCGGCATTCTTTATTTTTCTTAATCTTCCTGGCGCTTCTCTTGCGCATTTACCTTATCTGATTTATAATTATAATGAGATTGAGCAGGGGATACAATAAGAATATTCGATAATATTATCAGTATATTGAGGAAATGGAGATCGGCTATGCAGCTTCACATAGAAAAAGACCAAAAAGAGATCAAGAAACACGGTAACTATGAATTCCCCGTCCATTTAAGCCTTGAGAAAATACAATCCTACGAGCAGGATTCATTTCCCTGGCACTGGCACCCGGAGATCGAACTGACCTGGATCATGTCTGGACAGATCGAATATTTTGTGAATGATAAGAAGTATCTGTTAAAAGAGGGCGAAGGATTGTTCTGCAACAGCAACGCTCTTCACTCTGGATATATGAAGGACGGAAGAGACTGCAATTATCTGTCCGTCACCTTCCATCCCAGGTTCATATATGGATACGAGAACAGCCTTCTCCAGACGAAATATGTTGACTTTATCACTTCCAATGAATCCTGGCACTCTCTGATGCTTGGAACCGAAACTGCCTGGCATCAGGATATCATCAGACAGATTCAGAACATTTACCAGATGTCAAAGACGCCGCCGCCGGACTATGAGCTCAAGGTACATCTTACCCTGGCCGGAATCTGGCAGAGGCTCTACCTGTACTATATCTCCCTTCCCGTCAGCGGATACCGGCCCAAGAAGCATCTGGCACGGCTGAAGGATATCCTCTCCTTTGTTCAGGAACACTATGCCCAGGAGCTTACGCTGGATGAGATCGCCGAGCATGTGAATATCTGCAAGAGCGAATGCTGCAGGTTCTTCAAGAAATATATGAAGATGACCATCTTCGAGTACATCCTGTTTCTGCGGGTTCAGAACAGTCTGCCGCTTCTGAGGGAAGGAGAGAGCGTCACGAAGATCGCAAGCATGACCGGGTTCTCCACCCCGGCCTACTATGGGCAGATCTTTAAGCGGTATATGGGATGCTCGCCCAGCAAGTATCGGAGGGAGCATATGGGAGAAGTGTAAACTCTCTTAATCGCCGCCCTGCCAGATCAACATTTCCTGACCAGGCAATCCTTCTCAAAAAATGCCGCTCCATAACACAGGATTGTCCGATATCCCTTCAGATCTGTCCGCACATATCCCTTTCGGCTGATCTGTTCTATTGCTTCCTGACAATCCCGCTCCATATCGCTCTCCTTCTTAGAGTGCTTGGCTTCTATGATCAGCGCCCGGCGGTTACTCCTGTCTTTGACCACAATGTCCGCGCGTCCGGTTCCTTGTTCCTTATTAGATGACACAGCATATCCCGCCCCTACGAATAATCCCGCTGTAAACGCATGGTAATAATCTTCCTTATAATCATAATAACTGATCGTATCAAACAAGATATCCGTCACCAATTCTGTCAGCTTCCGATCGTCTCCGCTCCACCATGCTTCCAACAGTTCTCTTCTATCCATCCCGGTGACCGTATCCCGGAACCACTTCGCAATAGTATCCTCAAATATGGTCTTGACCTCCTCATTCGGGATGCGAAGAACAGTTGTTCCTTCCTCCTTCTGAAATCCTTCCGGGTACTTCCCCTCTCTTACCCGAGTCAAATATCCTGTCAGATACAGGATGCTCCACAGATTCTCCTCAGAGGAATTCGTAAGGTCATAAGTCATATCTTCTACGATTCTCTCCTGAATCACGCCCCCTGCCAGAAGTATCTCGAATTTGCCTCTCACATCCATACCCGGCAGATCAATGAAGCTTCGGATAATCTCATTATGGCTGGTATCCTTCCAATAATTCGCCGGTTTAGACTGCGGATCAAGTTTCAGCATACTTACATGATTCACCACATCCCAGGGACAATAGACTTCAATTTCCCCAAACAGATACCCGTCATACCAGTGCTTCATCTTTGCAAGATGCTCTGTCAATCCTGTTGCTTCCAACAATCCCCTAACCTCTTCTTCTGTAAATCCAAAATAACGGTCGAACCGCCTGTTCGATACAGAGTTAGATACGAAGTTATTCGCACCGGTAAAGATACTCTCCTTCGCAATACGCAGACATCCCGTAACCACGGCAAATTCCATACAGGGATTACTCTTCCACGACATTCCCAGAAATACCCGGATCACATCCAACATCTCCCTGTAATATCCTCGGTCGCTGGCCTTGGCCAGCGGCACGTCATACTCGTCCACCAGAAGAATGACCGGTTTCCCAAAATGTGCCGCCATCATCCGCATCAGCGTAACCAGTGCACCTTGTATATCTCCTCTCGTTCCTTTTTGATAAGACAAACGTTCAAAAATCTCTTTATCTCCTCTTAGCACCTGCTCACTTTCCATTAAATAAGTATGGTCTCTGCATAGCGAAGATATCACGAACTGCAGCATCTCATAAGCGCTGGGAAAATCTCCCCCTGCGACATCCTTCAACGTCAGGAACAGAACCGGATATTGGTTCATCCATTTATCACATAGCTCTTGATACTTCGAGATCTCCAATCCCTCGAACAGTTCCCTGCTGTCCCTCCGTATATCAAAAAATTCTCTCAGCGTGTCCATGAACAACGTCTTTCCAAAACGGCGGGGACGGGTAATAAGGCTGATCTTAAAATCCTCATCAAAGAGTTCCTTAATCATTCCTGTTTTATCCACATAGTAACTTCCTTTTTCCCTGATCTCCCTGAACCACTCGATTCCGATCGGCAGCCTGACTGACATATGCTCGCACCTCCTTTGAAGGCTGTCTCTATCTAATCTTATGAACCTGACGGCATATAAGGCCTCAATATTCCCGCCACATTACTGATCGGCATCGTCTGCAGCCACACCTTCCCCGGTCCGCTGATCACAGTGTTAAACAGCCCTTCTCCGCCAAACAGCATATTCTTCACTCCAGGCACACTCTTGATTTCCATCTGGCATGTAGCTGTCATCGCCGCAAGATGTCCGGTATCCACTACGATCTGCTGTCCCGGCTGCAGCTCATACTCCACTACATGCCCGTCAAATTCCGCGAATACGGTTCCATGCCCGCTGATCTTCTGCATGATAAAGCCCTCTCCGCCGAACAGGCCTGAGCTGAACTTCTTATTGAAGAATACGGACAGCTCTACTCCTGCCTCTCCTGCAAGGAACGCACTCTTCTGGAATACCATCTCCTGCCCCGGACCGATCTCATACGCCTTGATCGACCCCGGGAAACTGGATGCAAATGCGATCATACCATTGCCGCCCTGCGCAGTATAGACGTTCTGGAACATCTTCTCTCCTGAGAACATCCTTCCGAATGCTTTCCCAAGACCGCCGTTCGTCGTCGTCTCCATCAGCATATTCGGTGACATCCATGACATGCCGCCGCCCTCTGTGATCATCTTCTCTCCGCCTTCAAGCTGACAAATCACTACCGGAAGAGTCTCGCCTAGAATCTCATATCTCATAGTTATATACCTCCTGCCTATCTTATTCTTCGATACCTTCATTATATCAATACGAATTTAGGGTGTAAAGCTTTAATTCCACTCCATCCCGGCTCCGGCCGCGACCGCCCTGTCATAGATCACCTTCGCTGTAACCAAATCCTGCGCGGCAACTCCTACCGACTTGAACACGATGATCTCATCATCGTCCTCTCTCCCGGCTAATTCACCCTTGACCACATTCCCGATATCTCCTGTGATTTCCCCTCCGCCAATAATCGGAAAGCCCGCTTGTCCGCCTCAATAGCATCCTTCATCGTAAATACTTTTCTAATATCTTCTTTTGATAACAGTAACATCATTCGTTCCTCCCAATCTTATTCCTTTTTTGCTGATACAACATTCCTATCATTATTATCTAAGTATTTCTACTTTACAAGAATGCTTCTTTGTCTTCCTGTCATATCCAATTCCTACTGCCAGAATTTGTCCTGTATACCTGAGCGCTTCACCAAGCTTTCCCTGGAATCTTAGTATATATTCTTTATCCTTAATTTGCCAAATCGCCTCTTCCGGCGTATGATCCACCTTAAGCTCAAGAATCAACCCTTTCTCATTTTCCTTATACGGATAGAAGATAAAATCAACGAAACCCTTTCCTGCTCTATCTTCCCGCTCCACCCGATATCTGTCACGTGCCGCAAGATAAACCAGATTGACCAACGCTGACAACTCTATTTCATTATTATACAGCAATATCGGGGTCTCAGTATTATGCACATATTGTAAAATCTCCGACATCGTACTGGTATCACCTGCCAAGGTTGCTCTCAGCATTTTAGCGGACTCTTTCGCCAAGCGGTATACATAACCAAAGGACTCTTTGTTCAACAACAATTCTTCATATTTCAGCATCAGTTCTTTATTAGGCACAAATACCTCCCCATCTTCATAGGTAAGCAATCCATATATTACCATCGCTGAATAAATCTGATCCTTCGTAACTAATTCCCTGGCGGTTGCCGCATATTCCTGCATCCTTGCTTCTACATGCTCTCCCGCTACCATCAATGCAATATCATCTCTGACCTCTTCTACATTATTTCTGACATAATAAAACACAGAATCATATGTCCCCGAACTGGTCCAGTAATTCGCCAATTGATTATTAGCCAGCGCACTGACCACTGAACGCGGATTATACAGATGTTCTCCCCCCGCTGTATGATAACCGTCATACCACTCGTCTAATTCCGCTCTGGCGATACGCCGGTCTATGGTCTCTGCCTTATACACCTCATAGAGATGATCAACCTCCGAATTCAAGAAACCAAAATACTCTCCAAATCGAATTTTTGTAGCCATATCATACTCCAAAAACATATTCAGCTCCGAACCTTCTGAATATTTTGCAATCGGAAGGACGCCTGTCATATAGGCAAATTCAACATAACTCTTCCCCTTAAGCAATGATTTTAAAAACAAAAGATATTCCCGTTTATTCTCTTCTGTTATAAATGTCATATGGAACAATGCATCCCACTCATCAATCACAAAGAGAAACTTCTGCTCCTTTTCCTCGAATATAAGGGACAGCAGATCCCATACCGCCTTGCTCTGATCTAATTTGAGATCTGGATAAGCCTGTACAAGATCCTGATAAATCCCATCCTCGATTCTTGAAATATAGCTCCTGTAATCACGGCATTCTTTCGGAATCTCACTGCAGTCCAGATAGATTACTTCATGCCTGTTCAAATGCTCCAGACATTTCTTCGATTCGGCAATTGCCAAATGTTCAAACACATCCTTGCTGTCTCTCGCCTTCCCGAAAAAAGCACCGATCATATTCGCCGCCACAGTCTTTCCAAAACGCCGCGGCCTAACAATACAGAAGAAACGCTGTTCTCGTCCAAGAGCCGGAATCAATTCCTCTATCATCGCTGACTTATCCACAAAATATGGATCCTGTGAAATCATCTTGTATTTATCATATGGAGCAATACTATTTAAAAATAATCCCATAATACCGATTCACCCCTAAGCATCTTTTCTCCATTATATAAGACCTCATACATTGTTACAAGCGAATTTATCATTCTGCCATAGTTTAGGATCATCAATTCCTGAAAAAGATATGAGGCATGGAATGAACCTGACGTCATCCCATGCCCCTATATTCTCTTAAGTATTCTGCTTATCCTTACTCTTACCGGCTCCTGCCGCACAGAACAGCACAAATCCCAAGAACAGCACCGCCGCTGCCATCCATCCGGCAAGCACCGCCGTCCCGCGTCCCGCAAACATATCATAATACCCTTTCAGATAGATAACGATAATGATCAGCGGAAGCACATAAGATACATATCCCTTAAGCCCGCGCGGGAAATGAACGCCCTCCCCGGTATTAACTTCACTGAGGAAATTCTCCCATCCCCATCCGTTCTTCCTGGTACAGAACAGCACATACCCCAGACTTCCGAGGGGGAGCAGGTTATTGGACACAATGAAATCCTCCAGGTCCATGATATTCGTCCCCGCGCCCAACGGTTCAAACCCGGCAAGAACATTAAATCCAAGCACGCAAGGCATACTTAAGACAACAAGCATCACCACATTCACCAGAACACTCTTCTTCCTGGACCATCCACGCAGATCGATCGCAAACGAGATAATATTCTCAAACACCGCCACGATGGTAGTAAACGCAGCAAAGGTCAGGAACAGGAAGAACAGCGCTCCCCAGATCCGGCCGCCCGGCATCTGAGCAAATATATTCGGTATCGTAATGAAGATCAGGCTCGGTCCTGCCCCCGGTTCAATGCCAAACGCGAAGCAGGATGGAATGATAATGAAGCCGGCCATCAGCGCAACAAAGGTATCCAGCAGCGTAATACTGGCCGCCTCGCCTGAAAGGCTTCTTTCCTGTCCGATATAGCTTCCGAAGATCAGCATCGCACCGATTCCGATAGACAAGGTAAAGAATGCCTGGCTCATTGCCCCGAAGATCACATTCCCGATTCCAATCTCCTTCATCCTGGCAAAATCCGGCACCAAATAGAATCTGATGCCGTCTTCTGCTCCCTCCAGAAATATGGAATGGATCACCAACACCACCATGATCAGCAGAAGCGCGGACATCATGACCTTGGATACACGCTCGATTCCCTTCTGAATTCCAAAATAACACACGGCAAAGCCTACAACACAGATAAGCACCGTCCAGAATGTCATAACCGGAACATTGCCTAACATATCCGTGAATCCTTCCGCCACCGTATCCGACGATGTGCCGGCGAATTCTCCCCTGATACTTCGGTAACAGTAATACATCATCCAGCCGCCGACGGTTGTATAGAACATCATAAGCAGATAACATCCGATCACACCGATCCACTTCATCACATGCCACCGGGTCCCCTCCGGTTCTAACTTTTCAAAACTTGCCGCGACGCTTAGCCGGCTTCCTCTTCCTACCGCAAACTCACAGATCATGACCGGAATACCCAGGATCAGAAGAAATATCAGATAGATGAGGATAAACGCCGCTCCTCCAAACTCTCCGCACATATAAGGGAACTTCCATACATTCCCGATTCCTATCGCGCATCCGGCAGATACCAGAATAAATCCCAGACGCGAACCAAACTTTTCTCTCTTCACTCTACTCTATCCCCTGGAACATCTGAACTGCAGCTCTTCCCATCTTCGGTCTACTTCCTTCTGGAATTCTTCGATCAGATATTCGTTCCCTTTCTTGAATAAATGTTTGAATCTTCCCTGCGGCTTCAGGAAATCTTCAATCGGCAGCTTCTTCTTCGGCTCATAATTCAGGATCCACTTGCCTTCTTCCACTTCAAACAACGGCCAATAGCAGGTCTCCACGCCTAATTTGCAGATCTCCATGATATCCGGCGTGTTGTATCTCCATCCTCTCGGGCACGGAGCCATAATATTTAAGAAGGCCGCACCCGGCGTATAGATCGCCTTCTCAGACTTCACATGCAGGTCCTTGAAATTACCGATAAATGTGGTCTGTGCCACATAAGGAACGTCATGCGCCGCTATGACGGCTGCCAGATCCTTTCTGTTCTGCGGCTTGCCGTTGCTTCTGCTTCCCACCGGAGTCGTCGTTGTATCTGCATACATAGGAGTAGCTGAGGATCGCTGGATACCTGTATTCATGTACGCTCCGTTATCATAGCAGACATATACCATATCCGTGTTCCTCTCCATAGCACCGGACAATGACTGGAACCCGATATCATAGGTTCCGCCGTCGCCGCCGAATGTGATGAACTTATAGGTCTCGTCTAATTTTCCTTTTCTCTTAAGCGCCCTGTACGCACCTTCCACGCCGCTTAAGGTTGCTCCCGCATTCTCAAAGGCATTGTGGATGTAGCTGTCTTCCCATGCCGTATATGGATAAGTAAAGGTAGACACCTCCAGACATCCCGTGGCGTTGCCGATGACTGCCTTATCTCCCTCATGGAGTCCGCGCAGCACATTCCTTACCGCGATGGTTCCGCCGCAGCCTGCGCACATTCTGTGTCCCGGCGCCAGACGTTCCGGTTTGCTCATAGTCTCTTTGAAATTATAACTCATCTTTTGTCCCCCCTTATTCTCTGATTCCCAGATAACGATACGTCTCGCCTGCATCACCGCTTGCTGCTATCTGTTTCAGGGCTGCGAACACGCCTTCCATATCCTCTACACGAACGTCGCGTCCGCCGAGTCCATAGATATAATTCACGGCAAGAGCCTGTGATCTTGCCCTGTATAACGCCGCCATCACATCAGAACCTAATGGGCCGCCATGATTGGTGTATCCTTCCGCACGGTCCATGACTGCAACCGCTTTGACTCCTTCAAGAGCCTTAGCGATCGCTTCAGCCGGGAACGGACGGTAGAGACGGATCTTAAGGAGACCAACCTTCTCTCCCTGTTCTCTTAACTTATCTATGGCGTCTTTTGTCGTACCTGCCGCCGATCCGATCATAACCACCGCGTATTCGGCATCTTCCATGCGATACGCTTCAAACAAGCCGTACTCTCTGCCGGAGATCCCGGCAAATTCCTTCGCGATATTTAACACGACTTCTTCTACGTGCCTCATACCTTCCGCCTGGCTGCGTTTTGCTTCCATATAATAATCCGTGATAGAATACGGACCCACTGCCATCGGGCATTCGGGGTTCAGCAGATAATTCTCTGGCTGATATTCGCCGACGAACTTCTTAACCTCTTCGTCTTCTAACAGTTCCATGTTCTCTACCGCATGGCTAGTGATAAATCCGTCCTGGCAGATCATGATCGGCAGCCTGACGCTCTCATGCTCCGCGATACGGTAAGCCTGCACCATATTATCATAGGCTTCCTGATTATTCTCCGCATAGATCTGGATCCATCCGGCGTCCCTTGCGCCCATACTGTCGGAGTGGTCGCAGTTGATGTTGATCGGCCCTGACAAGGCGCGGTTCACAAGCGCCAGCGCCAGCGGCAGACGGTTAGACGCAGCTATGTATAATTCTTCCCACATGTATGCAAGGCCGCAGGACGACGTCGCGGTAAGGCTCCGTGCGCCCGCTGCGGACGCCCCGATCGCCGCGCTCATGGAACTGTGTTCGCTCTCAACCGGAATAAACTCCGTGTCTACCTGTCCATTTGCAACAAAGGACGCAAAATACTGCGGAATCTCTGTGGACGGGGTGATGGGGAACGCCGGAAATACATCCGGGTTGATCTGTCTTAACGCGATCGCAATCGCTTCATTTCCTGATAAACGGTCTCTTTTTGCCATCTTACTTACACCCCTTCCATCGTAATTGCACCGAACGGGCATGATTTCACACAGATACCGCACCCCTTGCAGTGATCATAGTCGAATCCGCCTCTCTTGCCGTCCTTCACCGGAATACAGCTGTCCGGGCAGACCGGCGTACAGAGTAAGCACTGTTTACACTTTTCTTCTATAAATACCGGCTTGTCCGTAGACCATTCACCCGTATTGAATTCCTTCGACGTACCTGCCCCGGCGATGATCATGCCCTCCGTCAGGTCCTTCCACGTTGCTTTTACACCTAATTTCGTGATATCTGCTGCCATTACCGCACCTCCTCAAGCGCCATCTTAAGCGCTGCCATATTGCCTTCTATCACTTCCGGCTTGCTGGCAAACTTATGGGAAAACGACGACTTCATCTCTCTTAAGAATGTCTCCTCATCCATGATCCCCGCCACCTTCACGATCGCGGCAAGAAGCGGAGTATTGGGGAAATACCTGCCCATGGCCGCCATGGATACCTTATGGGCGTCAATGGTATAGACCTTTCCTTCGTATCCTTTCAGATGAGGAATGATCTCTTCCTTCGCGCGCTGCGTATTCACGAGGATCGCCCCATCCTTCTTAAGCCCGCTGGTCACATCGACCGCCTCTAACAAGGATTCATCTACAACTACCACATACTGCGGATCATAGATATTGGAGTGTACTCGGATCTGTGTATCGCTGATCCTGTTATAAGCCGTGATCGGCGCTCCCATACGCTCTGGACCGTACTCTGGGAAGCCCTGGACGTATTTACCTGTTTGAAATGCCACGTCTGCAAGGAGCAGTGCGGCAGTCTTGGCACCCTGGCCGCCGCGGCCATGCCATCTGATCTCTGTAAGGTTACTCATCTTCTTTTTTCCTTTCTTCGTATTCTGATATGTTTGCAGTCCATCCAAAGGACTGCAAACATGCCCTGTTTAATTTGTTTTCTTAATACCGAGTGAACTCTGTTTTTATTTGCACATTCACTATTGTACTTGAAGATCGGCTTTGTGTCCAGTATAACATTTTACTTTTTCCGCAATTTTCTGCGTCTCTTCCGGAATACTCTCTGTCTGTTCATGTGTATTGCGAAACATCCGCTGAGCAGCAGCACGGACAGATAGATTCCTGCCTGCCGCATAGCGGAATCTCCGGTTTTTGGTGATGCCGGAGGAATAGGTTTCTTAGTCAGCTTCACTGTCTGATCCTTATCTTCCATATCTTCGTGAACGGCGACTTCTTTGTCATTCTCTGTAATATAGAGCTTCTCGAAGACTACCAGTTCAAGTTCTCCTAATCCCTGATTCTTGAAGGTAAAGTCTACGTTTACGCTTCCTGCCGGTTTCTCGGCGGTAAATACGGCTTCAGCCGTGACCGGACGGCCGTCCTCGATCAACGCCGATCCGCTGTGCTTATCCATCACGGTTCCGACAATCTTGTATTCTTTTTGGGTAAGCAGATTCTTATATTCTACCTGGTCTGTGATGGTAATCACATCCTGCAGGAGGATTTCTTTTTCGCCTTCTTTGCCCTTCGCGGTTGTTCTGATGGACGGGAAATAGATGCTCTGCTTCTCATCTTCGATATCCTCATGCTTTGCTACCGGTTTCTTCTCATAGGTAAGTGTCTCGAAGACCACCGCCGTCTTTCCCGCAAGAGCGCTTCCGTCGAATTCAAATACAACCGCAGCCTCTCCATCCGGCTCCTCTGCCGTGAAGATCGTCTCTCCAGTCACTTTCTTTCCGTCGGTATCCTTGATCGGCTCCCCGGTCTCCCGATCCATCAGGATTCCGCTCAGGATATATTCACAGCCCGCTAGGATATTGGAATAAGATACGGTGTCTGTAAGTCTGACCTCTCCGTCTGCTTTGGCCTGATGCGTCCTGGTCTCATCATCCTGCACCGTCGTTCCTATCTTTGGAATATGTATGGTCTGGGCTTCGTCCTCTATGTCCTTATGTACCGCAATCATTACCTTCTGAAACCACGACTTCTTAAGATATAATTCCTCAAACACAACGAAGGAATGTCCGTCAAGTCCTTCTCCCGGGAAACGGAAGGTCAGCTCTGCGGTTCCGTCAGCTTCCTCCGGCACGAAGGTTGTCTTCGCGCGGATCTCTTTGCCGTCGGCATCCAGGGCCGGTTCTCCTGTCTCCTGATCCATCAGCACACCTTCCAGCCGATACTGATGATCGGTCACTAGATGCTGATATTCTACGGTATCTGTTATGGTAATCTCCTCTGCCGCCATCGTCAGATTGACCCCCGTCTCCTTATCAAGGGCTGTCGTTCGAAGCTTCGGGAACTTAACAGTCTGCGGCTCATCATTCAGGTCTGCGTGAACGGCAATACTTTTCTTCTCTATCAACAATTCCTCGAAAGCGACCGTAACCTTCCCGGCAAGCAGACGGCCGTCAAACCGGAAGATCACTTCTGCTTCGCCGTTCTCTTTCTTCGCCGTAAATTCAGTCTCCGCCGTAATCTCCTTACCGTCGGCATCCTTCAAGGGCTGACCGCTTACTTTATCCTTCAGCGCACCCTGCATGGTATACTTCTTCCCCGGGATCAGATTCTCATAACGTACCACATCCTTAATGGTCACCTCTTCATCCGCATAAGATATCCGAAGGTCAGTCTTCTCATCGGATGCTTCTGTCCCGATTTTCGGAAAATAAACGGTCTGGTCTGCATCTTCAGCATCCTTGTGCTCTGCCGCGGATTTGCCGTTATAGAACAGCTCTTCATAAGCCGTCAGGGTCTCTCCTGCAAGCTTAGACCCGTCGAACTTAAATACCATTTCCACTCTGCCGTTCTTCTGATCCGGTGTAAAGGAAGCCTGTGCCGTGATCTCATTCCCTTCCGCATCCAATGCCGGCTTCTTCGTCTTCGTATCAATCAGCATTCCTTTTAAGACATAGCCCCTTCCCGGTACAAGATTCTCGTATTTGACCACGTCCACCAGTGTTACATCCGCATCCGCACGAGACAAATGCTGCTTCGTATCATCATCATGGATCACCGTCCCGATCTTCGGGATATAGATAGTCTGGGCTTCATCACCGATATCCTTATGTACCGCATACTCCCGGTGATCTCTTTCCAATGTTTCAAATGCGACAAGCGTTCTGCCGCCCATCCCTCTGCCGTCAAACCGGAAGATCACTTCCACTGTACCGTTTGCCGTCTCTGCTGTGAATTCCGTCTGAGCCTCGATCTTATTCCCCTTCTGGTCTAACGCCGCTTTTTTCGTCTCTTTGTCCATCAGGATTCCCGTTACAGTATATTTACGTCCTACCCGAAGATTCTCATAAGACACTGTATCCACGATGACGATCTCTTCATCCGCTTTGGAGAGGTTACTGTCCGTCTCCCGGTCAACGGCCTGAGTGGCAACATCCGGGAAATGAATGGTCTGGGAAGCGTCATTGATATCCTTATGCTCCGCCAGCTTCTCGCCGCCTTTGTATAGTTCTTCAAATACGACCACATCCATTCCCCGAAGCGCAGACGCATCAAAGAAGAATTCCATCTCTACTGTACCGTTGGAATCCTTCGGCGTAAATTCCTTCGTCACCGTAACCGCATTTCCGTCCTTGTCTGTTACCTGATTCCCCGTCGTCCGGTTCATCAGCGTTCCGACCATCCTGAAGCTTTCCCCTTTTCTAAGTCCGGTATAGTCAACCGTATCTATGATGGTCGTATCACTGTCTGCCTTCGCATAATGGGTGCCTGTCGTCTCATCTTTCGCAGAAGTGCCTATACGGATGTCCGCATTCTCGATATTGCCAAGATTCACCGTATAGCTGTCCCGCGTAATGGAAATAGATCCCTTATAGAGATATTTCCCTTCATTCGCGGCACACGTTAACTCTTCCAGGGTATAAGTATCATAGGGCAGCGCGCCTACCGTGTCGTCTACCACCGCTGTCTGACCGTCCGCATTCAGTCCGAACCATATTCCGTCCCCGATTCCGCCTCCATTGGTATTGTGGCTGTGCGGCGTATACGCAGAGTTAGAAGAATAATGACCGTTCGCGTCCGTGGTAAATACATGTGATTCTCCCGTCGTGTTAGATGTAAGCCGAAACTGCACTCCTTCCATAGGCTCCTGGGTATTCTTGTCGATCTTGGTCAATTCAAAATCTCCCCGAAATACACCGTCTGCTACTTTGTACTCATTCCCGCCGTTAAGCAACGCCTGTGTTCCGTTCTGCAGAATCTGTGAGACATAGATACCCTCGCCTCTCTCCGCCCCGCTTCCCGCCTGCAAATATAACGGGTTCAGAAGGTAACCTGCCGGCGGCTGTACCTCCTCGACACTGATGGTTCCAAGGGGCAGCGTGATGGTATTGCCGACCTTGTAGAATTCATCCCCTGATACCTTCTCCGTCTCTTCTAAGAGTCTGCTGCTTCTTGCAGCCTGGTCTGCCGGCTCTCCGGTCCTTGCTTTCAGCACCCAGCTTCTTGCCGGCTTACCTGGAAGATGCTCCTTGTCATAATAGCCCTGGTAGAAATTCACCCGGAATCTGGCATTTTCAAGAGACGCCGCCCCTTCTGCTCCCGGCATCCTGGTTCCCCGGTCGATCTTGTACAACTCGATGGCAGCCATATCATGAACCGGCTCATCGCTCACACGGATGACAGACGTCTTTCCTTCGCTGACCTTCACGGTATGCACCTGGGTATCCAGAATATATCCCTTAGGCGCCTGCTTCTCCTTCACGTAATAGGTTCCCGTCTCAAGCTCCACGGTGTCGGACCGCCCTCTGGTATCCGTGATCAGTGTCGTCTCAAGCTGTGTACACGCTCTGTTCTGATATACGCCATACTGGGCGCCGCCCAGGGAATAGCAGGAGTTATTCTCCGTAATCTCCGTATTCGCCGATTCCTTCACCAATCTTGCGAACCCTTTGGGCGGCTCTTCCGGCACTTCTGGAACATCCGGAATATCCGGCTGTTCCGGAATCTCGCGGAGTGTAAAATGTGCCAAAGGCTGAGAAGCACCATTCAGATAAGCAGTCCCCCCACCCTCATATTTACCCATATTCGCCGCAACTTTGCTGATGGCATCCGCATATACCTGGTTCTGCAGCTCAAGGTCAAAATCCGAGCCGTCCACATGGATATTGCCGCAGTTCCAGCTAAAAGGACCGTTGAGATGCCGCCAGACCAGACATTGCGCCGCCAGATACTTCTGGTTCTCCGTCAGTTCGTTATGCTCGTAAGTATATTTGATATACAACGCACACGCCGTGATATCCGACTGCTTGATCCCATACTCTAGCAGATTCACCGCCGTAACATTGCCGCTTGCAAAATTCGTAAGCGGATTCAGACAGAAGGCAGCTTTCCCGTCTACTCCCAGCATCCCCTCGTTATACGTCTTGATCTGCTCACTGTTGTCGTTATATACCCGGATCCGCCCGATCTTGGCACGAAGCTGGCTTGACGTACCTCCTGCCCTTGCCGCCGCATAAGCCCTCTCCCCATTTATCTGCACTGGTTCCGCTATGTCTGCGCCGTCTTCTGCTGTATCTTCTGCTCCGGCCGTCTCAACTGCCGCTCCATTCTTATCCGGTTCCTCCATTCGGACAAATGTCCCCCTGACAATCACATCGCGCCCCGGCATAAGGAAGGTATAGTTCCCTTCCTCCGTCCGTTCCGGTCCGGGCAACTCTTCCTCCGTCACCGCATCCAGAACCGTTAACTTCTCCAATACAAACATTTCCTCCGGCTCCGCCTGGAAAGATACAAGATCTCCTTCGCTGTAAGCTCTCGTCCTCTCCTGTTCTTCTCCAAACCGAAGCTTCCCGCCTGCGGTCTCCTCTAATGTCACGGAATGTCCTGCCTGCCCTGCCTCATTCCCGTCCGCCGCTACCTCCGAAGCAGATACGGCCCCGGTACGCTGCAGCACAAAAGACAGACACATTACAAGTACAAGAATACCCGACAAACCTCTCTTCGTTTTTTTCATACCTTACATTACTCCTTTCGTTTACATGGTTTTCAATCACTGTCTGCCCGTAAAGAGATAGTCTCATATTCCGTGCACATTTCACCTGTACTAAATCTAAGGGATGTTCTTAGAACAAGATGCCTAAGGATACCTCTTTCCGTAAGCCGCCGGCTTTAAGAATACTGAGGTAATAGAAACCAGAAGCAAGATACTCTGGCATCCGAAAAATCAGATACATAGAATTACTAATGCAACGACACTGCATTAAAAAATATAATAATATAGCTTGAATGAATAATGAAACTTATCACGAAATCGATAGACTGTCAGAAATATGAATACACTGCTGTGCAGAGACGAACAGATATTGATTTATCAAATAATACCACAATTCTACTGTTTTCACAAGATATAACCATTCGACAAATTTTGACAAGAAACATAAAAATTAAATCGCTCCTCAAGTTGAGGAGCGATTGTGATATCTTTATTTTGCATTCGGGATCATATCCGTTAAATCCACACTCATATTTTGAAAAAACTTATTTCCCCATTTACTATCAGCATGTCTGTCCGAAATATCCTTTCCCACAGACCAATAATACATTAGCATCTCGCTATTCACACGAATAGATGCCTTAATTTGACTGGTTCTATACCTATTTCCACCTTTTACCTTGCATTACATATATTTCCCCCACCCGATAAAGTCCCTGTTAACTGTCCAACATATAAATGACAACGGCAGTTATACTCATACATGAATCTGCGCGAATACCGCCCCGATCGGCGCCGCAATGGTAAGTTCCGCCCGGACCTCCCTTGCCGTCGCACTCTTATTGACCACCACCAGATGCTTCCCGCGGAAATAATCTATGAATCCCGCCGCCGGATAGACCACCAGCGACGTACCCCCGATGATCAGGGTATCCGCCCGGCTGATCGCCCGGATGCTGTTCTGAATCACATCTGAATCAAGCCCTTCTTCATAGAGCACCACGTCCGGCTTGATGCAGCCGCCGCAGCCGCACTTTGGAATCCCGTCCGAGCTCTTCACATACGCCGCGTCGTAGAACTTGCCGCACTTCTGGCAGTAATTGCGGTGAATGCTTCCATGCAGCTCCAGCACGTTCCTGCTGCCGGCCGCTTGATGAAGCCCGTCGATATTCTGGGTGATCACCGCAGATAACTTCCCCGCGGCTTCAAGCTCTGCAAGCTTCTGATGCGCCGGGTTCGGCCTTGCGTCAAGGAACATCATCTTCTCCTTGTAGAATTCATAGAAGCCTTCCGGATTCTGCATGAAGAAACTGTGGCTTACGATCTGCTCCGGCGAATAACGATATTTCTGCTGATATAACCCGTCCGCACTCCTGAAATCCGGGATATTACTCTCCGTAGATACCCCTGCTCCTCCGAAAAATACGATATCACTGCTGTCGTCAATGATCTCCTGAAGCTTCCTCACCTCTTCCTCATACATGAGATTCCCCTCCTTCTAACCAGCCGATCACTTCGTCCAGGCTGTCATACTGCGCCGTGATCCCTTCCTTCACTTCCTCCGGCACCTCGATAAGATCCGGGATATGGATGATATAACCGCCTGCAGCCTTACCTGCCTCCACCCCGGCAATACTGTCCTCAAGCACCAGGCATTCCTTAACAGGTATCCCCAGTTCTTCTGCAGCTCTAAGGAACACATCCGGATGCGGCTTGCTTCTTTCCACCATGTCTCCATAGGCAAATGCGTCAAAATATCCTCTGACCCCTGCCCTCTCAAGCATGGTATCGGCAAGTTTCCGGTCCGTGGATGTTGCCACCGCCGCCTTGATTCCCTTCTTTTGCAGATAATCCAACAGTTCCATCAGTCCCTTCTTAAAAGGAACTCCCTTCTCCCTGATATAGTCGTATTGAAGCCGGGTTCTTATCTCTCTGAACCGTTCATAATCGAAATCCGCCCCGTATCTCTCAAGAAATGCTTCCCGAATAGCCGCCGGATTCCTCCCGCGGAAACAGTACGTGAACTCCTCCGGAACATCTACTCCGAACTCCTCTCCCGTCTGTCTCCAAAAAATGGTCGACAGCTTCTCCGTGTCGAACATCAACCCGTCCATATCAAATATTACACCCTTCACCATAAGTCATGACTCCTTCTTCTTACTGTATCCGGCAAAAAAGTCCGACAATGCATCCAACGTCTTAAGCAATACCGGTACCTCCGCCTCATCCAGCTTATCGAGCACGGCCTGAGTCATCTGCCTGTGGTAATCTTCATGATGCCTGTATGCCCTGACGCCTTTGGCCGTCAGCCTCACAAACACCACTCTGCGATCCTCCTCGCTTCTGCGGCGCTCTACATACTTCTTATTCACAAGGCTGTTCATGGCAGTTGTGAGAGAACCGACTGTGATATTCAGTTTCCTGGCAATGGAAGACATATTCCTGCCGTCACCTGTGCCGACCGCCTCTATTACATGCATATCGTTGTTCGTCAGATCCCGGAATTCATCCGTAATGATCGCTTTCTCCTCAAGCTCCCAGATCTCGTTGATCAGATTCACCAGGATATTGTTGATCGTCATATATGCCTGTTCCATTCCCATTCACCTCCTTTGATCCGTTAACTCCGTTGCCGTATCACTCATCCTCTATTATACTCTTTCTGCCATCAGAGAATCAATAACTTCTTTTACGGTTTCCAGATGTTCCGCCTTATATGCATACGCCCCGCAGAATAATAAGGCATCGTCCACCTCGCCCTTCGCCGCATGGATCAGCGCGTCCGTGATGCAGTATGGGATCTCGGCCGGGCTGCAGCTATGCAGGCATCTGTGGCATGGGCTGTGGGGAATCTGTTCCCCCGCCATTACTCTCCTCATGAATGGATTCATGATCGCCCGTCCCGGCATCCCAACCGGACTCTTCACAATAGCGATATCCTCTTCTCCCGCCTTAAGATACGCTTCTTTATAACGGATATCCGCGTCGCATTCCCAGGTCGTCACGAATCTGGTCGCAACCTGAACGGCATCCGCGCCAAGGGCAAATGCATGCTCTGCCTGCTTCCGGTTCTCAATACCGCCGCCAAGCGCCGCAGGAATCTTACAGTGATATTGTTCCTCATACTGTTTCACCGTATCCAGGATCCTCCTAACTTCAGCATCGTATACCGCATTGCAGTCTGCGTCGTGTTCCTCCGCCCGGTATTCCTTAAGCTGCTCCCTGGTAAATCCCAGATGTCCTCCCGCCTTTGGTCCCTCGATTACCAGCAAGTCCGGCATCCTACTATATTTCTTGCCCCAGTATCTCAAGATGACCTTGGCTGATTTCTCCGTAGATACGATGGGCGCAAGCTTCACCTCAGAATCCCCGGCAATCTTCGGAAGATCCATGGGAAGGCCTGCACCGGATATAATAATGTCCGCGCCCGCGTCGATCGCCGCCCTGACATATTCCTCGTAATGCCGCATGGCCACCATCAGGTTGAATCCTATGATCCCCTTCGGCGCAATCTCCCTTGCCTTCCTGTACTCCTTCCCGATCGCCCTTAAGTTGGCTGCCTCCGTATCCGTGTCAAAATCCGGCTCCCGGAAACCAATCTGGGCGGCAGAGATCACTCCTATGCCGCCCTCTTTCGCAACTGCTCCGGCGAGATTACCAAGGCTGATACCCACTCCCATTCCGCCCTGTATGACCGGAACACCTGCTTCTATATTTCCTATCTTCAATGGATGAACATTCATTGTCATTCTCCTGTTGTTTTAAACAATTAGCTGTTACAACCTGCGGAACCTGTCATAACGGCGCCCCGCAAGCTCCTCGCCGGACATCTGCCCGTACCGGAGCAGGAACTGCTCGATCTTACTCGCAATCGGCTGTGTGACTTCCCGCAGATTCTCCGCAGTGTATCCCGACGGTTCTGCAAATACCTGCTCAACGATCCCCATATGATAGAGATCTTCCGCTGTGAGGCGCATCACGCCTGCCGCATCCTTCGCTTTCGAGCTGTCCTTCCACAGAATACTTGCGAATCCCTCTGGGGAGAGGATGGAATAGACAGAGTTCTCCAACATCCACACCTCGTCCGCCGCAGCCATGGCAAGGGCACCCCCGCTCCCGCCTTCTCCGATGATGATAGACAGCACCGGAACCTTAAGACCGGACATCTCGTAGATATTTCTGGCGATCGCTTCTCCCTGTCCCCGTTCTTCTGCCTCAAGCCCGCAGAAAGCTCCCGGAGTATCTACGAAGCAGATCACAGGACGGCCAAACTTCTCCGCCTGCTTCATCAGACGCAGAGATTTGCGGTATCCGTCCGGAGACGGCATGCCGAAGTTGCGCTCGATATTCTCCTTGGTATTCGTCCCCTTCGCCTGGGCGATCACAGTCACCGGCATTCCCCGGAATCTTGCAATACCGCCGATGATCGCCTTGTCGTCGGCGAAATACCTGTCTCCGTGAAGTTCTATGAAGTCCGTAAATAGCTCCCGGATATAATCACTTCCCACCGGGCGGTCATTCATACGCGAGAGCTGAACACGGTCCCAGGCTTCGGCAAGGCGGTTGCTGACCCTAAGTTCTCTGGGAAGGCTGCTTCCTGCAGACAAGCAGGCTTCCGAACCCTCGGCTTTATCCCCTTTCACATGCAGCATCAGAATCTGTGATAATGTCTCTTTAAGCTGCGGCCGCTCCACGATCCCGTCGATAAATCCGTGTTCCAGAAGGAATTCGGAACGCTGGAAGCCCTTGGGAAGCTTCTGCCCGATGGTCTGCTCGATCACTCTTGGACCGGCAAAACCAATCAGCGCCCTGGGTTCTGCCAGGATCACATCCCCCAGCATGGCAAAGCTTGCTGTCACACCGCCCGTGGTCGGATCCGTCAGCACACTGATATATAGAAGCCCCGCATCACTGTGACGCTTGAGCGCCGCCGAAGTCTTCGCCATCTGCATCAGAGATACGATCCCTTCCTGCATCCTGGCGCCGCCCGAGCAGGCAAATAAGATCACCGGCAGCCGTTCCCTGGTCGCCCGCTCTACCGCCCTTGCGATCTTCTCTCCTACCACTTCTCCCATGCTCGCCATCAAGAATCGTCCGTCACAGACTCCCAGGACTGCTTCTGTTCCGCCGATCCGCGCCTTTCCCGTGACAATCGCTTCTGCAAGGCCGGTTTTCTCCTGCAATACGCCAAGCTTCTCTTCATATCCCTTGTAATTCAACGGATTGGGAGTCTTAAGCTCCAGATCCCATTCTTCGAAAGTACCCTCGTCCGCCACCATCTCGATACGGCGGTACGCATGTACGCGGAAATACCCTCCGCATTTCGGACAGATATAATAGTCGCTCTTCACATCCTCTGCGATGATCGCACTGCCGCATTTATTACATTTCCGCAAGAGTCCTTCCGGCACCTCCGGCCTTGAGGAATTCAACGCAATATAACCTTTTCTTCCAGACGCAAGCCTGGTCTTCTTAAACACATTATCCAGCTTCATATCATGTCACCTTTACATTCCCATTCTGTTTAACTGTACAGGGCCTTGTGAAGCGCCTCTTCATTTTCCGCAATAAATTCGATATCAATGTCTCCCGACAGGTAATCCGGACGGCCAAGGATCTCATACTGGTAATCCACGTTCGTGTCGATCCCCTCTATGATGACCTCTCCCAGCGCGCTCTGCATCTTCCGTATGGCCTCGCCGCGGTTCTTCGCCCATACGATGAGCTTCGCAACCATGGAATCATAGTACGGCGGTATGGTATAACCGCTGTAAATGGCAGAATCGATCCGTATTCCCTTGCCCCCCGGCAAATACATATCCGTGATGGTCCCAGGAGACGGTCTGAAGCCCTTGCCCGGGTTCTCGGCATTGATCCTGCACTCGATGGCATGCCCCCTGAGATGAATATCTTCCTGGGTAAATGCAAGCTTCCTTCCGGACGCGATCCGTATCTGTTCCTTTATCAGGTCGATCCCCGTCACCCACTCCGTGACCGGATGCTCCACCTGGATCCGGGTATTCATTTCCATAAAATAAAAATTACCGTTCTTCTCCAGCAGGAATTCTATGGTTCCGGCATTCTGATAGCCTGCCGCCTTCGCCGCCTTCACCGCCGCTTCCCCCATCCGCTCCCTCAGTTCATCAGACAGGGCGATGGAAGGGGATTCCTCGATCATCTTCTGGTGGTTCCGCTGGATAGAACAATCCCGTTCCCCCAGATGGACCACATTGCCATATTGATCCGCAAGGATCTGGAACTCGATGTGCCTTGGATGCTGCACAAAGTGTTCGATATACATGGTGTTATCGCCGAACGCCAGCTGCGTCTCCTTCTGAGCGGTCTGGAAACTCCGCTCGAATTCCTCCGGCGAATCGGCAATACGCATGCCTTTGCCGCCGCCGCCAAGCGCTGCCTTCACGATAACCGGGTATCCGATCTCTTCCGCTATGGCCGCGCCTGTTCCGGCATCATAGATGGGTTCCGTGCTTCCAGGGATGACCGGCACGCCCGCCGCAACCATGGTATTCCTTGCCTCCTGCTTGTTCCCAAGCTTCGCGATAACTTCGGAATCCGGTCCGATAAATGTGATATTGCACTGCTCACACAGCTCCGCGAACCTGCTGTTCTCCGACAGAAACCCAAAACCCGGATGGATCGCGTCGGCTCCCGTCACGATGGTAGCGCTGATGATACGATCCATGCTCAGGTAACTCTCCGAAGATGCCGCAGGACCGATACAGACTGCTTCATCTGCAAGCTTCGTGTGAAGCGCCTCTCTGTCGGCCTTCGAATAGACCGCCACCGTCTCGATTCCCATCTCCCTGCAGGCACGGATAATACGTACCGCGATCTCGCCCCGATTGGCGATTAATACTTTCTTGATCATGTATACCACCTATCCAATCATAAATGTCAATTCTGCCGTGACAACCGTCTTACCTTCCACACTGGCAACCGCTTCGCCGACTCCTACCGGGCCTTTCTGTTTGATGATGCGCGTCTCAAGACGCACCTTATCTCCCGGCACGATCTTACCCTTGAATTTGCACTTATTAATGCCTCCGAAATATGCCGTCTTACCCTTATTCTCTTCTAAGCTTAAGATCGCCACCGCGCCTGTCTGCGCCAGCGCCTCCACTGTCAATACTCCAGGCATCACCGGTTCCTGCGGGAAATGTCCCGCGAAGAAATCCTCGCGATAGGTTACGCATTTGTAACCGACGGCATATTTGCCCGGCTCATAGTCTTCAATATAGTCAAGAAGCAGGAATGGATGGCGGTGGGGGATGATCTCCTTGATCTGATTAATGTCTAGTTTCATGCTTACTCTCCTTCATTTGGCGTACCCAATCTACTTAATCCGAAACAACGGCTGTCCATACTCTACTGCCTGCCCGTTCTCAACCAGTATCTCTTCCACGATCCCGTCGAACTCACTCTCGATCTCATTCATCAGCTTCATCGCCTCCACGATCGCCAACGTCTGCCCCTTCTTCACCGTGTCTCCCACGGCTACGAACGGCGCCGCATCCTCGGCAGGAGCGGCATAGAAGGTTCCGACTAACGGAGACTCCACAAGCTTCCCTCCTGACGGGGCGCTGTCTGCCGTAACCACAGGAGCTTCCGCAGCTATCGCAGCCACAGCCCCTTCCATACCCGTACTTATCTCCGGCGCCGCTACCACCTGAACCTGGCCCTTCTTCTTCGTCAGGTGCAGCTTCACACCATCTTCTTCGTACTTTAGTCCGGTCAGTTCAGACGCGGATACTGTCTCGATCAATCTGATAAGGTTCTCAATCTCCATACTTCCATACACCTCCTACCCTTCGTATTTCTGCAGCAGCAATGTGGCATTATGCCCGCCGAAGCCAAGAGAGTTGGTGAGGACATAATTGACTTCCCGCTCTACCGGTGCGCCGATAGCATAGTTCAAATCACATTCTGCGTCTGTTTCCTTCGTTCCCATGGTCTGGTGGATGAATCCGTCCTGAATCGTCTTCACGCAGGTAATGAATTCCACTCCGCCTGCCGCGCCAAGCAGATGACCGATCATGGATTTGGTCGAGTTGATGACCACACCTTTTGCCGCCTCGCCAAACGCCAGCTTGATAGCGCGTGTCTCAAACAGATCATTGTGATGAGTTCCGGTTCCATGGGCATTGATGTAATCCACCTTCTCTGGGGAGACGCCGCCTTCTTTCATAGCGAGCTCCATCGCCTTCGCCGCGCCGCTTCCGTCCTCTGCCGGTGAAGTGATGTGATAAGCGTCCCCGGTCGCGCCGTATCCTGTAACCTCCGCATAGATCTTAGCGCCCCTCGCCTTCGCATGCTCAAGCTCCTCTAAGACTACCACTCCGGCGCCTTCGCCCAATACGAATCCGTCCCTGTCCTTGTCAAATGGGATCGATGCACGCATAGGATCCTGGGACGCGGACAACGCCGTCAGACTGGTAAATCCAGCCACTCCGGTGGGGCAGATGCAGCTCTCTGTTCCGCCTGCCAGCATGATATCCGCATCGTCATACTGGATGGCACGCAACGCGTCTCCGATACAGTTCGTACCAGAAGCACATGCCGTTACCACATTCGTGCATTTTCCTTTAAGCCCCAACTGAATAGAGATATTGCCTGCCGCCATATTAGAGATCATCAGCGGCACCATCAACGGATTCACTCTGCCGGGTCCTTTGGTCAGGATCTTCTCATACTCACGTTCCACAACCTGCAAACTTCCGATTCCTGATCCGACGATCACACCGGCACGGAACGGGTCTTCCTTCTCCATGTCAAGACCTGCATCCTCATACGCCTCTATCGCGGCTGCCACCGCATACTGGGAGAATGGCTCCATGCGCTTTGCCGCTTTGAAATCCATATGCTCCTTCGCCGCAAAGCCCTTCACCTCTGCAGCAACTTTTACCTTATAATCTGAAGTATCAAATCTGGTGATCTCACCAATCCCTACTTTTCCTTCCTTCACGCTGCTCCAGAACTCTTCTACCGTATTCCCGATCGGTGTCACAGCACCAAGTCCGGTCACTACAACTCTTCTTTTCATATGATTCCTTATCTCCTTCTAATATCTGCAACATTTCAGACAAGCTGTTCTGTTACATCGCCATACCGCCGTCTACATGCAGCACCTGCCCGGTAATATATCCTGCGTCATCCGATGCCAGAAACGCCGCAGCAGCAGCCACCTGTTCCGGCTTCCCAAAGGTCCCAAGAGGAATCTGCGCAGCCGTCGCCTCTCTTACCTTCTCAGACAGCACGCTGGTCATATCCGTCTCGATAAATCCCGGGGCAATCGCATTGACCGTAACCCCGCGGGATGCAAGCTCCCTGGCCGCCGCCTTGGTAAGCCCGATGACGCCCGCCTTCGACGCAGCATAATTGGCCTGCCCTGCATTGCCTGTCACTCCCACTACGGAGGACATATTGATGATACGTCCGCTTCTTTGCTTCAACATCTGACGGCTCGCAAACCGGATCGTGTTAAATGCTCCTTTAAGATTCGTACTGATCACCTGGTCGAACGCTTCCTCACTCATCTTCATCAGAAGCCCGTCTCTGGTTACCCCTGCATTGTTGACCAGAATATCAATGTGTCCATGCTCTCTGATCACATCCTGGATAAATGTCTCGCATTTCCCATAGTCGGACACGTCGCACTGGTATATGTCCGCGCTGCCGCCGCCCGCTTCGATCTCCTGCTTCACTTCTTCGGCTCTCTCCTTAGACCCGTTATAATTAATCACCACAACCGCGCCTAAGGAAGCCAGCTTCATCGCGACAGCTCTGCCGATCCCTCTTGACGCTCCGGTTATGACTGCTACTTTTCCATCCAACATATTCTTTGTCCCTTCCCTGTCACTGCAGCTCTTGTGCCACTTTCTCTACATCTTCCCAGACCGCGATATTATATACCTTCACATCCCGGCTGATCTTCTTCATGAATCCTGCCAGAGTCTTTCCCGGTCCGATCTCCACGAAGATATCCACGCCCTCCCGAATCATGGCTTCCATACTCTGCATCCAGCGGACCGGAGAACTTACCTGCTTCGTAAGGAGTTCCCTGGTCATCCCGATATCTTCCACTTTCTCTGCCGTCACATTCGTAACATACGGGATATCAAGAGGGTGAAGGGTCACCGTTTCAAGCTCCTTCGCAAGCTCTTCGCCTGCGGGCAGGAGAAGCGGTGAATGGAAGGGTCCGCTGACATTCAGCATCATGGCACGCTTCGCGCCTGCCGCTTTCAGCCTTTCTGCCGCTGCCTCTACCGCCGACGTCTTCCCGGTGATGACGATCTGGCCCGGACAATTGTAGTTCGCGACCGTCACATTGCCTGCCTCCTCACCATCCATCTCCTCAAGTACCTCTTCAATCTTAGAAGCTTCCATTCCCATCACCGCACACATGCCGCCTTCGCCTGCAGGCACCGTGTTCTGCATCAGGATTCCTCTCTTCCGCACCAGACGAACGGCATCCAGATCATCCATTCCGCCTGCCGCAGCAATAGCGCTGTATTCTCCAAGGCTTAAGCCCGCCGTGATATCCGGCTTAAGTCCTCTCTCCTTTGCAACCCTTGTCATAGCAAGACAAGTCGTAACCAGCGCCGCCTGTGTATATTCAGTAAGGTCAAGCTTCTCATTCTCCTCAAAACAGAGCGCCTTCATATCAAGCCCAAGCTTCTCGCCCGCCTGGTCGAAGATCGCCCTTGCAGTCTCGCTTCTCTCATAGAAATCCGCTCCCATGCCTGCCTTCTGGGCTCCCTGCCCCGGATAAATAAATGCAGTCTTAGACATAAAATCCCGCTCCTTTTATCAACGCATCTGTTTCTCTTACCAGCTTATCGATCAGCTCCTTACAGGTCATCTTCTCCTTCACCATTCCGGCAATCTGACCTGCCATCACGCTTCCGTTCTTCACGTCGCCGTCCACGACAGCCTTGCGAAGCCCGCCAAGCGTAAGCTGCTCCAACTCTTCGAAACCTGCCCCTTTATTTTCCAATTCAATGTATTTCTTCGTCATATCATTGCGAAGGGCGCGGACCGGATGTCCTGTAGTTCTCCCTGTTACTCTTGAATCAATATCCTTCGCAGCTATGATCCTGTCCTTATAGTTCTCATGAACCTGTGACTCCTCCGTCACAACAAAATGAGTACCCATCTGTACTCCCTTCGCGCCCAGCATAAATGCCGCCGCGATTCCTCTTCCGTCTGCGATACCTCCTGCTGCAATCACCGGTATCTTCACCGCATCTGCGATCTGCGGAACCAGCACCATCGTCGTATTCTCTCCGATATGTCCTCCGGCTTCACAGCCTTCCGCAACTACCGCATCTGCGCCGCAGCGCTCCATACGCTTCGCCAACGCGACAGAAGCAACCACAGGAATCACCTTCACGCCTGCTTCCTTCCACATCTTCATGTATTTCTCAGGATTTCCCGCACCGGTAGTCACCACTTTGACCCCCTCCTCGGCAACGATCTTCGCCACCTCGTCTGCGTAAGGGCTCATCAGCATGATATTGACTCCAAACGGCCGGTCTGTTAACTTCTTCGCTTCCTGAATCTGCTCTCTTACCCACTCGGCAGGAGCGCTTGCAGCTCCGATAAGCCCAAGTCCCCCCGCATTCGACACGGCTGACGCCAAATGGTATTCTGCAACCCAGGCCATACCGCCCTGGATGATCGGATATTCAATTCCTAATAAACTGGTTACTTCTGTCTGCATTCTACTAACCCCACTTCTTCTTAAATTACAAAATTCCTTACTCTTTATGCTCGTTGATATAATTGATAACATCCCCGACCGTTGCGATCTGTTCCAAATCTTCCGTCGGGATCTCAATCTCGTATTCGTCCTCCAGCGCCATCACCATCTCGAACAGATCAAGGGAATCTGCTCCCAGATCATCCTTGAAAGAAGATCCTTCTGTAATCTGTGCACTGTCAACTCCCAAATTCTCTGATACGATTTCTTTGATTCTCTCTAACATGATTCATTCTCCTTTGATTTTTATATTCTTGTTTATATATAAACTGGCGGACCAGCTCCAAATACAATCTGTCACATCTGTGCTGCGGCCCTCAGTTTACAGCCTTATTCTATCTCCACTCTATGACCGCCGCTCCCCAGGTAAGCCCTGCTCCAAAGCCTGCTAGCACAAGCTTCTGTCCCGCGGCAAGCCTGCCCTCCCGGTTCATCTCATCGAGCAGGATCGGAATACTTGCAGAAGAAGTATTGCCATACTCCTGCAGATTCATGGGAAACTTCTCCATCGGTTCATTCAGGCGCTTCGCTACAGCCTCTACGATCCTCTTATTCGCCTGATGCAGGATATAGTAAGCGATCTCATCAGTATCGAGCCGATTCAGCTTCAGCACCTCTCCAATCACCTCCGGCACTCTCTTCACGGCAAACTTGAATACTGCCTGGCCGTCCATCTGCATGTAATGCGATTCATCCAGCATCGCCTCCGGCCGAATCTTCCCGATCAGCCCGTTATGATCGTGCCGACTCTTACAACTTAACGCCGCCCCCTTGCTCCCGTCAGAATGGGTCACCGGAAGATACGCTCTCTTCTCCGGATCTACAGCCCGGAGCACCGCCGCCCCCGCTCCGTCTCCGAACAGGATACAGGTTCCTCTGTCCTTCCAGTTCGTCAGATTCGAAAGGCTCTCGCTCCCGATCACCAGCGCCGTCCGATAGACGCCTTGGCTTAAATAAGCCAACGCCGTATTATAGGCAAGGACGAATCCCGTACACGCCGCGCTTAAGTCGAAGCAGGTTGCATGCAGTGCACCGATCTCTTTCTGAACCTCGCACGCCGCACAGGGAAGAATCACATCAGAAGAAATGGTCGATACCAGGATCAGATCCAATTCTTCCGGCGGTATGCCTGCATTCGCAAGCGCCCTTCCCGCCGCCTCTGCCGCCATGGAAACCGTCGTCTCATCTTTCGCGATGTGCCTTCTTGCGACCCCGGTCCTCTCCCGGATCCATTCATCGCTGGTCTCCACCATGCGGGCTAGCTCTTCATTGTCCATCACACGATGCGGCACACAGAATCCTGTTCCACATATCCTTCCCGTCATTTTGGTTCTCCTTCAAATAATTATTTTGATCAGCAAACTGTTTCAAGTTCAAAGTATATAACCAAATCATTTGATTGTCAAGCG
>Ga0137308_100805_pt1 | contig 42168 bp, 27 predicted proteins | sample Inofrocosms_June_FD_97181 | JGI IMG/M metagenome (GOLD analysis project Ga0137308, IMG submission 97181) | Mouse cecal microbial communities from Vienna, Austria - N-Acetylneuraminic and N-Acetylglucosamine D2O microcosms_June | ecosystem: Host-associated > Mammals > Digestive system > Large...
TTCCGCCTCATATATAATGTGCTGGTGTTGTGTCTTTCCTGCAATAATGTCAAACAGCAGTCTCGTCGTGTGCTTTGCCATCTCCTCCACCGGCTGACGCATCGTCGTCAGGCTTGGCACCGTATAATTTGCCATGTCAATGCCATCATACCCCGCCAGTGAGATATCGTCCGGCACACGCAGCCCCGCCTCATACAGCGCCCTCAGCGCACCGATGGCAAGTGCATCTGCCACTGCATACAGCGCTGTGAAGGCTTCGCCGCACTCCAGTAATTTCTTTGTGGACTGATATCCATTCTCCATGGAAAAGTGATTTAGTTCATCCTTCGTCTCACAGATGAGCTTAGGATTTACCTCAAGCCCGTGCGCCCTCAGCGCATCACAGTAGCCTTCCAGACGCAGCAGACCGATACTCTGCTCCTCCGCCTCCGCCACGAGAATTGCAATCCTTGTGTGTCCCAGACTGATCAGATAATCTACAATCTTTGCACTTTCCCTGCGGTCATCTACGCTGATGCTCGAATAGACATTCCTGCTGATATTTTCAGGAATAGAGCCCGCTGTACTAAACACAAATGGCACGCTTAATTTTTTTAACTTCTCGTCCGAATGCGAGAACAGGCCGCCCAAAAAGATAATTCCCCGCAGCCGCTTCTCCTTGACAACCTTCTGTGCCACATCTACTTCGTCCTCGTCCGCCTCAATATGAGACAATTCCATCGCGTAATGCTTTCGCTTGCACTCCTGCTCGATCACTTTGATCATACTAGTGAAAAACGGGTTCGCGATTCCCTTGATAAGCACTGCAATCGCCTTTGCATCCGACCGTTTCAGATTTCTCGCACTGTTGTTTGGTATGTACCCATATTCCTTGATCGTATCCATGATCTTCTCTTTCGTCTCCGGATTGATATCCGGATGATCATTGATCGCTCTCGAAACAGTACTGACACCCACACCGCATAGCTTGGCTATGTCCTTAATTGTCGGCTCAAACACCTTCCACCACCCCTGTCGATGATTCTATTTCATTTTTTCCTGCTGCGCTCACGAACGGTTCTGCCATAAATCCGTGCCAGCTCCAGCATGTGCTTCGAAAGCTCTTCTGTGCACGCATCCCTCTCCATGCGCCACTCCCAGTTTCCGCCTAATGTTGATGGTGTATTGATTCTCGCCTCACCTCCAAGCCCCAGATAATCCTGCATCGGTATAATTGCCGTGTCTGCCACAGACCCCAGCGCAGTCCGGATCAGCGTCTCACACAGCTCCGGCGTCCTCTTGACATTGACATATTTCTTGGCAAAAGTCAGATCCTTTTTGTTCAATGTAGCAAGCCATCCATTTACCGTATCATTGTCATGCGTTCCCGTGTACACAACACAGTTGTTCGTATACTTGTGCGGCAGATAGTCACTCTCCCCCGTGGAATCAAAGGCAAACTGCAGGATTTTCATACCGGGATAGCCTGTCTTTTTCACAAGTTTTAGCACGCTGGGCGTCAAAAAGCCCAAATCCTCCGCGATTACGGCACGGTTTCCGAGGGTTTTCTTCATCACCTCAAAGAGCTTGTAGCCCGGTCCGGGCTTCCACTCTCCGTTCTCTGCCGTCTCGTCGCCATAAGGCACCGCCCAGTACTCGTCAAAACCACGAAAGTGGTCAATGCGCACAATGTCATAGATGTCAAAGCAGTGTGCAAGCCTTCTCATCCACCACGCAAAGCCTGTCTCCTCATGGTAGTCCCATTTATATAACGGGTTCCCCCAGAGCTGTCCCGTCGCCGAGAACGCATCGGGCGGACAACCTGCCACCGCAATCGGAACATTCTTCTCATCCAACTGGAACAGCTCTGGATTTGCCCATGTATCTGCACTGTCAAACGCCACATAGATTGGGATATCCCCCACAATAAGGATGCCCTTTTTGTTCGCGTATTCTTTTAACGCCGTCCAATGTTTTGAGAAAAGGTACTGTTGATAGCTATAAAATGCGATATCGTCGGCAAGTACTTTCTCATACTTCTTCATCGCCTTCGGCTTTCTAAGCCTGATCTCCTCGTCCCATTCGATCCACGACACCCCATCCAGAGAATCCTTGACAGCCATATACATGGCATAATCCTTAAGCCACTGTTTGTTCTCTTCGACAAACACATTATACGCCACATCATCGTTTACATTTGCCCTCTCAAACGCTTTTCGAAGAAGCTCGAACCTCGTATAATAGATCTTCTCGTAATCTACCCGCTTGGTATCGTTACCAAAATCGACCGACGCGCACTCCTCCTCCGTGAGCATCCCCTCCTCAATCAATGCATCCAGACTGATGTAGTACGGACTGCCTGCAAAGGTTGAAAAAGACTGATACGGTGAATCTCCATATCCCGTAGGTCCCAGCGGTAAAATCTGCCATAACGACTGTCCTGACGCTGCCAAAAAGTCCACAAAGTCATAGGCTTCTTTTGAAAAGCCGCCTATTCCAAATCTTGACGGTAAGCTGGATACCGGCATCAATACGCCACTTCTTCTCATAACTATCTCCTTTTCTCCACAAAACGTTAAACAATTACCCTTTTACAGCACCCGCTACAACACCTTCAATGATGTATTTCTGACAAGCGATATAAAATACAATGATTGGGATAATTGCCAAGATAATCATCGCCATCATCGCACCCATGTCAATTGCACCATAACCGCCTTTCAGGTACTGAATTGCAATGGGAATGGTCTTGTATTTCTTGATGTCCAGCACGAGATAAGGCAGCAGATAATCGTTCCACACCCACATCGCTTCAAGAATTGCCACGGAGATTGCCGTCGGCTTCATCACCGGGAACACAATTTTGAAGTATGTCTGAATCGGAGTACAGCCGTCGATCATGGCAGCCTCCTCGATCTCTAGCGGAATGGATTTCACAAATCCGCAGAACATAAAGACCGCAAGCCCTGCCCCAAATCCCAGATACACAATCACGATGCCGACAGGGTTCCCTAAGTGTAGTATATCAGCTATTTTGGATAATGTAAACATTACCATTTGAAAAGGTATAATCATTGAGAATGCAAACAGCATATACATCGCGGAAGTGACCTTATTTTTCACGCGTGTAATGTACCATGCACACATCGAAGTACACAGGATAATCACAAACACAGACGCCACGGTGATAAACAGCGAGTAGCCAAACGCCTTGGGAAGCTCGATCTTCTCAATACCGCTGATGTAGTTTTCCATTCCCACAAAAGATTTGCCGTCCGGCAGTGCAAATGGCCTCTTGCTGATAAAGATTTTTTTCTTGAACGAGTTATATAAAACAATAATAATCGGCATGACATAGATCACTGATATAATCGAAAATATTGCGGTCAAAAGTCCGCCGTGTTTTGCTTTTCTTACCTCTGACATTATGCCTGCACCTCCTTATCCCTTGTCGCCCTGAGCTGTACAACCGCTATGAGCGCCACCAATATAAAGAACACAACTGCCTTCGCCTGTCCGACACCTTCCCAACCGTTTCTGCCATAGAAGGTATTGTAAATATTCAGCGCAAGCATTTCTGATTTGTTGCTCGGCTCACCGGCAGTGAGCGCTAAGTTCTGGTCAAATAATTTGAAGGAGTTTGTCAGTGTCAGGAACGAACAGATGGTGATGGAAGGCATAACCATCGGAAGTGTCACATGTCTCAAAAGCTGTGTGTTGTTCGCGCCGTCAATCTTTGCCGCCTCGATCAAATCTCCCGGAATATTCTGTATGCCTGCAATGTAAATGATCATCATATAGCCGACCTGCTGCCAGCACATCAGAATGACAAGTCCCCAAAAACCATAGGCGGAATTATAGGTGAGCGTGCGCTCCATGTTTGCCAAGATACCGTTTAAGATCAGCTGCCAGATATAACCAAGGATAATTCCGCCGATTAAGTTTGGCATGAAAAATACAGTTCTGAATATATTCGTTCCCCTGATCCCCTTTGTCAGCAGCATTGCCACTGCAAAGGCTAGGATATTAATCGCCAGCACTGACACGATGGTAAACAGTGCAGTATACCAGAGCGAGTGTGTAAAGGTCTCATCGCCCCAGATTCTGATATAGTTTTTAAAACCTACAAACTTTGCATCTGTAACGGTTGTAAATTCACAAAAAGATAAATAGACACCCAGTATGAACGGCAGTATAAAACCGATGGTGAACGCCAGAAGCGTCGGTAGTGCAAATATTGGGAAATATCTCTTGATCGCCTTATCCATAATCTCATCCTTTCTATAGATCAAATTCATGATCGAGCAGGTATAGTTCCTTCTCCCTGCTCGCGCGCCGGGCACCCGTCAGCTTCTGCTGACATACTTCCTTGGGGTGCCCGTGTGCATAAAAAGTGCAGCCAGATGCCTCCGGCTGCACCCAAAATCCATTGATTAGTTGTTTGATGCTGCGTATTCAGAAGCCCAGCCGTCAACAAATGCGCTCTCCACTGCGGACCAGTCGCCAGTTCCCTGTGCATACTCTAACAGAGCGCTTCCCACACCATTCTTCCAGTTCTCAGAAGGCATTGTTGTGAAAGTCCAAGCAACCGGCGTCTTGCCTGCTGAAACATAGTCATTTGCGATACCTACCAGCGGATTTGCTGCCGGATAGTTCTCAAACTCCTTGAACGGGCATACAAATCCCATCACGTAAGACAGGGTATCGCATCCATCATGGGAAGTCACACACCAGTTCATAAAGTCAAGTGTCGCCTGAATATCCTCCTCCGACGCATTCTTGTTGACACACCAGTAGTTCTCGCTGCCTGTGCAAAGTCCCTGATTCTCCTCGCCGTCTGCACCAATATAAATAGGAAGCATTCCAAGGGATTCATCTTCCATACCGTTTGCGCTCAGATCCGTATACGCCCATGTGCCGTTCTGATAAAAAACGGACTCTCCCAGAGCGAAGTCTGCTGTTGCATCCTCACCGGTCTTGCTCGATAACATTGACGGTGCGCAGACAGAATCCGTGATGTACATATCCCACACGTTTTTGTAGTTCTCAAGGTAAGTACCCTTGATCGCCTCTGTCGAGCTGATGCCGTCAGCCTGATACTCATAATAAATCGGAAGGTTTGCAAGATGCGTCTTGAATCTCCAGTCAGAGCTTGAATCCATGCCTGCGGATGTGAATGCACCTTTTACGCCAAGATCGTCTGCATTCTCCTGAATGCTGTCTGCAACTGCCTTGAGATTGTCAAAGGAGTTGATCTCCTCCACACTCTTCACCACCGCATAATCCTTTGTAAAATAATCGTTTAAAATATCAGCATTGTAGATCAGGCCATATGTCTCTACCACATATGCGATTCCCTTTACCTCATCGCCGTCCTTCAATGCAAACTCATCGCTTGTGAGCTGCCCATAAACCTCTGAGCCTGAGAGATCATAGCAGTAATCCTTCCACGTCGCAAGTCCCACCGGTCCGTTTACTTGGAACATGGTCGGTGCCTCAGACTTTGCCATCTCGGACTTTAAAGTGGACTCATATGTACCAGAAGCCGCAGTCTGCACGACAACCTCCACGCCTGTCTCAGCAGTGTAAGTTGCAGCCAGTTCCTCCCAGTCGGCTGCCTGCTCTGGCTTGAAGTTCAAGTAATAAACCTTGCCGCTTCCTGATGCTGCACTTGCATCTGCCTGTGTGTCATCTGCCGATGTATCGGCTGCCTGCGCTGTGTCGTTTGCATTGTCTGCGCTGTCATCTGCATTCGCAGCGTCGTTTGTCTTCGTATCTGCCGCCGATGTCTGTGCTGAATCATCTCCGCCGCATCCTGTAAGCATGGCTGCCATCATCGCTGCACTGAGTACTGCACTTAATAACTTTTTTTTCATAAAAATACCTCATTTCTTCTCACTACATGAATATTTGTAACTTCTGCCTGTTGGAAACGTTATCGGTAACGTTGTCGGTAACGTTTCCAATGAACAAACTTATAATATCACTTTGCAACATAATACGCAAGGAAATTTTTTACATTCTTCAAACTTTAGCGAAATTATCCGAATTATTTCCATTGTTTTACAGCAAAATCAACAAAAGAGCTTGGGATTCTTCGACGCAAATCCTAAGCTCTTTTGACAGTTTCACTATATTTTTTCTACAGGCAAAATTAATCCCTTCCGTAGATATCCCGCGTGTAAATCTTCTCCTCCACGTCCTTTAATTCCTCCGTCAGACGGTTCGCGATAATCACGTCTGACATTTCTTTGAAGGCTGCAAAATCCTGTATCACTCTCGAGCGGAAAAAGTGGCTCTCTTTTAATGTCGGCTCATACACCACCACCTCGACGCCCTTTGCCTTGATGCGCTTCATAATCCCCTGTATGGACGACTGGCGGAAATTGTCGGAGTCCGTTTTCATCGTAAGCCTGTACACCCCTACAATCTGCGGCTTCTTTGCCAGTATCATGTCTGCGATATGATCCTTTCTCGTCCGGTTTGCATCCACGATCGCGGAGATAATATTATTGGGCACATTCTCGTAATTTGCCCTTAGCTGCTTTGTGTCCTTAGGCAGACAGTACCCGCCGTATCCAAAAGACGGGTTGTTATAATGCTTCCCAATACGCGGGTCGAGCCCAACGCCCTCGATAATCTGCTTTGTGTTGAGACCTCTCATCTCTGCATACGTATCCAGCTCATTAAAATATGCCACGCGCAGCGCCAGATACGTATTGGCAAACAACTTAATCGCCTCCGCCTCTGTCGTATCTGTAAACAATGTCGGAATATCCTGCTTTATCGCCCCCTGCTTCAGCAGGTCAGCAAACACCTCGGCGCGCTCGGACTGCTCTCCCACAATAATTCGCGACGGGTAAAGATTATCATACAATGCCCTTCCCTCGCGCAGAAACTCGGGTGAAAAGATAATCCTGTCAATGCCAAACCGTTTTCTGACAGACTTTGTATAGCCAACCGGCACCGTCGATTTGATAATCATCACGGCGTCCTTGTTCACCTTCATGACAAGCTCAATCACCGCCTCAATCGAGCTCGTGTCAAAATAGTTCCTGTCCGGGTCATAGTTGGTGGGCGTCGCAATGATAATGTACTGCGCATCCCTGTATGCAGCTTCACCGTCCGTCGTCGCCGTGAGGTTCAACTCCTTGTTTGCAAGATACTCTTCAATCTCCCTGTCGATAATCGGCGATTTTTTATTGTTGATAAGATCTGCCTTTTCCTGAAAGATATCCACCGCTGTCACTTCGTTGTGCTGCGCTAATAATATGGCATTGGAAAGTCCGACATATCCGATACCTGCCACTGCAATCTTCATACTGTACCTCCATTTTATCCTGTTTCAAACAATTTTCAGTATAACACACTCATTTTTACAATTCAATCCAATAAATGATTTTTCCTACAGCCACTCATTCCAGAACTGTTCGAGCCGCCCTGCGATTCCCGACACGCTCACCACCTCGTACTGGCTCCACTCCCGCGGAAACATGCGCCTGTACTGCGGCTCCAGAAAACGCTCATCGAGCAGCGCCACCACGCCGATATCCTCCGCGGTGCGGATCACGCGCCCCGCCGACTGAAGCACCTTGTTCATGCCCGGATAGCGGTAGGCATAGTCAAAACCGTTCTCCCCCTGCGCATCAAAATGCTGTCTCAAGAGCTCGCGCTCACAGCCTACCTGTGGAATGCCTGTTCCGACTATGACTGCGCCGATCAGACTGTCATGCTTTAGATCAATGCCCTCCGAAAAGATTCCGCCCATGACGCAAAAGCCAAGCAGAACCGTTGTGTCTGCTTGTTTTTCTTTTTGGTTCAGATTTTTATGAAAACGAAGCAGAAATTCCTCCCGCTTTGCCTCGCTCATATGGTCCTCCTGAACAATGCACTCCATAAAACCTGCATCATAAAACCCCTCCATAAAACAGCGGTACACCTGCTCCAGAAACAGATGAGACGGCAGAAACACCATATAATTACCATGGCGCTGACGAACCATATTATAAATATATTCTGCAATGCGCAGAAACTCGCCCTCGCTCCGTCTGCTGTACTTGCTTGTCACATCATTTGCGATCAAAAGCGCCTTCTTCCTTTCATCAAACGTTGACTTTGCATAGACCTCATAGTCTGACGGCTCTCCGCCTAAGAGCTTCTTATAGTATTGAATCGGCAGCAGCGTCGCTGAGAACAGTATCGTACTCCGCCCCTTCTGCATACACTGCCGCAGGTTCCGCGCTGGGTTGACGCAAAAGAGCTTGAGCATAAAATCCCCATCATCTAAAAGCTGGCTGTACACCACATAATTTTCGTCCATGATTTCGTAAATATTTAGAAAATGCGCTGCCTCGAAGTAAAAATCCAGCAGTTCTTTTTTATTTGGAAATGTATCATATTCATCCAAGAAGTCGTCGATTGCCGCATACAGACGGTTCAGCGTCATCACAAAGCCGTCGATCGCCTCCTCTCTGCGATAGGTTTCGCACTGCCGCTTCATCACAAGCAGCTCCCTGTTGCACTGGTCTAACAGTTTTGCAATCTTAGGCGATAGCTCTTTCATCAGGCGCTTTGTACTTAGAAAGGAGTCCTTGAGCAGCGCGGCACTGTACATCTCCCTGCCGCGGTCCAGCAGATTGTGCGTCTCATCAATCAGAAATACATAGTCCCGTTTTCCGAGTCCGTCCGCAAAAAAGCGCTTGAGATACACCCGCGGGTCAAACACATAATTGTAATCGCAGATCACCACGTCTGAAAAGAGGCTCATGTCAAGGCTCAGCTCAAACGGGCATACTTGATGTTTCGCCGCATACGCCTGCACAGTTTCCCTTGTAAAGTTCTCCTCATGCGTGAGCAAATCATACATGGCATCGTTGATGCGGTCAAAGTGTCCATCTGCATAAGGGCACGCCTCCGGGTTGCACTCTGCCTCCTCCTTTGCCGCCTCCCCCTGTCTCATAAAACAGATTTTGTCCTTTGCCGTCAGTACAATCGTCTTGATGTGCAGTCCATTTTGCTGCAAAAGCCCGAAGCATTCCTGTGCCACAGTGCGGGTGATGGTCTTTGCCGTGAGATAAAAAAGCTTCTCCGTCATGCCCTCTCCCATAGATTTCACCGCGGGAAAAACTGTTGATATGGTCTTTCCAACCCCTGTAGGCGCCTCCAAAAACAGCTTCCTTTTGTGATAGACCGTCTGATAGACATAGGTGACAAGCTCTTTTTGTCCCTCGCGGTATGGAAAGGGAAATGCAAGCTGTTTGATAGAGGCTGTGCGGACAGTACTCCATGTAAACTGAAAATCTGCCCACTTTTTATATTCCAGCATCAACTCCTCAAACCATCTTTGTAACGCTTCAAAGGTAAAGTCCTCGTGAAAATATTTTATCTCCTCCGACTCAATCTGGCAGTATGTCATGCGCACGCCAATCTGGTCCAGATGATGCTGCGACGCGTACATAAACGCATAGCATTTTGCCTGTGCAAGATGAACGCCCACCGGTGTTGTGATGCGCTTTAAATCCCGGTAGGTGCCTTTGATTTCATCAATGACAACCTTGCTTTCATTCTTTTTTATTTCTTCCTTTTTTATATCCTCCTGCGCGCGTGCCTCCCAGTTGGAATCAATGATTCCGTCTGCTCTTCCTTCTATTATAATGTTGTACTCCGCGCACACCCATGTATATTTTAGTCCAGCCTCAGCGTGATAGTCACTGCCCATGCGGCGCTGAAGCATCTTGTGAATGCGGCTGCCCTCCTGCATCGCAGTGTCTGGGCCGCCCGATTTTCTGTTGTCGATACTGCCCTCCCGCAGTATAAATTCCACAAGCTGACGGACTGATACGCGTAATTCCATTCAAATCCCCTTTATCTATCGAATGATTGTCCAAATGAAAACTCTCCCTAAATGACAGTTTAACCCATCCTCCAGAGAGAGTCAATCGAATGCTTTGAATGTACTTTTTTAGAATCTTGAAATTGCTATGCTATGGCCAATCTGCTCACATAGCGCTCAAACTCGTCATTGTGCCCCGCGTACTGCAAGGTCAGAATTGAACGGAAATCCAGTCCCATCACGCCAAGAATGGATTTGGCATCCACAATATAGTGATTGTAGGAAATATCGATATCAAAGTCGCACTTTGATGCCTCGTTTACGAAATTCTGAACTTCCGCAGGTGTCATTTTGATTTTGCGTTCTCTCATAATATCAACGTCCTTTCTACACATATTTTTCATATTCGCTGTGCGCAGGCAATGCCTGTCTGCATCAAACAAAAGATCACTGCTTTCCAGTATCTTCCGTTTCAGGTATTATAGTATACTATATGTTCAAAGTAAAGCGTTTTGCCGTTTTTTGGCACTTTTCGTCAATTTAAAGAAACACTCTTTTTGGGCTTTGTGTAATCTATATAATTCATTGTTTCCATCTTTTTTATCTTTATACACTTTTCATCTTCATTATTTTTCAATGTCTATTTTCCACTTTCGCAATTTTCAGTAAAATGTATTCACAGCGCTATACGACAATATTATCGTTCAAAATTCTCATCAATAATGTTATTCAACTATTCCTAAGAGAATTTGACAATTATTGTATTCATTTATACTACATTTTCTACCGTTTTAGATTATACTGAACTGAATAGCTGTAAATCACAATACCAATGAAAAGTGAGGTGCAAAACATGACTGCTATGAGGTGGTTCTACTCTTTTCTCAAAAAACACAATAAAAGTATGGCACTGGGGCTTGTGCTGGTGACGGTCATCTCCGTCCTCGCCATTGTCAAGCCGATTGTGTCCGGCTCGATTGTGGACGACGTTATCACCGCGGGAGACTACAGCCTGCTGCCGGGACTGATCGCACTTTTGATACTCATCACGATTCTTCGGGGCGTGCTGCGCTACTGGTCGCAGGTCATCTTTGAAACCTGCTCGCAGGATGTGCTGTACTCGATGCGGGATACAGTCTACCGCAAGCTCTTGCAGGAGGATTTTAATTTCTATAACAAAAAGCGGACTGGGGATTTGCTGAGCCGCCAGACGGGGGATATGGATGCCATACGGCACTTTATCGCCTTTGTGATCTATCAGGTGTATGAAAATGTCTTTCTGTTTTTCTTCGCGCTGGTCATGATCTTTACAGTCAGTTGGAAGCTTGCGCTCTGTATGTGCGTGGTGCTGCCCTTCGCGCTGCTTGTGACGCTGAGCCAGACCAAAAACGGGCGTCCCTGCTTCCAGAAAATACGTGAGCAGTTCTCGTCCCTCAACACCTTTGTGCAGGAGAATGTCAGCGGAAACCGCGTCGTCAAAGCATTTTCCAAGGAGGAGTACGAAATCGGAAAATTTAATAAAGAAAATGACGGCTACAGGGACGCCGAGCTTGCCGCCGCTGAAATCTGGACAAAGTACGTGCCGCAATTTGAGTTTCTCTCCAACATGCTCACGGTGATACTCATGCTTGTCGGCAGCATCATGGTCATTCAGGACAGTATGACACTTGGAAATTACGTGACAATCAACGGCTATCTGTGGATGCTCATGAACCCGCTGCGCCAAATCGGATGGCGCATCAACGACATTCAGCGCTTTACGACCTCCGTAGAAAAAATCTATGCCACCTACAGCGAAGAGCCCGCCGTCAAGCACCCCAAAAAGGCAATCCCCTGCCGCAAGCTGCAAGGCGATGTCGAGTTTCGAAATGTCTCCTACAGCGCCGATGACGAGGACATTATCCACAATGTCAGCTTCAGCGTAAAGAGCGGCCAGACGGTCGGAATCCTCGGCTCGACAGGTTCCGGCAAATCTACTATCATGAACCTGCTCTGCCGCTTCTATGATGTCACAGACGGCGAAGTGCTGGTGGACGGCAGAAATGTAAAGGACCTTGACCTCTACAACCTCCGCCAGAATATTGGTATGGCGATGCAGGATGTCTTTCTCTTCTCGGATACAGTCGAGGGAAATATCGCCTACAGCAAACCCGACTGTCCCTTTGAGGAGGTACAGAAAGCTGCAATCATGGCAGATGCGGACAGCTTTATCCGCGAAATGCCAGACGGATATGACACGATTGTCGGTGAACGAGGTGTCGGGCTCTCCGGCGGTCAGAAGCAGCGCATCTCATTGGCAAGAGCGCTTTTAAAACAGCCTTCGATCTTGATTCTCGACGACACCACATCCGCTGTGGATATGGAGACCGAGAGTTATATCCAACAACAGTTAAACAAGATTGACCACGCCTGCACCATCTTTATCGTCGCCTACCGCATCTCCTCCATCAAGGACGCTGATCTGATACTGGTGCTAAATGATGGTAAGATCGTGGAGCAAGGAACACATGATACACTTCTTCAAAATAACGGTTATTATGCCACAGTATTTCGCCATCAGTATGGCGACTATGAACGATACATTGGCGAAATCAGCCAGACTACACGCAAAGGAGGCGGCAGACATGGCACGAAATAAATATGATATTGATGAATTGATCGAAGATAAATTTGACTTAAACCAGTTAAAACGTGTCTTTCAATATGTGAAGCCCTACCGAAGCCAGCTTGCACTCGCGCTGTTTCTCATGCTGTCCGCCTCCGCACTCACCATGCTCTTTCCCCTGTTTATCAGCGAGATCATGGACACCTATATTCCAGAAAAAAATATCCGGGCTATTGTCATCATCACACTGCTGTCCCTTGTGATCGTACTGTACACTTGTGTGTGTATCCGTCTCAAGATACGCATCACCAGCCGCATCGGCCAGACCATCGTGCACCAGCTCCGCGCTGATATCTTCTGTCATTTGCAGGAGCTTCCGTTCTCTTACTATGACGACCGTCCCCACGGCAAGATACAGGTGCGCGTGGTCAACTATGTAAACAGCCTAAGCGACCTACTCTCCAACGGTATCATCAACACCATCACGGACATGTGCAACCTGATTTTTATCTTGATATTCATGTTTTTGCTTCATGTGCGGCTCACCCTGATCTGCCTGTGCGGACTCCCTGTGCTCATCGGCGTCATTATTTTCGTCAAGAAGCGCCAGCGGCGCGCGTGGCAGATTCAGAGCAACAAGCAGTCCAACCTCACTGCCTATATCGCAGAGAGCATCAACGGAATCCGGGTCACGCAGTCCTTTGTGCGCGAGCGTGAAAATACATCTATTTTCAACCACCTCAGCGACAGTTACCGCAGTGCATGGATGCGCGCTGTCAAGTACAACTTCATCATGTGGCCCTGCATAGATTCCATCTCCACTGTCACCACTGCGCTGATCTATGTGATTGGCATCAGTTGGATTTCCGGTGACATTTATGGTGTGAGTGTCGGCATCTTGATCGCGTTTACTTCCTACATCTCAAGATTCTGGGAACCGATCAACACACTCGCCTCCTTTTACAATTCACTGCTCACTGCCATCGCTTACTTAGAGCGCATTTTTGAGACAATTGATGAGCCTGTGAAGGTAAAAGACGCCGCGGACGCTGTGGAGATGCCGCCCATCGACGGCACGGTCGCCTTTCAGGAAGTCTGCTTTAGCTACGAAGATGGCGTACAGATTCTCAACAAAGTAAGCTTTACCGCAAATCCCGGTGACACCTACGCCATCGTCGGCCCTACAGGCGCCGGCAAGTCCACCATCGTCAACCTGATCAGCCGCTTCTACAACGTGGACTCCGGCACCATTCTCATTGACGGCACCGATATCTCCCATGTGACACTCAAATCCCTCCGCCGCCAGATGGGAATCATGATGCAGGACAGCTTTATCTTCTCCGGGACTATCATGGACAATATCCGTTACGGCAATCTGACCGCAACGGACGCAGAGGTCATCGCCGCCGCCAAGACAGTATGCGCACACGACTTTATCATGGAGATGGAAAACGGCTACCAGACACAGGTGAACGAGCGCGGAAGCCGTCTCTCGGCAGGACAGCGCCAGCTGATCAGCTTCGCGCGCGCACTGCTCGAAAATCCGGCAATCCTGATTCTCGACGAGGCGACCTCCAGCATTGACACTGAGACCGAAATATTATTGCAGAAGGGATTAAATAAACTGTTGGAAGGGCGTACCTCCTTCATCATCGCGCACCGTCTCTCGACCATCAAGAATGCCTCCTGCATCATGTATGTCGATAAGGGAAACATTCTTGAAGCTGGAACGCACGAGGAGCTGCTCGCCCAGAAGGGGGAGTATTACAAACTGTTTATGTCACAATATGAATTTTTGAGTTGATTTTAGATTGATTATATGTTATAGTATACATGAAAAGGCAATACCTATAGACGGTTAGCCCAAAATTAATAGTTGCATAATAAAAATAACCGCAACTTTTTCAGGGTTGAGCGGTTATTTTTATGCTTATCTATTATTAGCGTCTTATCTCAGTTTCCAGATATCTCTGTTGTATTCCTCGATCGTTCTGTCTGATGAGAAGAATCCTGCCTTTGCAATGTTGACAAGCATCATGCGTTTCCACTTCGCCTCGTCCTTGTAGTCCTCAAACATCTTGTCTTTTGTTGCGATATAGTCCTCAAGGTCTAAGAGGGTCATAAACCAGTCTTTGTTGATCAGCTCATTCTTGAGTCTGTTGAGACGCTCCTGATTGCCTACCTTTACGACCTCCTCACTTGTGATGAAGTCAATCGCCTCCTTGATCACACTGCTCTTCTCATAGAAGCTCTTTGAGACATAATCTGCCTTTGCATAGTGCTCGATTACCTGCTCAGACTTCTCGCCGAAAATATAGATATTGTCATCTCCTACAAGCTCATGAATCTCCACATTCGCACCGTCGCTTGTGCCGAGTGTCACAGCGCCGTTGAGCATAAACTTCATGTTTCCAGTACCGCTCGCCTCCTTGGAAGCCAGAGAAATCTGCTCAGAGATATCACATGCTGGAATCAGCTTCTCCGCATAGCTCACGTTGTAGTTCTCGACCATGACTACCTTCATGTAATCCTTCACGTCTGGATCGTTGTTGACAATCTCCTCCAAACACAGCAGCAGATGAATGATATCCTGTGCGATCACATACGCCGGTGCTGCTTTTGCGCCGAAGATAAACGTAATCGGTGTAGAAGGCTTCTTGCCGCCCTTGATCTCCAGATACTTGTGAATGATGTAGAGGGCATTCATCTGCTGGCGCTTGTACTCATGAAGCCTCTTAACCTGAATATCAAAGATGGAGTCTGGATTGATATCCTGATTCTCATTCTCCTTGAGATATGCCACAAGCTCTTCCTTCTTGGTTCTCTTGATCGCCTTGATCGCTGTCAAAAGCGCTTCATCATCCAAGTGCTCCATCAGCTTCTCAAGCTCTGCTGCGTCCTTCTTGTACCCTGTCCCGATTGTGTCTGTGATACATGCTGCAAGCTCTCTGTTGCATGACAGAAGCCATCTTCTAAAGGTGATACCGTTTGTTTTATTGTTAAATTTCTCAGGATAGATCTTATAAAAATGATTCAGCTCAGTATCCTTCAAAATCTCTGTATGAATCGCCGCAACACCATTTACGGAGAAGCCGTAATGGATATCAATATGTGCCATATGCACACGCATGTTGTCATCAATGATCTGTACCTTCGGGTCTTTATACTTGATCGACGCTCTCTTATCAAGCTCCCAGATAATCGGCATCAACTGTGGAACAACCTTCTGCAAATACTTCACAGGCCACTTCTCAAGCGCTTCTGCAAGAATGGTGTGGTTTGTGTATGCGCAGGTTCTGCTCACCACATCAATTGCCTCGTCCATATCGAACCCTTCCTCTTCTGTCAAAATACGAATCAGTTCAGGAATGACCATTGTCGGATGGGTATCGTTGATCTGGATCACTGCATGGTCATACATCTTGTGAAGATCGTAGCCATTGTCCTTCATCTCTTTTAAGATCAACTGTGCGCCGTTGCATACCATAAAGTACTGCTGGTAGATTCGAAGCTGCTGACCTGCCTCGTCAGAGTCATCTGGATACAAGAACAGCGTGAGATTCTTGTCGATATCTGCCTTGTCAAAATCAATACCATTCTTTACAATACTCTCGTCAATGGTTTCTATATCAAATAAATGCAGTTTGTTCATACCCTGCTCATATCCAATTACATCAATGTCATACAGTCTGGACATCACCTTTTTCTTGCCAAAGTATACCGGGAAGGTGATATCTGTCTTTGTAAGCCATGACTGGTTCTCTATCCAGTCATTTTTCTCTGCGGTTTGCTGTCTGTCCTGAAATACCTGTTTGAACAGACCAAAATGATAGTTCAATCCAATACCATCACCGGGAAGTCCAAGGCTTGCAATAGAATCAAGGAAACATGCTGCGAGTCTGCCAAGACCGCCGTTGCCAAGAGAGGGTTCTGGCTCAACCTCCTCGATGCGGCTAAGTTCCTTTCCTTCCTCCTTCAGTGCTGCATTCAGCTCCTCATAGATGCCAAGGTTAATCAGATTGCTTGACAGCAGCTTCCCGATCAAAAATTCAGCCGAGATATAGTAAATCTTCTTGCTGCCCTTGATCACGCCCTTATCCTTCATCAAATCCTTTGTCATGTTCAGGATTGCGAAGTAAAGCTGGCTGTCATCAAGCTCCTTGATTGCCTTGCTGTACATTTTCTGTGCTACTGCTTCCAAATTTGCTTTTACGTTCATACGCTACTCCTTTTCTTGTAAATATTTGATAAGTTCCTTTTATGTGCAACATTATAAGTTCTTAGGACTAAATTTTATGAGAGAACGTCGAGATACTTGATGCGGATTAATTTGTGCGGCATGACAAGGTCCTGACCACAGCCGCCTTCCATCAGACGGGAAAGCTCTTCGACAGCCCGCGCGGCAATATTTTGAAAATCCTGTCTCACCGTATGCATCTGCTTGCCCGCATACCCCATCAGACTCACCCCGTCAAACCCGCATACAGGTCTGTAGATATCCATGTCAATCAGCGCTTTCATCGCACCGATCGCCATCAAATCCGATGCACAGATAATCGCCTCCCTGCTTGCTGCATACTGCATTGTCAGTTTTCTCGCCTCAAGTTCACTGAAACTTCCTGTCCTGACGAGCACTTGTATTCCCAGCTCATCCGCCAGCCTGTTCATACCTATGAGACGCTCCTCTGATACATAACCATTTTTCTTGCCTGAGATATAGAGTATTTTTTTGTATGCTGTCCCGTTTAAAAACTTCTTGGCAACTTCATACTGCGCCTTTTCATTATCAATATGAATGCTCGATGTATTTTCATCGACACCGGGCGCATCAATCAAAACACTTTTAAACTTTCCGCTTTCAACCAGTTTTCTCAATGAGATGTCCTCTTTGGATAACCCGCCGATAATCAGCCCTTCGATACTCTGTGACTGGAAATACCGTATCATCTCCTCGACATTCATCTCGGCAATCATTGTAAAGAATACGGTGATAATATCAATCCCTTTTTCCTTTGCCTTGTTGATGGCGCCGATAATGTACTGCATCGGAATCTCATCGACGGTCTGTGCATGCCGGTTCACATCGAGCACCAGCGCAGCCCTGCCTGTCTTTTTGGAGGATAATGCTGATGCAATGGTATTGGGCACAAACCCAAGCGCTGTGATTGCCGCATTGACCTTCTCTTTCGTCTCATTACTCACATTGGGGTAGTGGTTCAACACCTTTGAAACTGTCGAGATCGCTACTCCTGCTTCCTTTGCCACATCCCTTATCGAAACCAAGAAACAACCCACCTTCTTTATCAATGACCAAACTATATTGAAAGTTTTAAGAAAACGTTTTCTGGAAAACGTTTTCTTAATAATACAACAAAAATAACGGTTTGTCTACCATTATTTTCATTTTTATGTATATTTTTTATCCGTACTCTTTACGATGCCATTACGCGGTTCACTGCCGCAACCAGTCTGCTCTCCTCAAACGGCTTTACGACAAAGTCCTTTGCACCGTTCTGGATCGCCTGCGCAACCATCGCCTGCTGCCCCATCGCCGAACAGATGATCACTCTCGCCTTTGCATCGGCTTCCTTGATGCGCTTGAGCGCGTCTACCCCGTTCATCTCTGGCATGGTGATGTCTAACAGGACAACATCGGGCTTGATTTCCATGTACTTCTTCACTGCCTCCACGCCATTACCTGCCTCGCCGGCAACAGAATGACCATTTGCCTCAAGCATTTTCTTGATTGTCATTCTCATAAACATTGCATCATCCACTACTAATACTCTCGCCATTATATTTCCACCTTTCAAGCGTTCTTATCCTATTGTAGCACAGATTTTTTCATATTCAATCCTTTTTGCCAATATTTTCTGCTGCACACAACAATCGCCGGTATGCAGCAGAAAATCTTCTTAATATTTATCTACAATCGCAATTACTACAGACCGCGGATACATCAGAAGCGTATCCTTTGTCACCCAGTTTGTCAGTCTGTGATAATCTGTCTCGGGTGTATGCTCAAATTCCGTATTCATAATAATGTGCCATTTTCTTCCCAGCGGGAGTTTCGGAAGCTGCACCTCCTCTTTTTCCCAGAAGGCATTGACTCCGATATAGATGATATCGTCCTCACGGTTCCCCGCTGTACGCCCGGCAAACATAATGCCGATCGTGCGCGTGTCTGGTCCGCAGTTGCTGTTCCATGCTGTCTTATTGTGTATGGAGACCTCCGGAAATCCGCAGCCGCTCGGTCCTGAACGCCCCCGGAGTATCGGATGCTTCTTGCGCAGCTGTATCATAAATTTGCAAAATTCAAACATCTCATGATATTCTTCCTTGCGGTTCCAGTCAAGCCATGAGATGATATTGTCCTGACAGTAGGCGTTGTTGTTGCCAAACTGCGTATTGCAGAACTCATCGCCCGCAAGGAACATCGCCGCCCCCCTGCTGCACATCAGAATTGCAAACGCATTCTTGCGCAGGCGGTTTCTCAGCTCCAGTACCTCCGGGTCATCAGAATCTCCCTCCACACCGCAGTTCCAACTGTTGTTGTCATTGGCGCCGTCCGTGTTGTTCCAGCCGTTTTTCTCATTGTGCTTTTGGTTATAAGCATACATATCATACAGCGTAAAGCCGTCATGGCAGTTCAGGAAATTGACTGTCGCGTTCTCGCCGCGGTTCTCCTTACCATACAGGTCAAACGAGCCGGTGATGCGGTTGATCGCCGCCTGTGCCATGCCATAGTCCCCTTTGAGGAAGCAACGCATATCATCGCGGTATCTTCCGTTCCATTCTGCCCAGCGGTTCCACGAAGGGAAGCTGCCCACCTGATAAAGTCCGCCGGCGTCCCATGCCTCCGCAATCAGCTTCACATTGCCAAGCACCGGATCAAACGCAAGGCTTTGCAGCAATGGCGGCTTGCTCATCGGGGAACCGTCCTCATTGCGTCCCATGATGGATGCCAGATCAAAACGGAAACCATCCACCCGGTACGAAACGACCCAGTAGCGCAGACACTCCAGGATAAACTGCTGCACAATCGGATGATTGCAGTTCATCACGTTGCCGCAGCCGCTGAAATTATAATACTTTCCGTCCGGTGTCAGCATGTAATAAATATTGTTGTCGATGCCCTTGAATGAAAAGCAGGGCCCCATCTCATTTCCTTCTGCGGTATGGTTAAATACCACGTCCAGAATCACTTCAATCCCATTTGCATTCAGCTCATGAATCAGGCTTCTGAACTCGTTCCCCGCCTTGCCTGCCCGCGTGTCCGACGCGTAGGCAACATTCGGAGAAAAAAAGCACACAGGACTGTAGCCCCAGTAATTAAGAAGCTTCTCTCCATCGACAATGCGCACATCTTCTGTCTCGTCAAACTCGAAAACCGGCATGAGCTCTACCGCATTGATGCCAAGTTCCAGCAGATAAGGAATCTTTTCGCGAATGCCCTCATAAGTCCCTCTGTGTTCAATCCCCGAGGAGGCATCCTGCGTGAAGCCCCGCACATGCATTTCGTAGATGATCAAATCCTTGGGCTCTAGGCTGGTATTCTTGAAATTTCCCCAGTCATATCCGCCGTCCACGACACGCGCCTTGTATATGCGCTCGCCGGCAGGCTTTTCCTTGCCCCAGATCTCCTGCCCTGCAACAGAGCGGGCGTAGGGGTCGAGAATATATTTCGTCTTGTCAAACAACAGCCCTTTGCCGGGGTTGTACTCCCCGTCAAACTGGTATGCATACTCAAATTCCCTTGGTTTCAGACCGTAGACGACCATGGAATAGGTGTCGCCCATACGGCAGGAATCCGGAAACGGTATCGTAGCGTAAGGCTCATGTTCACCTACATGAAACAGACACAGGCTGCAAGACTTCGCCCCGTTTGAGTGAATCGTAAAATTCACGCCCTCATCCACCCTGATTGCCCCGTTCTCCAAAAACTTTCCGGGCCGTACCGAAAAGCCCGCAACTTCATCTGTAGGCGGATAATATTTTCTTTCTAGCCCCGAACCAATATACCTCATACTTAAAATCCTCCATTGAAACAGTGTTAACAGCTCCTGAATGAACAGTTACCTGCCAGTGTATAGATATGCTGGCAAAAAAGTGTATATATAATTAATTTTACATGATTTTCCATCACGGCGCAATGCCCGAAATTATTTTATACTATTCAGCAGAATTTTGTCGAAAATCAGCTTTTCTTTTATGGATTTTATCTATTAATCCACCTTTTTGCTTTATTTTATTTAGAACTTATAGGCGTAATATTGTTCATTTCATCAACAGGATTATACAATACGCACAGAAGCGTTTTTATATTATTTTCCTGTAACATCATTGCCAAATTCTTTGCACACTAATCAAAACCAGACCAGAAAAAAGCGCTCTGGCAATTATCCCAACTGCCAGAGCGCTAAATTTTTCAAACTGTTTTCCTTATTTTAAGTCCTGCATACGAATGCCGTCCATGTCATCAAAAGCCTGATTTTCTCCCACCATGCCCCATATAAATGTATAGGCGCGGCTGCCGCTGCCTGCATGAATAGACCAGCTCGGCGAGATGACTGCCTGTTCATTGCGCATCACGATATGCCTTGTCTCCTGCGGCTCTCCCATGTAATGCATCACAAACGCATCCTCCGGCATTTCAAAATACAGATAGACCTCCATGCGCCTGTCATGTGTATGGCACGGCATTGTATTCCACACGCTGCCCGGCTTGAGCGCCGTCATGCCCATCACGAGCTGGCAGCTCTCGACCTGACCGGGGAGGATATACTTGTTGATCACCCTGTGATTGGATTCCTCCAGACATCCAAGCTCTACTTTATTCTCGTCCTTGATAATCACAACCTCGTCTGACGCCTCCCCTTCAAGTTTGATCAGCTTTGTGGGATACGCGGTGTGTGCCGGCGCACTGTTTAAGTAAAATCTTGCCGGATTTTCCGGGTCGGCAGATTCAAAAGTGATTTCCTTTGCGCCCATGCCGATATACATGCCCTCCTTCAATCCAACCTCATACCGCCTGCCGTCTACTGTGATGCTTCCCGCAGGTCCGATGTTGATCACGCCAAGCTCACGACGCTGGCAGAAATATTCTGCGCGAAGCTCATCCCCCGCAGTCAGTGCGATCGGCTCTACGGGCACTGCGGAGCCGGTGATAATGCGGTCGATATGACTGTACACAAGTTTGATCTCTCCTGTCTGGAACAGACCGTCGATCAGAAACTCTTCGCGGAGCCTCTCTGTTGTATAATGTTTGACATCTTTTGGTGAAGCTGCTGTTCTTAATTCCATCATAATACCTTCCTTTTCTCGATTCGATGATTTAAAACGCCTATGTAAGTACTTACATTTTATCGTGGTGAATCTTGATATTCAATAGGCAATATTCTTCTTTTATATGTAAATTTTGCTTGCTTTTCACTATTTTTCATAGTAAACTGAAACTAATGGTAGCACTTTCATACCCTGTTACATTTTTTGACGCTGCCGGAAAGGAGTTCCTCATGACCATATATGATATTTCCGAAAAGGCTGGTGTATCCATCGCTACGGTATCGCGCGTGCTCAACGGCGCCTGCAATGTGAGTGCACAGACACGCCAGAAGGTTCTCTCTGTCATCGAGGCATGCGGCTACACCCCCAACGCTTTTGCAAGAGGGCTTGGCCTAAACTCCATGAATACCATCGGTATCCTGTGCGCTGACTCGTCCGACCTGTACCAAGCCAACGCAGTCTATCATATCGAGCGCGAATTGCGGCAGAATAACTACAACTGTATCCTGTGCTGTACCGGCTACGGGCTTGAGGACAAGCAAAAATACCTGAATCTCCTTGTCAACAAAAAGGTGGACAGCGTGATTCTGGTAGGCTCTGCCTTCATCGCGGACAACGACGCTGAAAACGATTACATTCGCGAGGCGGCCAAGGAAATTCCAGTGCTTTTATTAAATGGTGATTTTGATTGTGAAAACGTTTACTGTGCGCTCTGCGATGATTTTAAGTCTGTCTTGCAGGCTACCACCACGCTCATCGAGAACGGCATCGAAGATATTCTTTTCTTATATGACTCTAAGACCCACTCCGCGCTGCGAAAACTGTCCGGCTATCAGAGTGCCCTGACGCAGAAGGGACTTCCCCTGCGGGCAGAATACATGCAGTATTTTCCCGGAAATCATGCTGATCTGCCGTCCATTGCGGAGTTCCTGTCAGCGGTGGACCCCGCTGTCACGTACAGGGCTGTTGTGGCTGCCGACGACAACCTTGCCATCGGCGCCGTCAAATTTGCCCACAAAAAAGGTCTGTCCATCCCGAATGAATTGTCCATCATAGGGTACAATAACTCCATCCTCAGTACCTGTTGCGAGCCAGAGCTCACCACGGTTGACAACCGTCTGGAAGCCCTCTGCCACCATATCGTCAATACATTGATTGGAATCTTAAATGATAACGAAATGCCCCAGAAGGTCATCTTCTCTGGAGAGCTGGTCAAAAGAGGAACTACTTTTTAAAAATTTTTCAATGCGAGGAGGAAACATCATGAAAGCATTTATGGATCAGGACTTTTTACTCCAGACCAGAACCGCAAGCGAGCTATATCACAAGTATGCGGAGAGAACGCCTGTTTTGGACTACCACTGCCATATCAATCCCGCCGAAATCGCAGACAACCGCAGATTTGACAACATCACGCAGGTATGGCTCGGCGGCGACCACTATAAATGGCGCTTTATGCGCTCGTGCGGTGTGGAGGAGGCTTTTATCACCGGCGATGCGCCCGATGAGGAAAAATTTTTCAAGTGGGCTGCCTGTGTCGGCAAGGCGATCGGCAACCCGCTTTTTCACTGGACACATTTAGAATTACAGCGCTATTTTGGCTACACGGGCATTCTCAACAAGAACACTGCCAAGGAGGTGTGGACGCTCTGCAATGCCAAGCTCAAGGAGGACAGTATGCGTGTGCGCGGCCTGATCAAGCGCTCGAACGTCACCTTGCTCTGCACGACGGACGACCCTGCGGACTCCCTTGAGTACCATCAAAAAATAGCGGCTGACGATACCTTTGATGTAAAGGTGCTCCCCGCATGGAGGCCAGACAGGGCAATGAATATCGAAAAGCCCGATTTCTTGGCGTATCTCGAAAAACTCGCCGCGGTGAGCAAGACCGCCATTCATTCGTTTCAGGACTTAAAAGAAGCGCTGCGCCGCCGGCTTGACTTTTTTGCCGCCGCAGGCTGCTGTGTGTCCGACCACGGTCTTGCATATGTCATGTACCAGCCTGCCTCTGACGAGGAGATTGAAGCCATCTTCGCAAAACGGCTGACAGGCGCGGCAGTCACACCGCTTGAGGAGCTGCAGTACAAGACGGCGTTTATGCTGTATGCCGGCAGAGAGTACCACCGCCGAAACTGGGTCATGCAGCTTCACTACGGCTGCAAGCGGGACAACAACACACTGCGCTATGCGCAGTCAGGCGCTGACACGGGATACGACTGCATCAATACTTACACGCCGTCCGACCAGCTTGCGGATTTCCTCAATGCACTCAGCAAGACGGACGAACTGCCAAAGACAATCCTCTACAGCCTGAATCCGAATGACAATCAGGCGATTGGAACAATCCTTGGCTGTTTCCAAGACGCCTCGGCATATGCAAAAATCCAGCAGGGCAGCGCATGGTGGTTCAACGATCACAAGACCGGCATGCAGGAGCAGATGCTCTCGCTTGCAAATCTTGGAAACCTCTCAGGTTTTGTGGGAATGCTGACTGATTCAAGGAGTTTTCTCTCCTACACCAGACATGAATATTTCAGACGTATTCTGTGCAATCTGATTGGGAACTGGGTCGAGGATGGTGAATTTCCGGCTGACATGGAGACGCTTGAAGAGATTGTAAAAGGAATTTCATATAATAATGCGGTGCGTTATTTTGGATTTGATCTGAAAACTGTATAATTTCATATTTATATGCACACAGCGAGCGGGCAGAGAAGATAAAGCTTCTCTACTCGCTCAGTTTGAGCACTCTGCGGTCATAGGTCATAATGCCATTAATTTCCTCCTCTATATCCGTGAGCTGTGTGTAGACTGACGCGCACAGCCCTTCTTTCTTCAACTCGTGAACTCTCCTGTCAAGCTCGTTATACGCGGCCTTCAGCGCCTCGAGATCGCCCTGACTGCCATAGCCAAAATACCGGTCAGAGTACGTATGATCAGGAACTGCGAGAGAAATCCCGCCAAACTCAGATATCACATACGGCTTTTTGCTCTTCTTGGTTACAAGCTCAAAGAAATAGATATGCTCGCTCTTTAGGTCGCCTGCGTCCTGATCAAACCATCCGCTGTGTGCGTCTATAATCCGCGTGCTGTCAACTGCACGCACCATGTCGGTATTTTCCTTCGCGTCAAACTGCCCCCATCCTTCGTTAAACAGCACCCATGTACAGATTGAAACGCAGTTGTAGAGCTGCCTGACCGTCTCGATGCATTCCTTTTTCCATTCCTCCCTGCCAGCCTTGTCTGCCCTTGAGGTGTAGCTGTAATCATTGTCCCTCTTATGGCGGAGCGGAAACAGCACCGTCGGAATATAGCAGGTCTTAATCAGGTTGTAGCTTGTCCCGCCGTTGATCATGTCCTGCCAGACAAGCATTCCAAGTCTGTCACAATGATAATACCAGCGCATCGGTTCTATTTTACAGTGCTTCCGTATCATGTTAAAGCCTTTTGCCTTGGCAGTCTTGATGTCATGAATCATCGCCTCGTCGCTCACAGGCGTCAGGAGGCTTTCGGGATAATAGCCTTGATCTAAGATGCCCTTCTGGAAATAGGGCAGGTGATTGAGGCACAGCCTTGGAATGCCGTTGCTGTCTGGCTCTGCGGTAAAAAGGCGCATACCAAAATAGCTCTCCACCATATCCTCCCCGTACACGATGCGAAGCTCGTATAAAAACGGGTGTTCTGGCGACCAGCTTTTTTTGTCTTGGATATTTAATTGTATACTCGTTTTTTCATCAGGCAGAACGGAAATCTTTTGCTCTAGTGCGACTTGGTTCTGGTCAAATAACAGGATTTTGCAGGGAATCCTGCCAAGGCTCTGTCCTTCCCGGTTTTCATTGTATTTGTTGGAAGCGATTTCAATTGTGGCACAGTCCTTGTCATAATCCGGCGTGATGCGCAGCTCTTGTATATAAATTTCGGGCACCCACTCGCACCACACAGTCTGCCACAGGCCGCTCTGCGCCGTGTAAAACATTCCGCCGTTTTTGAGCATCTGTTTTCCCCGCCCATGGTAAGAGGTGTCACTTTTGTCCTGTACACAGATGCGAAGCGTGTTTCTTCCAGTCTCTATATAGTCCGTGACGTCTATGGTAAATGCCTGATAGCCGCCGGAATGCGTTCCCGCCAGCGTGCCATTGACATAGACGCGGCAGCGCTCATCGCAGGCGCCAAAATTCAATAGCAGCCGCTTATCCACTGGAATCCAGTCAATCATGATCTTGCGCTCATACCAGAGATATTCATCTGGTTTGAGCTGGCGCTGCACGCCTGACAGATACGTCTCCGGCGAAAATGGCACGCGGATTTCACCATCCCAGATGACGGGCTGGTCATCGTCACTTGTAAACGCGTATTTCCAGCTTCCATTTAAGATGATATGGTTCTTCCGCGCAAGCTGTGGTCTTGGGTATTCTGTCAGCGCGACTGTAGTCTGCTCTCTGTCAAGCTGTTCTCCCCACGACGTCATGAGCTGGTTGTACGTTCTGTCACCTTTATCCAATAGTTTATTTAATTGCAGTGTTTCCATGATTTCCCTGATTTTCATATCTATCCCCCATGCTGTCTTGCCAAATAAATACGCCTGCACATACCTGTTCACCTGTACTGTTATCATTATATCCAATTCTCTAAAAACTGTAAAGGAATATTCAGGAATCCTGTGCAGGCGTCAACAACAAAAAAATCTTTGCTATTTTGATCGTAAAGTGATAGTATATTTCTATATTATGTTAGAATCGAGGAAACACTTTTGAGAACAAAAGATTACCAAAACGGACTGCACGACGGCGTTGCCGTTGCATTGGGCTACTTTGCCGTGTCCTTTGCATTTGGCATGGAGGCTGTCACCAAAGGGCTTGGCATCTTGCAGGCAATGTTGATCTCGCTGACGAACGTTACCTCTGCCGGACAATTCTCAGGACTGGGCATTATCGCCGCAGGCGGCACGTTCATCGAGCTTGCATTGACTCAGTTAGTCATCAATCTGCGCTACTGCCTGATGTCCTTTTCTCTCGCACAGAAGCTGGACCGCTCTGCGCCGAACTGGCACCGCTATCTGATGGCTTACAGCGTGACAGACGAAATCTTTGCACTTGATGCCAGCCTCAACGGCACCCTGAAGCCAGCCTACCACTACGGCATCACCAGCGTCGCTGTTCCCGGCTGGGTTCTGGGTACGCTGGCGGGCGCTGTCTCTGGAACACTGCTGCCCGCCTTTGTGATCAGCGCCCTCGGGGTTGCGATCTACGGCATGTTCCTTGCCATCATCATACCGCCTGCACGGCAGAACCGCACGATTCTGACTGTCGTTTTGTCCGCTATGGGACTGAGTTTTCTTTTTTCTGTCCTCCCGGTACTCAGCCAAGTCTCATCGGGCTTTGTCATCATTATCACAACGGTCGCGGTCGCAGGCATCGCAGCATGGCGAAAGCCGATTCAAGAGGAAGGAAACAAAGGAGAGAACTAAAATGACGCACAACATCTATCTATATATTCTCGTCATGGCAGGGGTGACTTATTTGATTCGAATGCTGCCTCTGGCATTGTCCAAAAAAGAGATTACCAGCAATTATATCAAGTCTTTTTTATATTATGTGCCCTATGCCTGTCTTGCCGCCATGACGTTTCCGGCTATCCTGTACGCCACCGCAAGCATTTACTCGGCACTCGCAGGGCTTGTGACTGCTGTGATTGCCGCCTATAGAGGAAAAAGCCTGCTCATCGTCGCGCTGGCTGCGTGCGCGGCAGTGTTTATCGCCGAACGGATTTTGCCTTTTATCCCATAACTCCTTTTTGAAGCAATTCTTTGCGCTTTTCGTGCGTCATCAAATCTGCGAGCCTTGTCGGAACCGGCACATGGCTTTCTTTTGTAATCATATGGTTTGTCATCTGCATCGCAGTCTCAATGTCAATCGCATTGCCGACAGATAAAAAAACGGGTTTGACATTGACGTGGGTGCGCAGGGCCCGCCCGTAGCACTCGCCGTTGATTTCGATATCGGTGTATGCCCTCTCTTCGTTGGGCGGTATGACAAAATCCACCCCCGCAATACGGTGATAGCTTTTTGCGATGCCCACTGTCGGTTTTTGTATCAAAATGCCTGCGTGTGCTGCAAGTCCCATATGCCTTGGGTGCAGATAGCCATTGCCGTCAAAAAAGAGGACATCTGGCGGAACTGTGACTTTTTGGTACGTTTGGAGAAACAGCGGTATTTCCCGAAACGCCAGACAGCCCGGTATGTACGGCACATTGATTTTATCTGCGTGGCTGACTGTCTCAAGCACTTCGGCAGTATGATAGTCAATCACCACAATACAGCAGACGGCGTACTCCTGCCCGTCCGCTTCCTTCCAGTACGCCAGATCAACGCCTGCCACCGCCTGAACCTGTGCCGGATTGACTGTATTTTCTATATGAAGCTGTGCACTCAGCCTGATTTGTTCATTGATATAATCCTGCTCTGTCATTTGGTTATTCCTTTCAGGGCGCAGCAGTGCGCCCATTTGGTACTCACTCACGGCGAAACAATTCGTCATCATTATAACAAGAACGCTTGGAAGATTCAATAGGGGACGAATGGACGCCCATGTGCATAAAAACGGCAGACAAGTCAGTCCTGTCCGCCGCTTAGTTCACTGATGGTCAACAGCATAGCGCCTATCATAATGCCAAAATCTGACAGATTAAACACCATTGTGCTAATCTTTGGAAATGTGATATAATCCACAACATACTTGCGCCGAAGGCGGTCGTAGGTGTTGCTGTAGGCACCGCCCAAGATTAAGGCAAGCCCCGTTTTTAGCAGCCGCTTTCCCTTCATGCCAAGTGTCACTGCAAAAATGCCTGTCACAAAAGCACTAAACACGAGAGAGAGCACCGCCACAAGCTGCTGCCGTTCCTCCCCGAGATTCATCATTGCGCCGCGGTTGTGATACCGCTTGAACGCAACACCCTGAAACACTGCCCTCTCCTGAGATTCCGATACGGTGTCTGTCTTTTCAATCCAGCTCTTCATCGCGCTGTCCGCCGCAAAAAGTGACACTAATGTCATAATATATGGCATTTTTCCCACATCCTTTTTGTTTTCACACTATCACAGGTGCCGGAAAATGTCAAATGGTTCCTATCGGTTTATGGTGCCCTGAATCACGGTGTCAACAGCATTGATATTGTTTTTTGCAGTATTGTCCGCACCGCTGTCTGGCGTGCTGCTGCTTTCTGTATTGCTATTTTCTGTACTGCTGTTTTCTATACCGTTGTTTTCTGTATGATTATTGGCGCCGTTGTTCATGCTGCCATTTCCAGTGCCGTTTGTTCCGGTATTTGTTCCATGACTGGTGAGATTGTTTACATTCAGTCTCCCATGCAGTCCTCTATAAAAATCCTCCATGCTGTCATTAATTTTAAAATCATTCGATTGCAGTACATTGATATACTCTGTGACAATCTTTGCCAGATTGCTGTCCGGGTTTGCCTGCACAAACTGCTGGTAATACTGCAACGCCTTCTGGTCAATCACATCATTGGACTCGCCTTTATAATAATGCTCTATGCCTTCTTCTTTGTTATATCCGCCGCTGATTGCACTGGTTGCAATCTCCTCATACATTCTTGCCGCCGCATCTGTGGACACATTGTTTGGATATTTCTCAAGATGCTGTTCAAACAGGCGGGCACGCTCAAGCAGTTCGGACAGCGTCATGTTGATCACTTTTCTGTTTTCCTCGTCGGACATGGCCATAGATGGTGTGTCCCCCTCAAGCCGCATCAAATCCATAAATGCAATCATGTCCTCCGGCATATATTTTCTGCTGTCCTCAAGCCGTGTGAAATCAATGTTTCTGATATCATCGCCAAAGCCCAAAAGCCCTGTGAAAAAATTCTTCACATCACTGACTGCTGCCCCTGCAATGTTGGTGTTAATGTAATCAATAATACTGTTGGGGTCGGTGTTCTCGTCGCCAATCATCGCCTCAAACTCACTGTGATCTCCCGCTGCGGTGTCTGAACCGCCTTCATTGCTCCCATCGGTGCCAGCCTCACTGCCGTTCCCATCATTGGACTGCGTCTGGCTCTCCCCTGTGATGGGGTCTTTGTTGTCATTCCTGTTATCCTTTTTGCCGCAGGCTGACACAGAGAGTACACATGCAAGGCACATTGTGGCAAGTGCTGCTTTTTTGACCATTACACTTTTCTTATTCATTTTCTTTTTCATACAATTCCTCCATGAGATTACTTAGTTCTGATAGCTATTGCTTTTGTTATTCTTTCTCACTTTCGGAAAAATATGCAAAAGTTCAAAAAAACCGCCGGAAACCGTTGGGTTGGTTTCCGGCAGCTCTGATGCACACGGACATGGAAAAACTATACAGCTAAGGCTGCCCGCGTCCTGTAAAATATTACCATTTGAGTTCCTTTGCAACAATTTTGAAGTTCACTGTTTTTGTTCCGCCGTACTCGCCGAGTCCGTGGATTGTCATTTTTGCTGTGCCCTTCTTGATATTCTTGGAATATCCAATAATTTCATATTCATTTTGTTCAAGTGTTTTTCCGTTGAGCGTGATTGTCTTGATAGCACTCTTATCTGGCTCTACTGCCTTTCCAGTGTACTGCTGGTTTGCTACAGTTATAACTGCCTTGGCAATGTTCTTGTCATTCGCAATTACTCTGTAGTATCCATATGCTGTACCTGTATAGTTTTCGGCACCCTTAACAGTTACTCTGAGCACCTTGCCTATCTCTGGTGTCCCTGAAACTGCACTGCCATCCAAGTTTGTAATTTCCTCTATGGTGAAATCTTTGTCCTTTTTCAGCTTCTTCTCATCCAGATCTGTGATAACAGGCGTTACTTTATTGTACTTTGCAGCATTATCTGCAAGCACATCTGGTACTAAGATATTCTTTGTCAGCCGCTTGATATTCTGTGGTGCAATCTCAAACTCAACATCTTTCACTGTTCCTTTGAAATTACCTTTTCCCTTGATGGTCACTGTAGCTTTGCCCACCGCTTTATTTTTCTTGTATGATAATGTATAATCCTGTCCTTCCTTCAGACGGATTGTCTTATCGCCTATTGTGAAGCCTGCATTCAAAACATCGCTGCTAAGTTTGCTGCCGCCCTTTGCGTAAGGCACTGAACTCTTAATGACTTTATTTACGCCAAAGGTGAACAGGTCCCCGCTGATGTCATAAGGTAAAATCTTAAATGTTTTCTTCACTGTTCCAGAATAACCATTTCTGCCTGTCACAACCACGGTTGCCTTTCCAACTTCTTTATTATTCTGATATGTTACACGGTACTGGTTTTCTTCCAGACCCGTTACCTGTACTTTGGGCTCGATTGCTTTTCCGGTATAGACTGCTCCGGTATTAGGTACATCTATTGATACAGCATTTCCCTTTAAAGGCTGTCCTTTGATCTTGAAGGTTACAATCTTATCACCCACATACTTTGAACCGATAACTCCTGTGATCACTGCACAAGCGGTCACGCCAGCCTCTGTATTGTTGCTGTATGTCACGGTGTAATCTGTGCCAAGTGTCAGCGGGCTTCCTTTGTATGTCACATTCAGTGCAGGTTCTACTTTCTCTCCCTTATTATATTCCTGATCACTGATCTTACCGACCTTCACACTGCTCATTAATACCTGCGTAGCCTTGTCTGCAAGTGCCATCTTAATTATTTTTTTGCCTGTATAATTACCAGTTCCTTCGACGATGACATTGTAGATTCCCGGTGTACGTCCATCCGTGTCTGGATTTTCATATGCCACTGTGTAATCCTTGCCCAGCTTCAATGTCTTATTGTTGTATTTTACAACAGGTTTCAGTGGTACTGGTACAGTGTTTGTCGCCGCCACTGCTTTGCAAAGATTATTGATTGGTATAGTATCCAGTGCTACACTGTCAATCGTAAATTTTTTGTCTACCGTCTCAGAGTAATTGCCTTTTCCCTTGACAGTGACAACCGCTATACCTGCATTGACATTGTTGGTATAACTCAATGTGTAATCCTGTTTTTCTTTTAGTCTCTTTCTTCCGTCATATACCTTGACAGATGGTTTGAACGCTTTTCCGGTATAGAGAACATGTCCTTCACCGGCATCATTAACAGTAAGTCCTGAGTTCTCCGCCCATTCTACATAAATGGAATCGGCAGCCGCTTTCTCACCTTTTACAAGTACCAGTGCTGAAATCGGGGCAACCTTCACTTTTCCGTTATCCACAGAACTAATAATGGAAGCGCCTGCTTTCTTGTCGTTAATGCAGATATTCCATCTTCCTTCTGAGATGCCGTAATCCTTGTTGTACAGATCAATTTCTCTCTCGGAAGGATCCGCATTAAAGATAACGATGATTCCGTCCGAAACCTCATTCTTGATGCTTTCCCGTCCTTTGATCACAAACATCACTGTATTGTCTGCAACCGTAAAGCTATTGATATTGTTCTTTACATCTGCCGCGGAGGTCAGGCGCAGCGCTGCATGATATTTGCGAAATTCAATTAATCCCTTGTAGTAATCACGCACAGCGCGGTAGTCTTCTTTGTCAAGGTCTGACCATTTGATGCTATTGACATAATCCGAAGAATTATAACTGTTATGAATAACATTGCCGTTCTCGTCAACCTTCGTTCGCAAGATCTCCTCACCTGCATGAATCAAAGGAATACCTTCGGATGTCATGTAGATTGCTGCGGCAAGATTATTCATTCTAATTCTGTCCTGCTCTGTTGCATCTTCCCTTGAAACATTCAGTTTATCCTTTAAGGTATAATTGTCATGACAAGATGCATAATTGATAATCTGTGTTGGATTGCTTGTCCAACCCGGCACTGCCATGAAACTCTTTGCAACATCTTCTTCTCTTCCCTGCTGTCCAGAGATAAAACCTGTGGACATCGCATCAAAAACACTTCCCTTCAGCATGTCACGAATGGTATCGCTGAAATATGCAAATCCCGGTGTCTTTGCTGAATTTTTCTGTGTGGACATCGTATATCCGTCCTTGGTCACCGTCGTACTCATGTCCCATCCTTCTCCATAGAATACTACTTCAGGATGTTTTTCATGGACAGTGCTTACAACCTCGTTGATTGTCTCTGTGTCAATCAGACCGACAAGGTCAAACCGGAAACCATCAATGTGATACTCATCTGCCCAGTAATTGACAGAATCGACAATGTATTTCTTCACCATGGCGCGTTCGGAGGCTGTATCATTACCACAGCCAGAACCGTTTGAATAGCTGCCGTCGTCGTTGGTTCTTGAGAAATACTGCGGCACGATCTGGTTAAAACAGAAATCCTCTGCACTATACACATGGTTATACACCACATCCATGATTACATTAATATCATTGTCATGTAATGTCTTAACCATCTGCTTCATTTCTTTTACACGGACAGCGCCATTATAGGGATCTGTCGAGTAAGAACCTTCCGGCACGTTGTAATTCTTCGGGTCATAACCCCAGTTATACTGCGGTTTATCAAGCTGTGTCTCATCTACTGTCGCGTAATCATACGCTGGCAGCAGGTGAAGGTGTGTCACACCCAAGTCAACAAGATAATCCAGTCCTGTTACCTGTCCTGTATTGCTCCTTGTTCTCTTTTCCGTAAGTCCCAAGAATTTTCCTTTATCCTTAATTCCAGAGGACTCATCAATCGAGAAATCTCTGACATGTAGCTCATAAATTATAGCGTCTGTATAATTTTTCACACTGGCACCGCGATCCTGTGCCCAGCCCTCTGGGTCTGTCTCGTCCAAATTGATGACCATTGCGCGGTTGCCATTGACACCTGTGGTGACTGCATAAGGGTCACATGCCTCTCTCGTATCTTTGCCTACAGTCACGTTGTATGTATAGTAAACACCGTTCTGGTCTCCTTCCTTCTCAACGGACCATACGCCATTCTTCCCCTTTGTCATGTCAAGTGTTTCGATACAATCATCAGTTCCCTGTGTGCCAGATTCATATAATTTTAACTGTACATGGTCTGCTGTTGGCGCCCATACTTTAAAGGTAGTCTTTTCACTTGTCCATGTTGCACCGAGGTCATTGCCATCATAAGTATACTGCTCCTCAAACTCATCAGACGAATAAGCGCTTGGCATACGCACGCTAAACTCATATCCGTCAAATAAAAGTGTATACGATTTCTGTCTTGCTTCTATAGATGTCAAATCCTCCACTGCAACCAGCTCGTAGACATTATTATTGACATATACCTTCTTCAAGGCAATCTCCCCATCATCAGTCATAAGCTTAAACGCATCCTTTGCATTTCCTTCAATGGGCAGACCTGTCTTTACTATAATGTATCCGCTTTCAGCATCATAGTCTACGGTCTTGATTTTGGCACCTGTCAGTGCATCCTCGCCCAACACGCGGTTTCCGCCCGGTGTGCCGCCCTCAATATAAAAGTGCACTGTACCGCTCAGCACATCTGACAAGTCAATCTTCTGGTCGCTCTCATCATTCTTTTCAGCCCAGTCATTATCGCCTACCCGCTTGCGGACTATGTAGTTATAATCGCTGTTTGTGCGGGCATCATCAAGCTCTATGGTGACAATCTTCTCATTGTTCTCATCTGCAAATTCATAACCTGCACCGCCTGCTCCAGTTCTCCAGCCCCAGACATTCCAGCCTTCATAGTCGCCGTCAGCTCTGTGATAATGAATTTTTAAGGTAATCTTGTTATCGTCTGCATAGACCTTACATGAAAATGTAATCATTCCACGCCCTGTGGCTGCTGTAAGTTCAATCGCTGATGCCTCACATGAAGTCTCTACCATGAGCTTTTTATTCGCATCATCAAGCCTCACACCCTCAACAGATTCCATCGTGTACGCTACATCTACATTTGTTCTTACACCATCTTCGGACATCCAAACCAACTGCTTAGGCAGCACAGTTTCTTTGCCTTTGATGATCGTAAGCTGTGGCGCTATCAGTCCCTCCTTGAATGAAGATGGCACTAAAACGACTGTACCGCCGTCTTTTGCCGCCGGAATTGTAAGTTCAAGCTTGCCCTCCTGAACAAGCAGTGGACTGCTTGTCCCGTTCTTAGTCTTACCGTATAGGTCTTCGTATGCATTTACACCGTTGTCTTTTACAGGAATGGTGATTGTCTTCGCCTCTCCCTTGATATTCAAGCCAATGTAAATCGTCTCGCCGTTATAGCTTCTGGATACAACATCATATCCCTCTGCGTCTGACACTGCCACAGACTGCCTGTCACCTTTGGAAAAAAGCTCTGTGTACTGGTTTCTGATCTTCAACAGCGTGTTGTAATGGCTGTAAACACTATTTTCACTTGCCGCTGCTTCCCAGTTAAAATCATAGCGGTTTGTCTGATATGGATAATTATTCTTTCCAGTCTGTCCGATTTCTTCACCGTAATAAATAACGGGCTGCCCTTTTGCTGTAATCTGTAAAGTTGCTGCCACAAGCGCCGCTGCGTCGGCTGCCTGCTGATCCCACTTCTGATTGATCAGATTCTGCTTAAAGCCTTCCTCATCATGGCTGCTCAGGAACTGTCCTGTCATGTAAGTATTGTTGAGTGTATTATTTCTGTCTCTTAAATTATTCTCAACAGATGACAGATTTCCTTTGACGAAATCCGTCGCATAATCATTAAAATTAAAATCAAGCACAGAATCCATCTGTCCGCTTCCCAGCGCTCCGCCATTCCAGCTATGACCAGCTCCATAATACTCACCAATCATCTTGAACGCCGGATTTGCTTTGGTCAGTTCATTTTTGAACGCAGACCATGTTGTGCTGTCTACATGCTTTACGGTATCAACACGGAAATAATCAATATCGTAATTCTTCATCCAGTCAACCTGCCACTGGACAAGCTGGTTTCTCACTGCCTCATTCTCTGTCAGGAAATCAGGCAGACCTGAGAGAGATGCCTGCTGGTCACTGCCGCTCACCTGCTGGCTGTCATCACGAATCATCTGAATAGGATTGCCCTCTGCATCCTTGAGCAGTGTATTAAAATATTCTTCCTGTCCATAACCTGCATGATTCAGCACTACATCGACCATGATCTTGATATCTTTGTCATGTGCTGCGCTGATCAGTGCCTTAAATTCATCTTCTGTGCCTAGCGCGGGATCAAGTTTGGTAAAATCACTTGCCCAATAACCATGATACGCGGCATTGAAGGGCACATCTTCCTTGCCCTCCCCATCTACTGTAACGCCTGAAATATTGTCTACAATCGGCGTAATCCAGATGGTATTCACCCCTAAATCTTTCAGATAATCAAGTTTTTGTGTGACACCAGCAAAGTCGCCGCCATGATACAAGCCTGCATTGTCTTTGTCATAGGTATCTGCACCATTTGCAGCATTGTTGTCTGCGTTTCCATCAAAGAAACGGTCTGTCACCATAAAATAAATTACTGCTTCATCCCAGTCAAAGCTGCTGCCTTCTTTGGCTGTAACCTCAACGTTTACAGAGGTTTCGATCACGTTGTTATAAAAATCCTTCACGGTAACTGGAAGTGTGTATGTTCCCGCTGCCACATTCTCTCTCACAGACAATGTGACTGCCAACAATTCTGGATCTATATACAGCTTTCTGCTCATGCCAAGATCAGATGCGTCCACATATGCTTCCCTGATATTTCCCGTTACTGGCACACCATCCACGCCAGTCAGCTTTAATGAAAGGACATTGTTTTGTGTATAGTTCATGGAAGATGAACTCAGCGATGCCTCCGCCTTCTCTACCTTGCCAAATGCAGGTTTTTTCTCATAGATCCCCTTCCCATACACATACCATAACTCTGCTTTATCTCCGTTTGCGATGGTATATGTACGGTCTGCATCTTTTTTGGTCTTTCCTGCACGCGGCCTTCCGTTCATACCAATCTTTTTGTATGGAACCTTTACAGTCATTGTCAGCCACTTGATGCTGTTTTCTGTATCGTCAAGCATCTCTGTAAATAAATACGGCTTTCCTGTACTGCTGCTGGCATTTCCATTCCAAATGAGCAAATCAGGTCCTTCCAGCACAGGCTCTGCCACTGCCGGATTGTAATAGTGAATCGTGTATTCATAGGTTTTAGAAATGTCTTCTCCGATAGTAAAAAGACTATTTTTTCCGCCAAATCCATCATCTGCAAGCAAGTCATTGTTGGGATCTGTTATCCAGTTCTTGTTCCCATCGACAAACTCAATGAACTTATAAGTGTAATCTCCCGGCTCTAAACTTGTGAAGGTATACGTTAAAAGTCCGTCTGCGTTCTTTGTCATTTTCGCAGCTTTCGCAGACTCAGGATCCTCTGTCCAGTCATTCATGCTGCCTGCCACAAGCACTGTCTCCACATCACTCTCATAGTAGAAGGTTGCGTCGTAGCCCTTAATCTCCGGGCTGAGCAGCGTTGTAAGACCAAAGGCGCTGTTGCCATTCTCAAGTTTCTTGCTGTTATTCGGGTCTGTCGTCCACTTGGGATCTCCTTCTCCGAGCACAACAAACTTATATTCGTAATCGCCGCGCTGGAGTTTGGTTTTGTATGTAAAAATCCCGTCTTCGCCCTTTGTCATCTTTATGGCTTTTTCAGATTCAGGATCTGCAGTCCAGTCATTCATGCTGCCTGCCACAAGCACTGTTTCCGCTGAGCCATTCATATAACGAAATGTTACAGTATTTCTCTCTATTGCGGGACTTACAAACGGCGCTGTACTCCACCCAGTACCATTTGCCTCATCAACCCATACCCATACTTCATAGGTTTCACTTGTAAACTCAGTAGCTGGAATTTTAATGTCACTTGTCTGGCTGCCATCTTTGTTATTGAAGATAATCCCAAGTTCTTCCGATCTTTTGACATTGGGAATTTCTACAATATAATAACCATCTTGGTCTTTCTCCGTAACATCAACTCCCGGCCACTCTGTACCATCTATACCGCCACCCCAGTGATGTAATGCTACTGCTTCCCATCCAGTTACATTCTTGAAATGTGCCTTGACTGTCACAAGTTCTTCCGCATCTGCAGTCATCTGCTCAGTCTCAGTTTCTATTTCGGTTTCCGTTTCGGTCTCCGCAGTCGCAGACGTTTCACTTGCCTCTTCGGTCTCTGTGACAGTTTCTGTCATTGCCTCGGTCTCGCCAGATGTAACCGTCTCTGTTGCTGCTTCGGTTTCGCTCGGTGCAACTGTCTCACTAGACGTTTCAGCCTCGCTTGGTGTAACCGTCTCACTCGCTGCCTCAGTCTCGCTTGGTGCAGCTGCCCCGCCAGATGTTTCGGTCGCTGCTTCAGTCTCGCTTGGTGCAACTGTCTCACCTGACGATTCGGCCTCGCTTGGTGTAACCGTCTCACTCGGTGTCAAAATCTCGTCTGTTTTGACCGTTTCACCTACTTCTTCCGCTTCACTCGGCGGAACCGTTTCACTTCGTTCTTGTAGTCTGCTCTGCGCTTCCTCGCCCTGCTCGGGTTCACTCGCTACTGTCAACTCACTGGACAATTCTGTCTCATTCTCTGCCGCCCATACAAATGCCCCCTGTGCAGGCTGTACATTGGTGAGCAGCATCGCAAACACTAAGAAATAACTAAGTAAACTGCTTGCAAAGCTGCGTTTCCTCTTACTGATTTTCTTTTTCTTTTCCATACAATCAACCTTCCCTTGAATGATAATGAAATTTTGTGTGCACTTTTGTATGCACTTCATTTAAGATATCAATCAACTGCTGTCCTTTCGGCTCATGACACATCCCTCCCCTCTTTTCTCGAAATGTGATTTGTACGAGAATGCCTTCTTGCTTATTTAAGTTTAAAATCACTGTCCCGATAGTTAAAAAGTCTACTTTTTCATCTTATTTCGCATTTGTGATTTTGTCAATACTTTCTCGAAATTTTCCGAAAAAATATCGTTATTTAATCAAAATACACAAAACAGAATATAATAATATGTGCAACCTCTCTAAAAGACTATAAAAAAATCATGGAACCATCTTGCATCTTGTTTATTCTATATAATATATTTTTTATCGTTAAAAGTGCTTTTCTCACTGTTTAGCTTCCTCAATACAAAAAGCAGCAGAGACTGTTATCCCTGCTGCTTTCACAATCACCACTGCATTTTCTTTGCAATAATTTTAAATGTACCTGTTTTTATTCCGCCGTACTCACCAAGACCGTGAACAGTTCCTTACCTTTTCTGTACCCTTCTTCATATATACTATAACAGGGAAAAGGCGGCAAAAGAACATGACCAGCTGATGCATAAGGTCATAAGAAAAGGATTTCATCAGGGAACAGCTGGAACTGACAGGTCTTTTGACAACAAAAATATGAACTCGATCTGGAAAGGCTGCGGATCCATTCGTACAAAGCAATGGAAGGCAGGGTATTTATAGGTTTTATCTCACTCATAATCACTTCGTATATAAGGAAAATAATGGAATACCAAAACCTATATTCATCATATTCGCTAAGTAAACTATACAGCGAATTAAAGAAACTTCGTCTGATCCAATTTAAAAATGGAAAACAGGTACTGACAGAATTAACCAGTAATCATAAGGCGATTTTCAAAGCGTTTAATATGAAATCCCCTGTCCCCTCCTCGTTATAATTCAATGCGGAATTTAGGTTATAAGTATACAATTCATACTGGTACAGTGTGATAACTGGTTTTTCTTCACCCGCATCTCTGTATTCCTTGATACAGTTATTCAGTGCGTCATACTCATACGCTGTTTGATTGCCGGGGGCGTCTGAAACAGACATTAGGTTGCCGTTTCCGTCATACTCATATACCGTTGTGCCGTTATTGGCGTCTGTCACAGCGGTGAGCATTCCTCTCGTCATATTCATATGTGACACTGTTGTCTGCCGTACCATATGGTAGTCAAAAAATTTTCTACGTCATTTTTTCAATTAAAAAAGTTCAATTCTTGAATCTGCAATAAAAAAATGATATGATGAATTTATGTACAGGAAAGGAATGACATATGGCAAATATATATGATGGAGCATTTCGCACAATCTTAAATGACTGTCGAAAACTGATTATCCCCATAATAAACGAAATTTTCGGCGAATCCTTTACAGGGGAAGAAGAAATACAGTTTTTTCCCAATGAACACTTTATAGATCAGAAGGACGAAGCGGACAAAGAACGCATTACTGACACTAATTTTACAGTTTTAGGAAAGACGCAGAAAAAATACCATATCGAGTGTGAAAGCAGCCTGCCAGATGGAAAAATTATGATACGTCTATTTGAGTACGATGCCCAGATAGCGCTTGACGAGGGTGAATTTACAGAGGAAACTTTGACAGTAACATTCCCCAATACAGCGGTTCTGTATCTGCGGTCTTATAAAAAGACACCAGACAGGATGAAATATGTCATAGCCACGCCGGGCGGAACGGTGCAATATGATGTACCAATCATGAAAGTACAGAAATATTCACTTGATGATCTATTTGAAAAACGTCTGTTAATGCTGATTCCGTTTTATATTTTCTCACATGAGAACAATTTTCCAGAATATAACAGCAATGAACAGAAATTGAAAGAATTGAAAGCAGAGTACCAGGTAATACTAGAACGGCTTGACGCATTAGAACAGCAGGAAATCATCGGCGCATTTGATAAACGGACGATTATAGAACTTTCTGGTGATGTGATTCGGGAGATTGCAAAGAAATATGATAATGTTCAGAAAGGTGTAGGTGATATGATGAGTGGAGCATTGATTGAAACCGAAGCAAGAACCATTTTAAATCAGGGCATAAAACAGGGCATAAGTCAGGGCATAAAACAGGGCGTAAATGAAACAAAAAAGAATACAGCAATTATCATGCTGCAGGACAGAGAATTATCCATTGAAAAAATTGCAAAATATACAGGTCTTGAAGTTGCAGAAGTAGAACAGCTTGCAAAAACTCAGACCATATAAGACAGTATGAAAGTATAGTAACGAACATCTTTTGGAACATAAAATGCTCTAAAACATGTTCATTTTCAAGATCTCACCTGTTGGATCTGTCTGTTTTACAGGAGCACTACCACAGTAAGCATCGCCATTCAGCCCTCTCTTTACAGAATCTGTGCCAGGTATTCTTTGACATTCCTCATAGATCATGGTCTGTGCGGTGCTTTATCATGCAGTTTGCGGCGTCATAGACGTTATTCTTTAATACCTGATCTCCCCGCCGTTCTTCGGTCAGATTGCCGCGGCGGTCATAATGACAGCTGTACACGTCCTCACCCTGCGTCACTGCTGTCAGCTGGCTGAACGCATTGTACTGGTATGCAGCGGCGGGCTGTCGTTCAGATGCTTTGCGGTACGGTTGCCAAGGGTATCATACAGATACGTCTCTGTATGTGGCCAGATGTCCGAGAGCGTCATACAGATAGCTTCTGCTGCGGGCACATTCGGGTGTATCTGACGTGCTGTTATGCTGTGTGATGCGCCCGAGGGCATCATAAATGATCTGTTCGCCGACACGGATTGTCTCACCAAACTGGCGGCTCAGCGCTGTCGGGCGGTCATTTTTATCATAGGCAAATGCCGATCTGCTGCCATCTGGATAGAGAATGCCTGTGCGGTTTCCCATTGCATCGTATTCATAGACGTTTTCTCTTCCATCCGGGTCTTTTACTTTTGTGAGTCTGCCGAGTATGTCGCGCGGAGAATGCCGTCGTTCCCGTCCAGTCCTGCATCTCCACTAACTGACCGCGGCTGTTGCAGCGGTAGTTCACCGTCTTGTCTGTGCCGTACCGAATGCTTGTCGGAAGGTTATTCAGATCATAGGTCACTACGATGTGGTTCTGCTCCTCATCCACGATCTCTGTGAGATTGCCGTTTCCGTCACAGCTGTAGCTACGCTCTTCTGATAAAGAATTGATCTCTTTGATCATGCAGCTGCGTTTATCATACTGGTACAATGTGATGCATGTCTTTTCTTCTCCCGCATCTCTGTATTCCCTGATGCAGTTATTCAGTGCGTCATACTCAAACGCCGTTTGACTGCCGAGGGCGTCCGTCACGGACATCAGGTTGCCGTTTCCATCATACTCATATGCGGTCGTGTTTCCGAGCGCGTCCGTCACCGTGGGGATTCTGCCGTCTGCGGTGTAGGTAAATGCGGTCGTATTGCCGAAGGCATCTGTGATACCCGTCACCTGTCCGAGGGCATCGTGTGCGTAGGTTGTGAGATTGCCGAGGGCATCGCACATCGTTTCAACCTGTCCAAGCGCATTGTAGGTATACTCGATCGTATCGCCTTCCGCCATCGTTAACCTGGTCAGATTTCCGTTTGGTGCGTAGGCGCATGTCGTGGTATTGCCGAGGGCATCGGTCTGCGTGATCACCCTGCCCATCGCGTCATAGGTGTAGGTCAGGCTGCTGCCGCTGGCATCGATATACTTTGTCATGTTGCCCGACGCATCATATTCATAGATGCTACTGTGGTCTGCCTCGTCTGTGATT
>Ga0137308_100806_pt1 | contig 42087 bp, 31 predicted proteins | sample Inofrocosms_June_FD_97181 | JGI IMG/M metagenome (GOLD analysis project Ga0137308, IMG submission 97181) | Mouse cecal microbial communities from Vienna, Austria - N-Acetylneuraminic and N-Acetylglucosamine D2O microcosms_June | ecosystem: Host-associated > Mammals > Digestive system > Large...
GGGGACAACGGGAAATCATGCGTGGAGCATGACACGGTGGCAGCGGAACGGTCGAAGCCTGATCATGCAAGCCGGGATCCGGCCCGGAGGGAATGGTTTGGCGCGGATACCGGCATAGAAGTGCCGCGGGAAAGTGCAAGAGGCAACGGAGATATATTTCTGTGCATAGGTTGCTGTGAACGGAGTGAACGGTAACGATAGGGCAGCAACTTTTGGTGTTTTATACAAATAATCTATTGTAAAAAGAAAGAATATTTAGTAAAATAATCTCATGGGGTTTTTGAAGTCAGAATTTTTGAGGGCAAAATACCTAAATGAAATATAAAACGGAGGAGCGTAATATGAAAGTTTACACAACCGACAAGATTCGTAATGTTGTGCTGTTAGGTCACGGCGGCAGCGGAAAGACCAGTCTGGCAGAGAGTTTTGCCTATTTGGCAGGAATCACTTCAAGAATGGGAAAGGTAACCGACAAAAACACCATAAGTGACTATGGGAAGGAAGAACAGAAGCGTCAGTTTTCCATTAACACCTCCGTGATTCCTATCGAATGGGAAGGTCATAAGATTAACGTGATCGACGCTCCCGGTTATTTCGATTTTGTGGGAGAAGTGGAGGAGGCCGTCAGTGCGGCCGGAGCGGCCATCATCGTGGTAAACGGCAAGTCCGGTATCGAAGTGGGCACGCAGAAAGCATGGGAAATTTGCGAAAAGTATAAGCTTCCCAGAATTGTCTATGTTTCCAACATGGATGTGGACAATGCATCTTTCCGTCAGGTAGTGGAGGATATGACCAATCTCTACGGCAAGAAGATGGCTCCCTTCAATCTGCCTATCCGTGAAGACGAGAAGTTCGTAGGTTATGTCAATGTGATCACGGAATCCGGTAATCGTTGGCAGGGGAAAGAGGTAGTTCCCTGTGATGTGCCCGAGTACAGTAAAGCAAATCTGTCTCTCTGCCGTGATACATTGATGGAAGCCGTGGCAGAGACCAGTGAGGAGATGATGGAGCGGTATTTCGGAGGTGAGAGCTTCTCCGAGGCGGAAATCAGAGCGGCGCTGCGCTCCAATGTATGCGACTGCAGTATCGTTCCCATGACAATGGGTTCCAATATTTTGTGTCAGGGCGTTTATACCCTGCTTGATGATATCGTAAAATATTTCCCCAGCCCTGAGAACAGACAGGTGGCGGGCATTAATATGAAGACCAATGAAATCTACAATGGGGATTATGATTTCTCAAAAGCCAAATCCGCTTATATTTGGAAGACAATCGTAGATCCGTTCATCGGCAAATATTCTTTGATCAAAGTGAATTCCGGCGTGTTTAAGACGGATGACTTGATTTATAATGTGGATCGTGACATCGAGGAGAAAATCGGTAAGATTTATGTGCTTCAGGGTAACAAACCTATTGAGGTGCCGGAGCTGCATGCAGGAGACATCGGCGCGCTGGCTAAATTAACGGCGGCGAGGACAGGAAACAGCTTATCCACGAAGGCAACCACAATTAAATACGGCAAGTTCGATATTTCCACTCCTTATACTTATATGCGCTATAAGCCGAAGAACAAAGGGGATGTGGATAAAATTTCTCAGGCATTGCAGAAGCTTACCCATGAGGATCAGACATTAAAGGTGGTAAACGATGCGGAGAACAGGCAGACATTGCTCTACGGCATGGGAGACCAGCATTTGGAGGTCATTGTCAGCCGATTGCTGAATGAATATAAGGTTGAGGTAGAGCTGACTAAGCCGAAGATCGCTTATAAGGAGACCATTAAGGGAAAATCGGATGTAGAGTACAAATATAAGAAACAGTCCGGCGGACATGGCCAGTATGGACATGTAAAGATGCGTTTTTCACCCTCCGATGATTTGGAGACTCCTTTTGTATTCGAGCAGGAGGTGGTAGGAGGCGCCGTGCCTAAGAATTACTATCCGGCAGTGGAGAAGGGGCTTCAGGAATCTGTGGTTAAGGGTCCCATGGCAGCCTATCCGGTTGTGGGCGTGAAGGCGGTATTGTATGACGGATCTTATCATCCGGTAGACTCATCCGAGCAGGCATTTAAACTGGCGGCCATTCAGGCCTTCAAGAAGGGATTTATGGAGGCAAAGCCCATATTGCTTGAGCCTATCGCGTCCATAAAAGTTACCGTGCCCGATGCGTATACGGGAGATGTCATGGGCGATTTGAACAAGAGGAGAGGCCGTGTGCTGGGGATGAATCCGTGTGCGGGCGGTAAGCAGGTGATTGAGGCAGATATTCCTATGAGCAGCCTTTACGGCTATTGTACCGATCTGCGTTCCATGACAGGAGGCAGAGGAGACTACGCATATGAGTTTGCGCGTTATGAGCAGGCTCCTTCCGATGTTCAGGAGAAGGAAGTGGCGGCTAGAGCTTCAAAAGTTGCGGAAAACAGTGCGGATGATTGATGCGGAGTCGGATGAATGCAAGTTTATCGAGTAAGTTAAGGGCGGTCATTGACCGCCCTTTTTGAGATTTTTCTCCAAAATATCGTTTATTTTTTCCAACTCCTCTTGTGTGCTGTACTTTTTGACAGCCGAGATTGCGGCCTGCATTTCCTGAGGCGTAAAGACGAGATTTTCCTGTTTTGCTTTTTTCATCATGGGCATTAGGAACATCATCATCTCTTTCTGGCTCTTTCCCTGGCCTTGTGTAAACATTTGCGCCAGAAAATCCAGCTTCTTTGGTGAAATGTCTTTTACCAGTTCATCCGACATCCATTTGGGTTTTTCCTGCTCCGTCATATTGAAAACCGTTCCTTTCATAATTTTAGTATTAGGGTTTACCTTTTTGTATCATGTTTTCAGGTTTGGTTCCCCATCATCTCCATAATGGAAGACAAATCCATATTTTCTAAATCCATTCCTTCAGGGAACATTTCCTGCATCATCTGCATGGTTTCCATCATTTCTTTCATTTGGTTCATGCTTTGCATCATGTTTCTCATATTTTCTACTTTGCTGCGTTCCTCGGGTCCGCAGAAGGGAAGGATTTCGTCCCATACTTTAGTGGTATCGGACTTTTGCGGAAGGCGGAGGGGCAAGGCATGGGGATGATTTTTGAAAAAGGAGAAGGTGTAATTCAATTCCATTACTTTAATGCAGACGGCTAAAGCCCCCTGTTGCTCCGGTTTCAGATATGGCAGAAGAACTTTCATCATCTGAATGCGGTTAGTTGTAAAGAGGGAGTCAAATGCAGTAATGCTTCCCAATTCGTTCTCTTCCATGGAATCCCTCCAATCCTTTCCGGTTTCCCGAGAAAGCAGTATATTATTATCCTATGTAAGGACAGGCGGAGTTATGAATACCTGTCTACATGGGGAAAGGCTCCCGAGGGAGCCTTTTTTGTCCTGACATAGGCTGCAGAATCTGTAATTGCGGATTCTGCAGCTGCTCTCCGCAGGCATATTGTCAGTTGCTTTTCGGTTACTGTTCACACCCACGCCACCGCGAGGCGTTTTCACGCTTTTTTGCGTGACAAACCCGAGGGCAACCTGCGCGAAACCGCTGTTTTGCGGTTTCTGTGCATGCGTTACTGTTCACTCCGTGACCAGTAACACTTTTCACACGTTTTTTGCGTGATCAATCTTTCTGCCGCATTGACTTTTGTGCTTCGCAGGATCAAAATGATCTGTGGAGGATTAGCAGCAGCATCCGCCGCCGTTGCCGCCGCAGAAGCAGGAGATCAGGAGGATCCAGATCAGCCAGCTGCAGGAGTTGTTGCCGCCGAACATACCGGAGCCGCATCCGCAAGAATCATTGCATCCACAGCCGCTGTTGCATCCACAGCCGTTGTTGAAGAGGCTTCCGCCGCCACAGCAAGACAAAAGCAGGATAATCCAAATCCAGCTTCCACATCCGTTATTGTTCTGTGCATTTGCACATCCGCAGGAATCATTACATCCGCAGTTTGTTGCAGTTAAATCACTCATTTGATTAACCTCCAAGGTTTATTTATGGTTTATTGTATGCAGGTCTGCTTGTCAATGTTTCCTGAGGAAAAAATCGGCTTTCAGCCGGGAGTTTTAAGGCTTTCTCATAAAGAATGGAAGTTTTGGATAAAAAAAGCAAAAAAAATTTCCCCATATGTTGATAAAATACTTGAATAAATTTCGACATATAGTAAAATAGAAGGTATGATAACATTATTATGGGTGTGAGTATAAGATAATATATAGGAAACAGGTATGGAGCAGAAGGTTTTTGTAGTGGAAGGCAGGCAGTTTCGTACCAAGGGCGATTATGCCCGTGCGGTACATGACAAGGAGCTTATAGATAAGCTCCGGAAAGAAACGGATCTGCAGGATAAGGCACAGCTGGAGAAGCTGAAGGCCGATTTGAAAAAGGGTACATACAAGTTCATGACGCTTCTGGAACAGGATTTCAGGGATGAAGTGGATGAATTGATTCGAAATGCCGGTGCAGGAAAGAAGACGTCCGGAAAGAAGGGCAGCCGGAATGCAAAACAGCAAGGCGCCGGCAAGAGCGGACTCAGTCCGGGAGGTATAGACGCTTCGAAGCAGTCTCAAGGGGAGCCGGAAATTGATGATGCGGTGAAGGAGGAACTGCAAAAGCGGGAGAGACGCAGGAAGCTGATTATAGCGGCCTGCAGCGTGGCAGCGGTGTGCTGTCTCGGATATTTCGGAATTTATACCTATTATGATTACAGAACAAACAGTACCTATGAGGCGCTCAGTGATTTACGGTTGAATCGTCTGCCGACGACGGCAGCACCGGCACCGGCAGCAACGCCGCAGTTTACATTGGATGAGACGGCTCCGGAGCCGAAGGAAGTGCTGGAAGAATTTAAAACTTTATTAAATAAGAACCAAAAGCTAATCGGATGGCTCAAAATTGACGATACAAATATAGACTATCCTGTAATGCAGACTTCGGACAATGAATATTATCTTGACCATAATCTAAATCAGGAATATGATAAGAATGGATCCATTTTTATGGATAAGGACTGTGATGTTCTGCAGCCCAGTACCAATTTTATTCTATATGGGCATCATATGAAGAGCGGCCAGATGTTCGGCAATCTGGATCGATACAGCAGCGAGGCTTATTATAAGGAACATCCTTATATTCAATTTGATACCATATATGAGAGGGGAACCTATCAGGTGATGTACGTATTCCGTTCCCATGTATATAGCGAAGAGGAGATTGCCTTTAAATATTACCAGTTCATTGATGTGAACAGCGAGAAGGAATTCGACTCTTATATGCAGGAGATGGCGGCAATGTCTTATTACGACACGGGGGTAACCGCCGAATACGGGGATCAGCTGTTGACTCTTTCCACCTGTGATTATCAGGAGAAGGACGGCAGGTTTGTAGTAGTAGCGAAGAAAATCGCAAAGGAGTAAAGAAAGATGGCGAATGCTGTTAAGAAAAAGGGAAAGACCAGAAGATTAAAGAAATCAATCAGAAAAACATTAGGGGCGTTGTTTCTGGCATCGGCTTTGACCGTGGCGGCGATTCCTACGGAGGGGCTTCAGGCAGCAGACGGGGCCCGTGCCAATACGGGGCCAAGCGTATCGGAGGATGTATTTTCGAAGATGCCTCATGTTGATGAAAATGCAACGATTTATACATACCCTATGGAAGGAACCGGTGTTACCTTCCGTTTTGCGTATGTTTCGCCTGAAAACGGAGAAGAGAATTCCGATACCCGTGTGGCAGTGATTTTGGGTTACACCCAGATCGGTAACTTGGAAGGCGGTACGCTGAGGATACCCGATACGGTGGAGGCTTACAAGAAGTATTCCCTGACCAGTACCGATACCGGTAGTGTGGCGGTCAATATGGATCGTAAGTTCCTCTATTATATGAGGCGGGAAGAGACAAAGGATGTAAACGGGAATACCGTCTATGAGAGAGCCACGGCATCGGATCCTTACGTGGACGCGGAAGGCTATAAGCTGACGGCACCTTTGGCCCAAGGCGGGGTAAGGATACCTGTGACCCATGAAGTGTATTATCCTTGTTATTATGCGACCCGTACCGTATGGAATAAAGATACCATATTATACGAATCCGTATATGATGACAGTGTCAGCGTGTCCAGCGGAGATCCGACAAGCTATAAGGTGTCCTCAACGGAACGTATCTCGGCGGCAAAGGTAGTCTATATCGGAAGCCAGTATTTGAAGGAGACAGAGTCCGGCGTATGGAAAATTGTCGATGATGTAGATCAGCCCGAACAAGGTATTTTCTATAACCAGACCAATATCACGAACCTGATCGTAGGGAAAGACGTGATGGGTGTGGGTGATTATGCTTTTGCAAACTGCGGTCTGAGGAGCGTTCAATTCGGAAACGGTCTGGGCTGTCTGGGTAATTATGCCTTCGCAAACTGCGGCAACCTGACGGATGTGAAGTTCGAATTGAGCTCCAGTGTGTCCGTAATAGGTTCCCATGCCTTTAACAATTGTGTCAGCTTGAAGTCCATTGATTTACCCGGAAATATACAGCAGCTGGGTGACAGTGCTTTTGAAGGATGCCAGAATCTGGAAAACATCAAGTTGGTTCACAGCGAATATGCAGGAAGCCTTACGGGAATGGGACAGTCTGTGTTCAAAGACTGTTCGGCACTGACCAGCTTGGAATTCCCTTATACTTATGGCACTGCGGTAGATGTCAGTGAATTTGAGGGATGTATAAACCTTTCTTATATTAAAACCAACGGCAATAGCAGCTTTGCATTGAAGGAAGGGGATGTACAGGAATTCGGATTTAAAGAGTTCAAGGAAACGGTTCTGAAAGCGTTTTATCTGGAGGGACCTAAGAACGGCGCGTTGCATAAGGTGGCAACGGCACAGAGAATTGCCTATAAGTTCAGGGATCCTGACTTGAATATGGATGTCTATGAACTGGTGGTAGACGAGACGGAAGACGGCAGTAACGGTGTGATTTACTGGGTGAACGAAGAGGGAAGAATCGTAAGATGTGAAATGGAGAATCCCAATGCACAGATGACAACCATCACCCTTCCGGAGGTGGTCGGACCTAAGACAATTATCGGTATTGATTCCGGCACGTTCCAGAATAAGTGCTTCTTGAAGAAGATTACGATTCCTGCATCCGTGACTTATATTGCGGAAAATGCTTTCAAGGGCAGCCATAGCTTAAAAGATGTTATATTTACCGCCGCACAAAATGTGAATACCATCGGCACGGGAGCTTTCAATACACAGGAAGCGGCAACCCATTTGCCGGGTTGTGGCGGAGTGGAGAAAAAGGATTCTTACCTGAACTTTGTGGGTACCATATCTTCTGCATGCAGGCCTTTTACTTACGCAATGGAGCCTTCCGAGTATGTGAATACATCGGCTCAGTACAGAACTTATATTACTTATTACAGCGGATGGCCTACCAATTTGGCCGTGCGGTATAATGAAACGGCAGATTCCAATGAATTGATAGATTACCCTACGTTTGCTGAGCTAAGCAGCGGTAAATACAATCCGACGAATTATGCATATATTACACAGGAGCAGGCTACGGCGGCGCTGGAGGCAGTGAGCAAATATAATAGCGGCGGATCCATGACCGATTATGAAAGGCAGATTATTGATGCCGCACTGAACCTGAACCTGCCCGACGGTATCGAATCCATAGCCACCGTAGATGCTTTGACCGGTGAATTGGTTGCGGATCCCAGTACGGTCAGCAACGGTAATGCGGGTTCTAATGTGGTAGGGTTATTTACCTATAAGGAACAGAAGGATGTAAGTGCGACTCCGTTGAGTAAGAGTTTAACGGCGGAGAGTATCCAGACCATTAATCCGGGTGCGTTTAGAGATTGTACGAATTTTGTTTCCGTTGAGTTCAAGGGGCCCTTGAAGTCCATCGGTAATTATGCCTTTGATGGTTGTAACAGACTTACAAAGGTAAGTATTTCCGAGTCTGTCAGTGAATTGGGACGGCGTCCCTTCACAGGCTGTAAGCTTTTGTCCGATGTGGACTTTAACGGAAGCCAGAAGTTTAAGACCATTGATTCCATCATATATGAAGTGGATGCAAACGGAAACAAGGAAAAGCTTGTGGAATATCTTTGCGGGAGAAAGGTTCCCACCATCGACGCCGATGAATTGGCGGGATTGAAAGAGATTTACCCCGAGGCATTTATGAATACAGGGGTTATGACGGTTGATCTCAGCGCAACTAAGATTACCAATGTTCCGGAAAATGCGTTTAGGGAAACGCCGCAGATTTTCTCCGTTGTATTGCCCAACACCTGCCAGAGCATCAGTAATGCGGCGTTTACGGACAGCTCCATTAAGCAGATCACGATTCCCAGAAGTGTCGTTGTCATTAACAACGAGGCGTTCGGAGACGTGAAGCAAGGTGATTTCGCGGGAATGACTGACAAGAGCAGTCTCATATTCTACACGCCTGCGGACAGTGTAGCCGGTATATTTGCAGATGAAAACGGTATTTTGAGGAAAGATTTCTATGAGCCGGTTTATTATAAGGTTACTTTCTTCGATTGGGACGGAACCTTGCTGGAAACACTGGATAAAGTAGAAGAGGGAACCGCGGCGGTTTGTTCCGTAGTGCCCAGCAGAGAGGGATATACCTTTAAGGGCTGGGTGCCTCCGGTTGATTGTGTAACGGAGGATACCACTACTACGGCTCAGTATGAGATTATTGATCCTGATACCTTAAAGGTAACGGTTCGGTTCCTTGACTGGGACGATACGGAGCTGAAGGTGGTAAGAGTTGTGGCGGGAGAAAGCGCAGAGCCTCCCCGTGATCCTGTCCGTGAGGGATATGTGTTCATAGGATGGAGGAATTCCTTCGAGAATGTCACGGAGGATGTGGACGTATATGCGCAGTATGAGAAGATTGACTCATCGGCTTCCCAGCATATAGTTCGTTTTATCGACTGGGATGAGACAGTGCTTTCCATCCAGAAGGTGGATCATGGCGGAAGTGCCATTATTCCGAAAGATCCTGTCAGGGAAGGGTATGTTTTCGACAAGTGGCTGCCCACACCTACCAATGTAACAAGGGATTTGGATGTATATGCAACCTATACCAACGGAAGCGGTAATCCCAACAATCCCGGTAATCCGGGTAATCCTAATGATCCCAACAATCCCGGTAACAATACGGGAAGCGGAAACGGAAGCGGTGACGGTGACGGGAACACGTCGAAGCTTTATACGCTGACGGTACGGAACGGAAGCGGATCGGGAAGTTATGTGGCAGGCTCCCAGCCCATTGTCATTGCAAATGACCCCAGCGCTACACAGGAGTTCAGCCATTGGACCATTGATCCTGAGGACACAAAGATTGCAAGCAAGGTATTGACGGCAACCGTGATTACCATGCCGGAAAGAGATGTTACGGTGACGGCACATTACAGGGCAAGAACCAGCAGCAGCAACGGAAGCGGAAGCTCTTCCAGCGTGAACTCGGGCAGGAGGCCCACCGGTTCGGGCAGTGTGTCAAACGGAGGCACTACCGTAGTTATTGACAAGAACGGATTGTCTAACACAGGCGTGGTTTCCGCTACGGTAAACGGTTCTTCCGATAACTTTGTAATCAAGATTACGGAGTCTTCCGAGGCAACGGAAGCCGTGGTGAGAGCATTGATGGCTGAGTACGGAAGTCTGGATAATATTAAGTATTTCCCCATGGATATTTCCTTGTATGATGCCACGGGTACGAATAAGATTACGGATACCAGCGGCTTGTCCGTCAGCATTACACTGCCTTTGCCGGATTCTCTGATTACCTATGCGGGCAATAACAGAGTGGCGGGCGTGGTAAATGACAAGTTGGATAAATTGACACCTAAGTTTACCACAATATCGGGAGTGTCTTGTGTGACCTTTACCGCAGAGCATTTTTCACCGTATGTGATTTATGTGGATACGGGGAACCTTTCCTCCGGCACTGTTTCCGATTCAACCCCCAAGACAGGGGACGGAATTCATCCGAAGTGGTTCCTTTCCATCGGGTTAGCTTGCTTATCCTTTGTTATGTTCATGCAGAAGGATAAAAAGAAACCTCAAAAGGTGAAGGTTACGACGAAAGCATAAAAAGCAGAAAAGGGAAAGCGTATGAGAAAAAGGAAGCGTTTAAGCGGAATCCTGCTGATCATAGCAGCGCTGATCATTATGCAGCTCCCTGTATCGGAGGCAGATGCGGCAACGTCATCTGCTTCCGATTTTAAAATAGAGGGGGGCGTATTAGTTAAATATCGGGGAACGGAGACCAATGTTTCCATTCCGGACACGGTGGAAGCGATCGGTGACTACGCCTTTGAGGACAATACCAGAGTAGAGCTTGTGGTGATACCCAATTCCGTTAAGAGAATCGGAGCTTATGCGTTTTGGGGCTGTGATAATCTGGATACGGTGGTATTGGGGAAAGGGCTGACATCGGTAGGAGATTATGCTTTTACCGGATGCGGAGGTCTGGAGCAGATGACCATTCCTTCCAACATTCAGTCCATTGGAGTTTCTGCTTTTGCGGATTGTGTAAACTTGAAAGATATCAGCATAGCGGCGGAGACTACCAGCATTCACGAGACGGCCTTTGACGGCTGCTATAGACTTACCATTCATTGTCTGCAAGGGACGGTAGCGGATCAATTTGCGCAGGAATTTTATGAGCGCCAGAAGGAGATGCCGGAGTATGAGGATGTGCCGGAATATCCTGACGGAAACGGTACGGGAGGAGATACCGTTCCCAGTGTCCCTGACGGCGGGACGCAAAATACACCTTCCACCACTCCGGTTCCCGGAAATGTGCTGGGAAGCACTCAGATAGTAGGCAATCAGGCGGTATTTTTTATCGACAATACGGTGCCTGTGGTCATGAGCAGCTGGGAGGGCTTTTCGGCAACAGAGGATGTTTCCATTCCTGTGGGAGATCTGATGCAGGAGGTAACGGAGGGAGGCGTCTCAAAATATACCGTTGTAGATAACAGGATTATTGCGGATCAGGCGTACTACCGCAGCACGGAGCTGGGGGAAGTGGAGATTCCTATGGGCGTAACGGAGATTGGGCAGTTTGCCTTTGCCAGAAGCTCGGCCACGGGTGTGACCGTACCCTTAGGTGTTGCAACGGTTTCTTACGGAGCGTTTTATCACTGTGACAATTTGGTGAGAGCTTCTCTCTCAAGCAGCGTAATGACAGTGGAGCCGAGAGCTTTTTCCTATACTCCTTGGTTACAGAATTTCCTTGGAGGAATGGAAGTGGAAGGAAATGAGAGCAGTGATCCCAATTATTTGATCAGCGGCGGTGTACTTGTGGCATACCGCGGCTCGGACAGTCAAGCGGTGATTCCTGAGGGAGTCAGAGTGATTGCAGGAGAAGCGTTCCGGAATCACACGGAGTTGGAAAGCGTTATAATTCCCGACACTGTGAAGGTAATCGGAGAGGGGGCATTTGAAAGCTGCACCCGGCTGGCTTCTGTTTCCTTGGGAAATCAGGTAGAGCAGATAAAAGACCGCGCGTTTGATAAATGCGCTCTGAGTCAGATAAATCTTCCCCAGTCAGTCAGGGAGGTCGGAATCAGAGCTTTCGGAGCTGCGGAAGTAATCTTTTCCGGAGAAGCTTTCGACATCCCTAACAGCTATGAGACCTCGGCTACAAGGCTGTCCAATGAAGACTACAGGAATCTTACCGGAGAACAGGGAGAGGCTGGAGTAGCCGTGGTGGGCATAGAGCACGCATATGCGATGCTTGACGGAGCCGCAAGGAGCTATACTCTGTCGGTTGCGCCCATGGGGGATGTTTCTGTTTTGGAACAGGCTTGTGCCAGATCATTTAAGACATCGGTTCCCGGCGGCATGGCAGCATATGACATACAATTGACGGATTCCAGCGCAATTCCGATTACAAAGCTGGGGCACCAGACATTGACGGTCATTTTACCCGTGCCGGAGGGATTGAGCGGTCAGAAACTTCAGGTGATGACTTTGGACCGGAACGGACAGCCTGAGTTATTGGCGGCAGAGCGTGTTATGATGGAGGGTGTGGAATCCGTAAAATTTGAGACAAATCATTTGTCACCTTTCGGAATATATAGTCTGGGATATGCCGATGTTCAGGAGGAAGTGCTGGAATTAAGCGTCAGTATGATGAGTCAGAGCAACGGCCCGGATACAATGAACAATACCAATCCCGTCTGGAAAATGTTCGTAAGCGGATTGATGTTATGTGTGGGAATTTTACTGATAGCGGTGAGTGTTATGCAGCGCGGACGCCAGAGTTAGCGTGAGAAGAAGTTCTAATTGCTTTAGCAATTTTTGCTCACAGCAGAGGCTGTTTCGCAAAGAACTTCTAAGTCTCACACCGAGAAATGCCCGAAAACACGGCATTTCTCATAGGAGCTTTAGCTCCATGGGATTGTGGGTTGCAGCAAAGGCTGCTTCGCGGAGAAGCGTCAGGACAAATCATGAAACAGAAGACAGTTAGGATGGGAACCATTAAAATGTCCCGGCATACAATGAAATAAGTATATGCCGGGGCGTTTATTATTATGCAGCGAGTCAGAGAACAATTAGAAGTGCCCTCACTGGCGGCGGCAGACGGAAGCGGAATAACCGTGGGGGTGTTGGATACCGGTATAGGGCAGCACCCTGATCTTTCGGGACGGCTATTAAGATTTCAGGATTTTGTGGGGTATAAAAACCGCATGTATGACGATAACGGTCATGGGACTCATGTCTGTGGAATTCTCTGCGGAAGCGGTGCGGTGTCTCAAGAAAGATATAGGGGAATGGCGCCGGGAGTCAGACTTATAGTGGGAAAGGTGCTGGATGATAAAGGAGACGGCTCTACGGAGAGTATGTTGAGAGGTCTGGACTGGATGTTGAGAATCAGGGAACAATGCAGAATCAGAATACTAAATATCTCAGTGGGCATCGGTACGCTGGAAGAAATGAAGAAAGAGGAACAGCTGAGGGCAAAGATAGAAGAAGTCTGGGACAGTGGTATCTTGGTAGTCTGTGCGGCGGGGAATAAAGGTCCGGAACCGGGCACCATTTCCGCCGTGGGCGGAAGCAGTAAGGCAGTGACGGTGGGATGTCATGACGGAAGCTACGGGATTGACCATCCGGGGAGATGTGAAAATTATTCCGGAAGAGGAGCGGAGGATGCTCCGTACCGAAAACCGGATCTCGTGGCTCCCGGAACGGACATTATGTCTTGTAACCTGCATTATTACAGACTTCATGGGAAGTTTCGGAATGCGTATGTGGCTAAGAGCGGTACTTCCATGGCAACGCCTATCGTATCCGGAGCAGCGGCGCTGCTTATGCAGAGATTTCCCTGGCTGACGAACGAAGAGTGCAAGCAGAAGCTTCAATATACGGCTACCGATTTGCACCTGCCTTGGAATCAGCAGGGCTGGGGATTGTTGAATGTGGGGCGTCTGCTGAGAGACTGAGTTTTAAAATGACCGGTCTTAATATAGGAGAGATGCTCTTTGGAAGCGGAGATCTTCAAAAAAGAGAATGATGTGGAATACTTGCCGGCCGGAAACCGAAATGCGGTTTCCGGTTTTTTGTCTGTCCTGTTCGATTGTAACGGTTCAGACAGGTCACGGAACCGTTACAAGAATGCACACAAAACGCCGAGAGAATGCGTTTTGGCGCCGGCATGTCTCGTAAAATCACATAAAGACGCGATTTTGACATCGCGGGCGGGGCGGGCTGAACTGTTACGTTTGATGTTACTTTTCACATCCAAGCCACCGCGAGGCGTTTTCACGCGTTTTTTGCGTGATCAAACCCAAGCGATTAGAATAATCGCTTGGGCAACCTGCGCGAAACCGCTGTTTTTCGATTTCTGTGCATGCGTTACTGGTCACGGAGTGAACAGTAACCGTTCAATTACTATTATAGGTACATTTTTCGGAAAATACATTGACACGCCTCGCATAATTGTATACAATAATACGAGGCGTGCAGGTATAGCAGCTCCGGAGATGTATCGGCTGCCTAAACGGCTGTTACGGATATAAATGTGAATTATGAGCACGCATTTTTAATAAAAAGTAATGACACGCCATGTGTAATATCATGCGCTGACATGGAGGAGTAATATGAGAAACAGTGAAACTTTTCAGAATCGTCCGGTGTCAATGAATCAGAAAAACAATCTGTTGGAGATTGAGGAGCACATGTACATATTGGATGATGTGGAAAAGCCCAATGTTTTCCGCAACATGTTTCCTTATTCTGAGATTCCCAAGATTCCTTTTAACGACAGAATTGTACCTCACAATATGCCTAAAAATATCTGGATTACCGATACTACTTTCCGGGACGGTCAACAATCGAGGGCGCCCTATACCACGGAGCAGATTGTCACCATCTTTGACTATCTGCATAAATTGGGCGGCTCCAACGGTATGATACGTGCCAGTGAGTTTTTTCTGTACAGCAAGAAGGACAGGGATGCCGTGTACAAATGTATGGAGAGAGGCTATGAATTTCCCGAGGTTACCAGCTGGATACGTGCCAGTAAGGAGGATTTCAAGCTGGTAAAGGAAATCGGCATGAAAGAGACCGGTATTCTGGTAAGCTGTTCGGATTATCATATTTTCCTGAAATTAAAGATGACCAGACGTCAGGCCATGGAACACTATCTGAGTGTTATCAAGGAATGTCTGGAGGAAGGGATCAGTCCACGGTGTCATTTGGAGGATATTACCAGAGCGGATATATACGGTTATGTGGTGCCTTTCTGTCTGGAACTGATGAAGCTGATGGATGAGTATAAGATTCCTATCAAAATCCGTGCGTGCGACACCATGGGATACGGAGTCAACTATCCCGGCGCGGTAATTCCCAGAAGCGTACAAGGCATTATTTATGCCATTCATACACATGGAGGGGTTCCCCATGAGCTGATTGAATGGCACGGTCATAATGACTTTTATAAAGCGGTTTCCAATTCCACTACGGCATGGCTTTACGGCTGTTCCGGCATCAATACCTCATTGTTCGGAATCGGCGAGAGGACGGGCAATACGCCTCTGGAGGCAATGGTTTTCGAATATGCGCAGCTGAAGGGTGATCTGAACGGAATGGATACCACAGTGATCACTGAGCTTGCCGAGTATTACGAGAATGAGATCGGCTATCGGATTCCTCCCCGCACCCCCTTTGTGGGAAAGAATTTCAATGTGACCAGAGCCGGTATTCATGCAGACGGGCTGTTGAAAAATGAGGAGATTTACAATATATTTGATACGGAGAAATTCTTGAACCGTCCGGTGCTCTGTGCGGTTTCAAACACTTCGGGGCTTGCAGGCATTGCCCATTGGATCAATACCTATTATAAGCTGCGGGACGACAAACAGGTAGACAAGACTTCCGAGCTTGTAAGGGAGATCAAGAAGTGGGTGGATGAAGAGTATGCGGGCGGCCGTGTCACCGTCCTGACGGATGAGGAAATTGTGGCATGTCTGGAACGGATCTGCAGTGAGAAAGGCATTACCCTTGGTTAGAGCGCGGCTTATCGGCAAAATATGACGTCCTCTCCGGAAAGCATTTGGGATTGGGGGGATTCAATGTGCCGTAATTTGGCCGGAGGAATGTTTTTTAAAGTAGCTAAGAAGCAGATTAGTAACAGTTCAGACAGCCCCTCCCGCGAAGTCAGAATCGCATCTCTATGCGGTTTTGCGAGACAGATTATGGTTTGGCATAAAAGGAATGATTATTTGTGTTGAGTGGGGTTAAACGGGAAAGGCGTGTAAACGGAAATGGGAAAGTATGATGTAAAGCAGGAAGTGACGGATAAGTACTCCTTGCGCGGCCGGGTGTTCCATAAGCTGAGAGATGATATTTTAAGCGGCAAATATGAGGAACATGAGGAATTGAAAGAGGTGGCTATCGGTGAGGAACTGGGGGTCAGCCGTACTCCGGTGAGGGAGGCATTCCGGCAGCTGGAATTAGAGGGGCTGATTCAGATCATTCCAAACAAGGGCGCTTATGTGACCGGAATCACCGAAAAGGACGTAAAGGATATTTATATGATCCGGTCATTGCTGGAAGGGCTTTGTGCCAGATGGGCGACGGAGCATATCACTTCTGAGCAGATGGATGAGATGGAGGAGAATGTTTATCTGGCGGAGTTTCATGCGAAAAAGGGACATTTGGAGCAGTTGGCGGAGCTGGACAATCGTTTTCATGACATTATGTATGAGGCCTGTGACAGCAAGATGCTGGAGCATCAGCTGAAGGATTTCCATCAGTATGTGCTTCGGGTCAGAAAGAGAACTCTATCAAGTGCCAACAGGGGACCGAAATCCAACGAGGAACATAAACAGATTATGGAGGCCATAAAGGCTAAAAATGGCGATCTGGCAGAAAAGCTTGCCCACCAGCATATGATCAATGCCTATGACAACATGGTGAAAAACGGTCTGCACGAGGTTTATGAGAATCGTTGATAATTCATGGACTGTTTGTGCCCACTGCGTCGGCATGTCTGGAAGTTTGATCGTTTCGGGAGTCAGCCGGATACCTTTATTTCGCCGGCTTCATATATTCTATAAAAAGGAGATAAGACTATGGATAAAATTAAGATGACCACACCCCTTGTAGAGATGGATGGGGACGAGATGACCAGAATTCTCTGGCAGATGATCAAGGATGAGCTGCTGTTGCCTTACATAGATTTAAAGACGGAGTATTACGATCTGGGACTGGAGTATAGAAATGCAACCGACGATCAGGTTACGGTGGACTCGGCTAATGCAACCTTAAAGTATGGTGTTGCCGTAAAATGCGCCACCATCACTCCCAACGGCGCCAGAATGAAGGAATATGATCTGAAGGAAATGTGGAAGAGCCCTAACGGCACCATCCGCGCTATCCTTGACGGTACGGTTTTCCGCGCTCCGATCTTGGTAAAAGGGATTGTGCCTTATGTGAAGAACTGGACGAAGCCCATTACCATTGCCCGCCACGCCTATGGTGATGTGTATAAAAATACGGAGATGAAAGTTCCCGGTGCGGGAAAAGCGGAGCTGGTGTTCACTGCCGCCGACGGCACGGAGACCAGAGAGCTGATCCATACTTTTGACGGTGCGGGGATTCTTCAGGGCATTCACAACACGGAGAAATCCATATCCAGCTTTGCCAGAGCCTGCTTCGGTTATGCAGTGGATACCAAGCAGGATTTATGGTTCTCTACAAAGGATACCATCTCCAAAAAGTACGACCATACTTTTAAGGATATTTTTCAGGAGATTTACGATAAAGAGTTCAAGGCGAAGTTCGAAGAGCTTGGAATAGAATATTTTTACACTTTAATTGATGATGCGGTAGCTCGTGTGATTCGTTCCGAGGGAGGTTATATCTGGGCATGTAAGAATTATGACGGGGATGTAATGTCCGATATGGTAGCCACTGCATACGGCGATCTCTCCATGATGACTTCTGTGCTGGTATCCCCCAGCGGCGTCTACGAGTATGAGGCAGCCCACGGTACGGTGCAGCGTCATTACTATAAGCATTTGAAGGGGGAAGAGACCTCCACCAATTCTATCGCGACTATTTTTGCATGGACGGGGGCTCTGAGAAAGAGAGGAGAGCTGGACGGAAATAAGGAGCTTCAGGAATTTGCCGATAAGCTGGAGAGAGCCTGCATCAAGACCGTGGAGGACGGTAAAATGACCAAGAGCCTTTCCTTGATTTCCACCTGCGAGAATCCGGTGATATTGAACAGCCTTGATTTTATCAAGGCAATCCGGGAGACCTTGGAGGGACTGATGTAGGAATCCGGCTTCCGAAAGTTCTTTGTGAAGCAAAGTGCTTCATCGACATAAAAGCGCCGCAGGCAGCACTGTTCTCTGTGACGGAAAGATCTATTGTACAAGAAAAGGCATTTGGCGATATGGGATATCGTCAGATGCCTTTTTATGGTTACTCCGCAAGAATTTCCCATTCCTCGTACAATTTTGCCAGTTCTCCATGGTTTCGTTCTTGTTCTGCGGCCAGTTCTTGCAGCTTTACGGATTGAGTGGCAATGTAAGGGTCGGCCATTTCTTGGTCTAATTCTGTGTTGCGTGCTTCCAAAGCAGCAATTTTCTCCTCACATTTTTTCAGGTCATTCTCTTTTTTCCGGAGTCTCGCCTGTTCCTCCTTCTGTGCTTTCCAGTCCAGCTTTACCTCGGATTCGGTCTGGGCGGGAGAGGAGAGGGCGGCCTCTGGGGACGAGCCGGATGAGGAGGGTGCCATTGCGGCCATAACCGTATCACGCTTCTCCAGATAGTAATCGTAATTTCCTATATAATTGACGAAGCTATGGGCGGCCAGATCTAAAATGCGGTGTGCTGTCTTGTTGATAAAGTATCGGTCATGGGAGACATAGAGCACGGTTCCCTCATAATGGTTCAGGGCATCCTCCAAAATTTCCTTGGAGAGGATATCTAAGTGGTTGGTTGGCTCGTCCAATATCAGGAAGTTTGCGTTGCTTAACATTAGTTTTGCAAGGGAGACACGCCCCCGCTCGCCTCCGCTTAAGTCGTTTATCTTTTTAAATACGTCTTCCCCCGTATAGAGAAATGCGGCGAGGGTATTGCGTATCTCTGTATTGGTAAGGACAGGATAATCATCGGAGATTTCTTCAAAAAGCGTTTTTTCACCGTGGAGCACATGGTGTTCCTGATCGTAGTAGCCGATTTCCACTTTGGCGCCAAGGCGGAATATGCCGCTGTCTGCAGGAACGAGTTGGTTTAATATTTTTAAAAGCGTGGTTTTGCCGGTACCGTTGTCACCGATGACAGCCACATGTTCTCCCCGCTTTATCTCAAAATTAACATTTTGAAATAAAAGCTGGGAACCAAAGGATTTGCTCAGATTTTCCACAGTCAGAACATCATTTCCGCTGGTGACTCTGGGAGTGAGCTTCAAGCGCATATCGGTGCGGACTTCCTTGGGCTTTTCCAGCACATCCATTTTATCCAGCATTTTTTCGCGGCTTTCCGCACGCCGGATCGATTTTTCCCGGTTAAAAGATTTCAGCTTTTCAATGACTTCTTCCTGATGCTTGATTTCCCTTTGCTGGTTCAGATAAGCATTCATGGCGGCGGCCCGGAGCTGTTCTTTTTTTACGGCATAGTCGGAGTAGTTTCCCGTAAAGGTGGTAGCCTTCGTCTGATCGATTTCAATAATTTTTACGGCAATTCGGTCAAGGAAATACCGGTCATGGGAAACGATGATCACGGCACCCTTGTAATTTAAAAGATATGTCTCCAGCCACGCAATGGAATTCATATCCAAATGGTTAGTGGGCTCGTCCAATATGATGAGATCGGGCTTTTGTAACAGCAGCTTTCCTAATGCCACACGAGTTTTCTGTCCTCCGGAAAGGGTGGATACGGATTTTGTGAATTCCTCCTCCGTAAAGCCCAAGCCCTTTAGCACTCCTACAACCTCGCTTTTATAGGCATAGCCGTTCCCTGTCTCAAAGGCGTGGGTAAGAGAGCTGTATTGTCTCATCAGCTCTTCCAGTTCGGCGCCTTCTTTTGTCTGCATGGAGATTTCACAGGCGCGGATTCTTTCTTCCAAGGTAATCAGTTCCTGCTTGACACTGAGAAGCTCGTCATATATGGTGTTAGAGGTATCTACGGCGCCGTTCTGTGCCAGATAGCCCATTGTTTTGTCTTTGGCAAGAGTGACCGAGCCGTCGTCGGCTTGGAGTTCCCCTATGATAATGCGTAGAAGCGTAGTCTTTCCTGCACCGTTGATGCCTACAATGGCAGCTTTCTCGTAATCTTCAATGTGAAAACTGATATGTTCCAGCACTTTACTTTCTAAAAATGCTTTGCAGATATTTTGACATGAAAGTATCATTTTGGCTTACTCCCATCCGTCTGCATAGGCAGACTTTCTATAAATCTTATTTTCCTGACGGTATGATTTTACCCTTTAGCTTTTTCAAAAACCTTCTGCTTATATGCTTGTCCGCTTCAAAGGGAAAGGGCAAACGGTAACATGCGTGAAAACACCTCGCGGCGACAGCGAGTGAACAGTAACATTCTATAGTTTACTTTATTCAAAATATCCTGTCAATTCATTGACAAACTTTTAACACGGTGTTATCATTATTTTATTACAAAAGTTATTTTCCTTGCTCCATTCGTCAGGTGTTTTCGTACTGTTTAATACGAAATACCGAGCCTGCAGTGCGGCTTACGTTTTCTTTGTTTCTATTTTATAAGATCCATAGATCCTATGCAGTATCAGGCAGTGGAGGTATGTGGTAATATAGTTCATTCGGGCAAATGGAGTAGTCGAAAATCGTACTTGTACGAATTTTCGACTGTTTGTTTTAGGGCATTTTTCATACACCCTCTTGCGGTGTGGAAGCTATAGATCATATGAAATTTATTGGAGGTAATACTCTTGGAAGAGAAAGGTATATCGCAGGTGGTGATCGGCCGTCTGCCCAGATACTTCCGGTATCTGGGAGAACTAAAGGATGAAGGCATTGAAAGGATCTCATCACAGGATCTAAGTGAGCTGATGAAGGTGACGGCTTCCCAAATACGGCAGGATTTTAATAATTTCGGCGGCTTTGGACAGCAGGGCTACGGGTATAATGTGGAGTATTTATACAATGAGATCGGCAAGATTTTAGGGCTTGACCGCAGGCATAATTTTATCATTATCGGTGCGGGAAATCTGGGTCAGGCGCTTGGAAACTATATTAATTTTGAGAGAAGAGGTTTCATTTTTAAAGGAATGTTCGACTGTAATCCTCAGCTGGCAGGCAAGGAAATCCGGGGTGTCAAAGTCATGTCCATGGAAAATCTGGAGCTTTTTTTGCGGGAGAATGACATAGATATTGCCGTGTTGACCATTCCCAAGGCGGGGGCTGTGGAAGTGGCCGAAAAATTAGTTCAAAACGGGGTTCGGGCAATCTGGAATTTTGCCCATGTGGATTTGAATGTGCCGAAGGGGATTCAAGTGGAAAACGTTCATCTCTCCGACAGTCTGATGAAGCTTTCCTATAATATCAGCCGGTACATGAAGGAGCAGGAAAATATATAAGGAATGAATTTTCAAACATGATCTAAGGCCGGAACAGGGTGCGGGGGACGGTTCGGATGTTTGACAGGAGGGGCTATGAAGCGTAAATCAGATAAAGAGAAAAGGGAGCTTTTTACGGCGGCTCTTCAGGGGAAAAATATTCCCATATTGACTTTGGACAATAAGTGGTATCGTTTGATGGATGCCGAGGCGCGGGAGGACGTCAAAGAGATCGAGGAAGAAATGAATGAGCTGCTAAAACGTCAGGGCAGGCTGAATACGGAGAGCAGAGATATCAAGAAGCTGAAAAAAAAGCTGATGAGCGAGATTGTCACCATGGTGGATGAAGCGGGGGATCATCCCACAAGTGCCCAGACAAAAAAAATCGAGCAGCATAAGAAGACCATTGAAGAGAGCAACGTGAAGCTGGAAGAGTATGAGGACGAGCTTCTGGATCTTCCGAAGCAGATTGATCAGTTGAATATCCGGCTGATGCTTGACACCATGGAATATTGTTATGCCCTTATGCAGGAAAATACGGAGCAGATTCAGGAGACAGCCAAGTGGGTGACTAAGATCCGGATTGAGCTGAAGAAACGTCTGATCAAAAAACAGGAGCTGGAACAGAAAAATCATGCCGTTTATTCTTATATGCATGATCTTCTGGGCGCGGACATTGCGGACATGTTTGACTTGGAATACAATCCGGAGGAGCAGCATCCTGTCATGCCGAAACAGGAGGATTCCCAAAAGCAGGAACAGGGTGAAAAAGCAGACAAGGAAGATAAGAGAGACAAGAACGAATGATTATGTATAGTAGAGGGCTGTCCGTATATGCAGGGCAGTCTTTTTGCTGTGCAGCCTATGGAAATCAGTCGTTTCAACGCATAGGTCGTCAAAATCGCGTCTTTATGCGATTTTGCGAGACATGCGGGTGCCAAAACGCATTCTTTCCGCGTTTTGTGTGCATTATTGTAACGGTTCAGTGACCTGTCTGAACAGTAACGTTTTCCGGAAGCAGCGGTACACTAAAGAACATGGAGGAAATGGCATATTGAAGAAAAGTCATATTGAAAAAAGTCATATTAAAGAAAAGGGCGCGATTGGAGAGAAGGATATGAAGGTTGATTATTTAGTTACCGCGGATGAAATGAAAGAATACGACAGCAATACCATAAACAGAATAGGGATACCGGGAATGGTGCTTATGGAGCGTGCCGCTCTGGCAGCTTTGGAGTTCATTTTGTCAAAACGGAAAGGGGGAACCGCGCTGGTTCTGGCAGGCATGGGCAACAACGGTGGCGACGGACTTGCACTGGCGCGCCTTCTCTCCGAAGCGGGCTGGCAGGTTGAGGTATGGCTTGTGGGGAATCCGGAAAAAGCCACCGGGCAATGGAATGCCCAAAGGCATATACTGGAAAGTTATCCGGTGAAATTCAGTAGCAATCCCGGACGGAATGAATATACTATTATGGTGGATGCCCTCTTTGGAGTGGGACTGTCCAGAGAAGTCAGCGGGGAGTATGGGCAGGCAATTGAAAAATTTCAGGAGACGGAAGGCTTTAAACTGGCGCTGGACATTCCCAGCGGTATTGACTCCGATACCGGAAAAGTATGGGGAGCTGCCGTAAGGGCGGATGCCACTGTCACTTTCGGATTTCGGAAGAGAGGGCTGGGACTGTTTCCGGGCTGTGAATATGCGGGAGAAGTCATATTGTCCCGAATCGGGATTACGGAACAAAGCTTTTTCGGCAGAGAGCCGGGGACATTTACGTATACGGAAGAACCGGAACGGCTGCTTCCGGACAGAGCCGGAGACGGCAACAAAGGCAGCTTCGGGAAGATATTGCTGGCGGCAGGAAGCGTAAATATGGCTGGAGCCGCAGTATTGGCGGCAAAAGCATCCTGCCGTATGGGAGCCGGTATGGTGAAAGTGATTACGCCGGAGGAAAACAGAGCCGTTTTGCAGACAGCGGTTCCGGAAGTCTTATTCGGGACATTGTGGGAGCTTGCGGAAGGCCTTGAATGGGCGGACGCGGTGGTAATCGGTCCGGGCATCGGAAAAAGCCAGTCCTCCTGCAGTAATCTGTACCAAGTGTTAAAGTACGGGAAGAAGCCTCTGGTGATTGATGCGGACGGGCTGAATCTGATCGCGGAAGACAAGGAATTACAGCGGCTCTTGACAGAGCAGGGAGAGACGGGGAGGAAGATTGTGCTGACACCCCATGTAGGAGAGCTATCCCGATTGACAGGAATGTCCGTTCAGAAGCTGAAATCATCCCTGTTAACGGCCGGAACAGAACTGGCCAAACGGTTTCATGTGATTGTCACGGCAAAGGATGCCAGAACATTTGTCTGCAGGGAAAGCGGTCCGGCCTATCTGAACCTCTGCGGAAACAGCGGTATGGCTACGGCAGGAAGCGGAGATGTGCTGGCCGGAATCACAGGTACGCTGCTGGCCCAGACAAAGGACGCTTTCGGGGCGGCGTCTCTGGCGGTCTATGTCCATGGCAGAGCGGGTGACAAGGCTGCTGCCCAAAGGGGGCTGCGTGGATGCATGGCAGGTGATATTGCGGATGCTCTGGGAAAGTGAAGGGCAGTGCAGCTTCGGGGACAGAATGCAAAGGAAGGAAAGATACGAGAATGAAACGAATCGAAAACCTGAACGGTTACCAAAGAGGATATGCGGAAGTGGACTTGGATGCCATCGTTTTTAATATGAGGAGCATGAAGCAGAACATTGCTCCCGGAACAAAAATGATCGGCGTCATCAAGACGGACGGTTACGGACACGGCAGCGTGCCCATTGCGGAAAGCTTGGAGCCGTTGGATTTTTTGTTTGGATTTGCGGTGGCAACTCCGGAGGAAGCCCATAGACTGCGGCAGGCCGGCATCAAAAAGCCCATACTTATTTTAGGGTACACCTTTCCCTATTGCTATGAGCAGCTGGCGGAAGAGGAACTGCGGCCGGCAGTATTTCGCAGGGATACCATTCCTTTGCTGCAGAAAGCGGCAGAACGTGTGGGGAAGCCTGTGCGGGTGCATGTGAAGGTGGATACGGGAATGAACCGCATCGGCATTGCGCCTGACGAGGAGGGCTTGAGATTTATGGAAGCTCTCGTGGAGCGGGACGGAATTATAATCGAAGGGATGTTTACCCATTTTGCCCGGGCGGACGAATCCGACAAGACCCATGCCATAGAGCAGCTGGAGAGCTTTCAAGCTTTTACCCGAATGACAGAGCAGAGGCTGGGGGTGGAGATTCCCATAAAGCATTGCTCCAACAGCGCGGGGATTCTGGAACTGCCTCAGGCAAATATGGATGCGGTCAGGGCGGGAATCACTCTTTACGGGCTGTATCCGTCGGATGAGGTGGGCAGACAGACGGTGCCCTTAAAGCCTGCCATGTCGCTGTACAGCCATTTGGTCTGTGTGAAAACGCTTCCCAAGGGACAGTCCGTGAGCTACGGGGGCACGTTTACCGCCGATGAGGATATGCGCATTGCCACGATACCCGTAGGATACGGGGACGGCTATCCCAGAAGCCTGTCGGGCAAAGGGTATGTGCTGATTCATGGGAAAAAGGCGCCTGTTTTAGGGCGGGTGTGTATGGATCAGTTTATGGTGGATGTAAGTCATATCCCCGAGGCAGTGGAAGGAGACAGGGCAGTTCTTTTGGGTTCGGAAGGTGAAGAACGGATCCCTGCGGAGCTGCTGGGAGAAATATCGGGGAGGTTTCATTATGAGCTGGTCTGCGACATAGGAAAACGCATTCCCAGAATTTATCGAAAACAAGGGGAACTGTTTGTAGAAAGCAGTGAATAGCCTCCCCAAAAGTGTCTATACTACCGTACATAGATGAAAACACGTCAGTGTAAGATGGAGGCAGTATGAGAAGAGGAGATGTATATTATGCAGATTTGAGGCCTGTTGTAGGGTCCGAACAAGGGGGAATCAGACCGGTTCTGATCGTTCAGAATGATATAGGAAATAAACACAGCCCTACGATTATCTGCGCAGCCATTACTTCAAAGATGAATAAGGCGAAGCTTCCCACCCACATAGAGCTGAATGCTTCCCTTTACGATATGGATAAGGATTCGGTGGTTTTGCTGGAGCAGCTGCGTACCATAGATAAGAAGCGTCTGAAGGATAAGGTGTGTCATTTGGACGGCGATATCATGAAAAAAGTAGACAGAGCGCTGATGATCAGTCTGGAACTGGATACATAAAAAATATTGTCCTCAGATAATGCGAAAAGGGATGAGATATGCAGTTCTTGACGAATAGTAATCAAAATGGTATATTTAGGAATGTTATCAAACAAAGGAAGGAAGAAAGAGGAACGGATTTATGGATGACGACGGACCCACTGCCAGTATAATTGTATTTATAGTTTTATTGTTTGTGGATATGTTTTTTTATGGTTTCGGTGCCGCGATCACGGCGTTGAATGTCAAAGAGATAGAGAGGCGGGCGCAGGAGGACAGAGATAAAAAATCTCTCCGGCTGGAAAAGATTATCGGAAATCCCACCGAATATGTGAATACGGTGCAGCTGATCACTACTTTGATTAATGTGATTCTCGGAGCGGTGCATCTCAGCACCATGCTGGGGATTATGTCGCGGTGGCTGGCTGCTTTGGCGGAGAGACAGCTGAAGCTGGATTGGCTGCCTGCCGGAGCGGTTATGGTTCTGGCAGCAATTTTATCAACGATTCTGCTGCTGTACATAGTATTGACCCTTGGGGTGCTGCTGCCTAAAAAGGTAGCGGCAAGAATCCCCGAACGCTGGGCATATACCTGTATTACACCGGTATTTTTCGTGACCAAGCTTCTGATGCCCTTTACGGGGCTTGTGACGGTGACCACCGGGGCAATCCTGAGGCTGTTCGGCATCAAAGACCATTCGGGTGAAGCGGATGTAACGGAGGAAGAGATCATCCATATGGTCAATGAAGGTCATGAACAAGGCGTGATTCAGGCCAGCGAGGCGGAGATGATCACGAATATCTTTGAGTTTGGGGATAAGGAAGCACAGGATATTATGACCCACAGGAACAATGTGATTGCCATTGATGCGGATATGGTGCTTGGCGATGCCATCACTTTTATGCTGAAAGGCAAGAACAGCAGATATCCTGTCTATGAGGAGAACATTGACCATATCATCGGAATTCTCCACTTAAAAGATGCCATGCGGTTCCATGCGGACGGGGAAAAAATGAACTGCCCCCTGAGAGAGCTGGAGGGACTGCTGCGGGAGGCCTGCTTTGTGCCTCAGACGAAGAATATCGATGAGCTGTTCCGGGAGATGCAGGCGGATAAGCTGCAGATGGTCATTGTCGTGGATGAGTACGGACAGACCGACGGGCTTTTGGCCATGGAAGATATTCTGGAGGAAATCGTAGGGAATATTCTGGATGAGTACGACGAAGACAAGGAATACATTGAGGAAAAGGGGAACGACGAATATGTGATTGAGGGCAAGACGCCTCTGGAAGAGCTGGAGGAATGCTTCGGTATTTCCTTTGAGGATGAGGAGTTTGATACCATGAACGGTTTCCTGATTTCCAGAATGGATAGGATTCCCGAGCCTGACGAACAGTTTGACGTGGATTATAAGGGATATAATTTTAAGATTCTGTCCGTGGAAAACAAGATGATCCAGAGTGTTCTGGTGACCAGACTTGCGGAGCCGGAGGAATCGGAGGAAAACGATTCTGCCAAAGAGGGCGAATCAGACCTTGATGAAAACAATAAAAAATGATATGCTACAACAGACGGTGCGGGAAAACTCCGGTATTGCGGCGTTTTCCCGTAAAGGGTTCGTCCGGCGGAAGCCGGCGCGGAAGATTACAGTAAGAAAATATAGGAAAAAGGAGTATTGTGTTATGTCAGGACATTCAAAATTTGCGAATATTAAGCATAAAAAGGAAAAAAACGATGCCGCAAAGGGTAAAATATTTACCATCATCGGGAGAGAGATTGCGGTTGCCGTAAAGGAAGGCGGGCCGGATCCCAGCAATAATTTTAAGCTTGCCACCGTGATTGCCAAGGCTAAGGCAAACAATATGCCCAATGATACTATTGAGAGAGGTATAAAGAAGGCGGCCGGAGACGTGGGAAATGTCAATTATGAGTATATGACATACGAAGGGTACGGCCCCAACGGCATTGCGATTATTGTAGATACGCTGACGGACAATAAAAACCGTACCGCGGCCAATGTGAGGAGCGCCTTTACCAAGGGTCAGGGAAACATCGGTACTCCCGGATGCGTTTCCTTTATGTTTGACAAAAAGGGGCAGATTATCATCGACAAGGAAGAGTGTGATATGGATGCGGACGATCTGATGATGACGGCATTGGATGCGGGCGCAGAAGACTTTAACGAGGAAGAGGACAGCTTTGAGATATTGACCGATCCCGACGGCTTCGAGGATGTGCGGAAGGCATTAGAAGAAGCGGGTATTCCTATGATGAGTGCGGAAGTCACCATGATTCCCCAAAATTATGTGGCATTGACAGATGAGACTGCCGTTAAGAATCTCCAGAGAACGCTTGATATGCTGGAAGACGATGATGACGTTCAGGCGGTTTATCACAATTGGGACGAGTAGGTTTTTTATCCTGATTCGAGATTCCGCCGAGCGGAATCATAGAGGTTAGCAGGAAAGGAAGGAATGTATGGACAAGCTGGCTATTGTGGTTCCTTGTTATAACGAGGAGGAGGTCTTGAAGATCGCTTCCAAGGCACTGAGAGAAGTGCTTTCCGATTTGGTTCAAAAAGGAAAAGTTGCGGAAGACAGTTTTATACTTTTTGTCAATGACGGAAGCAGGGACCGCACATGGGAACTGATAGAAGAAGAGCATGAAGCCTATCCCGTTCAGGTTCACGGCGTAAAGCTTGCGGGAAATGTGGGGCACCAGTTTGCATTGACGGCAGGACTGCTTACGGCAAAGGACATGAGCGATCTTACCATTTCCATAGATGCAGACCTTCAGGATGACGTGGCGGTCATTGAGGAAATGGTGGATAAATTTCACGAGGGAAACGATATCGTTTACGGCGTCAGGAAGGAACGCAAGACGGATACCTTCTTTAAGAGAACCACGGCTCAGGCGTTTTATAAGCTTATGAGCCTGATGGGAGTGAAAACGGTATATAATCATGCGGATTTCCGTCTTATGTCAAAGCGTGCGGTGGAAGAGTTTTCGAAATACAGGGAGACGAATCTTTTCCTGCGGGGCATGATGCCCTTGATCGGATACCGGACGGACAATGTGTATTATGACCGGAAAGAGCGTGTGGCAGGAGAGTCAAAATACCCCTTGAAAAAGATGATGGCGCTTGCCTTTAACGGAATTTCCTCCTTCAGCGTGAAACCCATCAGCCTGATATTGGGGATTGGGATGTTTATTATTTTTGCGGCTGTTCTGGCAGCAGTATATGCTTTTGTCTCCTATTTTACCGGCCATGTGGTTCCCGGCTGGACATCCATGATTTTGTCCATTTGGTTTCTGGGAGGGCTGCAGCTTCTGGCTATCGGCCTTGTGGGACAGTATATCGGTAAAATTTACATCGAAGTGAAGCAGAGACCCCGTTACAATATTGAAAAGATTGTGTGACACAAAGGATTATATTTGAATGACTTGGAAAAAAAATGCATTTAGTTGTCTGATGTGGGTTCTTTATCTGCTCATAACCGGGACTGCTATGATTTTCACAGGAAGGGTAATCTGCGATTCTTTAGAGCTGGCGGAATACTTTGAAATTGCCATACCGGCGGTTTATCTGCTGTTTACAGGCGTTATCGTACTGGGGCTGCGTTGGATGGCGGTAAAATTGGACGTCAGGTTCCAAGGTGCGGGAGGGGGACTGCTGTGGTTGGAAGGGGGAGCGGTTCTTGCTCTTTTTGCCATGGGGTTGTTTCTTCGGAGGGTCTGTCTGCAAGGAGCTTCTGTTCCTATGCCCGATGAGTCCGTATATCTGCAGCTGGCGTATATATCTGCGGAGGGACAGGAGATCCCTCCCTTTTCCCATGGAGCGGTTTACCTCTATGTCAGGGCGCTGCGCCTGTGCTTTTTGTTACTGGGGAATAAGGCTGCTGCGGCCGTTTGGTTTCAGATTGCATTTCAGATGTGCGGGGCATTGATACTCTATTTTGCGGTGCGGAAACTGGCAGGTAAGTTTCCTGCCGTGACCATGACGGCCTTTTTTATGCTCACTCCCTATATGGTGGAAAAATCGCTGGAACTTTCTCCGGAGATGTTGTATTTCTTTCTGTTTTCACTGGCGCTGTTATGGATTTCCCAAGGTGTAAAAGGTGCCTTTGGCTGGGGCTTTTGGCTGGCGGCCGGTGTAATGGCCGGTGTATTGTGTTATCTGGACGTGGCAGGCTTTTTGCTTTTACCCGTAACGGCCGGTGCCATCGCCATGAGAAGATCTTCCGGCGGGAGGAAGATAGCAGCAGGAATATCGGGGACTCTGGCGGGATTTCTGCTGGGGGCGGCGGTCTGCATTTTTGTCGATATGATGTACAGCGGCAAGCCGGTTCTCGGTATTATCAATGCTTGGGTGAAATTATATCTGTGGAGTAATCCTCAGCTTTCCGTGACGGTTTCCGGTTTCGGCATGGTTTGGATGATTGCCGTAATCCTCAGCTTTATGGCATGGGGGCTTTTCAGCTTTTGGAACAGAAAAGGTGAAGAAAGCTTTTCGGTGTGGATTTTTTCTCTGGGAATGGCGGCTCTTCTGCAGGTCATGGGGATGTTTACGGACGAGATGAACGGGTTCTGTTATATTTTCTTTTTCGGCACGGTTTTGGCCGGACTGGGAATCCGGGAAAGCATAGCGGTCTTTTCAACGGAAAAATCCGGCGAATCCGGGAAGACGGATCATGCTCTTGAGACAGCGGAGTATGCAGAACAGGAGGAGCGAGAGAAAAGGCAGATTTCAGGGGAGGAGGCAGACACAGTGGAAGAGAATTTCAGAGCGGAAAACGGAGAAGGCACGGAAGAAAGAGCGGCGCAGGAGGAAACCATAATAGATGCGGAGGAAGCCGTATGGTCGGAAGCTCCGCCGTGGGCGAAGCCTTCGGCACGGACGGAAGCGTCTTCGGAGAAAAAGGCGGGGAAGCCGGAAGAAAAGCCGCAAGGGAAACGCAAGGTTGAATTTATTGAAAATCCTCTGCCCTTGCCAAAAAAGCATAAGAAGCGCGTTATGGATTACAAGCTGGATTCCGAGAGGAATCTGAACGGTTATGATATTTATGTGCCCGATGACGATGACTTTGACTATTGACGGACTTTTTTGTCCGGCAGGCTTAACGTTTCCGGAAAGGGCGGTCGATTACGCGAATTTTCTACATAAAAACGGGAATGATAAGAGAGCGATCCTTGGTGGGTTGCTCTTAATTTTATGTCTGGGAAAGGAACAGGAGCCAATGGCAGAGGAAAAGAAAAAAGACAAGCTGGAAATAGAGGAAAAGAAGGACGAACGCATTGAGAAAACCGGTCAGATGGAGCTGAACGAGAACGGCAAAATGGAGGATATTCATTTGATTTCTATTATAGGAGAGATAGAAGGACACGAAAATCTCTCCAACAATTCCAAAACCACTAAGTATGAACATATCCTGCCCAGTCTGGCGGCCATAGAGGACAGTAAGGATATTCAGGGTGTACTGGTGCTGATCAATACCATGGGAGGGGATGTGGAGGCGGGCCTTGCCATAGCGGAAATGATCGCGTCCCTGAGCAAACCTACGGTTTCGCTTGTTTTGGGAGGCAGCCATTCCATTGGCGTACCCATTGCGGTCAGCACCGACTACTCTTTTATCGTGCCCACGGGAACTATGGTCATTCATCCGGTGAGAATGAACGGGACGGTGATCGGAGTTCCACAGACCTTCGAGTATTTTAAATTGATTCAGGACCGCATTACAAGCTTTGTCTGTAATCACTGCAAAGCAAATAAACAGGTGTATGAGGAATTGATGACGGAGACGGGAATCCTGACCAAGGATGTGGGAACCATTCTGGTGGGGGAGGATGCGGTAAAATACGGGATTATTGACGAGGTAGGCGGAATAGACAAAGCCATTGCCAAGCTCCACGGGCTGATATCTTACAAATCAGCCGACGGGAACGAATGAGGAAATTGTCTGTGGTATAAAACAAGCGTCCACCCTGTGGGGCAGCGGCTGGCAAAAGGGCATATTCAGGCGGTTTATAAGGGGCATGGCTGGGCGGTTGTGCCATTGCTTCTATTTAGAGGGTGACAAGCACACATAAAAATGGTATAATCTCAACAGCATGATTATGAGATTATGAGAAGTGAGGTTGGATGAGATGGCTTCGTCTAATAGAGCATCATCTTCAAATAGAAGGTCGTCAGGGACAACGTCCCGAAAAACAACACGTACAACATCCCGTTCGAAAAAAGCGGATGCGGCGCGGGAGGCACAGGACAGTGCGCTGTTTCACGAGATAGGCTTGATTGTTTTATTTATTGCAATGGTTCTTTTGTTTTGCTGTAATTTTGGTATTATAGGCCCTGTGGGCGATGCCGTCAGCGGGGTATTATTTGGTTTATTCGGATTGATTGCTTATGTGCTGCCGCTGCTGATATTTCTCGCGGCTTCCTTTTGGTTTGCAAATGAAGGCAACCCCAACGCCTTGCGTAAGCTGATTTCCGGGATTGTGCTCTGTATTATGCTGGGTGTGCTGTGTGATCTGTTTGCAAAAGGCGCAGGCACCTTGGAGGCATACAGCATAAAGACCATTTATGAGAACAGCCGCGACGGCAAGACTGGGGGCGGAGTGCTTTCCGGCAGTATAAGCTATCTGCTGCAGCATTATCTGGAGACTATAGGAACGGTGCTGGTAGTGCTTCTGTGCTCCGTGGTCAGTCTGATTCTGCTTACGGAGAAGTCCTTGCTCAGCAGTGTGAAGAAAGGCGGCAGCCGCGTCCGGGAGCTTTCCAGAGAGGATGCCCAGCGCCGCAGAGAGATGAACCGCCGCCGCAGGGAGGAACAGGAGGAACTGCGTGCCAGAAGAGAAGAGGAACGTGCCAGAAGGGAAGAAGAGCGGCGATTAAGAGCCGAAGAGAAAGAAAACGAAAAGATTCTCCGCATGGAAAAAAAGGTTTCCGGTGTTATGATGGATACGGCTCTTCCCAGACCTTCCGAGGAGCGGCGCAGTGATGATGTCCATGAAATTATTTATACCGAGGAATCGTTCGAAGAGGATAGTTATACGGAAGAGCCTGCGGAGGCGCTGCCTATAGAGGAAGAGCCGGAAGAAAGCGTACAGACACCCGTTTTTGATTTTGACAGAATACGGATCAGAACCATGCATCAAGTCCGCCTGAACGAGGAAATGTACACGAATGAAATCCGTCAGGATTATGAAGAACCGGAAGCAGTGCGGATCCCGGAACCGGATCCCGATTTCGGGATACTGCCCGAAGAAACGTTTATTCCGGAAGAAGCCGGAACCGTCGAACCGGACGTCTCTTCCGAACCTGTGTACGAACCGGAAGCAATGCCGGCACAGGCTGCCGGACAGCTGCCTATGGCTTCGGCATATGCGGAGCCGGCGGAGGATCAGGACATTCGGATACATAAAGAAGGCGTGGACGAGCCGTCCCGGTTTTCCACCGAAAGACAGAGGCCCGTGGCCAGACTGGGGCCGGAGGAGAACAGTGTGGAGCCGGGTATCCAGAAGGAGGTCAATCAGGCGGAGAAGCAGATCCCGAAGAAATATATGTTTCCTTCCATAAAATTACTGCAAAAGGGTGTGGCTGTGTCGGCGGACACCACACAGGAGTTAAAGGACACAGCCATGCATCTCCAACAGACTTTAAGTACCTTTGGCGTCAGAGTTACCATTACGGATATCAGTCAGGGTCCCAGCGTGACAAGGTATGAGCTTCAGCCGGAGCAAGGGGTCAAGGTCTCTAAGATCGTAGGACTTTCGGATGATATCAAGCTGAATCTGGCGGCTACGGATATCCGAATCGAGGCTCCCATTCCCGGGAAAGCGGCAATCGGTATCGAAGTGCCCAACAAGGAAACCATGCCGGTGGCTCTCCGTGATTTGATGGAAAATAAAGAATTTAAAGATTTCCCGTCCAATATCGCATTTGCGGTGGGAAAAGATATTGCGGGACAGGTTGTGGTAACGGACATTGCAAAGATGCCCCATATGCTGATTGCCGGAGCTACCGGTTCCGGAAAATCGGTCTGCATCAATACTTTGATCATGAGCATCCTTTATAAGGCTCATCCTGACGATGTGAAATTGATTATGGTAGACCCTAAGGTAGTCGAGCTCAGTGTTTATAACGGAATTCCTCATCTATTGATTCCCGTGGTGACAGATCCCAAGAAGGCTTCCGCGGCGCTTCACTGGGGAGTATCGGAAATGGAAGAGCGATACCGCAAGTTTGCGGATTACAATGTCCGTGACCTAAAGGGATATAATAAAAAAGTGGAATCCATGAAAGAGGGCGGACAGGAGGATGCGCCCAAGAAGATGCCGCAGATTGTCATTATAGTGGACGAGCTTGCGGATCTGATGATGGTCTGCCCCGGGGAGGTGGAGGAGTCCATCTGCCGTCTGGCACAGTTGGCCAGAGCCGCAGGCATTCATTTGATCATAGCTACACAGCGTCCCAGTGTGGATGTCATCACGGGCTTGATTAAGGCAAACATGCCCAGCCGTATCGCTTTTTCCGTTTCCAGCGGTGTGGATTCCCGTACCATTCTTGATATGAACGGCGCCGAAAAGCTTCTGGGAAAGGGGGATATGCTTTTCTATCCTCAGGGATACAGTAAACCGGCTCGTGTACAGGGGGCATTTGTATCCGACAAAGAGGTGTCGGATGTGGTGGATTTCCTGAAAAACCAGACATTGGGAAATACATATGCGCCGGAAGTCGAAGAGAAAATCAAGAGCATCGGGTCAGGTGCGGGAAGCGGCGGTTCTTCCGACGGCGGCAGCGAACTTGACGAGTTGTTTGAAAAGGCAGGAAGATTTCTCATCGAAAAGGACAAGGCTTCCATCGGTATGCTGCAGCGTTTGTTAAAGATCGGTTTTAACAGGGCGGCAAGAATTATGGATCAGCTTTGTGAATATGGTGTGGTAGGTGAGGAAGAAGGCACGAAACCCAGAAAGATTCTGATGAGTCCGGAGCAGTTTGAACAGCTTCTGGAGGAGCAGATATAGACCGAGGGCAGTTTGAACAGCTTCCGGAGGAGCAGATATAGACCGAAGATAGTTTGGACAGAAAGGATACTTTTTTATGAAGTCAGATATTGAAATTGCACAGGAAGCGGTGTTAGAGCCGATTACCATGGTGGCGGAAAAGCTGGATATGACGCAGGAGGATTTGGAGCTTTACGGAAAATATAAGGCGAAAATATCCGATGAGTACATAGAAAGCCTGAAAGATAAACGGGACGGAAAGCTGATTCTGGTGACGGCCATCAACCCTACACCTGCGGGAGAGGGCAAGACTACCGTAAGCGTCGGTCTGGGGCAGGCCTTTGATAAGCTGGGGAAAAAGGCGGTGGTAGCCTTGAGAGAGCCGTCTCTGGGTCCTTGCTTCGGCATTAAGGGAGGGGCGGCAGGGGGCGGCCGCGCGCAGGTAGTTCCCATGGAAGATTTGAATCTGCATTTCACAGGAGATTTCCATGCTGTCACATCAGCAAATAATCTGCTGGCGGCATTGATTGACAATCATATTCATCAGGGAAATGAGCTGCAGATAGATACCCGGCAGATTGTGTGGAAACGCTGCGAGGATATGAACGACCGTGCCTTAAGGAATATTGTGGTCGGTCTGGGCGGTAAAATCGACGGATTTGTCCGGGAAGATCATTTCGTTATTACGGTTGCCAGCGAAATCATGGCTATTCTCTGTCTTGCGGAGGATATGAAAGATTTGAAGGAGAGACTGGGCCGTATCATTGTGGCATATAACTATGGGGGAGAACCTGTGACGGCGACGGATCTTCAGGCAGTGGGTGCCATGGCGGCATTGTTAAAGGACGCAATGAAGCCCAATCTGGTTCAGACGCTGGAACATACCCCTGCGCTTATTCACGGAGGGCCTTTTGCCAATATTGCCCACGGCTGCAATTCCGTGCGCGCTACGAGAACCGCATTAAAGCTGGCGGATTACTGTATTACGGAGGCGGGCTTTGGCGCGGATCTTGGTGCGGAGAAATTTTTTGATATCAAATGCCGTATGGCCGGATTAAAGCCTGATGCAGTGGTTTTGGTGGCAACGATCCGGGCGTTGAAATATAACGGTGGTGTGCCCAAAGCGGAGCTTAACGGCGAGAATCTGGAAGCTTTGAAAAAGGGAATCGTAAATTTGGAGAAGCATATGGAAAATCTGCAAAAATACGAGGTTCCTGTAGTGGTTACTCTGAATTCTTTTGTGACGGATACGGAGGCTGAGGTTCGTTTTGTGAGAGAATTCTGCGAGCAGAGAGGCTGTGATTTTGCCGTTTCCCAAGTATGGGAAAAAGGCGGTGAGGGCGGTGTTGCTTTGGCTCGTAAGGTGATAGAGACTTTGGAAAATAAGGAAAGCCATTTCCGTGTACTGTACGATGATTCCGCCGCTTTAGAGGAAAAAATTGCCATTGTGGCGAAAGAAATATACGGCGCTTCCGGAGTGAACTATACCGCGGCGGCGAAAAAGCAGCTGCAGAAGCTCACACAGCTGGGATTTGGCGGGCTGCCGGTCTGCATGGCGAAAAACCAATATTCTTTGTCTGATAATCCTGCTCTTCTGGGGAGGCCGGAAGGATTCGAAATGAATGTGAGAGAGGTTTATGTCTCGGCGGGAGCGGGATTTGTGGTGGTCTTGACGGGCGATGTGATGACTATGCCCGGACTGCCGAAGCGGCCTGCGGCATTTCGGGTCGATGTCAATGAAAAAGGTGTGATAACAGGATTGTTTTAGGTAACGGTTCACACGCAGGCACCGCGGAGTGAACGGAAACATATTGTGGACTTTCACAAGAGAAAAGAGGCGTAAGCTATGAAGTGTCCCAACTGTGGAGCGGAAATGGCAGATGAAACTCTGTATTGTGAGCATTGTGGCGAAGATATCCATATCGTTCCTGATTTTGATCCGGAATTGGAGCAGGATATGGAGCGGACGATCAGCGGTATGCTGGAGGATATCGATGAGCAGGGCGAACGGAAGGAACCGGAGGAGCCGGAGGAGCAAGTCCCTTCCGGACGCAGAAAATTCTGGAAGCTGTGTGCGGTGTGTGTGGCAATATTGGCAGTTGCCGTTGCTGCGTGTATTCTTTTCATATATCATTATAACTCTTTTGAATGGCAGGTAGAGAGGGGACAGGAATATGTAGAGAGACAGCGGTATGACAAGGCAATCGGCTGTTACAGCCGTGCATTGGAGCTGGATGAAAACAATATAGAATTAAAATTTAGTTTGGCGGAAGTATACTTTCTGAAAAACAATAAAATTGAATACGAATACCTTCTGCGGGAGATTGCAAGAGATCCCAATGCCAGCGGGGAACAGTTGGAACGCGCTTACGGGAAATTGATTGCCATTTACAGCGCAAGGGAAGATTATCAGACTATAAATGACCTGCTCCTTGCCAGCGAAAACGAGAACTTGATTTCCACTTACCAGAAATATCTAGCGAGGCAGCCGGAATTCAGCATTAAGCCGGGATACTACACAACCATCCAGCCATTGAAGCTGTCCGCTTCCGGCAGCGGGAAGATTTATTATACGCTGGACGGCAGTGAACCCAGTGCGGAGAGTACTCCCTATACGGCTCCCATTATTTTGGAGGACGGCGATTACATTGTCAAGGCGTTGTTCATCAATGACAACGGTATTGTCAGCGAGACGATATCGGGGGAGTTTCATGTGGAGATTGACGAGATTCCCGCACCGGAGGTCAATTTGTTCAGCGGAGACTATAATTTCCCTATGGATATCGAGGTGCTCAGCGATACGGAAGAGGTATATTATACCACCGACGGTTCCACACCCACATATTCATCGCAGGTATATTCCGGGCCGATTCCGCTGCCTCTGGGCAGAAGCGATTTTAAATTTGCCAAGATTGAGAACGGGATTACGGGCAATGTGACGGAGCGGAGTTACCAGTTGACCATGAACACGGATTTTACCCCCCAGCAGGCAGAGAGTTCCATTATGGAATATGCCATGAGCATCGGAAAAGTATATGATGCGGACGGGCATTTTGACGAATCCGGAGACCGCTATCAATATCAATACCAATATGTCAGAAATATAAACAGGATAGATGATTTTTATGTTCTTTCGGAGATTTACTGCGGGGCGGACGGCAGTTTAACAAAGACCGGAAATGATTTTGCAGTAAATGCGTACACGGGGGCGATGTTCAAGCTTCAGCGGGATCGTTACGACAGGCTTAGCCTCACGGAAATAGTGATAGAATATCCAATAGCAGACGACTCTGAGGATGACGATTCCGAGGATGAGGAATAGAGAGGTGGAAACGATATGTATAAAATTGTGAAAAAAAGCGAGCTTACCACAAATATTTACCTGATGGAGGTAGAGGCTGGGAGAGTAGCAAAGCGGTGTATGCCCGGTCAGTTTGTCATTGTCAGGATGGATGATGAAGGAGAGAGGATTCCTTTGACCATCTGTGATTATGATCGGGAAAAGGGTACTGTGACCATTGTTTTCCAGAGTGTGGGAGCCGGTACAAAATTGATGGCGGATTTAAGTGAAGGAGACTCTTTCCGGGATTTTGCAGGTCCTTTGGGGCGTCCATCGGAATTGGTGGAGGAGGAACCCGAGAGCCTGAAGCAGAAAAAGATTCTGTTTGTGGCGGGCGGTGTAGGTGCGGCTCCCGTATATCCTCAGGTAAAGTGGCTTCATGAGAACGGCGTGGCGGCGGATGTCATTGTGGGAAGCAAAACAAAAGATCTGTTGATTTTAGAGAAAGAGATGGAGGCCGTTGCCGGAAATCTCTATGTGACTACGGACGATGGTTCTTACGGCAGGAGCGGTATGGTGACGCAGACCGTCAAAGATTTGGTGGCAGAGGGGAAACAGTATGATGTGGGTATTGCCATCGGACCTATGATTATGATGAAATTTGTCTGCCTGCTGACCAAGGAGCTGGGGATTCCCACCGTTGTCAGTCTGAATCCTATTATGGTGGACGGCACCGGAATGTGCGGCGCCTGCCGTGTGACGGTGGACGGGCAGGTTAAATTTGCCTGTGTGGACGGTCCTGAATTCGACGGCCATGCAGTGAACTTTGATGAGGCTATGAGACGCCAGCAGATCTATAAGACGGCGGAAGGCAGAGCAATGCTGAAGCTGGAGGAGGGAGATACCCACCACGGCGGCTGCGGGAACTGCTAAAGGCTTTTGATTTGTCATGGCGGCTGTTTCTCCTGTGTAATGGAGATGAAGCAGTGTCATTAACCTGAGTCTTCCATATTTGAAATCAGTTGTAAAATAATATGATTTATTATCACTTTCCGATATAGATAGTTGTGTTGATTCTTTAAACTATGGTATTGCATGGGAAGGTGTCCATCGTGAGGTGGAATCTGAAGGAAGTCGGTGCTGATTCTTTAAATTATGGAATTTATTGGAAGAGCTATTGGATGTGGGACGTGTGTTCATGCTATTTGTATAATTCTGACGGAAAATCAGCCAAGACGTCAAGGGGGAGGGAAATTTTGGGAGACTATCAATGTAACGGTTCAGACAACCCCTCCCGCGAAGCCAAAATCGCGTCTCTATGCGATTTCGCGAGACAATAAAAGAACGGAGGAAAATGATAAGTGGATGTATTGACAAAGGTTCCTGTGAGAGAGCAGGATGCGAAAGAGCGCGCCGCCAATTTTGACGAAGTGTGCTTGGGGTACAATAAAGAAGAAGCAATGAATGAGGCGGCGAGATGTATTAACTGTAAGAATGCACAGTGTATTAAGGGATGTCCCGTTGCCATTGATATTCCCGCTTTTATAGAGCAGGTGAAAGACGGTAATATAGAGGAGGCATACCAGATTATCAGTAAGGCCAGCGCATTGCCTGCAGTCTGCGGACGTGTGTGCCCTCAAGAGAGCCAGTGTGAGGGAAAATGCATCAGGGGTATCAAAGGGGATCCTATTTCCATCGGTAAGCTGGAGAGATTTGTAGCCGATTGGGCAAGGGAAAATGATATTAAACCTACGGGGGCGGCGGAAAAGAAGGGGCAGAAGGTTGCGGTAATCGGTTCCGGCCCGGCAGGTCTGACCTGCGCCGGAGATCTGGCGAAGATGGGGTATGACGTAACTATCTTTGAGGCGCTGCACGAGCCGGGAGGGGTGCTTGTATATGGTATTCCCGAGTTCCGTCTGCCCAAAAAGGACGTTGTGGCAAAGGAAATTGAAAACGTGAAAGCGCTGGGCGTTAAGATTGAGACAAACGTAGTGGTGGGCAAGGCCGTTACGATTGATGAATTAATCGAGGAGGAAGGATTTGAAGCAGTGTTTATCGGTTCCGGTGCGGGTCTTCCCAAGTTCATGGGCATTCCCGGAGAGAATTCCAACGGTGTATTTTCCGCCAACGAATATCTGACCAGAAGCAATCTGATGAAGGCTTTTGACCGGAATTCCAATACGCCCATTATGGAAAGTAAAAAGGTGGCCGTGGTAGGCGGAGGCAATGTAGCCATGGATGCGGCTAGGACAGCGCTTCGTCTGGGTGCGGAGGTTCATATTGTGTACCGCAGGAGCGAGGAGGAGCTTCCTGCCAGAGTGGAGGAGATTCATCATGCCAAGGAGGAGGGTATTATTTTTGACCTGCTGACTAATCCCGTGGAAATTTTTGCGGACGAAAAGGGATGGGTGACGGGCATGAAATGTATCCGTATGGAACTGGGTGAGCCGGATGCTTCCGGCAGACGCCGTCCCGTGGAGGTTCCCGGATCCGAGTTTGTGATGGAGCTGGATACGGTAATCATGTCTCTGGGCACTTCACCCAATCCATTGATTTCTTCCACCACGGAAGGGCTGGAGACCAATAAGTGGAAGTGTATTGTGGCGGAGGAAGAGGACGGACGGACTACCAAAGAAGGTGTTTATGCCGGCGGAGATGCCGTTACCGGCGCAGCTACGGTGATTCTTGCTATGGGGGCGGGAAAGGCGGCAGCGAAAGGAATTGACGAGTACTTGAGTACACGTTCCCGTTGATGTATTTGCCGTAGGCGGAATGTTTTCGGGAGGAGTAAGCTTCTGATTAATGCGTGTCTGCATCGGCAAGGTGATTATATTTGCACTGATGATGGGGAGCCGCTGCTGCGGCTTGATCGGTAGAAAGAAGGTAATTGTATGCCATGGTGTCCGAAGTGTAAGAGCGAGTATCGGGAGGGGTTCACGGTCTGCGCTGACTGCGGCTGCGAACTGGTAGAGGAAGAGCAGGTAGATGAAAGAGTATCGCTGACCTTTGGCGATGAAGACCAAATGATGGCATTGAAAGCTTTTCTGAAAAGCAATCAAATTTATGGGGTTGAACTAAAGCGTGACGACAGTGACGGCCTCTGTGAACTTTTGGTAGACCGCAGAAGTAAGCAAAAAGCCATGAGCCTAATGCAGGTGTTTATGATACAGGAAAACCGTAAGTCGGAGGAGAGCCGGAAGGAAGCGGAAGAACCGTTTCCTGAGGGAGAAGCGGAAGAGCGGCTGAGAGAGGCCGCTGCTGTCCGCAGGACTTTCGGCAGCGGCTCCTTGTATCAGGACAGTTCCCAGCGGGCCGATGAAAACAGGTCTTCCGCATGGGTTCTTTTGGTGATCGGAACATTGGGGCTGGCAGTGGTAGTACTGGGAATTTTGGGAGTACTTCCTCTGCGCTTAGGCAATCCCTATTTGTTTTATGGTGTAATGAGTGCGATTTTTGTGCTCTTTTTGGTGTCCGGTGTGGTATCCATGAAGAATGCCAAGATTTTTGCCGGAAGGGCAGAGTCCGAGAATTCTTTGAGGAGTACCATGCTGGATTGGTGCAGGCAGAATCTGAACGGGCAGGAAATAGACTTTGAAATCGGCATTGGTGACGAATCCGAGGAGATACGGTATTTTAACCGTACCACATACCTCCGTGATAAGCTGAATCACCAGTTTGTAAATCTGGATCAGGATTTCTTGGATCAATTTATTGACGATCAGGTGTATGGTATGGTGTTTCAGGAGCAGGAGGAAGAAACTGCGGGAACTCATTGATGTTTGTGCCGACTGCGGGCAATTCTTCTCACTTATTGTTTGTGCCGGCTATGTCGGCATGTCTGGAAGTGTGAAAGGAATGGTTTTGCCATTCCTTTAAGAACGTAAGAATAGCGTTCTTAAAGCCTTGCACCAACTCATGAGAAACTAAGTCATTCTTTCCGGCCTTGTGACAATTGTTTGTGCTGTCGGAATATCTGGAAGTTTTTAAAAGTTTGTGTAGAGATAGGGCATAAAATGAGAATTACTATTATCTGCGTGGGAAAAGTTAAGGAAAGCTTTTACCGGGATGCCATCGGCGAATATAGTAAAAGGCTTTCCCGGTATTGTAAGCTGGAGATTGTTGAAGTGGCTGATGAGAAGACTCCCGACGGGGCGGGCGCTGCGGCGGCGGAACAGATTATGGAAAAAGAAGCAAGGCGTATTCTGGAGAAGCTCCGGGATGACGCCTTTGTCTGTACTCTGGAAATCGGCGGGAAAAAGTTCTCTTCGGAAGAATTTTCCGGATGGATGGAGAAGCTTGCGGTAAACGGTACCAGCCATATAGCATTTGTAATAGGAGGGTCTTTGGGGTTGCATGAATCCGTGAGAAAACGAGCCAATCTGGCGGTCAGTTTCTCGGATATGACTTTCCCCCATCAGCTCATGCGTGTGATTTTGACAGAGCAGATTTACAGGGCATTCTGTATCAGGAACGGGACGCCGTATCATAAGTAAGGGCGAAAAAGAACGGAAGTTCTTGGAAATAAAAGAGTATAAGAGTTGTATTTT
>Ga0137308_100515_pt2 | contig 42036 bp, 31 predicted proteins | sample Inofrocosms_June_FD_97181 | JGI IMG/M metagenome (GOLD analysis project Ga0137308, IMG submission 97181) | Mouse cecal microbial communities from Vienna, Austria - N-Acetylneuraminic and N-Acetylglucosamine D2O microcosms_June | ecosystem: Host-associated > Mammals > Digestive system > Large...
AGCCATTTCATTTTTTCATATTGTATCCAGCCCATGATGGATACTGTATTGTCCTGGATCATTTTGACCCAGGCGGGGCTAAAGCGGATTTCTTTCTTTAATTTACTGCTTTTCCCAAGGGTGTAGGGAAGGATGGTCACGGAACTGTTGATCCGTTCTATATACTCCACAAGTTGTGTTTTGTTGCCCCAGTTGACGGTCTCACTGTTGCGGTTGAAAAATCCTGCCAGTGCGCGGTAAGGAACCATATTGGTCAGTTGTTCCTTGAAGGGTTTTAACTCCTGGTTATAGTCGCGGATGGCATTTTTGATTTCTGTTTTGGACGCATTGGCAGGGAGGCTGCTGACCTGGGCCAGAAGCAGAATTGCCCGCTCTAAGCCATCCCGGACCTCCCCTGCCAGCAGTCCGCTGAGATGGATATGGAACTCCCGGACCGAATACCATGCATTGGCAATCATCTCGTCAATGACAGTATTGAAGGTGGTTTCTGTTACTCCCTCAGAGATCAGAACCACCAGGGCCTCCAGCCAGTAGAATTTGTAGCAGTAGGAAGGGTCCTTCATCATCAGGGAAAAGCTCTCAATGTCAAGGGTGTTGTGATAATCCCCGTCAATATTCAGTGTATAGCCGATTTTTGAAGAATAATATTCAGCCATTGTTCCTCCTCCCGGTTTGGCCTTACATCCGCGGTGATCCATAGATCCCGGATGGTCAGTTCCGGAAACTGTTCTGCATATTTCCGGAAGCCGGATTCATCAAAATCTGTAAAATACCGTCCGTTACGCTCTCCCCGGAAATTCCCCAGCTTAAAAGATACATAGAGAATCCCTTCTTCGTGCAGAGCAAGGATCATTCTGCGAAATACATCTGTCAGCTCCTCCATCCGCAAATGCAGAATGGACGCGCAAGCCCAGATGCCGTCGTAGGTATCCCGGCAGTCTAAATCCTGGAACAGCATCTGCCTGACCGGAATCCCTGTGTACTGGCTGGCCAGACGGCACAGCTCTTCTGAACCGTCGATTGCATCCACCTGAAAATCACGGCTGAGAAAATATCTGGTATCCCGGCCAGAGCCGCAGCCAAAGTCCAGGATGATGGAACCGGGATGCAGGTGGGATAAGAAACGCTCCTGGGTGTCCTGGAAGTTGATGGTCTGGGTGTGGGAGATGAATGCTTGGGCGTTCTGGTTGTAGTAGGTTAGGGTTCTGGTCATTATGTGGTCTCCGTGAATGGAATATGGAGTTGGTATGTTAGTTAGGAAAAGGGACCATTGATATTGTGTGGCCGATTCATAATGATTTTATCCTATCAGCTTCTTATTGTACTTGAATTTGCTATGGAATGCAATGGGGAAGGAATATATTATTGATTTGAGAATTACGACATGCTATACTAATAATATATGAATTTTCAGTCAGTAGTTGCCTTTATGATTCTATTTAAGAGAGTTTATTTAGAGTGGATATACAATTAGGGGGGATTTTTTGTGGTCATGAAAAATTGAAGTGACGATAATAGGAAAGAGGTACGAAAAAGGAGTATCATATGAGTAATTATGTTGATTTGCCGGTCAATAATATTGAGTTAGACAGAAGTAACCCGCGTATTGCGAATTATCTTGATTTATATGATGCAAATAAAGTCAATAGTGATACTATGGCTCTGCTATTAGGTACGACTTCCGATTCTTGTGCCAGTTTAAGGGAATCTATCCGAGAAAACGGAGGAATTATCCATCCTATTATTGTCAACAAGACGCTGGATGGAAGATATATAGTAATTGAAGGTAACACCAGATTACAAATATATAGAGATTTTAAAAAGAGGAATGTCCCTGGAAAATGGGATTTCATTAGGGCAATAGTATATGATGATTTGGACCAGGACTCTAAACACTCCATTCGATTACAAGCGCATTTAGTTGGTCCAAGAGAATGGGATCCATATTCTAAAGCAAAGTATCTAAATTATCTTGCGAATGATGAAAATATGCCGATGAGTGCACTGGTCGCTTATTGCGGGGGAAATTCAAAAGCTTCCGAAATAAAACATATGATTGCGGCATATCAGGATATGCAGGAATTTTACCGCCCTCTGTGCGATGACGATTCAACGTTCAATATCAAAAAATTTCATGGATTTGTGGAGCTGCAAAACCGAAATATTTTGGAAAGTTTATGTCTTCATGGCTATAGTAAAAAAGATTTTTCGCAGTGGATGATTGAAGAAAAATTTTCAAAGCTGGAGGATGTACGGAAGCTTCCAGATATTTTGAATAGTAAAAGGGCAAAAGAAGCTTTTTTAAAAGAAAATAGCAGGGCAGCCAGGAATGTTCTGGCAGCCGAGGAAATTTCGTCAGATTCATTAAAAAATGTGCCATATGAGCTGCTAGCAAAAGAGCTAATAAAGAGAATGAATGATTTTAAGCAAAAAGAGATAGACCTATTAAGACATGATGTTGATTATATGGGGAAATTAAACGCACTAAAAGATGTTGTTGATAGTGTTCAGTTTATTTTGGATGAGGTGGATAGGTGAATGGATGAGTGAGTCTGACCAGCATTACAAACTCGTTAAAATGATAATTAGAGATGTTTCAGAAATAGTGGGAGCAGATTACCGTTGTTTTATTGAGTCGGATATGGCAGATGGTCGCCCGTTGCCGCAGCTTACACTAGAAGGCTTTAGACCAGATGTATCCTATCAGTATCGGGATGTTATGATTATTGGCGAAGCAAAGACAAGTAGGGATGTGGAGCGCCCACACAGCATAAAGCAATATGAGTCTTATATAAAAAGATGTTCATTGTTTGATGGAAACGCTACGTTTATAATGGCAGTTCCATGGGCCGAGTATGCTACGGCATATAATATCATACAAAGAATTAGGAAAAAATATCCGGGTGATTATGTCGTGAAAATAATAAAAGGAATTGGCGTTTAATGAAAAGGATTCATCTCAATAAAGAACCGAATTTGAAGGCAAAGTTTGATGCATTTCCCTATCAGAAAGAGGCTTTTGATGCTATTAAGGATTTGGAATATGCGGCTATATTTCATGAGCAGGGACTGGGAAAAACAAAGATTGCCATAGACCTTTTATTGTATTGGCTCAAATATACAGATATAGATTCAGTGCTGATTGTCACAAAGAAACAGTTGATTCAGAACTGGATAAGGGAATTTAACATACATACATCAATAAAGCCTGCTATACTGGATGCAGACCGCAAGAATAATTATTTGGTTTTTTGCGGTCCGGCCAGGGCTGTTATTACGAATTTTGAAACACTTATTTCGGAAAAGGAAAGATATAAACTGTATTTAAGTACCCGCAATGTTGCCATTATTATTGATGAATCAGCTAAGCTAAAGAACCCAAAGACAAAACTGACACAGACATTTTTCGAGCTTGGAGTACTGTTCAGAAGAAGAGTCATCATGACAGGAACGCCAGTTGCTAATCGGCCATATGATATTTGGTCACAGATTTACTTTCTTGATCAGGGGAAAAGCCTGGGGTCTGATTTTAATGAGTTTAGACAAGAAACAGACCTTACAAATCGGCTGGCTGTTAATAAAGACGAACAGAAAAAATTCGAAGACAGTGTGTCTGTTATATTTGGAAAGATAAAGGATTTTTCTGTTCGGGAAACTAAAAGCAGTGGGATTTTGGAATTGCCAGATAAAATCTACATACAAGAGCGGGTCGATTTAAATTCAATGCAACAAGAATTTTATAACAAGATTCGTGAAGAGTTGATTGTTCAGATAGAACAGGATGGACAGACTTTGATAGATGATTCATCTGCAATCGTAAAGCGATTACTGCGTCTGGTGCAAGTTGCATCGAATCCTGGACTGATTGATGAATCGTATCAGGGTAAATCGGAGAAAGAAAAAGTACTGGATTCTTTGCTCAAAAAAATTACAAAAGGCAACGAAAAATGTATTGTTTGGTCTAATTTTATTGAAAATATTGACTATCTCCAAAAAAAATACAGTGAATACGGTAGCGTGAAGATCCATGGAAAAATGAACATGAATGAGCGAAACCGGTCTGTTGAAAAATTTCGGACTGATGAGAGCAAGGTTTTATTTGCTACGCCTATGTCGGCTAAGGAAGGTCTTACATTGACCGAGGCAAATCATGTTATTTTTTATGATAGGGGCTTTAGTCTTGATGATTATTTGCAAGCACAAGATAGAATACATAGAATTTCACAAACGAAGACTTGCTATATTCACAATATTATTGCAAATGGAAGCATAGACGAATGGATAGATGCATTATTGAATTCAAAACAGAGGGCAGCAGCATTGGCACAAGGAGATGTGTCTTTGATGGAGTATAAAGAGACGGCGGACTATAGTTTTGGAGATTTGATAAAGGCCATCTTATTACCAGAAAAATATATAGAGTAAATACAGAAGAAAGTTGAGATGAAGTATATGGAAACGATTGAAATAGGTGGAAAAAGTTTTCAAGTTCAGGAAGTGTTAATAAATCAGCAGGAATTATCGTTTTATGTTGATAATCCACGTGTATATTCTGTATTAAGGGAGAAAGGTAACGAAAATCCTACACAGCCGGAAATAGAAGCTAAAATGCGGTCCATGGAGCATGTAAAAAAATTAGGTCACCAGATAGAACAAAATGGTGGTTTAATTGAAGCCTTAATTGTTGTAAAGAAGGCTGGCGAATATGTTGTACTTGAGGGAAACAGCCGTTTGGCCGCATATAGAATTCTTGCAGATAAAGACCCAGTGAAATGGAAACAGGTACGTTGTAATGTACTTCCAGACATTATTACTGAAGCAGAAATATTTACTTTGCTTGGTACTCTTCATCTGGTAAAGAAAAAAGACTGGACTAAATTTGAACAAGCTGCTTACGTTTATAGGCAGTACAAGGCGTCTTCATTGCCCATAAGGACGTTGGCAAGGAGCGTGGGGTTATCTGAAGCGACAGTAAAAAAATATATTCAAGTTCATGAGTTTATGATAAAATGCAACGATAATATACAACCTCATTGGAATTTTTATGAACAATATGTAACAAATTCCGGAATAAAGAGATATAGGGAAACATATCCAGAAATGGATGGATTAATAGTAAAACAAATAAAGACTGGAGAAATTAAAAGGGCGGAAGACATAAGAGACAAGCTGGGGAAGATTGCAAAATCCTTAGACAAAACCGCTGCAAAAATTATGTGGGATATAATAAATGGAAATAACAGTATTGAGCAAGGATATGCCCGTTTTGAGGCGACCGGGAAGAGTGGAAACAGTTACAAAAAGATCAAAGCTTTTCGTGACTTGATGACAGATGAGGATTTTTTATTGTCGGTAAAACGAGAAGCAGCTATAGGGAAAAAGTCAGTATCTTTGGAATTAAAGAAAATTGATAGGGCAATAAAAAAGCTTTTAGGGGAATTAGGGGAAGAATAGGAAAATGTACAATGAGTAATATATTACTTATAGAGCCTAAATATAAAAATAAATATCCGCCATTAGGTCTCATGAAGCTTTCATATTTTCATAAACATATCATGCATGATTATGTCCGGTTTACGAAGGGAGAATTGCCGCCAGCCTTGGCAGCAACTAAATGGGACCATGTTTATGTTACTACTTTATTTACTTTTGAATGGGCTAATACAATAGATGCTATAAATTATGCAAAAACCTTGGTTGATTCTCTGGATAAAATTACGGTAGGTGGAATTGCTGCTACCTTAATGCCTGAAAGGATATTTAAAGAAACCGGAATCCATCCTATAGTTGGACTGTTGAACGAACCTGGAAAGTTAGGATTGCCAGGAGATGAATGTATTGATCAAATGGTGCCAGATTATTCTATTTTGGATGATATTGAGTATATATACCCTTATCATGATGCATATTTTTTGAGTGCGACAAAGGGATGCGGAATGAATTGCGGATTTTGTGCAGTTCAAACACTGGAGCCAGCATATATTCCATATATGGATATTAAACAGAAGATTGCAGAGATAGACAAGCAATTCGGCCCTAAAAAGGATTTGTTGTTGATGGATAATAATGTACTTAGATCCAGAAATTTTGACCAGATTATAGATGATATCATTGCGGCTGGCTTTGCAAAAGGTTCGAGATACGTAAATCCGAAAACAGGAAAAGTGATAAAAAGATTTGTAGATTTTAATCAGGGTTTAGATGCCAATTTGTTGACAAAAGAGAAAGCAAAACGCTTGGGCGAGATAGCATTAAAACCAGCACGCGTTGCATTTGACCATATTGAGGATCGTGAGATTTATGAAAATGCATTAAGACGGTGTGCAGAGAATGGAATAGAGGAACTTTCTAATTATGTTCTTTACAATAGTGAGGATTTTGGTGGCAAGGGTAAACAGTATCATGCTGATACACCGAAAGATTTGTATGATAGAATGAGAATTACGTTGGATATCCGTGATGATATTAATCGGAATCTGCCAGAAAACAGAAAGATAGCAGCGTTTTCCTTTCCCATGCGATATATTCCGTTATCTGCGACGGAAAGAGGGTATGTTGGCTCTCAGTGGAATGCTAAATATTTGAGAGCAGTGCAATGTATGTTGATACCGACACAAGGAAAAGGTGTAGGGAGCAGAAGCTTTTTTGAAGCGGATTTTGGCAAGAGTTCTGAAGATTTTGTGCGTTTTTTAGCAATGCCAGAGAAATTAATTGCTGCCAGAGGAGAATTCTCTATTAATAGCAGGAGAAGAAAGAATGAAACAGAGGAGGGACTAAAAAATAGAAAGAAATTATGGGATAGAAATCAGAGAAAAATGGATATTTGGAACGGCCTCTATAATAGTTTGGAAGAAGAAAAAGATGCTTTTATAGAGTTGATTTCAGATAATACATATTTGCCAGAGAAAGTTTTGGGCATTACATCAGATAAACAGAAAAAACTATATATGTTGTATCTGACCATTCCAAGATTAATTCAATTACTGGGATTGATACATAAGGATTCGCCAACTTATTCGCTGATTTTTACTTTTGTTAAAGAGGAATGTATAGGACTATACCAGGATATGTTAGAAACACTTACTGAGAGTGAGAGCCAGCAGCAATATATGTTTTTGAATTTTGTGAGATTTTTTGGTCGAAATGGAATTCAGGATCTCTTGTGTGTTATGGAAAGAAAGAACTTTTCTTCGGATCCCATATTAAAAAAGTGGAATTTAGTATGCAAAAAGTTTGGTATAGGATATATAGATTTTGAACTTATACAAGTGTATAAGCGATATATTGACTTAAATATATTGTGTTGTGATGAAAAGGAGAAAGTTTCATCCTTAATTATAAATTTGAATATGCCTGAACTTGCAGCTGTCCTTGAATATAAATTGCCATATTTTATTGAAAAAATGGGAGAATTTATTGAAAAGGAGAAGGGACAGGAGATTTTGAAATTAGTTATAAAGTCTATCTATGATAATATTCAATATAAGCTAATGAATGTTATGGGGGATAAACAATGGGAAATATAGTGATTGGAAAGCATGCGCTCGAATCTTTAACAACTGGAATGTATTCTGATCCATTAGTAGTTTTTAGAGAATATATTCAAAATTCAGCAGATGCTATAGATGAAGCTTTGTTAAAAGGAATTTTAAAAAATTTTGAGAGTAGAATTGAAGTTCAATTATCCCCAGTAGAAGAGACGGTTATAATTAGGGACAACGGTATAGGTATTTCGTATATTGATGCGGAAAAAACACTGATTAGTGTTGGAAATTCTAAGAAGATTCAGGGAACTGCCAGAGGATTTCGCGGAATCGGAAGACTTGCGGCATTAAGTTACTGTGGAAAACTGATTTTTGAAACCAGTTATCCGGGAGAAAAAAGAGGAACCAGATTAACCATTGACGCCAGTATATTGTCTAATAGATTAGCCCAGGAGGAAAATGAAGATGTTTCGGCAGAAGAGGTTCTCCGCGGGGTATATTCTATAGAATATTATCAAGAACAGGAGCATAGTCATTATCTTAATGTAATAATGAAGGAGGTTGATACTGATTCGGAACTTAATAAGTATGAAGTAGTTTATGATTATTTAGCGCAGAATGTCCCGGTGGCCTATGACACAGACAAATTTGTCTGGGGAAAAGAAATAAAATCACGACTCGAAAATGAAGGTTATACTATTCCAGAGTATAATGTTTATTTATCTTATGCAGGGGAAACAATTCCTGTTTATAAAGCATATACCGATGAGTTTTTTATTGATAAAAGTGGCAATACTGTAGACCGTATAAAGGATATTCAAATATTTAACCTCAAGAATTCGGATGGGAATACATCTGCGTATGGCTGGTTAGCCCATACAGATTATTTTGGAAGTATATACGAAAAGAGTATCAGGGGACTAAGGATTCGTAAAGGAAATATTCTTATTGGCGATGGTCAGACATTGAATATATGTTTTAAAGATGCCCGTTTTAATGGTTGGGTTATAGGAGAGATTTTTGTAAATGACACACGGCTGGTGCCAAATGCGAGAAGGGATAATTTTGAAAAGAATTCGGCATATTTTCTTTTTACAGAACAAATAAGGAATATTGCATCTTCCATCATTAAAGATATAAGAAGTGCCTCAGTAGCACGAAATGCAGAATTATCAAAAGTTCTTGAACAGAAACAAGAGATTGCAGATAAAGTAAATGAGACCTTTGATTATGAAAAGATTGATTCTAAAGCCAGAGAGAGCTTACGAAAACGGTTAATTAGAACCCAGGATGCCCTTAATCAGTTTTCATCAAATGAGGAAATAGATTTGTACAATAAAGAAATAGCATTTGATGAAATTGACATGTTAATGGGAAAAATTCAAGGAGTAACTGCTTATAAATCTCTTAATGCTATGCAAAATTTGAGTAAGGTAGAAAAGAAAACACTAGAACAGGTGTTTGATACAATTGTATCTGTAAGGCCTAAAGAAGCGGAAGAACTTATAAATTCAATATTGAAAGTTTTTGCAGGAAAAAGCAGTAAATGAAGCAAAGTAAACACACACAGACGGCATCTTTCATCTGTGTGTGTTTGCGAACTTAATATCTTGGCAGTTTCAATAAGTTGTCATTTGGAGTATCATTTGGTTCGGAACGGACATACTTCTCTCCATATAAACTTGTTGCAGGAATTAAACTCGGATATGGAGGTAAGTTTACATAAATTGAATCAGGATGCTTTTTAACATGGTCATGCACATCCGCTTTGGGATAAAAACCAGGGGATGAACATCCCTCAATAAAAATTTCAGATATTTCGGTTAGTTTGTCCGAGTGTGCACAACCATTTTTCATTTTGATTTTCGTTGCATTCATTAGATTATGTCCTTTCATGAGATTATTTGATATATGTCAACAAGAGAAAGAAGAACCGTACCGAATAGATGTTCTGGATTGCGATATAAAGGAATCTGTGCTACACTAACTTTGCGAGAGTATATATATGTACACAGAAACCAGTTGTCTACCCAGTTAGATGCTGGTTTCTTTTTCTTGGGATTTTTTTCCTGGTTTCAATATAGCACAAGAAATAATAGAAGTCAATGTGAAATTTTTTGTCCCAATATTGACATTTTTGTCCCAATGATTTACAATATGTATACAACGCATAAGGGGTGATCCAGATGAAGAAAAAAAATATCATCAATTTAATAAAATACTATTCAGAGGATAACGATGCAGGTTTTAAAAATGAGGCATACGAGATAGCCAAAGATTTTGATGCATCTGGAGACTCACAATTGGCAGAATACATTATGGCACTAATGTCAGATGCAAATACATTTGTACCCCAGATGAGTGAGAATGATCTGGCATTTTTTGAGAGAATAGAGTCAGGGGGAGACAGCTTGTGGCTTCCGGAATGTATTACCCAAGATTTGCTTGGGATCGTTCATGCAGTTGGTCATAATCTTGGAGTTAATAAATTTTTGTTTCAGGGAGCACCTGGAACTGGGAAGACAGAAGGAGTAAAGCAGTTGGCAAGGGTTCTGAACCGAGATATTTATATGGTTGATTTTGCGGCTGTGATTGACAGCAAACTGGGACAGACACAAAAGAACATTTCAGAGATGTTTCGGGAAATCAACCATTTTGTACATCCAGAGAATGTGTTGGTTCTTTTTGATGAAATAGATGCAATCGCACTTGACCGGACTCATGAAAATGACTTGAGAGAAATGGGGCGGGCCACATCAACAATGCTGAAAGGCCTGGACTATATGAATGAAAATGTGGTTCTGGTAGCAACTACAAACTTGTTTTCCTATTTTGACAAGGCAATCCTTAGAAGATTTGATTCAGTCATTGATTTTAATCGCTACACCAAGGAAGACCTGATGGTGGTTGCGGAGGAACTGCTGAATAAATTTCTAATCAAATTCAGGCTGGCTAATCGGGATATCCGTATATTCAGAAAAATAATATCTTTGCTGGGAACGATTCCTTATCCAGGGGAGCTGAAGAATCTGATTAAGACAGCAGTAGCGTTCAGTGATCCGGAAGACGGAACGGATTATCTGCGTCGACTGTACTATATGGTCACCCAGGTTAAGCCGGAAGACCTGAATTTGTTAAAGGCTCAGGATTTTACAATTCGGGAAATTGGGATTTTGACAAAGAAACCGAAAAGTTCGGTGGCCCGGGAACTGAAGGAGTCTGATGATGAATAATATTTTACAGTTAAAAGGGAAATTTTATCAGAGGAAAAATGCAAGTGGTTTCGGTCCTATAAATCTGCCAAAGGATTCTAGCGTAACCAGAGACCATGTTGAGAAATTAAGGAAGCAACTGCAAAGCCTGGAGGCACGCTGGCAAAATGATCATACTATAGGAGGGGCACTGGTCAGTGTTCATTATAAACGGATTGTTCCAAAAAGCAGCAGACTACAGATTCTCCTGGGAGAGAAGAATGGGCATCCCAATCTGTCTGTCCGGGGAGCCAGATTTGAAGATGGGGTAAATGAAGAGAACAAAGTGGTAAAAAAACACGTATTTACTTATTTCATATCTATGGAGGCACTTCACAAGTCCATAGAAAGACTGAAAAAATGCGAACAGATTTTATTCTCTTATCCCCAAAATACGATTACAGACAAAGATACTGTCCTTATAAATGCAGGGAAGTACGATGATACCATTATGAAAAAATCCACCTTTCTCAAAGTAATTGTGGATGTCAATTTTGTGGAGGAATTTACGCTTGACCATGTAGGTGAACAGATAAAAGAACAGTCCATTGTAACAATCTATAAAACCGGAGTACAGACAAAGGATTTGCTGGAACGGTTTGGGATCAACGCATTAAATGTCAAGATGATCGATGAAACAACATTATGTCTTGACCAGAGGGAAGTAGAGATTTTGCAAAATAATGCATCATACCTGATTGCTATGCATGTACGGGATTTTTCGAAAATTGTCTTAAATGAGCCAGAGGGAGATAGGATAGATGGGGCATTCACTATACCAGACCCTGGGCATGAGCCGGTGATCGGTGTAATTGATACCCAGTTTGATGAGCGCGTCTATTTTCATAAATGGGTGACCTATATAAAATGTTTATCTTCGGATATACCCCTGGATTCCAATGATTTTTTTCATGGAACCGCGGTTTCTTCTATTATCGTTGACGGACCGTCTTTCAATCCCAAATTGCAGGATCATTGCGGACGCTTCCGGGTGAGGCATTTTGGGGTGGCAACAGCACGTCGGTTCAGCTCATTTTCTGTTTTAAAAATGATCCGGGATATTGTACGGCAGAATAGGGATATTAAGGTCTGGAATTTGTCTTTGGGGTCAGCCATGGAGATCAATCCAAATTTTATATCGCCGGAGGCAGCAGAACTGGACCGGATTCAATGTGAATATGATGTTATTTTTATTGTGGCAGGCACAAACAGAGGAAAACGGAATTCTGAAAGTGTAAGGCTGGGTGCACCGGCAGATTCATTGAATTCTTTGGTTGTAAATGCTGTCGATTTCCAGGGAAACCCTGCGTCTTATACGAGAAGGGGGCCTGTGCTGTCATTTTTTTATAAGCCGGATATCTGCTATTATGGTGGTGATGGAAAGGACAAGATTACGGTATGCGAACCATTAGGAATGGCAGCCGTGTGTGGCACTTCCTTCGCTGCTCCCTGGATTGCGAGAAAAATGGCGTATTTAGTTCATATTGTCGGATTAAGCCGGGAAGTTGCCAAGGCACTGGTCATTGATTCTGCGGCTGCCTGGAATCGGCGTGGTACTGGCAGATTCACCATGGGTTATGGAATTGTTCCGATAAAAATTGAAGATATCATGTATTCTCCGGAGGATGAAATAAGATTTATTATGAGTGGAAGCATTGATGAATATGAGACCTACACCTACAATATTCCGGTTCCCCAGGATAAGAATACATATCCATTTTTTGCAAAAGCAACGCTTGCATATTTTCCACATTGCGACAGAAATCAGGGGGTTGATTATACCAGTACAGAAATGGATCTTCATTTTGGCAGGGTAGTGGAAAAGGCTGGAAAGGTGTCCATTAAACCTATTGACAACAACAAGCAGGCAGATGAAGGCATCCAGAGCATATACGAAGAAGATGCCAGAAGGCTGTACCGCAAATGGGATAATATAAAGCACATCAGCGAGGAATTAAAAGAGGGTGCCAGACCAAGAAAGGTGTATTCGGGCGGCGCCTGGGGACTAAGTATAAAGATGAAGGAGCGGCTGGCAGCTAAAGCAGGGCGGGGACTCCAGTTTGGCGTTGTGATAACCCTAAAGGAAATGAATGGAGTGAACCGGATCGACGATTTTATAAAGCTCTGTATGGTTAGAGGCTGGCTGGTAAATAAAATTGATATTCAGAATCGGCTGGATATATATAGTAAAGCTGAGGAAGAAATTAGCTTTGAATAAAATAATAACAGTTCGGATCTTTCTTAAACTGTTATTAATATTTTATAGTCGAGATTCCCATCCTTTATCCCTCAAAGATACTCCACCGGAATCATCCGGTCATTATCTTTCAGTGTGACCAGCTTGTCATAGGTACAGATCACCCCTCCGGGGTCCCAGCGGATTCCTTTTATCCCACCTAGGACATCAAAGTGTTTCAGATCGCTTTCCGATCACTGGCCCTGAGGTTGGTGTGCTTCTTGATCTTTTATTACTTTTCATTTCCCTAAGTGTCTGATAGAATAAGGATATTGATAGGAAGAAAGCAGAAGAGGAAATCCGGAAAGAAAGAGGTGAATGTACGATGATGACAGAAAGAAATGTTCAGCCCAACTCCAGCATAGAACTGTGGGACCTGTATGACCGGAACCGCCATCTTACTGGGCGGGAGCATATACGGGGCCAGCGGCTGCCGGAAGGTGGATATCATCTGGTGGTTCACGTCTGGATACGGAACAGCTGGGGGCAGTATCTGATCTCCAGGCGCTCGACTAACCGGCCGACGAATCCGCTTAAGTGGGAGTGTGTAGGGGGATCGGTGCTGATAGGGGAGAGCAGCCTGGAAGGGGCGCTCCGGGAGACACGGGAGGAAGTAGGAGTGGAACTGGATGCGTCGTCAGGGCAGGTACTTTTTACCAGGGTCCGCTGTTTTATGGGCGGCGAGGATTTCCAGGACATTATGGATGTCTGGCTGTTCCGGTATGATGGGCAGGTGTCCCTGGCCGATGCCACCACCGATGAGGTGTGTCAGGTGGAGTGGATGGAGCCGGAGAAGATCAGGCGCCTCTATGACCAGGGGGAGCTGGTGGATGCCCTTGATTATTTTTTCTGCGTCATGGACAGGCCGGAGCCGGACTATGGGGCGATCATTGGCAGGCAGGTGAGAGGGCGGATCGACCGGCCGGTAGGTTCCACTCATCCCCAATATCCGGAAATGGTCTACACGGTCAATTATGGGTATGTGGAGGAGATCGCCGGCAGGACCGGCTGGAAGCAGGGGGTTGCCGGGGGAGATGGTGGGCCGCAGGAAATTCCCGGTAGGAGTGGCTGGCAGCAGGATGTTACTGGCGGGGATGGCCGGCCGCAGGATGCGTATTATCTTGGCACCCTGAAACCAGTGGAGCAGTTCCGGGGAACCGTGATCGGGGTTTATCACCGGTTCAACGATGTGGAGGATAAGTGGATCGTCGCGGAGGAAGGCAGCAGGCTTACAGATGATGAGATACTGGGGGCCATTGCGTTCCAGGAGCAGTATTTCTATGGAAAATTGTACCGGAAACAGACCGGAGTGTAGCCGGGTATAGGGCGGGAAGGAATGTTCAGCACATTTCGGGATATCTGCTGTGTCTGGCAGGAATTGTTGTTACCAATATTCACAAATTATTCCAGGAGGAACTATAACATGGCAAGCAGACGAGAATTTATACAGTACATCGCAGACCAGCTTTCCGGTGCCGGGAACATCACTTACCGGAAAATGTTCGGCGAGTATGGGATTTACTGTGACGGGAAGATATTCGGGGTGATCTGTGATGACCAGCTTTTTGTCAAGGTCACGGAGGCGGGGAAGCGGCTGGGGCCGGATCTGGAGACAGCGGCACCCTATGAAGGCTCCAAACCCTATTTTCTCGTTGAAAATGTAGACGACCAGGGATACCTGACCAGACTGGTAACCGGGACCTGCCAGGAGCTTCCGGCGCCAAAGCCAAAGAAGCCTAAGGCAGTCAAAGACGCCAAGACGGCCGGAACAGCGAAAGCGGACAGAGACGCCAAGACGGCCGGAACAGCGAAAACGGACAGAGATGCCAAGACGGCCGGAACAGCGAAAATAGGCAAGGATACCAAAAAGGCCAGAACGGGGAAACCGGCTCAGTCACCGGACAATCCGTCATCAGAATCGATTTAACCTTACCAGACAGGCGGTAACATTATGGAAAGAGTCATCGTCATAGGCTGCCCGGGAAGCGGCAAAAGCACATTTTCCAAAGCGCTCCATACCTTAACCGGCCTGCCCCTGTTCCATCTGGACATGATTTATCACCGGGCGGACCGGACAACCTGCTCCCAGGCGGAATTTGACCAGGCCCTGGGCCGGATTCTTAAGACAGACCAGTGGATCCTGGACGGGAATTACGCGCGGACCCTTCCGGTGCGGCTGGCCAGGTGCGATACGGTATTCTGGCTGGATTACCCTCTGGAGGTCTGCCTTCAGGGGATCGAAGCCCGCCGGGGAAAGCCCAGGAGCGACATGCCATGGATCGAGACGGAGGAAGATCCGGAATTTCTGGAATTTGTCAGAGGCTTCCATCAGTCGGTCAGACCGGAGATCCGGCGCATGCTTGGGAACTGTGCCCCAAAGCAGGTGGAGATTTTTCAGTCCAGGGAGATGGCGGAGGCATTTCTTGATTTTCTCAGAGCAGACCTTCCGGAAAGGACAAGTGATATCCATGCATTTCAAAATAACCAACAAAATCCCTGCTGTTGAAAGCTGCGGATGTAACCTGCTGTGAGGAGGCCGGGGATCTTAAGAAGATGAACAGCGTTACGGTTCACTGGATACCAGTGAACCGTAACGCTGTAATGACGGAAGGTTTGCTGAAGAAACGAATGCCTCTGCGAAAAGAAGGCCGGAAACCGGAAGGTCCAGACTGTTAGAAGGGTACAACTCCCATCACGACGGACAGGACGATTGCGGTCAGGCTGCACGCCCAGATCCAGGGGAGGGAATAACGGATGTGGTCTCCGATATCCAGATCCACCATGCCAAGTCCCAGGAACAGCGCCGGGGTCAGGGGACTGATCATAACACCTACATTTTCGGCTACGATCAGTACGCGGGCCACGGCTTCCGGAGCAATCCCGAATTTGCCGCAGACACCGACAACAACCGGGAGAAGTCCAAAATAGAAGGCGTCTGTTCCCAGGCACATGATCAGCGGAACGGCCAGGGCAGCAGGAATCTATGAGGTGGGTTACCGCTAAATCAATGATTCCAAATATGCTTTCATTTTCTGGCTGGTAAAAGTGGGGGCTGTGAAAAAAGTCGCGGCTGCCTGCGGGAAAATGACGGAAGATCATGTAAAACCGTGATTTTCAAAACCGCGGGACGGATTTTTTTCACAGCCCCTCTTTTTTTCTTCCGGGCTAAGTCCGTAGCGGCGTTCCAGATAGGCGAATTCCTTTGCCACGGTGGTGCGGCAGATGGGAAAGGGTAACAGTTCGGATAGGTCTGCGCACTCGCTGCGCTGACCGTACGAAAATGTAGTGGTCGGAGGGCATCTGCCCCATCGCGCAGCGATTTTCATGGACAGATGCCGTAACAGTTCAAGGGGTATCTGAACTGTTACGGGAAAGGTTATAAAGAAATGCTATTTCCGGCTATAGGGATCTTGTATAGCGAAAATAGGGCCGGGTATTGATAAAAAGTCTGACAAACATTATAATGAGGAGTATATGGGATTGTGAAAATGTCCTTCCGGTGGTTTTGGAAGCAGCGGTTTTCAGCAGCATTCCAGAGCTTTTTTATGGGAAATCGAGATCTTTCACAGCCCCAGTGCAGATGAATTGAAAGCTATCATAAAGGAGGCGCAAGCATATGTACAAATTATGGGAGGCATTGAAGGAGGCAAAGAAGTACCGGTGGGTGGAGCTTTCCCATTCCCTGAACAACGGCAGTCCGTACTGGGCAGGGATTCCGGAAGGGTCCGTGGAGCTGGGAACCACCTGCTTTGACTGGGGGAATGAGATGCTGGACTGCCTGATCCAGACCTTTAAATTTCCGGGGCAGTTCGGAACCCATATCGATTTTCCGGGACATTTCGTGAAGGACAGGGAGCTCTCTGAGCATTACGGAGTCAAGGATCTGATCTTTCCTCTGTGTGTGGTGGACGTGACGGAGAAGGTGAAGGAGAATCCGTCTTATGTGGTTACGGCAGAGGATATCCGCGCCTATGAAGCACAGTATGGGGCGATCCCGGACGGGGCCTTCGTGGCGATCCGTACAGACTGGTCAAAGAGATGGCCGGATATGGACGCGCTTTCTGGTCTGGATGCAGACGGCGGGGAGAATTTCCCGGGATGGTCCATGGAGGCTTTAAAGTATATCTATGAGGAGCGCAATGCTGCCGCCAATGGACATGAGGCTCTGGATACGGATGTTTCCGTGGAGGCGGCTGCGGCGTGGGATCTGGCCTGCGAACGGTATGTGCTGGACAAGGGAAAACTTCAGGTTGAGGTTCTTACCAATCTGGATCAGGTGGCTGCGGCAGGAGCAGTGGTTATCGTGTCTTATCCGCGGATTGAGGGAGCTACCGGACTGCCTGCGAGAGTGTGGGCAATTACAGAATAAGGGAAAGTCAATAGGGCTGTCAGGAAGTGGCTGCCGGATTACAATAGTATGGTGATATATTGTATACTGGTGTCACTTTATGACAGTCCCACTCTTATAGTCGGGCCGGTTCGAATGCGGCTCATTGTTCCTATCACAGACCAGTTCTATGGTACTGGCTTCTCCATTTTTATAATGTTCGCGGATCAGTTAAAATAGTTGCTTAATGCCATATGATCTGATAGGATATTCATGGATCTGGTTTCCATTGCCTGCTGTCTGGCAGCCAGATGTGAGACCGTAAAACAGTGAAACCAGAATAGGAGCACAGAATGTTGGAACACAATACAGACAGGACGCCGACGCATATCCGGGTGCGCGGTGCAAGAGTACATAATCTGAAAAATGTTGACGTGGATATCCCACTGAATAAGATCGTCGGCATCGCCGGAGTATCCGGCTCGGGGAAATCCTCCCTGGCACTGGGAATCCTGTACGCGGAGGGCTCCAGGCGGTATCTGGAGGCGCTTTCCACCTACACGCGAAGACGTATGACCCAGGCAGAAAAGGCCCAGGTGGATGAAGTACTTTATGTACCCGCAGCCCTTGCGCTCAGGCAGCGGCCCGGTATTCCCGGTATACGCAGTACCTTTGGTACAGGAACAGAACTTTTGAACAGCCTGCGCCTGATGTATTCCAGGCTGGCAGAACACCGCTGCCCCAATGGGCATTATGTAAAACCGTCCCTGAACGTTGCGGCAGACCAGGAGCTTGTGTGCCCGGAATGTGGGACGCATTTTTTTGCCCCGGGAGCAGAGGCGCTGGCATTTAACAGCCAGGGTGCGTGCAGACGCTGTGACGGAACCGGGATCGTCCGGACAGTGGATGAGGCGACGCTGGTGCCGGACGAATCTCTTTCCATTGACCAGGGCGCTGTGGCTCCCTGGCAGACACTCATGTGGTCCCTTATGAAGGATATCGCCCGGGAGATGGGAGTGCGGACGGATGTCCCCTTCCGGGAGCTGACAAAAGAGGAGCGGGATATTGTGTTCCACGGGCCGGCGGTCAAGAAGCATATCATTTACCAGAACAAGACCAGCGGAGCGGCGGGAGATATGGATTTCACTTATTTCAATGCCACCTACACTGTGGAAAATGCCTTGTCCAAGGTGAAGGACGAGAAGGGGATGAAGCGGGTGGAGAAATTCTTACGCCAGGGAGTCTGTCCGGACTGCGGCGGAACCCGGCTTTCGGAGGAAGCCCGCGCTCCCAGACTCCGCGGAATTTCCCTGGCGGAGGCCTGCACCATGACTCTTTCTGGGCTGACGGAATGGGTGGAGGGCGTGCCGGATTCCCTGCCGGAGGAGATGCGGCCTATGGCAGTCAGCATCTGTGAATCCTTCCAGGGCGCGGCCAGACGGCTGACAGATCTGGGGCTTTCCTATCTCACCTTGGACCGGGCGGCCTCCACCCTCTCCACAGGGGAACGGCAGAGGATGCAGCTTGCAAGAGCGGTCAGAAACCGCACCACCGGCGTGCTGTATGTCCTTGACGAGCCTTCCATCGGTCTGCATCCCTCCAATATGGAAGGGCTGACAGGGGTGATGCATGATCTCCTGGAGGATGGGAATACGGTTATTCTGGTGGATCATGATCCCCATGTGCTTTCTGAGGCAGACTGGCTCATAGAACTGGGGCCGGAGGCCGGTGCGGGAGGAGGCACCATCATCGCCCAGGGGGCGCGCGGGGATGTGGAGTGTAATCCGGATTCCCGGATCGGTGGATTCCTCACGGGAAAAACCGTTACTGATGTGGGGAAGCATATCTCTTCAGAAGAAATGTTTGATCTGGGAACAATCCATCTGTCCACGTCAGGGATTCATACGGTGAAGCCGCTGGAAGTGGATTTTCCGAAAGGGCGGCTGATTGTGGTGACCGGAGTCTCTGGTTCCGGAAAGACGACCATGATTCTGGAGAGCCTGGTTCCGGCTCTGGAAGCATCCATCAAGGGGGAAAAGCTTCCAGAGCATGTGCGCTCGATTTACGTGAAGACACCGGCAGATGTGGAGGAGAGATCTCCATATGGTGGGAAATCCCCAGCAGCTTTCTGTGACCCGGATTTAGTGTCACATCCGTCTGCCGCAGAGGATCAGGCTTTATCAGGCGGGATCCGCCAGGTGAAGCTGATCGACGCGACACCCATCGGCGTGAACGTCCGCTCCACTGTAGCCACCTATGCCGATGTCCATGACGAGCTGCGCAAGATCTATGGGCGGACGCCGGACGCAAAAGAAAAGGGATACAAGGCTGGAGACTTTTCCTACAATACGGGGAAGCTGCGCTGTCCGGTCTGTGACGGTACCGGCTCCATCAGTCTGGATGTGCAGTTTCTGCCGGATGTGGAGATCACCTGCCCGGACTGCGGCGGCTCCCGGTACGGGAAGGAGGCAGGCCGGATCCGGCGCATTTCCAGGAAGGAAAACAGCGCCTATACTCTTCCGGAGCTGATGGATATGAGCATTGACGAGGCTCTGGCAGCCTGCGCGGATCTTCCCAATGTGGAGCGGAGACTCCAGGTGCTTCACGATCTTGGCCTTGGTTATCTGACCCTGGGAGAAGCCACGCCCAGTCTGTCCGGCGGGGAGGCACAGAGACTGAAGCTGGCCAGCGAGATGGGGAAAGGCCAGACGGATTCGGTTTTTGTCTTTGATGAACCGACCATCGGCCTGCATCCCCTGGACGTGGAGACGCTCCTTATGGTATTTCAAAGGCTGATTGGATATGGGGCCACAATCATTGTGATCGAACACGATCTGGATGTGATCCGCAATGCGGATTATGTGATTGATATGGGGCCGGGAGGCGGCATCCACGGCGGAAGAATCATCACCCAGGGAACGCCGCAGGAAATCTGTGGGGATAAGAACAGCCTGACCGGGAAGTATCTGAAGAAGTATATGGAGAGCGGGAATGAATTTCCAAACACGCTCTAAAGTGTCATGCTCACACATTGGAACTGGGCAGTATGTCTGGTAACTGTCTGGATGAACTGTTTTGGTCCAGTTTTCCACATCGGGCGGACGCCCGATGCTTCTTGTCTGGCGTAGCCGGACAAGAAGATGCCTCGTGAACAGTAACCAACATGATCGTGAACGGTAACAATTGAAGGTACTGCCTTGTGTTTCTTATGGAAATATCTTATAATGTAGCCATATTAAGGTGTTTGTAAAGTATGAAAATGGCGGGGAAAGGGGCATGAACTATGATGAAAAAACTTCCTATTGGGATAGAAAACTTTGAAGAGTTTATGTCGCAGAACTTTTACTATGTGGATAAGACTGGGCTGATTACGGAGCTTTTACAGAATTGGGGAAAGGTGAATCTGTTTACTCGTCCGCGGCGGTTTGGGAAATCCCTTAACATGAGTATGCTGAAAGCTTTCTTTGAAATCGGCTGCGACAAGGCGTTATTTGATGGGCTGGCCATATCGGAGGAGAAAGAACTATGTGATCAGTATATGGGGCAGTTCCCGGTAATTTCGATCACGCTGAAAGGGGTGGATGGCCTGAATTATGAGACCGCCAGCGCCGCCCTGCGTTCTGTGATTGGGATGGAGGCTCTGCGCTTTCAGTTTCTGGCGGACAGTGCCCGGCTGTCGGAGGAAGAGCAGGCCATGTACCGGCAACTGACAGAGGTGGGGAAGGCACAGAATGCCTTGTTTGTCATGTCAGATGCTCTATTGGCGGAGAGCCTGAAACTCTTGTCCCGGCTGCTGTCAAAACATTTTGCAAGGAAAGTGATTCTGCTGATTGATGAGTATGATGTGCCTCTTGATAAGGCATTTCAGGCAGGATACTACGATGAGATGGCATCTTTGCTTCGTAATCTGTTTGGAAATGCATTGAAAACGAACGAATGTCTGCATTTTGCGGTTCTTACAGGTTGTTTAAGGATTTCGAAGGAAAGTATTTTTACCGGGCTGAATAACCTGAATGTAATGACGATTACAGATTTGTATTTCCAGAATGCATTTGGATTTACCCATGAAGAAGTAAAGGGTATATTATCTTACTATGGACTAGAAACGGTATTTGAAACAGTGAGTGACTGGTATGACGGATATCAGTTTGGCGGGATACTTGTTTATTGTCCATGGGATGTTATGAAATATGTGCAGGCACTCCTGAAAGATGAGGAGGCAGAACCTGAAAATTACTGGGCAAATACCAGTGGGAATGCCATGGTACGGCGGTTTATCGGGAAAGCTGATCAGAAGACAAAAAAAGAGATTGAAAAGTTAATTGCTGGAGAAAGCATTGTAAAAAGGATCAACCAGGAACTGACTTACAATGAACTGGATGATTCGATGGAAAATCTCTGGAGTGTTTTGTTTACCACTGGCTATTTGACCTGGAAGGAAAAGGTAAGGTGTGGGGAGGGCAGCATAGGTTACCGGCTGGTGATTCCCAACCGCGAGATTCGTTCCCTGTTTGTCAGCCAGATCCGGGAATGGTTTAAAGACACAACAAGGGCTGATGGAGAGAAGCTGAAACAGTTTTGTATGGCTTTTCCTAATGGGGATTCTGGGAGGATTGAACAGATGCTCAATGAGTACTTATGGAATTCCATCAGTATTCGTGACATTGCTGTCAGAAAAGAAATGAAAGAAAACTTTTACCATGGATTGCTGTTAGGACTTTTGCAATATGAAACCAGTTGGCAAATCGAATCTAATGCAGAGTCAGGAGAAGGTTACAGTGATATCCGGATCATGACACCGGACCGGACTGGTGCGGTGGTTGAGATCAAGTATGCGGAGGATGGTGATCTTGGCAGAAGCTGTGGTGAGGCGCTGAATCAGATCAGGGAGAAGAAATATGATGCTGCGCTTGTGAAGGATGGCATGAAGAGGGTTATGAAATATGGAATTGCTTTTTATAAAAAGAATTGTAAAGTAGTGCTGGGATAGAAAAAAGTTTTATTGGTAACAGTTCAGGGGAGACCTGAACTGTTACGACAAAGATCCATGAGATCGTGGCTTCGTGTTGACTGGTTTTCAGTTCAGATAATTCCGCATGGATTTAAGCGCATTCTTCTCCAGACGGGATACCTGGGCCTGGGAGATGTGGATCTCCTCAGCCACCTCTGTCTGGGTTTTCCCTTCAAAGAAACGCAGGTCGATGATATGACGTTCCCGCTTGGGAAGACGGTCCATGGCCTCCCGCAGAGAGATCTCCTCCACCCAGTTTTCCTCCAGATTCTTCTTGTCGCTGATCTGGTCCATGACATAGAGGGGGTCGCCTCCGTCGGTATAGATGGGTTCGTAGAGGCTTACGGGACTCTGGATAGCATCCAGGGCGTAAGTGATCTCCTCTTTGCTGATGCCGATCTCGTTGGCGATCTCCATAAGAGTCGGTTCTTTGGCATTTTTGCGCATGAGGCCTTCCTTGGCGTAGATGGCTTTGTAGGCAGTGTCCCGGAGGGAGCGGCTGACACGGATGGAATTGTTGTCCCGCAGGTAGCGGCGGACTTCTCCCAGGATCATGGGAACAGCATAAGTGGAAAAACGTACGTTCTGGGTAATATCGAAATTGTCGATGGCCTTGATCAGTCCGATACAGCCGATCTGGAAGAGATCGTCTACGTTTTCGTTGCTGCTGGAAAACCTCTGGATGACGCTTAAGACAAGGCGGAGATTGCCCTTGATGTACTGCTCCCGCGCTTCCTGGTCACCATCGAGGATCCGCCGGAACAGTTCATCCTTCTCTTCGTTGCTAAGAAGCGGCAGCTTCGCTGTATTCACCCCGCAGATTTCAACCTTATATCCTGCCATGCTGTTCTTACCTCCGTAACTTAGATTTACTAATCTAAGGATGGGCGAAAAACAGGGGATTTATACGGTTGAAAAATGTACAAAAATTACCTTAAGAAATCTTGTGAGAATACCTTGACAAGACAAGAGAAGGCAGCACAGAAGCTGATCTGCTTCATGCCATGTATTTCTTCAGGCTTGTACGGAAGCTGTTCCAGATTGTTTCTGGATTTTCAGATAATATAATCATTACCTGGTTCGTCAGGACGGATCAGGTCCGCCAGGGTGATATGGTCAAGGTAATCATTGATGGCCTGGTTTAAGCCCTTCCATAAGGGCAGAGTCCGGCAGGTCATGGCCCTGGGGCAGGGATCCTGCCAGGTATCGAGGCAGGAGACCGGAGCAAGGGAAAGCTCCGTTATGCGCAGAATGCTGCCGACCGTATACTGCTCCGGTGATCTTGTCAGGCGGTAGCCTCCTCCCTTGCCCCGGACTCCGGTCAGGAGTTTGTTCCTTACGAGAAGCTTTACAATCCCTTCCAGATATTTTTCTGATATTTCCTGCCGTCCGGCGATGGCCTTTAGCGGAATATAGTCTTCAGTCTGATGCTCTGCCAGATCAATCATGATCCGGAGGGCATAACGTCCTTTTGTAGAAACCAGCATATGTGCTCCTCCCAGGTTACGCAAATAACCGCACCAGATTCTTCAAAAGCTCCGTAACCTTCTCCATAGCTTGACAGGAGACATATTCATGCCGGCCATGGCCATTGTGTCCTCCGGTACAGAGATTGGGGCAGGGGAGGCCCTCGTAGGACAGCCGTGCACCGTCGGTGCCGCCCCGGATCGGGAGAATCAGGGGAGTGATCCCGGTCTGCTCCATGGCTGTAACGGCATTCTGGATCAGTGCGGGATGTTCCTTGACTTTCTCATACATATTCCGGTAGTTTTCTGTGATGGTGATCTCTGCGGTCCCCGGGCCGTATTTGCGGTTCAGAAAGTCGGCACAGTCTTTCATCAGCCTCTGGCGGTCAAGGAAGAGACGGTCATCATGGTCGCGGATCAGATAGTCCAGGACGGCTGTCTCCGCAGTACCTTCCATATGATTCAGATGGAAGAAGCCCTCCCGGTCCTGGGTGCAGGCCGGAGTCTGGTAGACTGGCAGCAGGGACTGGTATTCCATGGCAACCAGCATGGCGCTTCGCAGGACTCCTTTGGCATAGCCAGGATGGGCGGTGATTCCATGGAAGGTGACTTTGGCAGCTGCGGCATTGAAATTCTCGTAGGACAGCTCTCCCAGAACCCCGCCGTCCACAGTGTAGCCGTAGGCCGCATCCAGCTTTTTCAGATTCACGTGGTCAGCCCCGCGGCCCACCTCTTCATCGGGGGTGAAGAGAATGCAGACCTGGGGGTGGGGGAAATCCGGGTTGGAGACCAGGAATTCCGCCAGGGTCATGATCTCGGCGATTCCGGCCTTGTCATCTGCGCCCAGAAGGGTAGTTCCGTCGGTAACGATAAGATCCTGCCCAATATAAGCTTTCAAGGACGGGAAGTCTGCGGGCGAGGTGATGATCCCCTTCTCTTCATGAAGAACAATATCTTCACCGTCGTAATTGCGGACAATCCGGGGGCGGATATTGGCTCCGGACATCTCCATGGCAGTGTCCATATGGGCGATCAGGGCCAGTCCCGGACGGGTGCAGCCTGCAGAGGGGGCGATGTGGGCATAGACGCAGCCATATTCGTCGCAGTGGGCATCCTGGATCCCTAAGCCTTTCAGCTCCTCCACAAGAAACGCCGCCAGGGTCAGTTGCCCTGGGGTGGAGGGGGTCTGGGTGCTGCTGCTGTCTGACTGGGTGTCAAATCTTACATATTTTAAGAAACGGTCTGTGACATTCATAAGGGTACCTCCCGGGTAAATTTGTTTAGGCTAATTCAAAAACCGTTCAGACATACCGCAGTTGTCTGGACGGTTATGATTAAAGCACGTTTTGGCAGGTTAGTCAAGCTTTCCCCGCCCCATAAACTGTTACTATTCCATATATCGTTACAGTTCACGGGACGCATCTTCTTGTCCGGCTATGCCAGACAAGAAGCATCGGGCGTTCGCCCGATGTGGAAAACTGGACAAAAACAGTCTTACAAGCCAGCTTGACGTCTGTTTTTGTCCAGTTTTCCCTGCCCCGTGAGCTGTAACCATATAGCAGGACGTTCAGAAGAACGTTTCGATGACCTCGGCAATGCCGTCGTGATCATTGTCGTTTCTGGTAACATAGTTTGCCACATCCTTGAGCTTTCGCTGGCCGTTGGCCATGGCGACGCCCAGACCTGCGAACTGGATCATGGAGATATCGTTGAAACTGTCCCCGCAGCAGACCATCTCCTCCCTCCGGACACCCAGAAGCCGCAGAAGATGTTTAAGACTGTAGGCCTTGTCTACATTCTTTGGCGCCACCTCCAGAAAGAAGGGTTCGGAGCGGAAGATCTGGGTTTCATGGAAATATTTCCGGATCAGGACCGGCTCCATAGCTTCAATATCTCCCGGATCGCCGGTCAGCAGGCATCCATTGACAGGAAAACGGACTGCCGAGAGAAAATCAGCGTGGTATTCCACGGGCATATGGCTGATCCGGGCTTCAATATCCATGTAGGGGTCTGGCTGGGTTCCGGCAATGAGAGCCTGATCCGTGTAGGTAAGGATACCCAGCTGGTGCGCCTTTGCGTCCTGCCAGAGACGGGCCGGGATATGGCGGGGGAGATGCTTTTCGTAGATACATTCCCGGGTTTTGCAATTGATGATTTTGGCACCGTTGAATGCGAGAATATAGCTTCCGAACTGGTGCAGCTTCAGCTTCTCTGCAATGGGAAGCACACCCTTAGGGGCCCGTCCGGAAGCGATGGCCACAGTGACGCCCCGTTCCTGAAGACGGATAACAGCTTTCCTGGTGCGCTCCAGCACTTCCTTATCAGAATTCGTCACGGTTCCATCAATATCCAAAACCAGTAATTTGTAATCCATGGCGCATACCTCCTTTGCAGAACTGCTGGCAGCTTTTACGGATTCCTGCCCTGACTGTGGGGGGATGACATGACAATGGGAGGCTGGCATCATGGACTTTGTCCCGGCCGCTCCTAAGCGCCATTGGCGCCTGGGATCATGGGGAGGTTTCAATGACCGGATGCCGTAAGTGAGCTGCTGTATCATTCCGGGAGACCCTTTCGGATATATGCTTCCCTGGTTTCGGCAGGAACCATGCGTCCTCCGGTGGCCCAGGCAATATGGGTTGCGTGTTCCATTTTGTCTGTCAGGCCATGGGCTGTGAGATAAGCCTCCATATCCTCCGGCCGGATCAGAGCGGCGAAGGCGGCGCAGGAGCTGGGTTCGATGAAGATATCCTCGGATGTCAGAAGCCCTCTCATCAGGTCATACAGCTTTTCATCCTGGATGGTGGCAATGCCGGAGAGCATCGGCTGGATCACCCGCCCCACGAAGGCAGAGGGGCGTCCTACGGCAAGGCCGTCTGCATCCGTTCTTCCGTCAATTCCCAGATCCTTTACAGAGATGCCGTCATGAAGTCCGGTAGCCATGCCCAGCATCATGCAGCAGGCATGGGTGGGTTCCGTGAAAAAGCAGTGGACATGATCCCCGAAGATCTGTTTGACTCCGTAGGTGATGCCGCCGGGGGCGCCTCCGATGCCGCAGGGCAGGTAGAGGAACAGGGGATGATCTGCATCTACCGGAATCTGCTGTTCCTCCAGCTGGGCTTTCAGACGTTCTCCGGCAACACTGTATCCCATAAAGAGGTTCTGGGAATTCTCATCATCCACGAAATAGCTCATAGGATCCGCGTCAGAATTTTTGCGGCCCTGTTCTACAGCAGCACAATAATCGTCCGCATACTCGATGACTTCCACGCCCCGGCTGCACAGCAGATCCTTCTTCCACTGTTTGGCGTCTGCGGACATATGTACGATGACCCGAAAGCCCAGCTGGGCACTCATGATGCCGATGCTCATGCCCAGGTTTCCGGTGCTGCCTACCTGAACCGTATGCTGTCTGAAAAAGTCCACGAATTCAGGTTCGGCCAGAATGCTGTAATCATTGGAGACCTTCAGCATACCGGCCTCCAGGGCCAGATCCTCCGCGTGCTTGAGTACCTCGTAGATGCCGCCTCTTGCCTTTACCGAGCCGGATACCGGAAGGTCGCTGTCCATCTTGAGCATGAGCCTTCCACGAATTCCTGCGCTGTAGTGGTCATTTAAATATGTCTTCATAGACGGAATGGAACGCAGTGGAGATTCGATGATACCGTTTGTTTCGCCAAGCTCCGGAAAGACCCGTTTCAGGTAGGGAGCAAACCGGAGCAGGCGGTCACTGGCATCCTGGATCTGTCCGGGGTGGACTTCTGTGATATGCTGCTGTGTTTCCGGCAGCAGTCTGTCATTGATCCAGAAGGTTTCTTTTAAGGCAACGGCATCTGCCACAGCCGGAATTGTTTCAATAAATGTCTGTAATTTTGCGTTCATGGTCGTGATAATCCTTTCTTTTAAAATTAGTGAAAATGAAAAGATGGCAAATGCGCCTGCCGGAGTTTATTTTATATAGTTGTTCTTTGGATCTGTAAATTCTTTTACCAGCTTCCTTACCTCCGGCGCCAGGAGTATCAGGGCGGCCACATTGGGGAGGATCAGAAGCCCCAGGGCACAGTCCTGGATGGACCATACCATGTTGATGGTGCTCAGGCTTCCGGTGATGATCAGGAAGGGGAAGAGGATCCGGTATATGCTGGCGCCTCTGGGTTTCTTCAGGTAGGTCAGGCTCACATGGCCGAAATACCACTGGCTCATGATGGAAGTGCCCGAAAACAGAAGCAGGCTTATGTAGATCACATACTGCATGCCCGGAAATACAGAGCCAAAGGCGGCAGCCGCCAGGGTGGAGGCTGTGGTATGGGTCTGGGTGACTCCGGTGACCAGTACGATGAAGCCGGTGGTGCTGCACAAAAGGATCGTGTCAATAAAGACTTCCATGATGCCGAACATTCCCTGGCGTACCGGATGGTCTACCTGGGCGGAAGCATGGATAACAGCCCCGGAGCCTTCTCCTGCTTCATTGGAGTATAAGCCTCTTGCCACGCCGTAGCGCATGGCTTCCCTGATGGTGAGTCCGGCAGCAGCGCCTGCACCGGCCTGAAGGGAGAAGGCTCCTTTGAAGATGGAGACAACCACACCAGGAAGAGCCGGAAGGTTCATGAGGATCACCAGTAGACCGCCCAGCATATAAAGGATGGCCATAACCGGCACAATTTTTTCCGCTGTATGAATCAGGCGCCGGAACCCGCCGCTGATGACGGCGGACATCAGAACAGCCAGCAGGATTCCGGTAACAGCGGGAGGAAGAGAAAAGGCCTCCTTTACCACACCGGAGATGGTATTGGACTGGATCAGGGTCGCTCCCGCATTCTGGATGAATAAAAGGACAGCGACCAGGGAACCGGTCCACTGGGTATGGAAGGCACGGGAGATGTAATACATAGGCCCTCCGGTGATATTCCCCTTCTCATCCTGGCCGTGATAGCGGACGCCCAGGGTGATCTCCGCACACTTGGTAGCCATACCCAGCAATGCGGCAGACCACATCCAGAACAGAGCGCCAGGCCCTCCGGCCAGGATCGCCGTGGATACGCCCACGATATTGCCGCTGCCCACGCAGCTTGCTACCGCGGTGCACAGGGCCTGGTAGGAGGAACATCTGCCGGAGGACTCTGGATCAGTCCCGGTGTTTTTCCGGGTCCTGATTTCTTTCAGGAAATACCGGACTGTATAGGGGAAAAAGCAAAACTGGACAAATCCGGTCACAAAGGTGTAAAAAATGCCCAGACCCAGCAGCATCACCAGCATCCAGTCCTTCCACAAAAAGTCAGCGGCTGTCTGAAAAATGTATTCTATTATGCTCACGGGGTTCTCCTATATAGTGGCAACGTAACGGCCCGGACAACAAAGATGCCTTGTCCGGATCCTTACATTTGCTTTAATACATCACGTCCTTCAGCGTCAGGCAACACAAAGTGCATCAGTCCGGCCAGGGTGGGGGCGACATCGATGAGCCTGACATTGCTGATCTGTCCTTTGGAGATGCCTTCTCCGGTCAGCATGAAGGAAGCTCTCATTTCCGGGAAATTCTCACTATAGCCGTGCTGTGCCTTCTGGGTCAGTCTGGTGCGGCAGTAGCTTCCGGTCACGTCATCCCGGAGCTCGTAGCCTTTTTGGGATACCAGCACGTAAGCAGCTTCCGGGAAGCCTCCCCGTGCCCGCGCTTCTTCCCCGGTCAGGATCTCAAGGATCCCGCTGTCCGGGTCAGCCGCGAGCTGGTCCATGACAGTCTTTAAGGCAGCGGCAGCTTCAGTATCCTCCGGGTCGGCCAGACGGATCTCGGCAGTTCCGCCGGCTCTCTGGCTAAATGCCTTCCAGGAGACAATCCTGCCCTGGGCATCGGTCTCAATCAGTCCCGCATTGTGCAGCAGGACATTGGGGGAAATATTGTGGGTATTGTCCAGGGTGCCGTGGTCGGCTACCACACAGACAACCAGATGACCGTCCGTGATCCTCATGGCTTCTCCGATCAGTTCCCCAAGCATACGGTCAATGTTTTCCAGGCTGTGGGCGGCCTCTCTGCTGTATACACCATTCTGGTGGGCAGATTCGTCAAAGCTGGCGAAATATGCGGACATGAAAAATGGTTTTTCCGAAATCACCGGGGCCAGCTTGTTGCGGAGCATCCAGAGGGCAGCTTTGCCTCTCTGGGCATCCCCGGCGTCGGACAGATCCAGTCCGCCGGCGTATTGGCCGATTTCCTGTTCCATCTCCAGGATAATGCCCTGGGGAACAGCGACTGCATTGATGAACTGACTGTCCAGGGAAGATCCGTCCCACCAGTATTCCGGGGCGATGAAGTCGCCCTTTGCTCCTACAGAGGTGGGAAATGCCACACTGGCGGACCAGTAGCCGTTCTTCCTGGCAGCCTCCCAGAGGGTCATGACCCTGGTGTTGGCGAACCAGTGCCACGCCCCCAGATGCTTTCCGTCAGGATCAAAGATGCCGTTGTTCACGATACCGTGGGTGGCAGGGCTGGTTCCAGTGATCATGCTCTGATGGCAGGGATATGTAAAGGTGGGGAAGACACTTTTCATACCATCCGGCGCGGTCAGCCCGTTTTCCAGAAAATAGTTTGTAATGTTGGGCAGATGCACACCCAGCCGTTCCTGGTCAAAGACAAATTCCGGTTTTAGTGCGTCTACTGATATAAGAAGAACACTTGGGGAATCCTGTTTATGATCGTTCTGTAACATGATTTTCTCGTTCCTTTCTTTCATTTGCTATGACTATGTTGACTCCTGCTTCCTGAAAGGCTTTGATCCGTTCCGCCGGTGCGTGGGAATCTGTGATGACCATGGATACCCGGTCAATGCCGCACATTTTGACGAGAGAGTTGGCGCCAAGCTTGGAGCTGTCCGTAATCACGATGGTCCGGTCGGAAGCCTCCATCAGCCGGGACTGGATGATGATGTCGTCCGTCCGCTGGTAGGTGATGCCGCGCTCCACAGAGATTCCGCATGTAGTCAGGAAGAGGGTATCAATGCTGATATGGGAGAGGATCAGGGTAGCCATGTCGGAGAGAAATGCCTTCTCCTCCGCATTGTAGATCCCTCCGGTGAGTACCAGGGTGATCCCTTCCGCGTCAGCCAGCTCGTTGGCAATGGTAAGGGAGTTGGTGACCACAGTCAGGGAGCGGAACTGCTGCCGGATCACCCGTGCCAGCTCCAGGGATGTAGTCCCTGAATCCAGGGCAATGGCCTGCCCTTCGCAGATATATCTGGCGGCTTCCCTTGCAACCTCTTCTTTATCAGAGGAATGTAAAGGAAGCCTTTGATCAAAGGACGTATAGACCGCGCTGGCTTCCGGTGCGGGGTCTGCCTTCACGGCGCCTCCGTGGATCCGTTTCAGCCTGCCCCGTTCTTCTAAGCTTTCCAAATCCCGTCTTACAGTCTCCCGGGAGGTATCTAATCGTTCACATAATGTACTGGTTTTGATGGTGCCTTCTTCCGCAAGAAGTCTCAAGATCTCTTTGTGGCGCTGCTCTGATAACATAAAGCCTTCACTCCTTTGTCGTTAAATCCGTTTCCTGAGACCTACTATACAACAAAAAATGTGTATTTGCAAGTGGTTTTTTAAGAAAATACACAAAAATGCAACAACCAGCAATTACATTAATTAGGTAGAAACATAAAAGTTGGGTTGTAAATGCAAAATAATGCACAATTATGCTTGACAATACACAAAAATACAACTATAATGGGCACATGTCAAACCCGTTTCCACAAAAAAGCAATATGCAACCGTTGTAAGAGTTCAGACAGGTCTGTGGGTTTCCCAGGGACCGCCCCGGCGCACCGCGCTGACTGTACAAAAAATAGTATGAGGTGATTGATCATGACAGAGAAAAAGAAGCTGGACAAAAAATGGATATCCTTTGGCGCCCTGATGTTAGGTGCCGGAACCATCTACAAGCTGGGATTTCTGAAGGATGCGTTTTACGTGCCAATGCAGGAATTTATGGGACTTTCCCACACGCAGATCGGTGTGGCCATGAGTATTGCAGGATGGATATCCACCTTTGGTTTTCTGGCAGCGATCCTGGTAGTGGACCGGATCTCCAAGAAGATCATGATTCCCGCGTCTCTCCTTGGAATCTGTGTCTGCGGACTGATGCTTTCCACATTTCCTTCCTATACGGTCTTTTTGCTGATCTACTGTCTGCTGGCCGTGCTGGCGGATATGCTGTACTGGCCCACCATGCTAAAGACCGTTCGTCTGTTGGGAAATGAAGATGAACAGGGACGTATGTTCGGAATTCTGGAAGCAGGCCGGGGACTGATGGATACGATTGTCGCATTCTGTGCACTGGGTATCTTCTCAGCCTTTGGAAGCAATGCGGCAGGTCTGCGTGCTGCCATTCTGTTTTATTCCATCGTGCCGGGCGTGATCGCGATCATTGCATTCTTCCTGCTGGAGCCGGATACGGCAGACCAGGGCGCGGTGGAAGAGACTGCCCGGAAGGCGGAGGCGCCAAAGGAGAAGGACGGAACCATCCTGCGTGCTTTGAAAAACAAGAATATCTGGCTTGTGTCCTTAAATGTATTTTTTGTGTACAGTGTATATTGCGGACTTACATATTTTATTCCGTTTCTGCAGGCAGCTTATGCACTTCCGGCAACACTGGTGGGTGTCTATGGCATCATTAACCAGTATGGGCTGAAGATGCTGGGTGGACCGGTTGGGGGATTCATTACTGATAAGGTGCTGCATTCAGCCACCAGATATCTGCGGATCTGTTTCGTGATTGTGGCCGGGATCCTTGCGGTATTTGCGTGTCTGCCCCATCAGGCCATCGGGATCATGATGGGTATGGCGGTTACCCTGACCATCAGTGCCTTTGTATTCAGCATGCGTGCCATTTTCTTCGCACCCATGGACGAGGTGAAGGTACCCAGGGATATCACCGGATCAGCCATGTCTATTGGCTCCTTTGTGGGGTATCTTCCGGGAGCATTTATGTATGCGGTTTATGGGGCAATTCTCGATAACTTTGAAGGATTATCCGGGTACAGGATTGTATTTATTGTTATGGCGGTATTTGCCGTGATCGGCTTTTTGTTAAGCTCTTATATTCTCAGGGTGATCAGGATGCAGAAGGTGGAATAGAATACGGCTGTTAATGGGATATGGCAGACGTTGCACATTTTTTATTTGTATACATAAGCTATAGTAACGTATGCTGACGGAGGCTTTTCATGGCCAATTATACTCCCACAGTGGGAATCATCACCTACATTGACACCCAGACAACCGGCAATACCCGGACTTCCGGCTGTACCTTGTATATCAGCGTAGTGACGGAAGACCAGGGGCCGGTGAATATCCTGCTTCCTTCCACCGCTTATGTGCTGAATAACCGTCCTCTCCAGGTGGGGGACCGGGTTACCTTTTTCTATGACACCCAGGCGCCGGTTCCCCTGATCTATCCGCCCCAGTACCAGGCGGTAGCTGCTGCCTATACGCCACATGGGCTCAACGCCTATCTGGATGTATTTAACTCTATGCTGACCAACAGCGACAATACCCTGATTCTTAACATGTCGGGAAATACCACCCTGACTCTCCCCAACGGCCAGCCCTTCCGGGGTGATCTGGCAGGAAAGCTGCTTCTGGTGATTTATGGCGCCACCACAAGAAGCATTCCTGCGCAGACGTCGCCTCGGCAGATTGTGGCATTTTGTACAGCATAAGACAGCTTATACAACGCGGATCGATACCAGCTCCGGCGGATTGAAGATGCGGGGGAGACTGTTGACACAGAGCCCGCGGCTTACGGCCAGAGTGGCGGAACCGGGCCGTGAATCCAGCTTGTAGCAGCCGCCTGCGTAGCGGGGGAAGAAGCCCTGGTGGGGTGCGAAAAGTCCGTTGCAGATGCCGGGAATACGCACCTGCCCGCCATGGGCGTGGCCGGCGACAATCAGGTCAAAGCCACTCTTCTGGTAATACTTTACCAGCTCTGGCCGGTGAGTCACCAGGATGGAAAAGAGGGCCGGATCCAGGCTGTCCCTGCAGGCGGTAATCTGCTCCTTCCAGCCCTGGCAGAGGCGGACCGCATGGGGCGACTGGGTGAACCGGTGGGGATCATCCACTCCTCCCACCTGGATATGCTGCCCCTGGACGGTGACGGTCTCCACCTTTCCATCCAGGACAGTAATGCCATGTCCCGGCAGCCAGCGTTTTAGCGCAGGAACATTTCCTGTCTGGAATTCATGGTTTCCGGTCGAATAGAAGCAGGGGCAGATGGAGGCGGTCTGGGTGAATAAGCTCTTTGCGCCTTTGAAGGAGACGCCAGCTTCCACAATATCGCCTGCAAACAAGATAATATCCGGGCTGCATTTCCGGATGGCTTCCAGCAGGATCTCCTGGCTCTTTCCATAAGAGATTCCGTGGAGATCCGTGACCAGCACAAGGCTGACAGGGGAAAAAATCTTGTTTGATGAGATTTCATACTGCCGCAGCGTCAGCTCCTGGCTCAATGGATGAAGACGGGGAAAAGGAGCGCGCCGTATATCTCTATATTCTTTTACTCTTTTATTTATCATTATAACCTCCAGGTCATTTTTTGCTTTATAGGAAATTGCGTCCTCTAGAGCGTGTTTGAAAATTGCTTTCTGGTAGCTGTGCGTCACACTTTGTGGGAGATTTGGCCCAAATGAACGCGGCGTAGTGGGCTACGTTAAGTGAATTTGGGCCAAATATACCGCAAAGTGGGGCGTGCAGATGCCGGGAATGAATTTTCAGACACGCTCTAGAGCAATTTTCAAACACGCTCTAAAGTAAAAGCCCTCCGGACAGGATCGCAACACGCTCTAAGCTCATTACATTCGCTAAGTGAGCCAATGCCTGCGGCGGAGGGAATTATATTGCTGGAGCGATCCGCCGCAGGCGGAGAATCCGGCGCAGCAGGATTCTTTGTTCAGGTCGGCAGATACCAGCTCTGGAAAAAGTTTTCCCCGGGCGTACCTTCCGAAACATCACCTCATAAACAGTAACCATTTTGCAACAGTTCAGACACCCCTTGGGCTGTTACACCATTTTACCCCAATTTTCTCATTCCCGCTACATACTTGTTGAAATTTTTCACCACATCGTGTAAACTAATGGTAACAGTTAATCAAAGATAAGAAAGCGGCTGTGCTGCGGGCCCGGCAGGGTGCGGCATAGCTGCTTTTTGAACGTAGTTCACAAGGTCTGGGGGATGTGCAGATGATCCGGGCCGTTGTGTATACCTCAGGATACAAGAAGACGTCGGTGACGTTTTTTCTGTATGAAAGGGATGGATATAGAAAAATGAATTATACATTTATTGATCTGTTTGCCGGCTGCGGGGGCTTAAGCGAGGGCTTCTACAAGCAGGGCTTCAGGGCTGTGGCTCATGTGGAGATCAACCCGGTGGCCTGCGAGACCCTGCGGACCAGGATGCGGTATTACGGATATGAAGATGCAGATAAGGCTGTGCTGGAGATGGATATCACCCGGGGGGATGTGATTGAACGTCTGGAAGAGGTGGTGGACAGGCAGGAGATTGACATTATCATCGGCGGCCCCCCTTGTCAGGCTTACTCCAGTCTGGGACGGGCCAAGGATGACCAGGGCATGAAAAATGACCCCCGGAATTACCTTTTTGAGAGCTATGTGAAGGTGCTGAATTACTATCGTCCTAAGTTCTTTGTCTTCGAAAATGTGACCGGGATTCTGACGGCAAGGATCAATGGAAGCCATATTATAGACAGAATTTTAAAGGCCCTGGGCACCCACTACAAGGTGGCTTTAAAGCCTCAGGAATGTGTGCTGAACTCGGCCAATTACGGGGTTCCCCAGATCAGGAAAAGGGTGATTCTTATCGGCGTGCGGGAGGATATCCATATTACGCCGGGGGAGATGTATGCAGGAATTTGCAAGACCCATTATGACCCTGAGATGCCTGAAGATGCCAGGAAAGAGCTGGAAAAATATGTCACTGTCCGGGATGCCATCGCAGAGCTTCCGCGGCTGAATCCGGGGGAGGGAGAACCCCAGGTTCCCTTCTGTTCCAATCGGGATAATGATTTCCTGCGCAGAATCACCCGGGAATCAGACAATGTGCTGCGGGATCACGTGGCCCGCAATCATAACCCTGTGGACAGGGAGCGGTACAGAGCCATGAGCGAAAATCACTGGACCTTCCAGGAGCTTCTGGAGAATCGGAAGGATCTGCGCCACGAGAAGCAGCGTGTTTTTGGCAACAGCTATACGGTCCAGTGGTGGGATCTGCCGTCCAAGACCATCATTGCCCATCTCTATAAGGACGGGAATCAGTTTATCCATCCGGACAGCAGTCAGGCCCGGACCTTTACCGTGAGGGAGGCCGCGCGGATCCAGTCCTTCCCGGATGATTTTGAGTTCAAAGGCCCCAGGACAGAGCAGTTCAAACAGATCGGGAATGCGGTGCCGCCCCTTCTGGCAGAGGCTATTGCGGTCTGCATCCGGGAGAAGCTGGAGAGTCTGGAAAAGCTGGAGAGCCTGAGTGACAGAGGAGCAGGAATAGAATGATATTTCAACAAGTATCAAAGCTGAAAGACAAGACAGAAAAAAGTATTTTCATAGAGCTGGTAACAGTCTATATCCGGCTGGTGGAGGTTTTCTGCGAGAAGAATCATCTGGAGCGGATTCCCGGAGAAGGGGGAGAAATCGGGGAAAGGTGCGGCAGGCAGATTGGCGGAAGTGCAGAACAGGCAGGAAGAAAACTGGTTCATGAGCTGTGCAGTATCGGCGTAATCTCTGGTAAGGATGAGCTGCCGGAGTTGAGAAATGTACTGGCTGGACAATATCTTCCTTTCCTCCATGCGGTACAGACAGCCATGTTCTATGAGGACATGATGGACGGTCTTCTGGATAAGCTTTACAATTCCAGGAGAAGGAAGCTTCAGGACAATAGCCGTCAGGAAACAGCCTTGAGCATGGTGGATTTTTTCTGCGGAGCCGGAGGCCTTAGCCTTGGTTTTATCCAGCAGGGATTCCGGGTCAGGCTGGCCAATGATATTGAGGATGTGTGCATCCGCACCTACCGCTACAACCATCCGGAGCTTCCCTCGGGCCGGGTGATCCAGGGGGATATCAAGGAGATCGTGGACCGGGCGGAGGAATACATCGGCCAGGATATTGATGTGGTGGTGGGAGGACCGCCTTGTCAGGGCTTCAGCGAGGCCAACCGTCAGCGTGTCATTGATGATCCAAGAAACAAGCTGTACAAGTATTTTGTGAAGGCGGTAGAGCGGATTGCCCCACGGTTTGTAGTGATGGAAAATGTCAAAGGGATGCTGAAGGTGGCAGACCAGGTGGTGGAGGATTACGGGAAGCTGCGGGCCGGAAGGAACGGACAGAATTACAGTTATCTGGTGGACTACCGGATCCTGAATTCCCAGTATTTTTCTGTAGCCCAGAGCCGGGAACGGCTGATCTATATCGCGGTAAGAAGCGATGTTGCCAGGGAGAAAAATCTCACGCCCGGACGCATTTTCGACGAGATCGAGGCAGGCTGCGAGGGGAATAAAACCTACATCCTCATGGATGCGCTGCGGGATATCCGGAGCCTTGAGGCGCCCCGGATCAAGAACCAGAATGAGATCGACAGCGAGGCATGCGGGAAGAAGATCGACGTGAATCCATTTGAAAATCATACAAATCCCTACCTTGATCTCATCAATCAGGGGCGGAAGATACCATTTGTTTTCAATCATAAAGCCCGGTATCTCAGCGACGTGAACTATGAGATCTACCGGCGTCTGGACCAGGGGGATGATGCCACGGATGAGAAGATCCGGGATATCATGCCCTACGCCCACCGGAATCATTGCTTTAAGGATAAGTACTATAAGCTGATTGCGGACAGGCCCAGCAGGACTATCACGGCTCATTTGAAGATGGACTGCCACTCCCATATCCATCCTTACCAGGTGCGGAGTCTGACTCCCAGGGAGGCGGCCCGGGTCCAGTCATTTCCTGATGATTATCTGTTCCTTGGGGCTTATCTGAAGACCTATATGCAGATCGGAAACGCGGTGCCGCCGGTGATGGCGCGGGCCATTGCCCAGGTGATAAAACGGTATCTGGTTTCCTGAGAAAAGGAACTGTGCGGCGGCGTTAAAGCTGCGGAGCCTTCCGGAAGGAAGGGATGGAAACGTGGCTGGGAGGTGGCGGTATGGAGATCATCCATGTGATTAAAAAACTTAATAATACAGAGCTGAATAAAGCAGGAACCAATGACAGCTATGTGATGGTTCCGAAGAAGCTGGACGTGTCAGACCTTTTTCCGGAGCCGGATAAAGCCATTGGATTTATCTTCAAAAGAAACGGGGATATCATCAATATCCGCCACACCACATCCGGGGAGAAGCGGATCGTGGGCCTGGGAGAATTCTACCGGAAGAACCAGGTCTGTGCCGGGGATGAGGTTATGTTTGAGCGTCAGATTCTCCATGGGGAATCACGGTATTACATAGATCTGAGACAGAAGATCAACCGGCTGGTGCTGCAGAAAGTGCGGGATGGATTCAGCATTCTGACACCAGAGCGGCTGGGACTGGTTGCAGACGGAATTCTGGCAGACACCCCTTCCGGGCCCCGTCCGGTCCGGCTGGAATTTCTCGCATCCGTGGGAAAACGGAAGGATTCGCCAAATACCACGGATATTTACGATCTGCTGGTGGGGGAGACAAGCGTCGCAAGGCAGTATTCCTCCAAACGGATGGTGGAGATTGAGGTGGATGGGGAATCAGGCCGGGCCGTGATTACGGGGGACAGTATCTGGAAGAAATATGTAATCAAGTATGTTGGAATATTCTGAAGGAGGAAGAGAATGGCTGGATTTTTCGTGATGCAGGTGGATGCTCTTGTGCAGACATTTTCAGTGATGGATGCCGGAACCAGGATCCAGTTTGGCATGGAGACCCAGGACAACGGGGCGGTATTCCAAAAGCCGGATACCGGAGACTGGATCCTGGGCTTTGTGTCAGCTCCCATTCGTCAGGTCCGGCTGGTGTTTCAGGTAGTGGGAAAGGACGGTCCGGGCAAGCTGGAGCTGGTTAAGAAGCTGGAGGCGGAGGACGGTGTCAGGCTGCAGAACGCCGGTCTGGAGGAGCAGCTTCGCAGGGAAGAGCTGTGCCAGCTGACAGCAGAACAATTCCAGGAGATCTATGAGGAGCTGGTGGGGAGCCAGGGGCTGGGACAGATGGGAATCCCGGGACTTTCAGGGGGCGCCGGGAATGGGGGAATGCCCGCCGGCAGTGGAGGCTTCACTGGGGACGCCGGGATGCCCGCCGGCAGTGGAGGATTTGCCGGAGATGCCGGGATATCCTCCGGCAGTGTCACAGGTGCCCTGGCTGATAAAAGGGCATTGGCGGCTCACGGAGTCAGGGAAATCCTGGGCAGTGACGGGCGCATTCTGGAAACTGCCTCGGGGATCACCGCGCCGCGGCTTCCGGTTCCCTGGAATTATCTGGTGTTTGGTGCGCCGGGAACGGGCAAGAGCTATCTGGTCACCCGGCTGCAGAAGAAATATTTCCCGGAGCAGGACAGCTTTGAGCGGGTGACCTTTTATGCCAGCTATTCTTACGCAAATTTTGTGGGAACTTACAAACCAAGGATGCGTGGGAAGGAAATCTGCTATGAGTTCGTTCCGGGGCCATTGATCCGGGTGCTGGAAAAGGCAGTTAAGAATCCGGGGAGGAATTTCCTTCTGATTGTGGAGGAGATCAACAGGGCCAATGCGGCGGCTGTGTTCGGGGATGTGTTCCAGCTGCTGGACCGGAAGAAGGGGACAAGTGAATATCCTGTTGAGACAAGTGAGGATTTAAAGCAGTATCTGGCGTCAGGATATTATGGTGATTTTTCTGAAAGAGAGGATTTGCAGCCCCGGTATCTGGACTCCTTTGGGAAGCTTCTGATCCCGTCCAATCTCTATATCTGGGCTACCATGAACAGTGCCGACCAGGGGGTATTTCCCATGGATACGGCTTTTAAGCGGAGATGGGATTTCCGGTATGTGGGCGTGGACGAGGAGGAGGGGCAGGTGGAATCCGTCTGTTTCCTGGCGCCTTCCAGGAAGGACGAGACCGATAGGGTCAGCTGGAACCGGCTGAGGAAGGCGGTCAATGCCAGACTTTCCCGGGAGTGCAGGGTTAATGAGGACAAGCTTCTGGGACCATTTTTTCTTTCAGGGGAAGTGCTGGAGAGGGATGAGTCCGGCATGATCGTGGACAATGACGGTTTTCTGGAGGCCTTTAAGAGCAAGATTCTCATGTATCTGTTTGAGGACGCGGCCAGACAGGCAAGGCCCCGGATCTTTCCGGGATGCGAGGATTGCGGCAGGTATTCTGCGGTCTGTGAAGCCTTTGACCGGATAGGCATCCGGATCTTTGGGGATCAGGTCTATGGGGAAGCGGTGGAGCCTTCTGGACGGACATGAGCAGAGTATTAGTTACTGTTCACGGGGGTATCTTCTTGCCCGACTATGCCGGACAAGAAGCATCGGGCGTCCGCCCGATGTGGAAAACTGGACAAAAACAGTCTTACAAGCCAGCTTGACGTCTGTTTCCGTCCAGTTTTCCCCGCCCCGTGAACTGTAATGAATATTAGTTACAGAAAGAAGGTGGGAAAATTGCTTTCTGTCTATGTGAAGGAGCAGAGGCCATACACGAGGGAAGAACTGCAGAAGTTTCTGGAACTGGGAGAGAGCAGTTTCCTGCCTTTTACGGAGCGGCTTAGGGCCTGCGGGCTTTTGAAGATCGTTTCTGCATCCGGAGCAGATGGCGTTGACGGACAGACAGAGTGGGAGCCGGAAGCATTTTCTGAATGGGAAGAGGCGGGCCAGGAGCCGGGAGTGTTTGCCGGATGGGAAGAGACAAGGCAGGAGCCGGGAGCATTTGCCGGATGGGAAGAGACGGGGCAGGAACCGGGAGCATTTGCCGGATGGGAAGAGACAGGTCAGGAGCCGGGAGTGTTTTCTGCATGGACAGAGCCGGGAAGGGAGTTGCCTTCCGGTCTGGGAGGATCTGGCGCGGGGATATTTTACAGAGGGCAGATAAGGGACAGCAGGCGGTATGTATTTACTTTTGTGGGGATCCTGCAGGCCGGGAACCGGGTTCTTAAATGTAGTCCCAAGTATATAGAAGAAGAGGAGCCTGTCCGGGAAATGAAGCAGATCCTCAAGGTGCTGCGCCGGTATCATGCCAGGAGGCAGACAGTCTCCATCTATGAGCCTGGGGGCCGGGAGGAGGTTTACAACCGGCTTGCGGTGATGCTGTATCTGGTGGAGGATTATCTGGAACATGGTGTCTATACCAACTGGCATCCGGTGACCGAGGTCAATGGCGGCGGAGAGGTCCTGTGGGATCCGACGATCAATGAGACGGTTGCCCTGATGGTGGGGGGACGTCCGTTTTACCCGGAGCTTCTGACAGAGGGGAGCAATAGCGACGAGAATGATTATTTCCGCCGGCTTCACAAATGTATCGTAACCGAATGTTCCCAGGCCCTGGAAGATGCAGGCCTGACAGAGCTTCTGGAGCTGGAACAGCTGCATGAGACAGATGAACAGCTAAAGGAGCTGGGGGATGAGACGTATATACTTTACCGGATCCGGCGGGAGCTGGGGGTTCAGTTTGATGACCGCAGGAGTATGATACTGGGGCTGATGGATATGTATATCGCCCATAGGCATATGCCGGAAACCGGAAGCGGGCTGTATCTCTTTGGGACGAACCATTTTGAGCAGGTGTGGGAGGCAGTGTGCGCGCAGACACTTGGAAACTGTCTGAAAAAGCCCCTGGGGATGCTTCTGGAGAGGGAGCACGGTTCTTATAACAAGGAGCAGACCCTGCTGGATCTGATTGAAAGACCCCTGTGGCGCTACAAACATACCGGGAGTGTGACCAGAGGAAAGGGCAGGCTGGTGCCGGATCTCATTACCATTTACCATCAGGAGGGAGAACGTTGTTTTGCAATTCTTGATGCAAAATACTACCGGATCCGTCTGGAACGGGGGCGGGTATCCGGCCAGCCGGGGATCGGTGATATCACAAAGCAGTATCTGTACCAGCTGGCCTATGAGGATTTTATCCAGGATATGGGATATGACCGGGTGCAGAATGCATTTCTCTTTCCGGGCTGTGGGGAAGAGGCGGAATACCTGGGACGGGTGGAGCTTGCCATGCTGGCGTCGGCAGGACGAAAGGGGCTTTCCCACATTGCTGCGGTGAGGCTTCCTGCGGT
>Ga0137308_100807_pt1 | contig 42018 bp, 60 predicted proteins | sample Inofrocosms_June_FD_97181 | JGI IMG/M metagenome (GOLD analysis project Ga0137308, IMG submission 97181) | Mouse cecal microbial communities from Vienna, Austria - N-Acetylneuraminic and N-Acetylglucosamine D2O microcosms_June | ecosystem: Host-associated > Mammals > Digestive system > Large...
AAGTTATCCGTGTGTAAGGTTACGTTTGGGGCAGAACCCAAAGACTATGAGGTATATGATTTCGTCCTGAAAAATTACTATCGGTTACGATTTAGTCCGACTGTGGCAACTGATGTAAAAGAAGTAGGTCGCAATCCTAAACGGGTACAGCGCCACGTCCGTTTCATAAATTTTTAAGCACTTCTAAAAGCCTGTTGTCATTTAACAGGCAGTCAAACATACTGGTTTTATAAGCTTTTTTTCTTGGCTGTGATAAAACATATTTTTTATGTGCCATTAATGCAAACTTTCTTAATATATTCAATGATTTTAAGCTGTTTTCTGACAAAACAGCACTGCTGTCTTCTGAAAATACAACATCCAGTATCCAGTGCATGCTTTCAATTTTCCAGTGTTCCCTGCTGGTTTCCAGTAATTTTTCTGCACTTGTGCAAAGGCTTGTAATATAATAACTTGTTTTCTCTGATGTGCCATTTTTTGTAACAACTCTGCGCTCTACAGAAAAAATACTGCACAGCCCTTCCCATTCATTTTTACCAGAAATCCAGCCTGTGTTTTCTGTTTTCCTGCAAGTCCTTTTTTCTGTCCTGCCATTATTTTTATTAATGGCTGTGTATGTTTCCATTTCTTTTTCATTGGTGTTTTCTTCCATATAAAGTTTTACATCTTCATATAACATTCTTTGGTTTTTCTTAAGCCCCAGGACATAATCCCCTCCTTTTTCTTTTATTTTACGGCATGTTTCTTTCTGGCAGTGCATGGCATCCGCTGTCACTGTTTTTCCTTTAATATCTATATATTCCAGCATTTCCTGGAATACGGGTGTTCAGGGTTTCATTTATTTTTTCATGTATGGCTTCCTGTCCCAGTACAACACTGCTTTCTGTACAGTATGCAGTTAAAACCTGTAATGCAGAATGTGGCTTCCCTTTTTCTACTGTACTGCGCATGGCTTTACCATCCACAGCAACAACACTGCCTGTATCTTCTATGCTCTCTTTCATTATCCCTGTTATTATTCCTGCTACATTTCCTGCATCCACCATATTTAAAATACAGCTTAATGTTGGCTTGGATGGTATTTTTGTAATTCCAAATTTATTTTCAAGGAACTCTTTTTTATTTTCTGCATAACTAATTATCCCGTTTAAACTGTCTATGCCACATAAAACAGCACACATAGTTATTACAAGTATGTCACTTAATTTATGTTCAACATAACTTTGGTGTCCTGTGTCACAGATTGATGAAAATTTTTCTTTGATTTTATCCATTATTTATACTACATGTTGTTTTTCACCTATTATACATTATTGGAATATATTTGAAAATATTTTTATGAAACGGACGTGAACCATGATCAACTTATACTTGACCACAAAGCGGCTATTATTATCCGAAAAATTTTTGAGTTAGCAGTGAATGGCATTGGCATAACCGCCATAGTTCGCTGCTTAAATGAAAAAGAAATTCCAACACCAATTCAATATGCTAGATCAAACGGTTTATTCGGAAATTATGATAATGGTAACGGAAACTGGAATAGCAGGTCAGTCAAATATATCCTGGCCAATCGAACTTATACTGGTATGCTTGTATAAGGAAAAGAAAAGCGAGTTGTAGCCACAACACATGAAGCTCTGGTAGATACAAATACTTTTGATGTCATTCAAAAATCATTTCAGGAAAAAGCATTTCATATCGCCAAACACGGCCAATCAACGGAGAATATTCTAAAGGGCAAAGTCATTTGTGGGTGTTGCGGAGGAAAAATGCAGCGTAAACGTGGCACCAATTATGCTGGTTGGTATTTTTTCACCTGTATTACCAAAAACCGTTTAGGTGTAGACAAATGTAACAGCATGTATGTACGGGAGGAAGATGTTTTGCGTGCTATCTACTACCAATTAAAATTGTATGTAAAGGAGCATTTCATTTTAGATTCACAGTACCAACAAGAACTATTGCGCCTTAATAAAGAGATTAACCAATCCTACAGTCAATATCAAAAAATTTTTAGAAATGCTATTCACTATTATGAGATGTTTGTTGATGGAAAGATCAGCAAAGATGAATTTCGAGCAGTCCAAGATGCAACCAACGAAAAGAAGACAATTTGGAATGATATTATCACAAGCAAAACAGCTTATGAAAAGCAGTATCATGTATTCCGCAAATTATTGAAAGCGGGTTATAAAGAAATTGCTTTCAGCGAGATTATAGACTGTATTGATGAAATTACCATATGTCAAAACAAAAACATTACTGTGAAATGGGCAATTGCCCAGTAATTATTGGTCTCTGCCGAATCGCCATATCTATGTATTATTCAGAAAAAATATACCTTCTATAGTTAGGATAGTGTAACTTTACTTGGGGAATTTTTAGAAAAAAATGGAAAAGAGACACCCCTTTGTAGTATAATATAATCACCGAAAAAAACTAAAGAAAGAAGGTGTCCATATGAATAACAGTATACAGTATTTTTTGGAAAATGTAATACCTGGATTAGAAAAAATTAAAAAAGATTTTTTTACAAATCCAATGTGTTTTGATAAATATATAGAAAATGTGAAAAATATAGTATTAGATTTTGTATGCCATATAATTTCTGAAGTACTGGAAGAAAGTATGAAAAGGGTTATATACTGGCATATTAAAGACCACAGCCAGAAAAATATAATGTCCCCTGTGAGTATGCTGTCTTTTACATGCACAAGATTTAAAAACAAGGAAACAAAAGAAACAGCATATCTTCTGGACAGGCTTCTTGGGATTAGTGCACATGACCGTATGAGTGATGGTGTAAAAGCAGCCATCCTTGAGGAAGCAGTACAGACAATCTATGAAAAAGCTGGAATGGAAGCCTGCCCTGGGGAATGTGTGTCCAGGGAAAATGTTATGCGCCATGTACGCAGGATGGAAATACCAGTAAAAAGGCCAGGAAGAGCCTGTTGAAAAAAAGAATGCCAGGAATTTGTATGTTGAAGCAGATGAGGACCATATTTCCTTGCAGTTCCATAAGAAAAAAGGGGATATAAAACGTTTTAAGGGACATGCAGACAATAACCAGATTGTGAAGCTTGTATATGTACATGAAAGGTATACAGACAGTGGCATGGACAGGAAAGAATTAAAAAATTTGGTATATTCTGGTGGTCTTTACCGTGGCGGAGATAACATAAAGCTTTGGAATGAAGTAAAAGAATATATTGGGAAACAGTATATACTGGAAAATACAAGAAAAATTTATTTCCAGTCTGACGGGGGTGCATGGATGAAGAAAGGTATAGAAACACTGGGGGCAGATTTTGTACTGGACGGGTTCCATATACAGAAATACATAAGAAGGATGGCACGTCTGGCAGGGGAAACAGAGGAAGAGGTGGAAGAAAACAAGAAAAAATACAAGGATGGATTGAAAAAGGCAGACGTAAAGAACTTGAAGGATGGGCTGTGCAGGTAAAAGCAGGAATGAAAGAAAAGAACCAGAAAAAACTTGAAGCAGGCCTGGAATATATAAAAAACAACTGGCAGGGGATAAGAAGGCGTGTAAAAAATGAAGAAGGCATAACCGGAAGCAGCACAGAAAGCCACATAAGCCATGTGCTTTCTTCACGTTTAAGTTCCAGATTAAAAGGATGGTGCATGGAAGGGTGTGATAAAATGTCACAGTTAAGAATTTACTGGAAAAACGGTGGCAGTATGCTGGAGCTTGTAAGATACCAGAAAGAGGAAAAACACATAGAAAAAACAGAAGAAGAAAAATGTTCCAGTGCAACAGAAATGGTTACATGGGAGAACAGACATAGAAAAACAAACGGGAAATATATAGAAGCATTACATGCAAGCATAAGCAGCCAGATATCTGCAAAAATATTTTTTAATGCAGGTATTGCAGGTTTAAGGGAAACAAAAAGCTTGCCTAAAACTTTTATTTTTCGTATAACTGTTTGTAAGCCTTTCTTTACTATTTAAGCTATTATCTTTAGATAAAAAATCAAAAAAGCCAGCATTCATATTATAATACCTCATAAATTAAATTGTTTCACTGCAATCTTCATACTTAAAAATTTAATATTAATATAAAAAATAATATTCAGATAAATTATAAATATTTACCCCTTCTCATTAGCTTAAATAAAATATTATTTCTAAATTCTATTAAATTAAATTTTTTATAATCCGTTTTGCACTGTGCTTACGTTTTACAATTTATAACTTACCACTGTAAAACACAAAATAACAGGGATGATAAAAAATTCCTCAGGATAACCGCATAAAATAAATATTCTATCAAACCAAATGATATATAAACATTTTTTGATTTTCCAGAATAGCATATTCCTGGTATAATCTTTAGTAAAGGTTATACCAGGAGGAAAATTATGTCACGTAAATCAGGAAAAATTATGGATATACAGGAAACATTAAAAGATTACAACATTAGTATAAAAGATATTGGAAATAATTATGTTTTTATAAACAGTATTTCAAAAGAAGCAGCAAAAGTACCAGATTACAGACATCCGTCTTATGTAAAACACAAACTGCAGGATATCCTTTCCATATGTATCCTTGGATTCCTTGCAGACTGTAATGAATAGGAAGAAATAGCGGATTTTGTACAACAAAAAGAAAAATGGTTAAAAAATACCTGGAACTTCCTAATGGCATACCATCTTCTGATACTATAAGGTTAGTGGCAGGGAACATTGATGCTGCTTATTTTTACCAGGCTGTTGTACAGTCACTTGAAGGGCTGGTAAATGATGTACAGGCTGCAATGGTAAAAAAGAAACTTGAAAAGCCAGATGGCAAAACAGTGGAGGAAAAAAAGTATTACATAAGCAGCCTGCCAGTGGATGTGGAACTTTTTTCAAAAGCGGCAGGAGGGCACTGGGGAGTGGAGGACCAGCTCCACTAGCATCTGGATTTTACATTCAGGGATGATTATAATACAACAACAGAAAAAACGTGTGCAAAAAATATGCAGATGTTAAAAAAGATAGCACTGGCAATACTGCACATTGTGCAGGCATTATACAGCCAGAGCCTTAAAAGGATAAGGAAAACAATAGCAATGGACTGTGAAAAAGAACTGGAAAATATATTGTCAGCATTATCAGCAGATGTAATAAAAGCAGCATTATATAAAGCATCAGACTAAAAAAATATATGGTGAAATCCTTTTATTGGTAATAACTTTTTATGCGGTTATCCTGGACCGGCAGAGACCAAGATTGACAGCACAAGATAGTGAACATGGAAACAAGGGCAGATGAGGATGTAATGAACGGAACACCAATGTTTACGGTACCTAAAGTGGCAGAACCGAATCCCCGGTTTACGAAAATGCCATCCATGACATTGTACAGATAAGTGACAAACAGGCTTACAACAGCCGGAAAGATATAGCTGCATAATCGTTTTTTATGGGAACTCATGGCAAAAACCTTGCTTAAATGAAAAAAGTAGGATAAAATCTATCGGATCTTATCCCACTTCAACAATCAAATTGATTGCAAGTCCTCTGACAAGCATATAAATATATTTAATACTTTTTTGCAAAAAAGTCAATTCCTGTTTTTGTCTTACCGTTGGTTGAATTTGATGATTGTATTTCATTAACCTGTAACTATTTATAAATTACTTTTCCTGTCAATGACAGGGGATGTTTTAGTTACAATAGAAATAAATTTTTTCAGGAGAGAACCTTGTGAGTTTCTCTTAAAAAAGACGCCATAGGACAATGGTTCGCTGTCTTTTAAAGGGATTGAACAAATATCAGAGTTTATAAAATTCATCTGCGGAAGGACAGTGCAGCCGTAACCTGCTCTTACAAGAGTAAGAAGTGCCTGCAGGTTTTCACATACATAAGTGGATTCCGGCGGAATATGCTGGGAAATCTGGTTTTGCATTTCTGCAACTTTAGAGGGAATCGCATAGGAGTTGCAGACTACCATATTTTCTAGGTATAGTTCCTCTTTTGTAAGTTTATCCTTGGCAGCATAGGGATGTGTGGCGGGAACGATACAGCACAGGGGTATCTGGAACAATTCCTTATAGAGCGTGTTGTTTTTTATCGGGATGTCATGCCGGAAACCAAACAGCACGTCCAGTTCATCCTGATAAAAGAGATTTAAAATAGACCTGTGGGGGATTACCTTCACAAACGGATAGAGTTGTGGTATCTGTTCCCTGCAGGATTTCAGTATTTTGCAGAGCAGGTCAAGGTTGGCTTCATTTTGGCAGCCGATGGTCAGGACCTGCATATTTGCACTTTGGTGCCGCTGTATTTTCTGCCGGGCAACTTTTAACCTGCCCATAATATTTTTTGCATCTTCTAAAAAGCTGATACCAGAAGGGGTAAGGGTAACTGTCCTGGTGGTGCGGTGCAGCAGTTTTGTTCCCAGTTCGTCTTCTAGTGCATGAATTTGCCGGGAAACGGCTGACTGGGTAATTTTTAAAATCTCAGCAGCCCTTGCAAAATTCAGGTTTTCAGCGACCTGGATAAAACTGTTTAACTGGTCTGTATTCATGGGGTTCACCTCGATTATTGCGTTTTTATCATTGATAATACCATATTTTCACTTCACTTTCAAGGGAGAGTGTGCTTTAATGTATTGCAAGAGCTGGCACTCGAAAAAAAGAGTGCTAACAACCGACGAAGGAGGGTAAAAAATGGATGCAGCAATAACAAAAACAAATCCACTTGGCACAGAACGGATTGGAAAACTGATAGTGACGTTTGCTGTCCCAGGTATCATTTCCATGGTGGTTAATGCTTTGTACAACATTGTTGACCAGATTTTTATTGGGCAGGGGGTAGGGTATCTTGGCAACGGTGCTACCAATGTTGTAATGCCCATGACTGTAATGGCGATTGCCTTAAGCATTCTGATTGGTGATGGGGCTGCGGCATACCTGAGCCTGAAACTTGGCGAGGGGGATGAAAAGTCGGCAGCCAGGGGCGTTGGGTGTTCCATATCAGTCATGGCAGTTACTGGCATTGTCCTGTGCGTCCTGTTTAATTTATTTTTGGAACCGTTGTGCAGGCTGTTTGGTGCAACAGAAGATATCCTGCCTTATGCAGTGGATTATGGAAGGATTATTTCTTATGGCATTCTGTTTTCTTCTATTGATTCTGGCATGGCGGGCATGATTCGTGCAGATGGCAGTCCGAAATACAGCATGGCAGGACTGCTTGTGGGATGTATTACCAACATTATTCTTGATCCGATTTTTATTTTTATATTCCATTGGGGTGTAAAGGGAGCAGCCTTGGCAACGATAGCCGGCCAGATACTAAATGCATTCCTGTATCTGGCTTATATCCACAGATTTAAGAGTATTAAGCTAGAGAAGGAAAGTTTCCGTATTTCAGTAAAAGTCATGGCGAAAGTCAGCAGCCTGGGCATATCCAGCTTTATAACACAGATTGCTATTGTGCTGGTTATGGCGGTGACTAATAATATACTGGTATCTTATGGTGCGCAGTCGGAATATGGGGCGGAAATTCCCCTGACGACCATAGGAATTACCATGAAGGTAAACCAGATTGTTTCTGCCGTCCTGCTTGGACTGGCAACAGGTGCGCAGCCTATTTTTGGCTATAATTATGGCAGCGGGCAGAAGGACAGAGTAAAGAAGGCATACCGCATTATAGTAACTGCGTCGACTGTCATGTTGATTTTGGCATTTTTTGTGTTCCAGTTTGCGCCTATGAGTATAGTACGGCTGTTTGGTTCAGAATCGGAGATGTACAATGAGTTTGCGGTAAAGTGTTTCCGTATCTTTCTTCTTGCATGCCCCATTAACGGGCTGCAGATGGCAACGGGCATTTTCTTTCAGGCAATCGGAAAGCCTACACAGGCAACCGTTCTGTCACTGTCAAGGCAGATTGTTTATCTGCTCCCGGCAACCATATTGCTGCCAATGGCATTAGGTGTAGAAGGTGCGTTGTGGGCAGGACCGCTTGCAGACGTACTGGCATTTATAACGACTTTGGTCATGCTGAAGTTATATTGGAAAAAAATTTAGGAGGTATCTGGCTATGCAGGGAAAAATTGTTACAATCAGCAGACAGTGCGGAAGTGGCGGACACAGCATTGGAAGTGAATTGGCAAAGAGACTGGATGTGCCGTTTTATGATAAAGAGATTATTGAAATGGCCGCAAAGGAGAGCGGCTTTCAGCGGGAATTTATTGAAGAAACGGGGGAACATATGAATAGCAGCCTGCTTTTTAATATTGCCCGTCATGTGGCATATGCGGGAAGAGGAAATTATGAGGATTACCAACCGCTGCAGGACCAGCTTTATTTTACGCAGGTAAAGATTGTTAAGGAGCTTGCGGGGAAAGGTTCCTGTGTCATAGTAGGCAGATGTGCGGATTATATTTTACGAAACAGAAATGATGTGTTAAATGTTTTTATCCATGCGGACATGGAATATAAAAAGAACCATTGTTTAGAGAGAGGACAGTTTTCGGGGGAAGATGCGGAAGATATGATTCGTAGGAGAGATAAACTGCGTGCAGACCATTACCGGTATTATACGGATGAAAAATGGGGTGCTTCCACTAATTACCATTTATGTCTGGATAGCAGTGTATTCGGCATTGAAAAATGTGTTTCCATAATTGAGGATGCCTGCAAGGGGATGTACCCAGCTTCATAGCAAAAATGACCGTAATCTTGAAATGGTGACTATCAAGTCTTAAAAATTAAAAAGTATTGGTAAAAATGCGTTTAAAGGAATAAATAACAAAGTAACCATTAAAGTGCCTGACATTAAAGTTAAGGTATATAAAAAAATTATTAAGTCCAAGGGTGCAGGTAAAAACATAAAGGTTAAAACATAGTTTATAATTTTTTTAAAATACAGCAGTAAATCGGAGAGAAAACTGTGTGACATGGGAGGGTACAGAAAGCTTTTTAAAGTATATTATGCATGGGCAACAGTTATCATTATGATTACCAGTATGGAAACAGCCAGATGGATTTATATCTGGCTGGACTGTGTGTTGGCATTATGCTAAGTGGCAATGGATTTGGAAGAGGTATAAGGTGTGTTATTAGAATTGTGGGGGTTAGTCTTTTAGAAAGCTTTGTTATAAAGCCAGGAAAAATGTAATTAGTTTCTGTTGTATTTATAGAGGATTATGGCATTATAATGAGTTATGGGCCATTAGCCATATACCTTGGCAGACTGGAAGAGATAGTGGTTATATTATAGCAGATAAAGCATTTGACAGGTAAGTAGCATGGATTACTGTTGTTTAAAACGCATGCAGTATCCAAGCTGGCTATGTAAAAGCAGAGTTTTTCTGGCAAGTTTTTAGGGTTTATTAGTAATAAGCAATTATAGGACATAAGTAAAGGGCGGCTGCACTAAGAACAGAAAATACAAATTTTATATTTTGTATAATGTTTTTTGGTGCTGCAGCCCTTGGTTTAATACATAAATAATAATAACTCTGTATGTTATATAAAATTATTTTTTATAATTTATAAATGGAACTTATTTGTTGCATCATTTAGTTTATCAACAATTCCATTTGAATCATGTAAAGAGATGTTAACAGAATCAGATGTATTTACTATATTATTTATACGGTCTGCAATATTTGCAGTTCCGATAGCACTTTCACTTGCTGCTTGTGAAATTCCATCTATAGACTCCGTTATATTACTTATAGAGGCAAGAAGTTCTTCTGAAATCGCACTAAAATCTGCTACAAGCAAATCAATTTCTCTTGCATCTTCATTATAATCATTTGAGATAGAATCAAATAAATAAATACTGTCCATAACCTGGTCATCAATAAATGACAAAAGTGATTCTGAATCTTTTGCAAGACTTTTAACAGATTCATTTACCTGTTCAGTTACTTTCTTTATATTTTCTGTGCTTTCTTGTGACGCTTCTGCAAGTTTCCTGATTTCATCTGCAACTACTGCAAATCCTTTACCAGCTTCTCCAGCTCTTGCTGCTTCAATACTTGCATTAAGTGATAAAAGGTTTGTCTGTGTAGTTATTTCCATAATGGACTCTGCTAATGTAGAAATTTCAGAAACTACTTTTACTTTTTCAAGGGCATCATTAAGATTATCTTTTATGGAGTCTTTTTGTTTTAAAAGGCTGTTTTTTGTTTCGATTGTAGAACTTTTGGCATTTGCTGCTTTTTTATAAATATCCTGTGCACGTTCTGCTCCCTCTTGTGTGCGTTCTGCTACATTTCTTGCAGCAGATTCAATTTCACGTGTCATTTCATTAATATTACCTGATGCAGCAGATGTCTCTTCCATAGAAGCAGAAAGCTGTATTGTTGTTGAAGATACATCATCAATCTCATTATTGAGGTTTTCCATATTACCACGTATTCCATTCATGCTTTCAGTAATCAGGCTGGTTTCTTTTTTTACATCATTAATAAGTGCTCCAATATCAGTACGCATTTTTTCTGTAATATTTAAAAGTACACCAAAGTCATCTTTACGCTTTAAAAGAGAACCATCAGACTGTACTGAGAAGTCACCATCAGACATATTTTTCATGTTTTTGCCTACTGCTTTTAAAGGCTTTGTAATATTAGTAATCATATATGCCAGGAATAAAATAATTGCTGTGGCAAAAATAATACATATAATAAGAAAAACCTGGATTTTTTGGTTAGTAAACTTATCAGCTCTTTTTTTAGAGGCAGAAATCTGGTCATCAATGTGGTCTATGTAATTACCTGTTCCAATTATCCAGTCAAATGGTTCATAATATTGTGTATATGCCCTTTTTGGCTTTGGTTCTGTTTCACCTTCTTTAGGGTATTTGTAATCACAATAGTAACTTCCTTTTTCTACAGAATTTTTAATAAAATCCTCTACCATGTTATAACCTGTGGAGTCTTTGGTGTCCATGCGGTTTGTTCCCTCTATATCGCCGCCAAGCAGGACAACATTCACTCCATCTGACTGGTCAGCCCAGAAATATCCATCTGTACCATACCTTAAGTTCCTGATTTTATCCGCAGCAAGTTTCATACCTTCTTCTTTGGTATATATGCCAGACTGGATATCTGAATTGTAACTGTCAAGAAGTGTAATTACTAATTCCACTTCACTTTTGATGCTGTTATCATAGTCTGTCCTAGTATTTTTTTCTTCTTCTTTTATCGTCTGTTGTTTTACCGCATTCATGCTGTTAATAGAAAAACATATGCTAAATATGACGAAAGCCAGTACAGTAAGGCCGATAAGCGACATCTTTGTAATAACTTTAAGATTCTTCATAAAACAGTATTCCTCCTTCTCTAGTATTTCTTCTGGTCTATAAATAATCATATAAATATTTTATCATATAAGGAAGAAAAGTACAATGCAGTTTTTGGTTTGAGGTTCTCTGTTTTTTAGTTATATAGTATTTATTTTCCAGATGGAGTAACAGCCATCTTATTATAAACATGGTACAATATAGGCAGTATTGCTAAAAATAGCAATAAATATAAAGGAAACAAAAGTGAATAAATTCCGTATACTTGGCCAAAAGCTTCAAAAAATACAAAATCACCTATAAATTTATTTATTCTTAGGAGCATATCAGGAAAAAAGGTTACAATATCTTTTAATACAGGAATCCTTCCCAAAAACATTGGTACACAGGACAAGGCAAAAGGAATGGTTATAGCAATTACAGCAGAGCGGCTTTTGGCAGATACAAGCATTGCAAGTGTTAATATAAACAGGTTTCCAATATATCCTCCAGATAAACTCAAAAGCCAGTCCTGGAAATATGTAATATTATACATACATGTCCAGTTTGAGAAATTTATCTGTATCATACAGCCTGCCCCGTCTGTTCCAAGCAATCCAAGAATAATTGCAGAAAAAAGCAGCATTGCCGCCCAGTATATTATAGTAATTGTTAAAAACCCAGCCTTTATTTTTGATAAAATTGCCTTGTTTCTGCCAAAAACAGAAGAAAAAAATATAGAATCAGCCTTTGTACGGAATTCATCTGAGAAAATTCCTGATACAAAGAAAGCAATAATTACGGTTGTAATAATCATAAGGGTTGGCAGGTACTGGGAATCCAAAAGTGCTTTCCATCCTTCAGAATATTCATAATAAAGAGGTGTTTCCAGGTTGTTATACTGACGTAATAAAAATGCTCTTTCTTTTTGTGAAAATGAGCCTTCAAGACCTTGCTCTATCTTAGTAATTTCTTTTTTTAAACGTGAAATCCTTCTTTCATAAAGTCTGGAAGCTTTTTCTGGGGAAATTGAATTACATAAATAATAGTCATATTCCCCTGGCTCTGAAAATGCAACAGAAATTAGCCCGGTAATGTCTTGGAAGCCTTGTGACCTGGCAAACTTTGTATCTTCTGGCTCCTTGGAACTGTTTATTTTTCTTTTTTCTTTAATAACACGTTTAAGAACATCCTCTGTAACAGGTCCTTTCCATTTGTTTTGTTTTTCTTTTAGATGTTTTGCCGCTAAAGGTCCAGAAAGAGGAGACTGCCCCTCCCTGTAATATTTTACATCACGTATTGCTAAAAAGCTTCCAGCCAGGGTAATTATCAGAAGTAATAGAAGCATTATTCTGTTGGATGGCTTTAAAAAGATTTTTTTTAACTCATATTTTAACATTTTATTCACCTGCTTTCTCATCAAAATAATATAAAAATACATCTTCAAGGACTGCCTCTTCAGGAACTGCATCAGGAACAGGTTTTTCCTTTGAAATTATGCGTAGTACGGCTCCATGGGAATCTGTTTTAAGATTGGAAATTTTATATTTTTTCATAAGCTGTGGAACATAGCTTTTTTCTACATGGCATTTCCATATATTCTCTTTCATTGTAGTAATAAGATGTTCTGTTGTTCCTCTTTGGATAAAACTTCCATTCTTCATTAATAAAATTTCATTTGCTATATATTCTACATCTGGAACAATATGTGTAGATAAAAGCACGAGGCGGTCTTCCGAAAGTTCACTGATTAAGTTACGGAAGCGTATACGTTCATTTGGGTCAAGGCCTGCTGTAGGTTCATCAAGCACAAGGATTTTTGGGTCATTTAACATTGCTTGTGCAATTCCTGCACGTCTTTTCATTCCGCCAGACAGTTTTTTCATTTTTTTATGTACAGCATTTTCAAGACCTGTTTTTTCAAGAAGTTCCTTTACTCTCTTTTTGGCAACTGCGGGACGTATTGCTTTAATTGATGCAATATAAAGCAGGTAATCCTGTACTGTAAAATCAGGATAAAATCCAAAATCCTGTGGCAGGTATCCAAGTATTTTTCTGTAATCACCATCCATTGTAAAAATCTCTTTGCCATTGCAGGTAATCTTGCCATGTGTAGGGCGCATAAGGGTACAAAGCATCCTCATAAATGTTGTTTTACCTGCACCATTTACTCCAAGCAGCCCATATACACCATTTCTCATTGTAATATTAAGATGGTTTACAGCAGTAAAGCTGCCAAATTCTTTTGTTAAATTATTTACTTCTAATTCCACTAAAATCCACCTCCATGCATTTATTGCAATTATGTATTGTTTTATATATAGCAATAATTAAAAATAAACTACATCCTATAAAAAGACAAATCCATACCGGCTGCACAATAACAGCATAAATTTCTTCATTTACTGTAACCAGCCACCACACAATACTCCAGACCAGGCATAATATAATAGACATTATTTCACTTATTAAACGCTGGCTGCACAGACTTCCAAAACAAATACATGCAGTTACTGTTACTGGAAACAGAAATTGTACCATAAGTTCCATAACTGTAAAATATAGATTTTTATGCAGGATATAACAAAAGATAGTAAGCAGGAATATATCTGCAATTCCAAACAAAAGAATACGTGCTGCATAAATTTTTTTTAAGAAATAGAAAGATGAAGCTTCAATTTCCATACATCTGCAAGTCCTGTTTTTCCATAATTCTGGAATTACAAGTACAACAAATAATACTCCTGTAATACCAAGTCCTCTGCGGATATAATATTCTTCATTTGATATATTAAATACAATTTCTGCTGCTGTTAAAAGAAAAAACTGTAACAGCCACCATCTTTTATTGATGGTTTTAAATTGTGTATAAAGAAATTCCAAGTATGACAACATTTTTTCTTGTTCTTTCTGGTAAAATACTTCTTTGCATTTATAAATAGTGTTAAGGATTTCTTCTTCATCTGTTTTAATTTTTATATCCTGGCTGTATTTTTTCATTATTTCTTCAAGCTCCATAAAGTTCCTCCGTTCCAAGTATTTGTTTTAAAAGTTTTCTTGCCTGTCCAAGCCTGTATTTTACAAGTGGCAGCCCTATACATAACATATTTGCAATTTCTTTAAGTTTCAGTTCCTGGAAATAATATAAAATTACCACTTCTCTTAATTCTTTTGGAAGTTTTTTTATAGCAGCTTCAATTATTATATGGTCTAATACCATATCAAGCTGTTTTGTGTCCTGGATATATGTTGTTTCAAATATGTTATCTTCTAATAATGCTTCTTTTTTCTTTTTATAGAAATTTTTACAAAGGTTTCCTGCAATAGTGTATAAATAATTTTTTGTTTTTCCTTTGTAATGGTATTCAGATAAATTTATAAAAAAACGGATAAAAGTTTCTTGTGTAATATCTTTTGCATATTCTGCATCATGGCAGTGGTAATTACAGTATTTTAATATTTCTTCATAATATTTACGTATAAACTGGTCGAAAGCATCATCATTGCCCTGTTTCATTTTTATTATTAGCAAAAAATCCGCATCCATAAATTCCTCCTTTCTCATATGTAATATTTATAATGTCTGGAACGTTTCACACATCTAATAAGTATAACAACATAGAAAAGGAAAAAGACAGGATTTTATAAAATTTTTTTACTTGTGGTATCTGGAAATTATAAAGTGCATAAATTATACTGGTTTATGCACTTTTAAAGAAATTTAAAGAATATTACAGGAATTTAATTAGAAACAGGAATTTCAATTTGTAAAATATAATCTTCGATACTGTCAACAACTGTTTCATTAATGCCTTTTTCATAGGAAAAACCAGCTAGCTTGAGACCATTATTGTCTGCATAATCTAAGAGTTCCTGGTAGCGTAGTGGAAGATTATCCCAGTTTCCTTTGTAGAAAGCTCTTAAATATTTTCCTTTAGGCTGGATATGAAGGTCTTTTTTGTGTTTAATAAAAGGTATTTCTATAAAAAGCTTAGTGTAACCGTTGAAATTCCCATTTTGCAGGCTGGTGACAGGAATCATAGAACCATATGAAGCATCATGCAGACGTCCAATCTGGTATCTTGTAGTTTCAGTTGTAATTAATTCTACTTCTTTTTCAAAAGATGTGTCATTATCTATATCCACTGTTACCAGGCAGCGTTCTTCTTTTTCAACAATACTGGTTTCTGATAAATCCATTGTAAGTAAAGTAACCATATTCTGCCTGTGGTTACACAATGTTTTCCTGACTGCCTGCATGTGTATAATATTGTTATCCAGGGCATTTATTTTTTCATCCAGAAGGCATTTAAGGCTTTCTGCTGAACGGTTTTGCATAAATTCTTGTATTTCACTAATAGATACATCTAGTTCACGCAATAGCAGGATTGTTTCAAGTACAGGGCTTTGATAGTAATTGTAATAGCGGTATCCATTTTCAGGATTAATTGCAGCAGGTTTAAAAAGTCCGGTTTCGTCATACCACATTAATGTCTTTTTATTAATGCCATGTAATGCTGCAAATTGTCCTATTGTAAGAAATTTATTGTTTTCATTCATTATAATTCCCCCTTATAAATAAAATAAAAAAATTTTCTTATTTTACTATTGACCGTGCTGTTACTGTATGGTTTATGATACTATACACAGAATACAAATACAATAAGGAAGGAGAAAAAATTTATGGAAGAACAAAATGTATATTTAAAACCTGTGACATTAAAAAATATTTTGAAATTTGCAGTCCCAACTATTGCTATGTCAGTATTTATGTCTTTTTATACAATGGTTGATGGATTGTTTGTATCAAATCTTGTTGGAACCAATGCATTGTCAGCTGTAAACCTGGCAGCACCAGTAATACAGCTTGTAACTGCAGTTTCAACTATGCTTGCCACTGGGGGAAGTGCAGTTATTATGAAAAAGATGGGAGAGCAGAAGCATGAGGAAGCAAAGGAAGACTTTACTTTCTTGGTTCTGGTAAATGTGTTTGCTGGCATTGTTATGTGTGGGATTGGATATGTTGTAATGGATAAAATTTTTGCAGGAATGAACCTTTCTGCAGATGTATCAGGGTATTGTAAAGACTATTTAAGCCATTATTTGTTGTTTACAGTCCCAATACTTTTAATGAATAATTTTACCCTTTATATGATTGCAAGTGGAAAAGCAACACTTTCTTTAATTTGTTCTGTAGCAGGTGGTGTTTTAAACATGGTTCTGGATTATGTATTTATTGCTGTTCTAGATATGGGAATAAGCGGGGCAGCTATTGCAACAGGGCTAGGATACTCAGTTACAGCGGTTACAGGTTTATTTGTTTTCAGCCAGAAGAAGAGCCTTTTGCATTTTAAAAAGCCTTCATTCCGTTTTAAAGTTCTTGTAAATGCGGCAACAAATGGATGCTCTGAAATGGCAACAGCACTTGTTACTGGAATAATTACCCTTATGTTTAACTGGACAATGCTGCATTATGTAGGAGAGGATGGTATTGCAGCTGTTACAATTATTATGTATGTATTGATGTTTGCAAGTTCACTGTATACAGGATATTCTTATGGGGTTGCCCCAATGCTTAGTTTTTACCACGGTGAACAGAATTATGGTAAACTGAAAAAGGTAGTGGATTCCAGTTTAAAAGTAATTGCATTTATCTCTGTCATTACAGTAGCAGCATCATTTTTATTAACAGAACCATTAGTATCTGTATTTGCCCGTCCAGATAACCCAGTTTACGGACTTGCAGTAACAGGAAATAAAATATGTACTATAGCATTATTTTTTATCGGTTTTAATATATTTGCAAGCGGAATGTTTACAGCGTTGTCTAATGGTATTATATCAGCTGTGCTTGCATTTTCAAGGTCTTTTGTGTTTATGTTGTTTACTATGGTTGTACTGCCCATGTTTTTTGGGGTGAATGGCATCTGGCTGGCAACACCTGTAGCAGAGCTTATGGCACTTGCTTTGTCGGCCGTGATGTATACAAAATATAAAAAGAGATATGGATATTAAAGATTTAAGGCTTCAAGGGTTTATTACAAAGATTCCAGGTTATGCTAGTAACAGGACTGTAAAGGAATATATACCAGCCACACAAGATAAAACAGGTAAAATTGTAAATTGCGTGGGCAAATGCAGTTTTGTACAATTATTCTGGCTGTTTCTGGTTGGAGCCTTTTTAGGTGATATTATAGAAACCATATTCTGTCATGCCACTACAGGTGTGTGGATGAGCAGAAGCAGTCTTGTATGGGGGCATTTTAGTGTTGTATGGGAGCTTGCAGCTGCTTTTATAACAGCATTATTGTACAATGATAAGGAGAAAACAGGTTACTATATATTTTGTAAAGGTGCATTTTTAGGTGGGGCATATGAATATATATGCAGCATTTTTACAGAAATAGTTTTTGGAAAGGTTTTTTGGGATTATAGTGATATAAAATTTAATTTAGGTGGGAGAGTAAACCTTCTGTTTTGTTTTTTCTGGGGAATTGTAGCCATTATATGGATTAAAGTATTGTATCCAAAGGTATTATATTTTATAGATATAATTTTAAGAAAAACAGGGAAGATATTTACATTAGGATTTATAATATTTATAACATTGGATATCTTTGTTTCTGTATTAGCTTTAGTACGTTATGATAAACGTGCTTATGGAAAGGAAGCGGAATATAAGTGGGAACAGGCTATAGATAAATATTTTAATGACAGCAGGATGGAACAAATTTACCCTAATGCAATATAACAATAAACAGTATAAAAATACATAGAAAGCAGAAGAGGGCAGTGCCAGACAGGTTTAAAATATCCGTCTGGCTTTAGCTGCATAAGTTTAATATATTTGTTTGTAAAGCATCATTGTCCATTTCATCAATATTCTGGAATATAAATACCAGTATTTCCATAATTTTTTGAAAAGAAATAATACTTGAAGCAATTTCATCATATCCGCCGCTTAATATTTCTATAGTACCGCCAGGCAGCTTTCCAGCAGGGTATTCTTGGAAAAACTTGTATATTCCATCCGCAAATTCTTTATCAAGTCCTGCATATATTATTTTACTAAATGGTATTACTTGTGATATAAAGGGGAAGTCTTCCCTGCCATAGTTAATAATTATATTTGTTTTATTAGAGTTGTTATAAGTATATTTCATAAACACCATGCCATAATTACTAATATGGCGTGGATTTAAACGTGCTTCGATACAGATTATTCCGTTATGCCAGTGGATATCACCAGCTTCTTTGCATAAACTAAGTGTATCGTGGTTTGTATAATTAAATGGTACTTCATCTTTCCATATACATACCTTCTTATAACCAGTATCATTTTCAAATAAGAACATATTAAATCTCCTTTTATTCCTGTAAAAACAAAACAGGGATTGTGCAAATTTATTTGTATATCTGGTTTCTAGTCCTTTTTAAAAGCCATATGATAAGTATTTATCATTATCAGGATAATATACATTTTAACTTCCAGATATTTTTATACAAGTTTTGTGTATATTTTTATTAAGATTAATTTCCCATATTAAGTATTCTATTATTTTTAAACTTATATTTTATTTGTTATTATTTTTAAACTTATATTTTATTTGTTATTATTTTTAAATGAAGTATAAATTGGAATATGTCTTTATATAAAACAGATACTCCATCAGAAGAATGCCCTGATTCTGCTGCTAATTCATAATCCCAATATATTATCGATGGATTCTGGGTATTTCCTTTGTAATATAAACATATATAATCTCCATAATCCGTTTCTGCAATGGGAATTATATCATATCCAAAAAAGTCATAATATTCTTCTAATATATCATTAATTTCAGATACAGTTAAAAATTTTTGTATATTTAGAGTATCATTTTCTATATGAAGTTCAATCTTATTATTAATTTCTTTAATAGCATATTGGTAAAATTGTTTATATTCCTTTGGTAATTTAATATTATATCTTTTTTCTATATTATCAAAATCTATCATTATTTGGATTTTCCTGTAATTGCACTTATGGCTTTTGCCAGAGGGGATATAAGACAGCTTAAGTATTAACATAATTTAATTGGGCTTCAGTACATTCAAATGACAATATTGATACTATTGATGTTTTTAATATGTCTTCATCTACTAAAATAATTTTTACTTTGTTATTCTCCATTTTAATTTGCAGGATTGTATCATAGTCTATTTCATCTTCACTTTTATCCGAATCCCAGTTATAATTTGTAATATTAGAAAATATTACATTTACTTCTTGTAATTCTGGACTGCCTTTTTTATATCCTTTTTGCTTCCACATACATAAATCAATATTCATTATAATAGTTTTATTAGAAAATACTATTTTGTTTACACAACTATCATGGAAATATATATTGTTTATTAATTCTGTAATTAACATATTTAATTCTTCCTTATATTGCTATTGTACTGTTGTAAAAAGGGCTGTTTGATAAGCTTAAAATCTTGAATCATAATCAAAAGCTGTTCCTAAATTATGATATTTAAATTTAACTGGTATATTATTATAGGTTAGAATAATACCTAAATTATATCCATAATCTAGCTTATCAATATGTGGTAATGCATATTCATCCCCCTCATTACAGTTATTTGCCCAGACTAGAAGCATAGTTGCAAAATCTTTTATGCCTGTATAGTTAATTTCAAAAGTTACAGTATTATAAGCTTTGGTTATATTATTTCCATTAACATCAAATATACTAATGTTCATTATGTTCCTTCTGGATAATTCATAAGATTCCAAGGTAATTAATTCAATATCATTATTATAAGGATTTTTTACATTATAATATTGATTTACATTTTTGTCCTTTATATTTATTTCTTTCCAGTTCTGGTGTATGTATCCTTTATCTTTATTTTCTGTTAGTGAGTTTACTTTTAATACTAACATAGGACTATCAGGTGTAAGATAAAAACCTATTGACTGGTTTGGTGCAGGGTCTGTGTTTAACTGGTTTGTTTCTATAATTAATTTTCTATTATCACTTATATCTTCATAAAGCCATAATAATTCTGTTGCAAATCCAATTATTGCTTCCTGGCTAAGTGTAAATTCAATACATTGTGCTTTATATGCCATATGTCCAGCCACAGTTATCTTACATAATTCTTTTAATGGAACACTTTTAGTTAAGTTTATTAACATATTGCCCCCTATATTTTCTAAAGTTTATGTATATAAGTTATAGGAATATTTATAAGGTGTATGGAAAGTCTGTGCATTATTGGTTATTTTCTAGAAATTAAAATATTTAAATTATTATATAGTATAATTTTCTAAATCCTGTGCAAATGCATGTTTTTCTATAAGTGTATTAACAATTTCGTTATTTTTAGTTATTACTAATATTGTTAAACCATCCCAAGCTGTTATTTCTGTAACTGCTAATGGATGCTGGAGGGTAATCGGATTTGTCCAAAATCCTTTATATCCGTCCGCATACGGTGAATTATGTTTTAATATTTCTTTGAGTTCTATATTTTTTGGAAAAGCAGAAAATACACCCCATATCCATTGGAAGTCTTCTTTGTTTAATAATTGCAATAAATCTTTTCCTTCAATCCAGCAGTATTCATCAGCCAGTTTTCTGGCTATTTCTTCATCACTTGGATAACATTCAATATTTGTAATTAACCAATTATATTTAGCAATATCTTCAATATAACTAAAAATATTACTTATAGATAGTTCATTATTAATTATACAACCTTTCATTTTTTCTCCTAACTTATAGTACCTGGTCTTTTACAGACAGGTCAGATACAACTGTTGCTTTTTTACTTTTTTCATACTTTTTGTTATACATGCTATATTTTCTCTTACTTTATAAGGTATCATTGTTACATAGTCTAATGGCTGTCATAAATATCTGCCCTTAAGTTATCTGTATCTACATAAACTCTGAATCCAAATATCTCTTTGATTTTTTTTTATTTTTTACAGATACAAAATAATAATGCTGATGTTTAACATAATGCCACATAATATCTGTTATAATAGCATTTTCTTTATTTTTCTTAATCTTTACTATTTTTCCAAAATCATATTTGGGAGCTGGAACGGGTGTAAATAAATTATCCTTAACTCTATAATAATAATTATTATACTTTAATGTTATATAATCCTGTCCGTTTGCAATACATTTAAACACTTTACAATTATTAGCTTCTTGTTTAAAGGTTTCAAAATCATCCGGATGTATTAAATCAATACCATGTTCTAGAAACCAAGGGTATATTCCCCATTTAGAATTCATTTTTACTTCCTGTCTGAGCCAATTCCCAGTACAAATCTATTTAACTGTGGTATATCCATATCCGGGACATCAGCCAGAATGGATACATAATATCTGCCTTATGGGAAAATGCACTACTTATGTTTTACTACTAATATCTGATATTATAAATTTTACTATTTTTATACATTTATTTCAAGTATCATTATGTGATTAATATAAAATAATTATATATTTGTGCCTGGTTAAGATAAGTTTACCAGGGCACAGGTCCGGACTGGTTTCTTCTTAAATACTGTAAGTAATAATGTTATAAATAAGTAGCTAATAATTACAAGCAGGCATTGTGTATTGCAAATATCTGCTTGATTATATTATAAATTATTTTCTTCTAAATAATTGAAATAATGTGGTAGCAATCCCATTGGCTTTAGATAATGGGTAGTTCATTAAAATTCTAATCAATATTATAAGTTATTCTTTGTTTATGCTATCCAGAAGCCACGTTATTATGACTTGGGATAAGAAATTTTTATGCAACTAAAAATAGTTGCATATTTTTTATTATAATGTTATATTATAATAAAGGAATCTTATTAATGGGCAAAAAAGATAAACTGGTTGAAAAATTACTAAAAAAACCTAAAGATTTTACTTTTGATGAAATGAAATCCCTCCTGTCATATTTTGGATATGGATTAAAACAGGGAGGGACAGGTTCAGGGGTAAAATTTATCAAAGAAGGAAGCAATGAAATAATAAATTTCCATAAGCCACATCCAGATGGGATATTAAAACATTATGTACTGGAACAAGTGATAGAAAAATTAAGAAAGGATGGTTTGTTATGAGTAATTTGTTATCATACAAAAATTATAATGGGACAGTAGAATACTCCAAAGAAGACAAATGTCTTTTTGGAAAAGTTATCGGAATAAAGTCTTTATTATCCTATGAAGGTGATTCTGTGCAGGAGCTGGAAGAAGATTTCCAAGATGTAATTGATAGGTATCTGGAAGATTGTAAAGAAAGGAATATTGAACCTGAACAGCCTTACAAGGGTACATTTAATGTGAGGATAAGCCCGGAACTTCACCGGAATATTGCAGTATATGCTATTGAACATGGAAAAAGCCTTAATGCTGTTGTTGAATAAGCTATTGTGAATATGGTTGGGTAACTGGTTCTTCATGTCTTTAGTGGTATACCATTGGAAAAGTCTAATTCCAATGGGTAAATATGGATGGGTTTACATAAGTTACTTTATAATTTGAGCAAAATATTAATGCTTTATCCAACGCATTAATCACATCACTTTTTTGCCAAGTATCATCATCAAAAAAACAATATATTTGATTTGATGTTTCTATTGCTATTGCTTCAAAATACACAAATTGGTATGGCACAAACTGTAAATTAGTCACCGAAAGCTGTGCTATACAATTTTGAAAATCAAAATCAATAATTAATGTATCTTCACTATTTTTTGATAAAATAATTCCGTCTTGATTCTTTAGTCCAGATAAGACTTTTTCATACCATTGTATAACAGATACTTTAATAATTTCATAATTATAACCACTCATATTATTTACTCCTTTTCTTAGGTGATGGGACTATAACTGATATACTGTAAAACTAAATGGATTATGTTTCCCAAAAGAATGATAAATTATTATTATTAATTTTGTCTATGTGAATATTTCTACATTCAATTTGTATTTCCATAATACTCAAATCTAATTTTATTATATAAAATCCTTCTGTTGGAGCTTCGTTAACTGAAATATCTTGTATCCAGTATCCAAGCTGTGGTCTTTTCATATCTTTTACACTGAAAATTTTTCTTCTGTTAGCATCTGTTTCATATAATACTTTATAACAAGATAAAAAAGATATTTTCCAAGAAGATTCTTCATCATTATAAAAGATTAATTCTATCTCGTCTCCAAAATAAGATATTTTTAGATCAAATATTTCACAGTCCCAGTAATCTGTTTCCTCAATCTTTTTTTGTATTTTATTATTCATAATATTTATTAAGCTCCTATTTAATGATTATATGATATGTGACCTGCTAGGTTCTTATATAATACAATATTGCCATTAATATCTAAAGGATTTTTGTTTTTATCTATGATATGGATATATGTATAATTAGTTGTTTTATCTGGTACATCTATATGCACCCTATAGTTACCAGTTTCATCTTTAATATGTATTCTGCCATTATGGTATTGGAAATTATATCCTTACCCATAAAGTGTGCCATCCATGCATACCCATTTTAATAAATTTTTATGTGAATTTTAATTTTTTATAAAATTGCTTTAAATGGGGGATGGCCAGTTTCAATATTTTTTAATTGTGAAGGCTTCCTGAATCTTAAGCTTGTTTCAAAGTTAAAAACAAGTATATGGTTATTAATTTTATTCAAAGAAATGTTGATCCATATAGGTACAAACGGTGATTGGCATGCTACTAGATTTACTGTTTCTTCAATGGTTAATAATCTATTTCCTACATTTTTTTCACTTAATGCAATTAATCTCATTTGATTATCAAGACCATTAAATGGCTTATCTTTTTCATAAACAGGTATGATTTTAAATTTGAGGCTTTTATTATCTGATTTTGTATTTCCTATAATTTCATTTATTGTCATTATAAGATTATTGTAGAAAATAGATTTATTCATTTCTTTTAATTTTATCATATATCCTCCAATATATTAATGCATATTTTTAATTAGCTGTTCCTTTATAAATTAAATTTTTGAAAGCGTCTGGCTTGAAATTTTCAATTTTACTATCTGAATATAATTTACATCTTCGTATATTGTATTTTTAGTTTGTACATTATTGGGATATGCCATTTTTATCTTTATATATCTCCAGCCATTTAAGTATTTCTTCTTGATTTTTTAAGTAATCCTGGCAATACTTTTTACATATAAGATTTAAGTAACACAATAATTCTTTTGGTGTTATAATTATTTTTTACTATGTAAACTAAATTCAGCTCCTTCATAGAATTAGACAATTATTTAAAGAAATTAATTGGATTTTGACAAAACTTATTTGCTTTAGAGTTTTTCATTAATTCTATTATCCCATTAATTTCGGGAGCATAAATTTTACCCTCATAAAAAACCATTCCATTAATTCTTTCTATATAATCTAATATTTTTTCTAACATTTTCTTTGATAATGAACGTAAATCAAATCTACAACTTATTTCTTCCAAAGCCTCATCTTCATATAGAAATTGAATACATGTTTCATCTGCTTTTCCATATTGGACTATATCCTCTGTCCAGTTTGGGTTTTTTTCTAAAAAATCAATTTCTATTAGAGATATACTATTTTGTTTCCAAGATAATATATCTTTGCTTTCTAAGTTTTCTACTATCACACACCTTTCTCTTGGTACTATATAAAAATCAAATTGCCATAATGCCATTTATTAAACCTCCTAATCAAATCATAATAAATTTTAAGTTATTTCATATCCAGTATAAGGTAATTCTATTTGTTCCAATCTCAATCTCTTTGCCATAATTAATCTATGATGACTATCTGCTTCATATTTTTAATAGTTATACCAAAAATATTTTATAGTTTGGTTTAGGCAATTATTTTTAAAAAATATATAATATGTCATTATCATTTTTTAATGATTTTGGAATGACCTTTTTAATATTTTGCAATCTACACAATAAATATTTCAAATCGTCTCCTTCAACATTATCCATAACCCATTTTATTAGCAATTCTAATTCTGACATCACTGAATCTAAATTATCTTTTCTTATTTCTGCACCATCTTGAAAATAGTATATATTTAGTTTTTCTATAGCAGGTTCTAAATATTTATTATACATTCTCTGGGATGCTATATTTTCGCTTAAAATTTCTTTTGAATCATCAAAAATATTACCATTATATTTATACAACCCTACTGACATTCTATTTTCCTCCATATCTTGCCAGATAATTATACTTTGGATATTTTTCTTTTAATTTATTTAAACATTATTCCACTGCTTGACATAGTGCGGGTGTATTTGCATCAGTTATAAAAATATAATTTCATTTGTTATTTTAAAATCATCAATCAGTAGTGGCCAGGATTTTTTATACAATTTTATTCACTTATTTCATAAGATTTTGCAATCACCCATCCAAACATACCATAAGAAGAATTTATTTCTATATATTTGTATTTATTAGTAATTAAGAAATCAATTAACTCTTGTTCTGTATTATAATCAATAGGCCAACAAAAACCATCTAGTTCTACAAGTTCTTTTTGGTTATCTTTTATAAACTTTTGTATTTCAGATTCACAAATATCTGAGATTATATTATAGTCAATAATACATCTAAAAAAATGTGTTAAAACTTCTGAAAAATAAATTGTTTTATATTGTTTTTGTTCATTATTGTATGTTTTGACAGACATATTTTTTTTAAGTAAATTTACGTTATAAGAAACTATATAGTTATCATGCATTTTTCTACCTCCTGTTATCTTGTTTTGGTGTCCAATTATGTACATTAACTATAATTAAATTTAATTATAGTTCCAAAATAAGTCAAGATTTTTCTTGGAAATTTTGTCAACTGATATATTTTTGCACTCAATATGCATTTCCATAATAGACAAATCTAAATATACTTTATAAAAACCAATATTTTCGCTTTTAAAAACTGAAATATCCTGTCCATAATAACCTAATTGGGAATGTATCATTTCTTTTACATTTTTTATTTTTCTCCAACTGGCATCTGTTGTATATGAAACTTTATAACATGATAAAAATGCTATTTTCCAACAGGTGTCTTTATATTCATCATCAATTATTAGTGTAATTTCATCCAGAAAATATAAACCTTTTATATCTAATATTTTTTCATCCCAATAATCTGTTTCATCAATTTTTTTTGTATTTTTTCAATATTCATAAATCCTCTCCTTAATTATTATATGGTATATGTCATGATAGCTCTTTTTTAGAAACAATATTTCCTAAAATATCTATTAGATTTTCATTTTCATCAAATAAAATTATATGTGTATAATTTGTTTTTGCATAATGTGTAACTATAATGAAATTTATATTTTTCTTGAATTTAAACCGATTATACTTTTTGGATAAATCCAATTTTTTGGGTGTTATATTTACTCTGGCATTATCCACTTTTAAATTTCTGGCTCTAACCCATGTTTGGGAATTATCATTATTCTGGCAGAACATTCATTTCCTTTTATATCTTTACATAAATAGTTTTTTGAATCGTTTACAATATCCAGGATTCTTTTTCTGTTTCCTGGTGTATCAATAATATGTCCATCATATTTCCTAAAAATATGTTTTAATTAGGAATCATTTTCTGTTAATTTCCTTGTGGTATAATTCCTGTAAATATTTCTTTCCATTGTTCTATATAATCACTACTAATATCTAATTTTATAAATTTTGCTATTTGATGCAATTATTTTAAGTGATGGCTGTCCAGTATTTTTTCCAAACCCTTGTACTTTTTAAGTGCATTTATTAATTTAACGCCTAGTTTACTTATTTTAAAAGTATTATAAGACTTCATTGCTAGTAATGCAAGACCACCAATCCTAGGTATTATTGCAATGCTACACATAATAACATTCCCTGCATCACCCTCGTGTATATACAGTACTATGTTGGAAATATATGCCACTGCACCAACAACTGTTATAAACCAGATTACATCTGAAAGGATTTTATTTATGAAAAAAGCTAGTAGATTTTTATATCTGCTAGCTCAAAAATATTAAGTATAATGATAAAGTTTATATGATATTATGTTCTGTCTGTCAGGCCATCAATTTTCCATTGGTTAAGATAAACTTTGGTTTTTATTTCATATTTAATAAATATAGAATAAAAGTTTTCCATATATCCGGAGTCATTTTCTAGTATATCAGCATCAATATCACAAAATGCACTTTCAAATTTCATATTAGATAAACTTTTTAAGAATAAAATTATAGTATTTTCTGCTACATCAAGATTTTTAAATATTGGATTTTCTTCTGGAATCTCAAACAAAAGACATTCTTTGGTAGTTCCAATATGCTTTATCCTTAATAAAATATTATGTAATGAAAAATCTTGTATTTTAAAATTGCATTTTATTTCAGCCATATGATATTTGTAACAATGTTTTAATGCTTCATAAATATCACAGTTTCTATTTTTGCATTCTATCCATGAGGAATAATTTTCATCTGTTGGATATTTGAAAGAAATAACATGAAATTCATTTAATGTATTTATAAAATGGATTATTTTATCTATAAATTTATCTTTGTTTGAAATAAATCCTAAATTGATATAAGCACCCATTATTTATCTCCTTTTAAACTAATATATTATATAATTCCATTTGCTATTTTAAAATCATCAATCCATTGTTTAGCTTTTCCACAACCACATAAACTCATTTCATGGTTATAACAAATAATATATGTTCCATTGTAATCTGTAACATATATTTCACAATTATATGTTTCTCCAATAATATCACATAAGTCTTTGCTATTTTTAAATAGATATGCATTTTTACATTCAATCTGGTTAAAAAATAAATAACATTCCTCTGTTGGCAATATACCAGCTATATATTGCCAGGCAAATTCCCCATAAATGCTAGAATTTATTATAAATTGTTCCCATATAAAGTTACTTGTGTCATTAATAGTAATTCCTAAATTATTTAATATATTTTTTTTAATAAGATTAAATTTTTCTTTTTCAATTTGGTCAAAATTTACCATAACTTCTTTTTTTGCTGCTTCCAGTTCCATTGGTATTGTTAATATCATTTTTTCCTCCTGTCACTATTTGTCTTTGTGCCGATGGTAAATAACTTCATCAAGAAAAATATGCCCTACTGTTTTTTTACCTTTTTTTCTTTCCACCTGTTTTGTATCCAACATGTGGTATTTGTGGTGCAGCTGGATTATTTGTATGTGGTAAATCAATGCTAATTTGCGCTTTAGTTTTAGTACTTGTTAATTCAAAAGTTGCTTTTGTCTGTTTTCTCCAACTTTTTACGTATGTTGGTAAATCTGGTTTAGTTTTATTTGTTAATATAATATTTGTTATTATTTGTAAGGATTTTATTACGGTAATCTTTTATGCTTCCCCTGTTGATAGACCTGTAAGCATTTATATCCGTAGTTCCATCATCCTCCCAGTTGCAATATGGACAAATATCATAACCAGTTCCTTTATCCAGATTATATTCTTCTGTTAATGTTCTTAGTCCACAGCATGGACAAACAAATAATCTTTCAACTTCTCCATAAATTTCGATGTTTTGACCTGTAACTATATAAAGTATTTCAGATAAAAAACCATTACTAACTCCTTGGATTTCTGTGTATAACTCTGTTTGTACCATGTTATTTATTGAAGAACTATCCTTTGTATATTTTTTAAAATCAATTTCTTTTTCATTGACCTTACGTATATCACTAATTAATTTGATTGCATTTTCTCTTGATATATTTAACATTACAATTTTCCAAGTTTTTTTAAAGTTTGAATGACAACATCATCTGCTTTGCTATCCCATTTATAAGATGACTTGGTTTTGCCTCCTTTCAAAGTTCCTACAAAAATATTATTAGTTAGTGGCTCATATCTATATACATATGATTTCTTTATAACTTTAATAATGTTATCAGAATTTCTAATACCAAAATTATATGACATTTCTAAATATTTTTTTGATGTTCCTGTTCCAAATTCTGGAATACTATGTTTTTCATAATGTTTTTAAAGTTTTCCTTTATTCCATAAAGCATTTTTCTTTGTAGTTGGTTTGCATAAAGACTCTTTACCACCATCATATCCATTACCATTATATACATAAACCCTTGCTTTCCCCGCAAAGTATGATACCCAGTTTTTAAAGCCAGGTTATACACAATAACTGGCTCTTCATGCCTTTCTTTCACAATCTTTGTGATACATGCTGTGCCACATTGTTTCCAGGGTATCACATTCACGCAGGTTAATAGCTGTCACCATCCCTGGAAAGTATTTCGTCACCTTTCTGTATTTCTTTAATAACTGTATAGCCATGCTTTGTGAGGGAAAGGGGGGGGGGATGACTTAAAATTATAAATTATTTTCTTCTAATAATTGAATAAAGTTCCAATTAATATCATCAGTTATTCTTTGTTCTATTTCTTCAATAATTTTATATTGTTGTTGTTCAATACCCACATCTTGGCCATATAATGCTGTATATCTGTCTTTGTATTTTGAACACCAATAATATTTACTATATAAGATTACTTCGAGTGATTCATTAGTTAATTCTTGAATCCTTGTTTCTTTTTTATCAAAAAAAATCCAATAATTTAAGAATGTATTTAATTTTATATCCTTATATTGATTTTTGGTTATGTATTTAGTCTTCATAAGTAATTCATCTATATTTTCTTTTAAAATCTTCATATATTTACATTTCCTATTCTGGATAATATTTAATTTTTATATCTATATTATTATTAAAAAGAGCTTCCAACTGGTTTATTGCCTTTTTACCAGATACTAACCATTCAACTTTATATCCTGCCAATTTTGCAGAGTCTATTTGTATTTTTGCCTATTGTAACACTTTATTTTTTGCAAACATACATGTTAAATTGTATGTATTGCCCTTATAAATACATCTTCAACCTCTTTAAAACTAGTCCTTCCAGTTTTTTTATACCTGGAAAATATTTCGTCACTTTGTAGATTATTTATTTGGAGTTAATAAATTTTTAAAGAATAATTATTTTATTGTTATTTACTTTTGTATATTAGGCAATACTTAATCACCAATAATTAATTTTTACTTGTGATAGACTAAAAATAACTGCATTACCTATGTGTTATTCATTTATGGACAGTCAGGGTAATACAGTTATTTTTTTAAAATTTAAGAAGTCATAAATCTTAATGTATAACTATGATTAAATTTATATTTTTCTTGAATTTAAATCGGTTATACTTTTTGGGTAATTTAAGTAATTAATTTCAATCAACATACGTTCTTTATATTTTTTTTCTGGTGTTGTATCTTTTATTACTTTTATGATTTCCATAGCACATGCATAATATTCCTGGTATTGTTCATCATCTTCCTCTAATCCATTATCAGATTCATAGCATGTATCCATTTGTGCCTTTAAAATTGAACCATCATTAAATTCCAATATATATATTTTGTATGGTTCTTCAGAAATATCTTTAAATAAGTTTCCTATTATTTTTTCTTCTTGTTCTGAAAAAAACATTATATTTTCTCCTATTTCTTAGGGTGTGATGGGATTATATGTGTTCCCTTTTTTGAATAATGTATTAGTCCCATGGTTGTTTTCTGGCTTTTAGTATCTGGGTCTGCATATTCTCCAATAATTTTACCAAAGCCAGCCTTTTTCTGGCCATTTCCTATGTGAAAGGAAACCAGGGTGTCTGGAGCCATAAGTATAACAATAATTTAACTAATACAGTTACCAAAACTATTTAAATCTATTATATCTGGTTTATATAGCATCAGGTTTTCTAGCATTAACAATTTCATTAATAAGATTTTCATCAGTAATAATCTCTAAACCTGATAGTGTATTATTTGTTAAGTCAAATACAATATACAGGTCTGGAGAAATAATATAGTTATACCTGAGCGTATCTTCATATATACTGTCAATAAAATCAGCATTTCCATAAAAATGATTGATTATATCAAGATTATCACCAAATCTTATATCCATCTTCATAATATTTAATATTGAGTTAGAAATATTAATTAATTCTGTACTGGTTATTTCATTAAATGCAATAGCTATTGTATCATTTAAATTTTCATTTTTACGGAAAAAGACAATTTGCCATCCTAATAATTCAGCAATACCATTTGTTCCTGCATATTCAAATTCATGTTCTTCAATTTCATAATTTTTTACAATATTTTTTAATTTTAAATTATTGATTTTCAAGTTTTTCACGCTCCTAAATTTATTTTTTTACCCCTCCTGAACCAATAATATCACTGGGATTTACATTATCTTGGATTTTCCAATCAGGCAGACCTCCTTTGGTATGTCCTTTAAAAAATTTATTTCTATATATTTGTATTTATTGGTAATATGGATGTAACATTAGGTCTATTGCCAATTCGATCCAGTATATTTTTTTAGTTCTTTGAATCATATATTGTGTAAAACTATATACACATATATTCTCTGTTTCATATGCAATATTCATTATCATATCTTTTATACTGTTGTTATCTATATTTTTACATATTTCTTCTGCTTTTATATATTTTCCTTGTAATAAATATATTTTAAAATTTTCCATAATAATATTACTTTTTATTAATTTATCCATGCATCTGAAATTTTCATTGTACCATTACTTAATTTATTGTATATAACTTTAACTTCAAAACCGTTTATAATTGTTTTTTTATAAAAAACCGATTTATATGTTCCTGTCACACCAGTATACATTACATCTGCAATAATATTTTTTATATCATTCCAGTTTTTATTTGGAACTAATTTTTCCTATCTATGGTTTGAATTTTTACTTCCATTAATTATATGGTTAATTTTATTTTCAGATAAATTATTTAATTCTTGTAGATATTTAGATGTACTGTTATTCTGATACGCACCATTATGTACATAGCCCCTTACCTTCCCCATAAAGTATGACACTCAGTCTTTTACAGCCAGGTTATAAACAGTAACTGGCTCTTCATGTCTTTCTTTCACAATCTTTGTAATACATGCTGTGCCCTCCATTGTTTCCAGGGTATCACCTTCACGCAGGTTAATAGCTATTACCCATCCCTGTTCCTGCACATATACTGGGTGGTATGCCGTTGTTTTTCTTTCTTCCTTTTTATCAAGCCATACATGGTAAATTGTATGTACTGCCCTTATAAATACATCTTCAACCTCTTTAAAACCAGTCCTGCCAGTTCTTTCATTCCTGGAAAGTATTTCGTCACCTTTTTGTATTTCTTTAATAGTTGTATACCCATGCTTTGTAGGGACAAAGGTATCCACTGTAAAGCACCTGCCTTTCAGTATTTTTTCCAAAACCTTATACTTTTTAAGTGCATTCATTATTTTAATGCCTGTTTTGCTTGTTTTAAAAGCATTATAAGACTTCTTTGCCAGTGATGCAAGGTCACCAATCCCAGGTATTGCTGCAATGCCACATATAATAGCATTCCCTGCATCACCTTTATGTATATACAGTGCTGTGTTGGCAATATCTGCCACTGCACCAACAACTGATATAAACTGGCCTGCATCGGGCATTGCATGTACAATATCAGAATATTTTTTCATATATTGCCGAAAAAATATATTTATAGGATAGTTTATTTTTAATTTATTTAAGTATTACTTTACTGTTTGGCGTAGTACAAGTGTATATATATTAATTTTAATATTTCCTGGAATAGTTTTAATTGGTAATATAATTTAATTGGATTTCAGTACATTCAAATGACAATACAGTTACTTCTGATACTTTTAATAGTTCTTCATCTTCTAAAATAACTGTTATCTTGTTGTCTTCTGCTTTAATTTCTATAATCGTATCATACAATATATCTTCTTTTCTTTTATTTGAATTCCAATTATAATTTATAACATTAGAAAATATAATATTTACTTCTTTTAATTCTGGGTCATTTTTTTTGTATCATTTTTGTTTCCACATACATAAATTAATATTTATTATAATTGTTTCATTTAAAAATATTATATTATTTACATAACTATCATTAAAATTTATATTATTTACTAATTCTGTAGGTAACACGCTTAATTGCCTCCTTTTATTACTATATGAGATTTTTTTGTAAAAGAGTTTATGGGGGTTGAAAATTGCTTTTAAATTATCAAATTGCATAAAGATTATATTACTCTGGCAAATTCCAAATGTTTTATCAAAAAGCATTTATTTATTATAGTCTGCTTAACTAAATGACATGCATCAAAGCGGAAGTGTGATATTGGCAATAAAATTTTGGAATTGTCATAGCCATATAATTTGTGCATTTTTTTATTTTCAAAAATGCCTTAGGGTGCTGGAAGTTCTAAAGTATAACAATAATATATATATCAATATTAGTCATCTATATCCTCTATAGTTGGAACAACTGGGGACAATAAATCATCTTGATATATCTTTACTTTGCCCCGGGCCAGCCTATACACCATAAAGGAATTATAATTATCTTCATCTTCATTATTATGCATATAAAGTAAACCATAACTTCCTTTAGCTACCTTACCTACTATCTCAAAGAAAGAAAGCAATTCCATGACATCCAATGACATATGATTTGTACATGATAAAAGTTCAATGAAACACTCTCCATTTATCCTCTTAATATTTAGATTACAATAATTCAATTTTTCTAGTTCATCATTAACTTGTTTTAATATCATTTCAAAATTTTCTTCATCTGTTGCTTCATAAGTTTCCCTTATCGTTATCCATCCATGTATCTCAACCATAATTTTTTATTCCTCCTAATTCTTTACACTTGACAGAGTAGTATCAATTACATACCCAACATCATATCTTTGTATATACTCTGTTATTTTTCGTATATACAGAAGTAACTGGTTGTCTTTCAAACCGAAAATATGCTTTTCTTCCAGTTTCTTGTGCAGCTTCAAAAGTTGCTTTTGTTTGCTTTCTCCAACTTTTTCCGTATGTTGATAAATCTGGTTTTGCTTGTGCAATATATTTACTAATTACAACACCAAATTCTCTTCCATTAGGAGCATTTGCAAATTTTACTCTTGATTCACCACCAATTTTAACAGCTAATGCATCAGCAACTGAATCAGGGTTATTTACTTTTATTAACCTTCATGAGTAACTACTACCATTATATCCAATCCCATTATGTACATAAACCTTTACCTGCCCCCATCAAAGTATGACACTCGGTCTTTTAAAGCCAGACTATACACATTAACTGGCTATTCATGCCTTTCTTTCAAAATCTTTGTGATACATGCTGTGCCCTTCATTGTTTCCAGGGTATCACCTTCACGCAGGTTAATAATTGTTACCTAATAGGTACAATTAATTAAGTATTACATATTTTACACTACCATTTTAAGTATTAGAAATGAGCAAAGTTCCTAGTGTTTATAAGGCTTTGTGGGATCTGGAATAAGATAAAGGGTTATAGACACAAAATTAAGAATAATACCCAATTTTTAAAATTGCCCTCTTATTGTATCTATATACTTATTTACATTCTTCATCAATTCCTCAAATATAATTTGACTTGAACGCACATCTGAATAAACCAAGAAAAATATTTCTATTCCGTACTCTCTTTTTTCCAAAGAAAAAATCTCTTTTACAGAATTTATATAATCTGGTTCATATCCTATATATATCTTCTCATATTTATTTACATCTTGTATGATTTTTTCTTCGTATTGTCTTACTAGAATAACATCCTTTTCATTAGTAATTTTTAATACTACTCCGGCAAAACTACTTCGGTCACGCTGATATTGTATTTCACAGTATATTACTTCATCATCTGGTTTTTGAATCTCATTTCTATATAATGAATCAATAAGTTTTTTTACAGTAAAATTTTCTTTACTCATAATCTTTCCTTCCTACACTTTTCTTATTTTTTATAGTTATTCCCCAGTATTCATAATCATTTTTATTAAACCATTTAGAAAATTCTTGTACGGTTTCTGGAGAATATAATGCTTGGGGTTGGACATTATGAATTTCTAATGCCATATTATGAGCATTATTGTATCCATATCCTCGTTTCATCAACGGACTTTCTGTTAATTCATGCTCGTAAAAATTTTTATATGCACCTGTCAATTTTTGACCATTAGAAAGCATTTTTTCAATCTTTTCCATCATAGCATTATTAGGTTCAAAATCAAGACCATCAACATCATTTGTTAAATGCTTTCTTACTTCATTTAATCCATCAAGATTTTGTTTGTGAGAGGAACTACCACGCAGGCTGCTTAGTATTTTTTTCTACACCCTCATACTTTTTAAATGCATTTATTATTTTAATGCCTGTTTTGCTTGTTTTAAAAGCATTATAAGACTTCCTTGCCAATGATGCAAGGTCACCAATTCCAGGTATTGCTGCCATACCACACATAATAGCATTCACTGCATCACCTTCATGTATATACAGTGCTGTGTTGGCAATATCTGCCACTGCACCAACAACTGGTAGCTATATCAGGCACTGTATGTATAGCTTCGGAGTGTTTTTCTATAAATTATGATACCCCGCTTAAGAATCCTATGTTGATTGTTTCATTATATATTTAAACCATAATAGTAAAAAGTAGATTAGTATGTGATAAAAAAGGATTAGGTATTTTTTATAAATAATTGTACAGAGTTGTGAGTATGAAAAAAGCTAGTAGATTTTTATATCTGCTAGCTCAAAAATATTAACTATAATGATAAATTGTAGATAATATTATGTTCTGTCTGTCAGACCATCAATTTTCTATTGGTTAAGATAAACCTTGGTTTTAAATGTCTTATGTGGTATCTTTTATTACCAAAAGGTTTTAAAGTGGTGATTGGGTATATAATTATAAAAAATTATTAGTTCCAGCCTTTGCATAAAATAGTTTTTGAATATAATTTACATCTTTGTATATTGTATTTTTAGTTTGTATATTATTGGGATATGCCATTTTTATCTTTATATATCTCCAGCCATTTAAGTATTTCTTCTTGATTTTTTAAGTAATCCTGGCAATACTTTTTACATATAAGATTTAAGTAATACAATAATTCTTTTGGCGTTATAATTATTTCTTCTCCACTATGTAAACCAAATTCAGCTCCTTCATAAAATTCTGTATTGGCTTTATCATAATCATCCAAATCATCCCAAAATATACATGCACCATAATTTTCTCCAAATCCAATATTATTACATACTCCTAAGATTACTTTTTCAAATCTTTCATCATTCACCATATTAAATACTGCTTTTACTGGATAATGACTTTGGTCTAATAATTCATTATCTTCAATTCTAAATTTTCTGCTCAATTTTATCCTCCTTTATTCTGGATACATGGATGAAATTATTCCATTTTCATAATAACCTCTCCATGATTCCCCCTGGTTATCTACTCCAACCCACTCCCACGGTAAAATGCCATCTTTATAATTTTTTGATGCATTATTAGCGGCTTTTAATCCTATTTCCAAATATTTATCTGTACTTATAATATTAGGTCATAGACAGTTTTTACTTTAGGACGCCCAGTTTGATATTCTTCGGGAAGGGGTGTTCCCGTTTTATCAAGCTTTGGCATTTGATATTCTATTGTTTCAACACCTTTTATATTTTTATTTGGAGTAGTACTTACAATTTTAACATCGTTTTGCAAAAAGATATTTTTATTATTTAACTTAAAATGGGTATTTTTTGAAGAAAGCTGTAAACTAATATATTACATAATTCCATTTGCTATTTTAAAATCATCAATCCATTGTTTAGCTTTTCCACAACCACATAAACTCATTTCATGGTTATAACAAATAATATATGTTCTATTGTAATCTGTAACATATATTTCACAATTATATGTTTCTCCAATAATATCACATAAGTCTTTGTTATTTTTAAATACATATGCATTTTTACATTCAATCTGGTTGAAAAATAAATAACATTCTTCTGTTGGCAATATACCAGCTATATGTTGCCAGGCAAATTCCCCATAAATGCTAGAGTTTATTATAAATTGTTCCCATATAAAGTTACTAGTATCATTAATAGTAATTCCTAAATTATTTAATATATTTTTTAATAAGATTAAATTTTTCTTTTTCAATTTAGTCAAAATTTACCATAACTTCTTTTTTTGCTGCTTCCAGTTCCATTGGTATTGTTAATATCATTTTTTCCTCTTGTCACTATTTGTCTTTGCGCCGATGGTAAATAATTTCATCAAGAAAAATATGCCCTACTGTTTTTTCACCTTTTTTTCTTTCCACCTGTTTTGTATCCAACATGTGGTATTTGTGCTGCAGCTGGATTATTTGTATGTGGTAAATCAATGCTAATTTGTGCTTTAGTTTTAATACTTGTCCATTTAAATGGAACAGATTTTCCATATTCATTTTTAATTTCAGACCATTGGCTTACATAAAAGTTTTCTTTGGGTTCTTGTACTCTTTAAATGCTTCTTTAACAGCATCTTCAACAGTACCTTTACATCTCAAATCAACATCTATTCCTTCTTTAAATTCATAGCCTTTAGAATTACTATTAGGATTATATTTTTCCTATTATGTACATAAACCCATACCTTCCACACAAAATATGATATCCAGTCTTTTACAGCCAGATTATACACAATAACTGGCTCTTCATGCCTTTCTTTCACAATTTTTGTGATACATGCTTACCCTCTATTGGTTCCAAAGTATTACTTTCATACAGGTTAATCATTGTTACCTAATAAATATAATTAAAAATTTGTTTTTTACATTTGTTCTATATTTTCAAGACAGGCAGAAAACAGATTTTTTGTAAAAGAGTCCAGGTACTGTAAATAATAAAATATAATCATAATAAATTTTAAAGTATGTTTATATCTGGTTCCCACTCTGTAATAATGTCAATATTATAATTTTGTGTAATTATAACATAGTGTTTTACATTCAAAACTTCCCAATATCCATCTGCGATATTTTGTATTTGTTTTTCAAATTCCCCTCCTGTTACTTTATAAATTACATTTTTGAAAGCATCTGGCTTGAATTTTTGGATTTCACTATCTGAATATAATTCTGTCTGTACAATTCCTTCATCTAACATTCTTATTGCCAGGATTACACCAAAGTACAAAACAATATGGGTGTTGTTATTTATTAACTCTATAACTAGTCCTTTATCCTCTCCATTAATAACCTGGGTCTGGTAATTTCCTTGTGGGATAATCCCTGTAAATATTTCTTTCCATTTTTCCATATAATCACTCCTAATATCTAATTTTATAAATTTTGCTATTTGATACCTTTATTTCAAGTGTTGGTTGTCCAGTAGAAGTATTTCCCTGTCTGGCAACTATTGTTGTGCCATTATTTAAAGCCCATCACTGCATTTATGCATATACAGTGCCCTGTATTGGTGGTATTTGCTGTTGTTCCACAACTATTATACATCCAGTTGCATTAAGCACTGGATGTATAAAATGAAAGAGTTTTTTATAGTAGTGGCCAAAATTTTTTGTACAATTTTATTCCCTTATTTCATAAGATTTTGCGATCACCCATCCAAACATACCATAAGAAGAATTTATTTCTATATATTTGTATTTATTAGTAATTAAAAAATCAATTAACTCTTGCTCTGTGTTATAATTAATAGGCCAACAAAACCCTTTTAGTTTTATAAGTTCTTTTTGGTTATCTTGTATAAATTTTTGTATTCCAGATTCACAAATATCTAAGATTATATTATAGTCAATAATACATCTAAAAGAATGTGTTAAAACTTCTGAAAAATAAATTGTTTTATATTTTTTTTGATTATTATTGTATGTTTTCACAGACATATTTTTTTTAAGTAAATTTACGTTATAAGAAACTATATAGTTATCATGCATTTTTCTATCTCCTGCTATCTTGTCTTGGTGTTTTTTGGCTCCAATCCCATATATGGATATGTGGAAATTCATGTGTTCCATCATCTGTATGGTTAAAATCTATATCCATTTTTGCATTTCCATCTGCACCATAATATCTTCTCCGTTTAACACTTCCATCGGGATTTAATAAATCAGCTGAAGAATTAGCTGGTTGTTTTTTTGCTTTAAAATTTTGTGGATCTTTAATAATTTGATGCTTATTTAGTGGTTGTCCATTATTTATTGCACCATCTATATTTATTGGGTCACCAGGTGTATACCCAAGTCCATTATGTACATAAACCCTTACATTCCCCACAAAGTATGACACCCAGTCTTTTACAGCCAGGTTATATACAGTAACTGGCTCTTCATGCCTTTCTTTCAAAATCTTTGTTATACATGCCGTGTCCTCCATTGTTTCCAGGGTATTACCTTCACGCAGGTTAATAGCTGTTACCCATCCCTGTTCCTGTACATATACTGGGTGGTATGCGGTTGTTTTTATTTCCTCCTTTCCATCAAGCCATACATGGTAAACTGTATGTACTGCCCTTATAAATACATCTTCAACCTCTTTAAAACCAGTCCTGCCAGTTCTTTCATCCCTGGAAAGTATTTCGTCACCTTGTAGATTATTTATTTGGAGTTAATAAATTTTTAGAGAATAATTATTTTATTGTTATTTATCGGTGCATATTAAGCAAGGCTTAATCACCAATAATCAAATTTTTCTTGTAATAAACTAAAAATAACTGTATTACCTATGTGTTATTCATTTGTGGACAGTCAGGTAATACAGTTATTTTTTAAAAATTTAAGAAATCATAAATCTTAATTTGTAACTATGATTAAATTTATATTTTTCTTGAATTTAAATCGGTTATACTTTTTGGGTAATTTAAGTAATTAATTTCAATCAACATACGTTCTTTATATTTTTTTTCTGGTGTTGTATCTTTTATTACTTTTATGATTTCCATAGCACATGCATAATATTCCTTGTATTGTTCATCATCTTCCTCTAATCCGTTATCAGATTCATAATATGTATCTTGTTTTACTTCCAGAATTGAACCATCATTAAATTCCAATATATATATTTTATGTGGTTCTTCAGAGATATCTTTAAATAAATTTCCTATTATTTTTTCTTCTTGTTTTGAAAAAAACATTATATTACCTCCATTAGTTCTTAGGTTATGATGGGACTATATGTGTTCCTTTTTTTGAATAGTGTATTAGTCCCATGGTGGTTTTCTGGCTTTTTTTAGTAAGTGGGTCTATACATTCTCCAATAATTTTACCACAGTTAACCCTTTCCCGGCCGTTTCCTAGCCATTGGCCAGTTCCAGCAAATTTGTTAACTAATTTCTGGGCATCATCAACTGTTCCATAAAATATGCTTCTGCCTTCTATGTAGTTATTGTGTCCAATAATATGTTTGCCTTGTTTTCCTTCATGAATAGTTTTAATATAACCATTAATTGTATTACTACCACCATTATATGCACCATTATGTACATAAACCCTTACCTGCCCCACAAAGTATGACACCCAGTCTTTTACAGCCAGGTTATACACAGTAACTGGCTCTTCATGCCTTTCTTTCACAATCTTTGTGATACATGCTGTACCCTCCATTGTTTCCAGGGTATCACCTTCACGCAGGTTAATAGCTGTTACCCATCCCTGTTCCTGTACATATACTGGGTGGTATGCGGTTGTTTTTATTTCTTCCTTTCCATCAAGCCATACATGGTAAATTGTATGTACTGTCCTTATAAATACATCTTCAAACTTTTTAAAACCAGTCCTGCCAGTTTTTTCATCCCTGGAAAGTATTCCGTCACCTTTCTGTATTTCTTTAATAGCTGTATACCCATGCTTTGTGGGGACAAGGGTATCCCCTGTAAAGCATCTGCCATTTTTATGCATATATGTTTTAATAAATTCTTTATACGGTCAAACAGACTTTCAAAACTTTCTGACAGCTTGTTTAACCCCTTTGCACCAGTCTTCATCTTACCCTGCAGGCTGCTTAGTATTTTTTCCACACCCTCATACTTTTTAAGTGCATTTATTACTTTAATGCCTGTTTTGCTTGTTTTAAAAACATTATAAGATTTCCTTGCCAGTGATGCAAGGTCACCAATCCCAGGTATTGCTGCAATGCCACACATAATAGCATTCCATGCATCACCTTCATGTATATACAGTGCTGTGTTGGCAATATCTGCCACTGCACCAACAACTGGTAGCTATATCGGGCACTGCATGTACAGCTTCAGAGTGTTTTTCTATAAATGATGATACACTGGTTAAGAACCCTATGTTGATTGTTTCGTTATATATTTAAACCATAATAGTAAAAAAGTAGATTAGTATGTGATAAAAAAGGATTAGGTATTTTTTATAATTGTACAGCGTTTTAAGTATGAAAAAAGCTAGAACGTGTTTGAAAATTAAAAATTGCATAAAAATATTGTAAATAATCTCCTATATAAATTAATAATAAGGGTAATTTTTCTGTTATAACGCAAAAAAATATCATTTTTTATGCCTTAATTGATATTTTTCAGCATATTGACAGAAAACAGGTGATTTTCAAACACGCTCTAGTAGATTTTTATATCTGCTAGCTCAAAAATATTGACTATAATGATAAAGTGTAGATAATATTATGTTCTATCTGTCAGACCATCAATTTTCCATTGGTTAAGATAAACCTTGGTTTTTATTCCA
>Ga0137308_100808_pt1 | contig 41988 bp, 58 predicted proteins | sample Inofrocosms_June_FD_97181 | JGI IMG/M metagenome (GOLD analysis project Ga0137308, IMG submission 97181) | Mouse cecal microbial communities from Vienna, Austria - N-Acetylneuraminic and N-Acetylglucosamine D2O microcosms_June | ecosystem: Host-associated > Mammals > Digestive system > Large...
ACATTTGGTAGACGGGATATAAAACAAGAGTCTACTGACGTGATACAAGTATTCCTCCAACATCCAGTCATCATGTGCCGCTTACACGTTCTTTCGCTTGAGCATCGGCTAATGCACTGGCACTCATAGCCAGAATGAGTGGAAGCACCATAGCTCTCCAACCAAAGGCCTGGATTATAGCACCTGCCACCGGCGGACCTGCCAGCATTCCGCAGCTGCTGGCCATATTGAACAGGGCAATAGCGCTGGAGGTGTCCTGAGCCCGACGGGCGGTTTGGGGCACAATAGTCCAAAGGCTGGTGGAGGTTGCCCCCTCGAAAAAGGGATAGAACAGCGTATATGGAATCATAGCCGCTCGATTCGGCATTAGAAAGGCCGCACTGACCAATATGCCATATCCAAGGCAGGATATTACACTCACCCTTCGGTGGGACACCCGGTCAATCAGCCACCCCACCAGGACCACTGCCGGAATGGAAATAATTGCAAACAGGCTGATGAGCCAGTTTGCCTGTTCCAGATTTATGTGCAGTGTTTCCGCCCAGCAGGTAGGCGCCCAAGTGACAAACCCAAAGCAGGAGAAACAAAAGCAAAACATAGAAAAACATATAGCCTGTACGGGCCGCTGTCCAGCTGTCCGACCAAGAGAACCGATGTCAGGCTTCTCTGATTCAAATGTTTTTTGTTTTGGAAGCCGGAGGATTGTCAGGGTCAGGATGACTGCCACAAGAGCAAATATGATTCCGCTCCACCAGACTCCCTGCCAGCCGAAGGCATCAGTAATGGCAACTCCGAAAAAGAAACACAGTGCCTGCGCGATAAACTGCCAGGAAGACCAAAGCCCTGTGGGAAGGCCCCGCCGTTCCGGCGGAAATGTGACAGCTATGATTGTGGGAACTGCTACCGCAATTAAGCTGGCCCCCATGCCCTCTATAATCCGGCTGAACAGCAGTATTGGGAAGGAATCGGATATCAAACCGATCACTCCGCCCACAATAGTTGCGACTAGGGAGAGTACACAGGCATTTTTAGGGCCCAAGTGGTTGGTAAACAGCGCTGCCGGACAGGCCATCAGGATCCCCATAACGCTGAATACGGAGGATAACCACCCAACTGCTGACAAGTCCAGCCCAAAGGCTGCCTGTAGTACGCCCAGGCATGGGGCTACCTTATTTTGGGCGACGGCAATGGCGATTCCTGCCAGGATCGCGGCAATGGTCATCGGCCAGGCACGTTTCATATGGGGTTCCTCCTGTCTGTACATAGTGTTCATACAAACCGGCAAAGCACCTTCCATCAGAGAGGTGCTTTGCCGGAAAAAGGGGTTGAGAAACTGCTTTTTCAGGGGATACAGGCGGCGGCACAATAGCCGGTGCGCATGGCGTCCAGAATTTTACCGGCCTTTCGGCTGTCACCTACAAAAATCATCTCGTCAACCAGAGAACTCCAGTGGTCATATTTCCCGCCATTGGCCCGCATCCCGGCGGCAATCAGAACGGTATCCGCCTCCAGCAGCTGCTCCTGACCGCTGCCGTCAATTATCCTTACGCCGTCCCCCTCGATGGATACCACCTTAGCAGAGCAATAGGCGTGAACTGCGGTGTCCAGCTTTTGGAGCAGATGCTTCCAGTGGATGAAGGGGGCATCCGGCGCCAGACTATCCCGCATTTCCACAATAGATACATCTTTTCCGTTCCAGGCCAGGCCCAGCCCCTCCTCGCAACCGGCCAGGCCGCCGCCGATGATGACCACCTTGTCCCCTACCGAAACATTCTTTTTGAACAGATCCGTGATGTGGTGTACATTGGGGCGGTCAATCCCCGGGATGGGGGGGATTACCGGTTCCGCGCCGCAGGCGACCACCAGCACGTCAGGGGCTTCCGCCTGAATCAGCTCGTCTGTAACAGGGGTATTGAGGCGGACCTCAATGTTGGTCTCCTTTGCCACATTGGCCCGCATCCCGGCCAGAAACTCCACAATATCCTTCTTGAAGGAAATCTGCTTGGCATAGCCCAGATTGAACCCCAGCTCTCCTGTCATTTCGCACAGCACCACCTTGTGGCCCCGGCGGGCGGCGGTAATGGCTGCCTCCATGCCGGCAGGTCCTCCGCCGGCAACCAGAAATTTCCTGCTCTGGCTGATAGGGGCCTCTGCCCGGGTGGTCTCATACTCCCGGCCCAGGATGGGGTTGACCGCGCAGCGCAGCACACCGATATCAAAGGGGACGTGGGGAATGAATCCGGCACTGATACACTCCTCGCAGCGGATACACTTGATGATTTCATCCGCCCGGCCCTCCTTTGCCTTTCGGGGCCAGTCGGGGTCGGCCAGCATTTGGCGGGCGGTGAGGACCAGGTCCGCCTTCTTCTCACGCAGAATCTGTTCCATATGGGCAGGGTCGTTCAGTCCACCCACCACCGAGACTAGAGAATGCTTCAAAACGGCTTTGATTTTGGCGGCATTTTCCACGTTGCACCCTCTGGGGTAGAACACGGTGGGAAACATGCGGGCAGCGGTGTTGGTGTCGTGGAAGGTGGCAGCAGAGACATGGACAATGTCCACCTTTCCGTCCAGCAGCTTGCAGAATTCCACCACCTCGTCGATTTGCATACCCCCCTCGGTGTCCTCCTCACTGCTCAGGCGGTACTCCAGAATGAGGTTGGGGCATCTCTGCCGGACCCGGTCTACTACCATCAGGGGGAAGCGGGCCTTGTTCTCGATAGACCCGCCGTATTTGTCGGTGCGGTGGTTGTTCAGGTCGGAGAGAAACTGGTTCAGCAGCCAGCCATGTCCGCCATGAATGTTGATTACATCGCAGCCGGCGAACTGGGCCATGAATGCCGCATCCGCATAGGCATCGGCGATCATATCCATCATGGCCTCGTCCATTTCGATGACCTTGTCGCCGTAGAGGTTGGCCTCCATGGCGCTGGGGCCGATGACATAGCCGCCGGGCGCCAAAAACTCACTCTTGGCCCGACAGCCGGAGTGGGTCAGCTCCACCGCCGCCAGCGCCCCTCCCCGATGCACGGCATCGATGGCCTGAATCAGAGAGGACAGGGTATTGGTATCATCCAAATGGGGCATGGTGGGGTGGGCGTGGTCGGTGAGGCTGTGTACGCCCGCCTCACCCAGGGTAACAATGGCGGCTCCGCCCCTGGCAATCCGGCCGTAGTGCTCCAGGGCATCCCGGGTGTAGACGGAGGACACGCCGCTGTGGTCAATGGGCGCCGATTCAATGCGGTTTTTGATATATACATTTCGGATGCGCAGGGGGGAAAACAGATGGGGATACTGGGTATTCATAGCGAAATTCCTCCTAAATCACGGCTGTACCGAACGGCCCTTTTCTTTGTTAATCTCGGTCCACAAATCCGCATTCTTAATGCCCAGGGCCACCGGATCAAAGACGGGGTGTTCCACTCCAGCCTTGCGCTGCTTGTCGTAGCTGCGCAGGGCCTTGACAGCGGGGCCGCAGATAATGACCAGCAGGGTGAGGTGAGCCCACGTCAGGACGCCGCCGCCGATGTCGGTAATATTCCAGACCCGGGTGATGGGCCAGGAGCTGGAGATAAACACCATAAACAGGAAGCACAGACGCAGCGCATTTAAAATGGTTTTCTGAAGGGCAGAGGGCAGCTTCATGGTCAAATATTCAATGTGTATTTCGGCCTCCAGATAGTAGCTCATCAGAGAGGTGAAGGCAAAGGTAGTAATCAGGAAGGCCACAATGATCTCACCCAGGGGCAGGACAGAGGCAATGGCGCTCTGAACATAGGGGATGCCGTCTGGCAGACCGGGCAAATACTCCACCACCATGCTGCCGTCCACCCCAAGGACGTTGTAGCAATTGGTACACAGCATACACAGAGCGGAGATGGTGCAGACCACCAGAGTGTCGATGTATACCGACAGCGCCTGAACCAGGCCCTGGTCGCAGGGATTGTCGGCGTCAGCGGCAGCGGCGGGGGCGGTGCCCGTACCCTGACCGGCCTCGTTGGAGTAGACGCCCCGGCGCACGCCCCAGACCAGAGCGGTACCCATCATGCCGCCAAAGGCGGAACGGGGGTTAAAGGCCGAGGAGAAAATCAGGCCAATGGCTCCAGGCAGCTTAGCGAAGTTCGCGCCAATCAGGATTATGGCAATGGTCAGATAGACGATACACATGGTAGGCACAATCTTCTCGGCCAAGGCGGCCAGACGGCGGATGCCGCCAAACACCACCAGCGCCATAGCTCCGGCGATGGCCAGGCCAACTATCCAGGCAGGAATCTGAAAGGCGTTGGCCACAGCGGTGGAAATTGTGTTGGATTGGACGCAGGGATTGCCAAATACGTTGCTCCCCACAAGGATGACGGCCATAGCGGTACCAAACCACTTAATGCCCAGGGCCCGCTCCGCATAATAGGCTTGGCCGCCGATATAGGTGCCGTCCTCGCTGCGGGTCTTGTAAATCTGGGCCAGGGTACACTCAATAAAGGCGGAGGCGGCGCCCAGGACGGCACTCATCCACATCCAGAAGATCGCGCCCGGGCCGCCCATGAAAATAGCGGTGGCAGTGCCGGCAATATTGCCGGTGCCCACGCGGCCTCCTACCGCAATCATCAAAGCCTGCAAGTTGGAGATGCCTTTTTGGCTGTCGGAATTTTTAGAATTAGAACCAAATAAAAGCTTGAACATCTGGGGAATACACCGAAATTGTACGCCCCGGGTCAAAACGGTGAACAGAAGACCAATCACCAGCAGCACCCAGCAAATATTGTCATGCCAAACAATGCCAACAATCGTTCCTGTTATGTTGTCAAACGCATTCAAAAAAGCTTCCACAATATCCCTCCTATTATCTGACACAAAAGAGCTGTTTTCTTTGCTTCCGCGGCAGAATCAGGTCGCTCCGCCGGCGGAACGGGAAGTGTTTCCGAATTCGGTGGAGCCAGTATACTGGATTTTCAGCGCTTTGAATACGAGAAATATTTTGATAAAAAATAAAAAATTTTTGATTTCAAAAAAATTAACACAACTATTCACAATCTTTTTCCGCTGAATTTATCAAAAACAACCACTGCAATTCTTGCGCTCTGCCGGGCAATATGCTATGCTAAAAAAACATCTCGCCCGGAGGTACACCCTATGAGCAGCCATATTGCCCCCCGTATGACGATTGAGGAACAGCTCTCCTATTGGAAATGGGACTTCACCTCGCTGGATCTGTTTTCCAGCGAGCTTGCATATAGCCTGGTTTTTGAAAATATTCGCCCGGACCGGGTGGCAGACGCTCTTCAAACGGTGGACTTGACCACCCTGCCGGACTATTTTCTGCTCATTCAAATCGACGACTACTCCTTTCTGTCCAAAAGGCTGGAGATCACCCGGGAGTTTTTTCAGAAAGACCTGGTGGTGAACACCATTCGCACCTACCTGAAGGAGCTTAGAGTGTCCGGGTTTGCCGCCAATTTGATCAATACCGACCGGGTCATCTGCTTTTTGTGCCTGGAGGAATACGGCACAGTCGCTGTGGAGGAGTTTCTGATGGGCTTTGTGAAGGAGGTCCGGCGGCGGGTCCGGCTCCACACCAGCTACACCCTGTCGGTGTGTATCAGCGGCCGGTGTACCAGCCTGTCCCACTTTCCTCCCATGTACACCCGGCTGCAGCAGGCGCTTGACTGGACGTTTTACTACGGGCAGGGCGCTGATTTGACCGCTCAGGACGGACAGGTTATCTCCACACCGGTAGACCTTCAGCAGCATTACAGCAGCCTGCTGGCCGCCGTTGGACGGCGCAATGAGCAGCAGATCCGGCAGCGGGCTGAGCAGCTGTTTCAGGCCCTGGACAGCGCGAAACTCCAGCCCCAGCAAATGAGGGTGGAAATTGTCCGGCTGATTCACAGGGTGGAAAGCTGGTGCGTCCAATGCGCCGTCCCAGAACAGACTGCGGCGGCCATCTCCGGTCCCTGTGCGGAACAGGTCCTGTCCAGCCAGTTTTTCCTGGGTATCCGGACACTGTTTCTGGAGTTTTGCCAACAGGTGGCTCACGTTTTGGAGCAGTACGACCCCAACCCGGAACACCGCTTTAAAATGCCGGTCCAGGCCTATATCAGCCAGCATTATAGCCAGCCCATTTGGCTGGAAGATATCGCTCAGGCCTTCAATTTCAGCCCCTGCTACTTTACCCAGGTGTTTAAAAAACAGTTCGGTGTGACGCTGAATCAGTATCTTACGAAATTCCGTATTGAAAAGGGCCGGGAACTGTTGGAGCAGACCGGTATGTCTGTGGAAAATATTGCATATCTCACCGGATTTAACAGCCGAAGCTATTTTTGTGCCACCTTTAGACGCCTTGTGGGGATAACACCCAACAAATACCGGCAAAGGATACAGTCCTTAGAAAAATAGACATAACAGCCTCTTAATTTCATTAAACATATCGCTTTAGAGATCTTCTCATGCCCTCCTGCGTCCGCGCTCAGCTCGGAACAGTCCCATAAACCGGTATGTTATCGAACAAATTTTCGATTTTCCCCGTTGACATTCCCGGCAGAAAATAGTATCCTAATCACAGTTATAGAACGTTTGTTCTATAACTGTGATTTTCTCTGTTGGCCTGCTGGCGCGAAAAAAAGAAGATCGGCTTTCCTAATGGAAAAACCGATCTTCTTGGTGGAGGAGGGTGGATTCGAACCACCGAAGCAAAACGCAACAGATTTACAGTCTGCCCCCTTTGGCCACTCGGGAACTCCTCCATATTTCGTTGGAGCTGGTGGACGGATTCGAACCCCCGACCTGCTGATTACAAATCAGCTGCTCTACCGGCTGAGCTACACCAGCACATGGCGGCTGTCCAACAGCAGGCATTATTATAGCAAAGAATAGGAGGTCTGTCAAGTAAAAAACAAAAAATTTTTTGCCCCACCCCTTCGGGACATTCAGACACAGCCGCCGGCCTGGTTTTGTCCCCAATGCGGTGGGGAGCAATATCAATACGACCGGCCCTGGGGCAGTCGGGGCCTGTGCGCCCAGTGCTGGAACCGTTTACAAGCTGAGGAGGGAATGTGATGACATTAGCTGAGCTTTCGCTGGAGTACCGGGCCCACGCCCACGCGCTGGACCTGCGTATCTGCCAGCTGGAATATTTGCTGAGACAGACCCGGAACGCCGACCGGCGCTGCCAGCTTCAGGACCGCATCCGGATGCTGTCCACCATGCTGCGGGAGGCCAACGAACTGGCCGTTTTAACCGAGCGCTACTATGACAGGGGGTATCGCCGGAATGCCAAATACACGATATAGAAAGGGCAAGCTCTACGCCGCCGACATGGCCATGTACTCCCGGCAGATCGCCGCCGACAACAGCCAGGAGATCAGCCGTCTGAAGCGCAACCTGATCCGCTGCCTGCGGGAGGACGTGACCGCCAAGCAGCGGCAGGTGATGCTGCTGTACTACGCCGAGGGGAAAAATATGCGGGAGATCGGGGAGGTCATGGGGGTGGACAAGTCCACCGTCTCCCGCACCATCAAACGGGGGGAGCGGCGGCTCCAGCGCTGCCTGCGCTACGGCGCGGAGGCGTATCTGCGGAATATGGATAACCTGTAATCCTTTCCGCAGGCTTCTGTGCAGGTGCCGCCGCAGGCAGGACATCCGCAAGCTGTAATTTCCTGTTGACAGCATCCGCAATTTCGCATATACTGTTTGTAGAAAAGCTCCTGCAAGTTTTACCGCTGACCAATATGCGGTATATAAGTGGTTGGGTTGCAAGTTTTACCGCTGACCAATATGCGGTATATAAGTGGTTGGGGCGTAAGTAATATCCCTGCCAGGTTATCGGACAGGGATATTATTTCTTCTACATAATAAAGAGTGAGGACAGATGGAAAAATCCGGTTTCTACATTATTAAAGATCGCTTTTTCCAGGATATGTCTGACCCATACCTGAAGGGAAACAAGGATGCAAACCGCCCCCATTATTATTGCTTTCAGGATACAAAAAACGGCCTCTATTGGATGATTCCCCTCTCCAGCCGAATCGAAAAATATCAGCGCATCATCGATCAGCGTATCGAAAAGGGCAAACCATGTGACACGCTGCACATTGCCAGGCTGGACAACGGCCGGCAGAGCGTCTTTTTGATTCAGGATATTTTCCCGATAACAGAATGTTATATCGAGCGAAAATATACCGTATCCGGCAACCACCTTCGTCTAACAAGCGAGCATACGGCACGCGAAATTGAAAAGAAGGCCAGACGGGTTGTCGGTTTACTTAAGCGTGGCGCAAAGTTTATGCCTACCCAGCCCAACATCCACGCGATTTTGGATAAATTGCGGGCGCAGCAGTCTGACACAGCGGACAACCTCTAAACAGGACAAGCCCCCAGCCGGCATTCCGGATGGGGGCGGTCTTTTTGATTCAGCTGATTTGTCCTGTGGGGGAACAGGTCAGGGAAATATTGACGGGGATATTTCTGTGCAATAAGTGACTAAGTGTGCCAGTTAATGAAGCGGTCCCGCCGGATTTGGTAATCTTTTCACTGCCATAGCTCCATCCACTATACGTAGTATGAGAGCTGCTGGCGTTAGATACCCATGCAGTCTTGCCGTCATAGCCGAAGGTAGCAGATAATGTAACCTCAGCAATTACTTTACCATCACTCTTTACTGTGGAAGTTTTATTTGCACTGCCACCACTTCGGGATATGGCATAATGGATAGTGGTTATAATTTCCACATCACCCAGTTCACTATAAACCGTCTCTGTGTCTTGCCAGTTGTTTGCTGCTGCCAATGAAGATGGAATCATTGTTACGGCCAGCAGGGCAAAAGTTAGCAAAAAGGCACCTATTTTTTTCATGATGTCTCCTCCGTTGTTCCTTTGTATGTAAGGTCACCATATATAACAATTCTTTCAGTCACTTCAAGTGTACTAGTCGGCTCCTTCCAAAGGCGGATGCCCCATGCTGTCACAACAACTAATGCTACAACCAAAGCTACCACACATCCGCGCAAAAGAAGCTTCTTCCGCCTGTGGTAACGCTCCAGCATCTCCGGGTCCAGCGTCTCCAGAAAGCCCTGGGCCAGTTCTCTCGGGTCCCCCAGGAAATTGGCCACCTCCTGGGAAGTAGCGTCCGGCTTGCTCTGGATAAAATCCTGAATCATCCGCCTTGTCCGGTCCAAAAAGGGCCTGCGGGTGGTTTTAGGGCAGTCCAGAAAGCTTTCCAGACTGTGGAGGTAGCCGGACATGTCCAAACTGATGTTTTCCATACTGCTCACCCCCTTAATCCAGCTCCAGAACGCGAGCCAGTGCGGCGGTGTAACGCAGGTAGCCCTTCACCAGTTCGTCGAAGTAAGCGGACCCGGCGTCGGTAATGGCAAAATAGATGCGGACGCGGTTGTCTTCGCTCATTACCTTTTCGTGCTCCCGGATGTAGCCGTTTTCCTCCAGGCGGTAGATGGACAGATACAGCGTGTTGAAGACGATATCCCCTCCACTGCGCTCCTCAATGGCGTTCATCATCTCGTAGGTGTACATCGGTTTTTGGCGCAGAAGATGAAGCACCATCATTTCGGTGGTGGCTTTTTTCAGCGCGATTTGAATGTTTGCGGGGCTCCCACTGGTTTTTTCTTTTCTTGCCATGTTACATATCACACAACCCTATAGAGTATAAATTTATTATAGCAAAAAATATCTTGTTGTCAATCTCGTTTTTTATTGACAAATAATATTCGATATGATAGACTATCCTCGAAGGGACGATTTGTCCCGGAAAGGAGGATCGTTTTCCATTCACAACATGCAAATTCTCAAATAAATCTAAAAAGGAGAATCACTATGAAACGCTTTATTTCTATGGCTTTGGTTCTGGTCATGTCCCTGTGTGTGTCTGTTCCCGCCTTCGCCGCAGAGGGTTCTTTTGCCGCTGTTCCCAGCGAAGATATTATTATACCGCGCACCTCTCTGCTTAGCCAAACACTGTATAAGACCAACACGGATGAAACCGACCCAGTGACAGCTGATCCAGATGACGGCGACTATCTGCGTTTCTATTATCGAAACGATACCAAATATGCCTGCACAGCCTACCTCATCCGCATTGACGGTACACGTGAAAAGGTAGTCGGCTCCATGGCTGTTCCGGGAGAGGACCAGAATCAGGCTATTTTCTTCCGCGTAGGCGCCGGCTCTGGAACTTACAAGATCAAGGTGGAAAACACCGAAAACGGCGGTCTTGTCAGCGGACTGGCTTCTCTGGCGCAGTATCTTGATTTGACAGATATGCCTGAGTATTAATATATTGATATTCTGAAATGCCCCCGGCTGGAAAAAATTCCAGCCGGGGCATCTTACTGTATAATAGAAAAAACCGGTCACAATTTCGGATTCTGAATCGTGTTAAGGGTGAGGGGAGGCTGAGGGTATGACGCAATGGAACAGCGCACAGCATGCCAGGCGGTTCGTGGAGGCCTACGCGGACGCCATCCTGCGGCTGTGCCTGACCTACTCTCTCACCAGGGAGGACGCTCAGGACATCTGCCAGGACATCTTTCTCACCCTGCTGGAGGACAGCCGGCAGTTCGAGAATGAAGCCCATGAGAGGGCCTTTGTCCTACGCTGCGCCATCAACGCCTGCAAGGACCTTCTAAAGAGCGCCGGACGGCGCAGGACGGTGCCTATGGACCAGGCCGAACGCCTCCCCGCCCCGGAGCAGGAGGACAGCGGCCTGCCAGAGGCGATCCGCAGTCTGCCCAAGCACTACGGGGCGGCCCTGTGTCTCTTTTACTACGAGGGGTACAGCCTGGATGAAATCGCAAGGCTGTGCGGATGTACGCCTGCGGCGGCCCGGAAACGGCTCAGCCGCGCCCGCAAGCTGCTGGCGAAAAAAATGGAGGTGGCCCTATGAACATCAAAGAGAGCTTTGAACGCGTGGGCTTCACCCCGGAGGAAAAAATGGCTTTGACTGCCCGCCTGAAACGGGCGGCGGAACAGGAGGAGAATATGACAAGCCAGATAAAACGGAAGATAAAAAAGATTAGCGGCGGTATGATATTTGGAATTGCGGCGGCGGTGATGATGACGGCCGGGGCGCTGGCGGCGGTTATCAGCCCCGGACTGCACAACTGGTTTGATACCGCCACCCCCGGCGCCTCTGAGATTCTGGAGGACGGCATCTACCGCCTGAACCGCTCCGAGACCTTCAACGGCTGGACTGTCACCCTGGGGGAGTGCGTGGGGGACGACAGCAGCGTGTATATCTGGGTGGATATCGCCGCCCCGGAGAGGACGGTCCTGGCTCCTCCGGAAAACGGATATTTTCATATCGTATATAATATTCCAGGCAAAGGCGGAACCAACATAACCCAGCTCCCGGACGAGGACCCCACCGACAATGTGATTTCCTGTCTGATCCAGCACAACGCCCACAACGAAGATGGAAGTCTGCGGGGTGAGACAGTCACGATCCAAATTGAACCCATTATAGACTGCTGGTGGACTGACCGCCTTACAGAGCAGGCGCAGCGGCACGAGGGAAGTGAATTGACGGCGGCAATTCGGGATCATATGTGGGTTTTTGAAGATGTGAAGCTGGACTTCCCCGACCAGACTCTCTGCCTGGAACCCAACGTGGAGATCCCCTGGCTGGACGGAACCGCCACCCTTACCCGGCTGGAGGTGTCTCCTCTCACTGTTCGGGTGGAGTTGGAAGGCGGCACCTGTGCCGACTACCTTGCCCACGCCAATAGCGACCCCTTTGACTATGTGCCAGAGGAACATGTGACCGTTGAACAGGACGGACTTGTGATAGAGACAGGCCCTACTGACGGGGCGTGGTGGGATAAACTGTTTGAGATGGAACAAGCTGTGACCGTGGAAGTGACGCTTCAGGATGGCACATTGTTAAAGCCTACCACAACAGTCCGTTCGGATGAGGGATACAGACAAGGCATGGACATCCCACACTTGGCCTGGAGCCGTCGTTATGACGACACAAATCAGTTTGGCGCCTCCACCCGGGTGATAGACCCCGCCCAGGTGGACCACGTGACGGTGTGCGGGGTGGATATTCCCGTTAACCCCGCCCCGACAGAACAGTAAAAACAGGTCTGCCCCCGTCCATTGGACGGGGGCTATTTTTACAATCCCAAAATCCGTGTTGCGATGGCGAAATAGACCAGCAGGGACAGGGCATCCACCACGGTGGTGATAAAGGGGGAGGCCATCACCGCCGGATCGAAGCCCAGCCGCTTGGCCAGCATGGGCAGGGTACAGCCGATAAGCTTGGCGATAACGATGGTAAAAAAGATGGTCAAAGCCACCACTCCGGCCACGGTGGCATCCTTCCGGTCCACCACCATCACCTTGCCGAACACCACCGTCCCCAGAGTGAGGGCGCACAGCACCGACACCCGCAGCTCCTTCCAGATCACCCGCAGCCAGTCGGCAAACTCCACATCCCCCAGGGACATGGCGCGGATGATGGTGACGGACGCCTGTCCGCCGGAGTTGCCGCCGGTGTCCATCAGCATGGGGATAAACAGGGTGAGGGCTGCGTTGGCGGCCAGGGCCTCCTCAAAGAAGCCCAGGATGGTGCCGGTGAAGGTGGCGGAGATCATCAGCAGCAGCAGCCAGGGGATGCGGTGCTTCCAGGTCTCGATCACGCCGGTCTGGAAGTAGGGCTTGTCGGTGGGCAGAATGGCGGCCATCTTTTCGATGTCCTCGGTAGCCTCCTCCTCCATCACGTCCATGGCGTCGTCCACGGTGATGATGCCCACCAGCCGGTCCTCCCCGTCCACCACAGGCAGGGCAGTGAGGTCGTACTTGGAGAACATCTGGGCCACGTCCTCCTTGTCCTCGTGGGTGGTGACGGACAGGACGTTGGTCTCCATGATGTCGCTGATTTTGGTCTCATAGGTGGACATAAGCAGCCGCTTGACGGTCACCACCCCCAGCAGCACCCTGCTTTTGGTGACGTAGCAGGTATAGACCGTCTCCTTGTCCAGGCCCACCTTGCGGATGCGGGCAAAGGACTCCTCCACCGTGTTGTTGGGGTGGAGGTAGACAAACTCGGTGGTCATCAGCGAGCCGGCTGAGTCCTTGGGGTAGTTGAGCAGCTTGTTGATCTGGCTGCGGGTGGAGGCGTCGGTGTTGCGCAGGATACGGCTCACCAGATTGGCGGGCAGGTCCTCGATCAGGTCCACGGTGTCATCCAGATACAGCTCGTCCAGCACCTCCCGCAGCTCCCGGTCGCTGAGGGCGCCGATCAGCTTCTCCTGGTCCTCCTCCAGGTAGGAGAAAACCTCCGCCGCCAGGTCCTTGGGCAGCAGGCGGAATACCAGAATCTCCTGCTCCACATCCAGCTCGTCCAGAAATTCGGCGATGTCCACCTCGTTCATTTCGGTAAGGATCTCCCGCAGGGCGCGGAATTTCCGCTCCTGGACCAGCTCCATCAGCCGGTCCAGATCGTAGTTGTCGTGCATAGTGCTCTCCTCCTCTCGTTTTTTCAAACGCCAGGCGGTGAAAAGCCGCAAAGCCACAGGCGCACCGCTCCTGCGGGCGCGCCTGTGGCTGCACATGTTCAAGGAGAGGGACACATCCGTCCCTCAATTACCGGCGGCGGGACCCGCTCCGGCCCGCCGCCCCTCGTTCGTGGCAGCTCTCCGCTTTATGGCGACTTCGGCCTTCCATACTGGGTCCCACTTCCTTTCCCTGTGATATTTACGGATTCTTAATTATCCTATGCTATTGTAACACCAATTGACACCCTTTTGCAAGAGAAATAACTGCCATTTTTCCAGAAAACAGGCTTAATTGGGAAATGCCTCCCCGCAGCACATTGCCGTAGGCCTGAAAAAGCAGGAGCGGCCTGCGGCCGCCCCTGCTTTTTGTGCCGATTTACTGCGGGCCGCCGAGGGCGGCGGCCCCTGCTAGCGGGTGCCGCTCCGCTGCTGGCGCTGGGCGGCAAAAATATTCTGGGTGATTTTGGCCTCGTCGGACTCGTTCAGCTCCAGGAACCGGCAGCCAAACTCGGTGGGCTTGTTCTCCCCCCGGTTGATTATCCGCAGGACCTGGCAGTACATCACCGAGGTGTCCCGGTCCTCCAGCAGCTTGACCTTCAGCAGGAACTTGTCCCCTTCCTGGAAGGGGTAGGCGGAGGCAATACAGGCCCCTCCCACGCTGATGTTCAGCAGCTTGCAGGCCTTCTCCCCGGCGTTCCGGCCGCCCATAATGGTGGCCGTGGCGTCCACGTTGGTGTCCAGCCGAAAAAAGGCCCGGTCGTTGCCAATACGGGCCACCACCAGCTCCTCCACCTGCCACTTGCGCTCGGGCAGTACGGAGATGGTCCCCTCCATATACACCGCCTTCCGCGCATGGTCGTGGTAGCCCCGTATCCGCACCCGGACGGGCTCCTCCTCCCCCTGGTGGGAGAAGCTCTCAGAGTATTGATGCAGCTGGGCCCGGCCCTCCCGGGGGCCGATCAGCTTGGCTACAAACAGCAGCTGGCCATCAAAGGTGGTCACCTCCACCCGCATGCCGGAGTATATCTCCAGTTCGTCCTCCTCCTGGCGGGGGGCGGGGAGCTCAGGCTCCTCCGCCTTCTCCTGCACCAGCCCGCGGAATAAATCAAACAGTCCCAAGTGTGTTCCTCCTTATTTTTCTCGCAGCTGCTTCAGTCCCTTGTCCGCCCATACCACCTGGTTGCGGCCGAAACGTTTGGCGTCGTAAAGCATGGTGTCCGCCACCTTCAGATAGGTGTCGTAGGTGCTGTCCGTGCCGGGGATGGCGGTCACGCCGCCGATACTCACCGTCACCCACTGGGAGACCTCCGGGCTGTGGGGAATGTGAAGGTCCTCCACCGCCTGGCGGATGGCCCGCAGATGCTCAAAGGCCTTGTCGGCCTCCTCCCCCACCATGAAGGCCACAAACTCCTCCCCGCCGTAGCGGGCGAAGAAGTCGGTCTTCCGCCGCAGGCGGGCAGCCGCCGTCTTGGCCACGGCGGCGATCACCTTGTCGCCGGCGGGATGGCCGAAGGTGTCGTTGTAGACCTTAAACTTGTCAATGTCAAACATGCAGATGGAGAAGGGCACGTGGAGCCGGATGGCCTCCTGCCACTTCGCGGCGCTGAGCTCGTCATGCCGCCGCCGGTTGGCCACGCCGGTGAGCTGATCGGTCATGGACTGGGCCTCTATCTGCTTGCGGTACTGATAGAGCTTGATGTGGGTGTCCACCCGGGCCTTGACGATCAGCGGGTGGAAGGGCTTTACGATATAGTCCACCGCCCCCAGGGTGAGGCCCCGCTGCTCGTGCTCGATGGCGGCCAGGCCGGTAATGAGAATCACAGGGATGTGCTGGGTAATCAGCTCCTCCTGTAACTTTTTCAGAAGGTCAAAGCCGTCCATATCCGGCATAATCACATCCAGCAGAATGAGGGAATACTCCCCGGAGCTGGCCTGGGACAGCCCGTCCGCCGCCGTGTGAACAGCGGTTACATCATAATCATCGTCCAGAATGGACTTCAACTGGGCAGCCTGTACAATGCTGTCGTCAACAATCAGTACCTTTTCCATTATTACACTCCTTGTCCGGGCTTTCCGCCCTCCTGGCGCCTGGGGAGGACGACCTCCGGCCAGGCCCATTAAACGCGAGCGATTCGCAAAAACATTATAGTATAATCCACTGAAAATAGCAAGGGATTTTTCTGCCCGGTTGTGATTTTCGGGGGTCAGAAAGAGCCGCCTGAAAAGGCGGCCCTGTGCGGCATGTTCTGCTCCCCTTTACTGGACCTTCTGGCTGTCCAGATACTCGTCGTAGGTCATCTTCCGGTCCACCAGTCTGCCGTCAGCGGTGAAATCAAAGACCCGGTTGCACACCGTTTGAATGAGCTGGTGGTCGTGGGAGGCCACCAGCACGTTGCACTTCACGGCCTCCAGCCCCTTGTTCAGGGCGGCGATGGACTCCAGGTCCAGGTGGTTGGTGGGCTGGTCCAGCATGAGGACGTTGGCCCCGGACAGCATCATCCGGGACAGCATGCACCGCACCTTCTCGCCGCCGGACAGCACCTTTACCGGCTTGTGGACCTCGTCCCCGGAAAAGAGCATCCGGCCCAGGAAGCCCCGGAGGTACTGCTCCTGGGGGTCGGGGGAGAACTGGCGCAGCCACTGGACCAGGTCGTCGTCGTTCTCCTGAAAATAGGGGGTGTTGTCCTTGGGGAAGTAGGAGAAGGTGGCGGTCTGGCCCCATTTCACGGTGCCCTCGTCGGGCTCCAGCTCGCCGGCCAGAATTTTAAAGAGGGCGGTGTGAGCGTTCTCGTTGTCCCCCACGAAAGCAATCTTCTCGTCGTGGCCCACAATGAAGGACACCTTGTCCAGCACCTTCACCCCGTCGATGGTTTTGGACACGTCGGTGACAAATAGGATATCCTTGCCCACCTCCCGGTCGGGGGTGAAGCCCACCCAGGGGTAGCGGCGGGAGGAGGCGGGCATCTCCTCCACCGTGAGCTTATCCAGCAACTTGCGCCGGGCGGTGGCCTGCTTGCTCTTGGACTTGTTGGCGGAGAAGCGGGAGATAAAGTCCTGCAACTCCTTGATTTTTTCCTCGTTGCGCTTGTTCTGGCTCTTAACGAGCTGCTGCACCAGCTGGGAGGACTCATACCAGAAGTCGTAGTTGCCCACATACATCTTGATCTTGCCGTAGTCAATGTCCACGATGTGGGTACAGACAGTGTTGAGGAAGTGCCGGTCATGGGACACCACAATCACTGTGCCCTCAAAGTCCAGCAGGAAGTCCTCCAGCCAGTTGACGGCATCAATGTCCAGGTTGTTGGTGGGCTCGTCCATCATCAGCAGGTCGGGATTTCCGAACAGCGCCTGGGCCAGGAGGACCTTCACCTTCAGGCGGGCGTCCAGGGTGGCCATGTCGTTGTAGTGCAGCTCGGTGCCCAGCCCCAGGCCCTGGAGAATACGGCTGGCGTCGCTCTCCGCCTCCCAGCCCCCCAGTTCGGCGTACTCCTCCTCCAGCTGGCAGGCTAAGAGTCCGTCCTCGTCGGTCATCTCCTCCTTGGCGTAGAGGGCCTCCTTCTCCTTACCGATGTCGTACAGCCGTTGGTTGCCCATGATGACGGTGTCCATCACGTTGTAGGCGTCGTAGGCGTTTTGGTCCTGCTTCAGCACCGACATGCGGACGTTGGGCAGGATGGACACCTGGCCGGAGGTGGAGTCCAGCTCGCCGGAGAGAATTTTCAGGAAGGTGGACTTGCCGGCGCCGTTGGCGCCGATGATGCCGTAGCAGTTGCCCCGCAAAAATTGCAGGTCCACGTGGGAAAACAGTGGGGTACCGCTGTAGTTCAGGCTCAGGTCGGTGACGGTAATCATGTTTTATTGCTCCTTTTTCCATTGTCAGTGCTGTCCATCATACCACAAAGGCAGAAAAAAAGACAGCGTTTTTTTGCAAAACGTTGTCTTTTTTTCATTGGATTTTCAGGAAGCGATCTGGCCCCTTCGGCTCTTTCGGTACAGATAATCCAGATAGCAAGAATCAAACCCCAGGCACGCTGCGATAAAGCTCACAGGCACAAAAGTCTGTGGATCAAAGATTTCATATCCAGCGGCATAAAAATCGTATATCAGGCACGCAAACAGCCCGGCCAGGAAAAGCACATAGAAAAAGCGTCTTTGCCATTTTTTAAGAAAGAATTCGTGCCCCTTGCTTCGCAACAGGCAGACAATAGCCGGCATTGACAGTATACCTATCAGCAACACAGTAAGAGCCATTATAATATTAGGCCAGCAGTGCCAGGTAATTAAAAAAACCGCAGAGGACTGCAAGGCAACTGTAAATAAGATGATGCTGAATAACATATCCTATCTCCACATCTTTCCTTTAATCTGAAATAAATATTTGGATTTGTTAGTTTATCAAAAACATGCAAATTTTGCAACTATATATTTGAAATATTTTCTATTTCAAAGTATATTCATGATATATTGTTTTGCTGGTACCATCATAACATTTTGTCTCCACTTGTGTATATACTCTTGTCTGCTCTAAAAATCGTCTTGACTCGTCTAAGCAATCGACTCTATACTTGTACCGTTCCCGTTGAGATGTTGTAACTGTATAAATCACTTTATTAGTATTTTTACCAGCTGTTCCTGCGGCTTCAAAAGCTACAACAAGAAGTTCTATTTTTCCTGCGAGATCCATCCAATATGCCACAACCGCAGTATCTTCTGCGATTCCGGGAATGATAGCTGCCATAACGGTCAGCATAGCCGCTTGCAGTCCTTGCCCCGCAATCATTGCTTGGCAGTCACCCAAAGTATAATCGCGACTTCCGACCTCTTTGTAATCTGGAGAAGAATATACGTATTCGTATCTGTATCGGTTAGTGTATGGCTCTGCGTCAGCCGCGAAGCTCGGCGCTACACAGCTAAAGAGCATATACTATTCGATTAAATCGAAATGGCAGTTACTTACCCATTGGAATCTCCTCCTTTTTTTACATTATATACTATTTATAATATATTTGTCAATAAATATTTTCAATAAAGGGAGGCTTTATCAAGTCCTCCCTCCCATGTTTTTTCAGCAGCTTGTTTGCATTTCAGTCTATTTGTCGTTCAATTCTGATATCCAGTTCCCGGTAATACAGTCGGATGAGGTTTTCCACCCGCTGGACGCACTCCGGGTCGCTCAGCCGGTCATTTTCCAGAATGCAGCGGATGGCCTCCAGGGTCTGGACGGCCTGGCTCTCCACCGCCTGGGCGATCACCGCCGGATGCAGGCGCTCCATGTGGTCCAGCACCAGCTTGCCCACCGCCGCATGACACAGTGCCGTGGGTGTATCAGGCCCGTTTGGACTGCGCACCGCCCTCTCCCCCTTCCAATGTATAGTGCTCCAGCGCGTAGGTCAGAAACAGGCCGATAAGCTCGTTCCGGCTGCGCCCGGTTTCTCTGGATATATCATCCATCTGATTGACCACGGACTCCCGCAGGCGGACGGAGAAGGTCCGGTACCCGTCCTCGCCTTTAGGGCGCTTTATGGTGACGATCAGCGCGTCTTTTGTCACAGTACCACCTCAATTCGCCTAAATTTTACAGCATTCACGGCACCGCGGCTATGCCAAAATAGATGTTAGAAAATATGTTATTTTGTCAACACAAATCCCTGCTAATCTGGAATTTTTTTCACAAATTAATACTATTTTCCTCTTGCCAATACTTGGATACTGTGATATACTGTCCTCGGTCGAAAGACCGCCTGTGCATATTTGTCCTTGCGACGACGGCCGGGCCTCCTCCCGGCCGTCAAAAAAACATTAAAGTCCTCGGGAAAGATTTTTCCTGGGGACTTTTTTGGACAGCACACCGTTTTTTCAACAGTTGCATTTGCTTTGAAATTAAGTTATAATATATTTATGTTATAGTATACTTTTATTTTCCGTGCAGGTGCAAACTTTATTTGTCGGGAGGTAGCTGTTTCATGCCGAACGATATGTTGACAATTAAAGTAAGAGGAGACGACGGTCACCGCAATATTACCGTCAGGGTACGTGAGCGGACACTCCAGGGGATTGAGGAAATTGTAAAAAATACAGGCCACAGCCGCAATGAAGTGATCGGCCTGATGCTTGATTATGCGCTGCCCCGCATTAAAATCGAATCTGGTGAACAATAAAAGCACTCCCCCGGGACGCTTCCGCGTTCCAGGGGAGTGTTTTACAGTCCCAATCCGTAAATTCGGTTGGCGTTTTGAAAAAATACCTTTTCCCAGTGCCGCTCCGGCACCAGCCGCTGGACAAACCGGATATATTCCTCCAGGTTGACGATGGGCCAGTCGGTGCCGTACAGGATATCGTCCCACTGGCCGATGGCGGTGAGCCAGGTGGTCAGCAGGCCGGCGTAGCCCGCTTGCTCCTGAAAATACCGGTCGATATCCACCCGCCCCTCCAGCAGGCCGGACAGGTCGGCGGCCACGTTGGGGTTTTTCTCCACCACCGCGGCGGCGCTCTCCAAAAAGGGGTTTCCAAAGTGGCACATGACAAACCGGGTCCTCTTGTGGTCAGCGGCCACCTCGTCCAGGGTAAGGGGGTGGGCATACTTCAGGTGGGCCCGGGGGAAGGCGGTAAGGCCCATGTGGACGGCCACCGGCTTGTCGTACCGGGCGGCCAGCTCATACACCGGCTCATACACCGGGTCGGACAGCCACAGCCGGTTATAGCCGGGGTACAGCTTCACCCCGCAGCACGACCGCCGCTGGAGGTTCTCCTCCACCCTCTCCGCCAGGTCGGGGACGGGTCTCTCCCCCCGGCCCATGAGGGCGCTGTCCAGCCCAATGCAGTAGTGAAACAGGTCGGCCGGGTAGCTGTGATAGGCGGGGTCCAGACTGCGGTTGCCCATCACCACCCCGTGGACCATCCCCAGCTCCCCATAGACCTGCCGCAGGTGGGCGGTGGAATTTTTGTGCCCCACCTTCTCCGCCATGGCGTCGGTGTCGGGCGAGGGGGGAAAGAGGTGGAGGTGGGCGTCGATGATTTTCATGGTTCCGCCCTCACCGCCACTGCCGGCGCAGCATGTCGATGTCCTCGTTCTTCTTCAGCAGCACCCCCAGGTAGGGTACCTCCTTCACAATGCGCCCCACGTCCACGCCACCGTGCTGGAGGGCCTGAATCCAGTCGATAATCTCGCTGGTAGAGGGCTTTTTCTTGATCTGAGGCAGGTTCCTGATTTTGTAAAAGGCCTCCAGCACCTGAGTAAGCAGTTTTTCGCTGATATCCGGATAGTGAACCCGTACGATATCCGCCATCAGCTCCTTGTCGGGGAACTCGATGTAGTGGAAAACACACCGGCGCAGGAAGGCGTCGGGCAACTCCTTCTCCGCGTTGGAGGTGATAATCACGATGGGCCGGTGGTTGGCCCTGACGGTTCGGCCCGTCTCCGGGATGTGGAACTCCATCCGGTCCAGCTCCCAAAGCAGGTCATTGGGAAACTCCAGGTCGGCCTTGTCGATCTCGTCAATGAGGAGAATCACCTGCTCGTCGTCGGTGAAGGCCTCCCCCAGCTTGCCCAGCTTGACATATTTCTCAATGTCATCCACCCCCTGGCCGCCAAACTGGCTGTCGTAGAGCCGCTGGACCACGTCGTAGACATAGAGCCCGTCCTGGGCCTTGGTGGTGGACTTGATGTTCCAGATGATAAGCTTCTTTCCCAGGGCCTGAGAGATGGCCTCGGCCAGCATGGTCTTGCCGGTGCCCGGCTCCCCCTTGATAAGCAGGGGCTTTTGCAGCACCATGGCGATGTTGGCGGCCCGGAGCAGCTCCTCCGAGGCCACATAGTTTTGACTTCCTTTAAATTCACCCATTTGCGGTTCCTCCTGATCTGATGGCACTTGCAGACATTATAGCGCATTTTGGACAAAAAGGGAATAGAAAAAACCCGCCCGAAGGCGGGTTTTCTGTTTACACCAGCTGGATAATGGCCATCTCGGCGGCGTCGCCGCGGCGGGGGCCAATGCGGACCACACGGGTGTAGCCGCCGTTGCGGTCGGCATACTTGGGTCCGATCTCCTTGAACAGCTTGTTGGCCACGTCCTCCTTGGTGATGTAGGACAGGGCCTGGCGGTAGGAGGCCAGGGTGTTGGTCTTGGCCAGGGTGATCATCTTCTCGGCCACGGGAGCCACTTCCTTGGCGCGGGTGACGGTGGTCTTAATCTGGCCGTTCTCCAGCAGATAGGTGACCATGGCGCGGAGCATAGCCCGGCGCTGGTCGCTGGTGCGGCCCAGTTTACGGTTCTTCTGAGACATGGTAAACACTCCTTCGACCTCGCGTGGCGAGATCCGTTTAAATTCGTTCATTGTGCGGAACGTTACATACGCTTTTCCTGTGGGGCCCGACGACCCCGGCGGGCCATTTCTGTCCTGGGAATGACCCACCATCTTTACTCTGGGCATGACCCGCCCAGGTGGGCGGGTCCCACATAAGGCTTAATTATTTTCTTCACTCGCCAGGGACAGGCCCATCATGGACAGCTTGTTGATGACCTCTTCCAGAGACTTGCGGCCCAGGTTCCGGACCTTCATCATCTCCTCCTCAGTCTTGGAGATCAGGTCCTCCACCGTGTTGATGTTGGCCCGCTTCAGGCAGTTGTAAGAGCGGACGGACAGGTCCATGTCGTCAATGGTCATCTCCATCACCTTGTCCCGCTGGGTCTCCGCCTTCTCCACCACGGTGGAGCGGCTGCCCATGGTCTCGGACAGGTCGGTGAACAGGGTGAAGTGGTCGCACAGGATGCGGGCTCCCAGAGAGACGGCGTCCCGGGCGTCGATGGTGCCGTTGGTCCACACCTCCAGGGTCAGCTTATCATAGTCGGTGGCGTCGCCCACGCGGGTGTTCTCCACGGTGTAGTTGACCTTGCGGACGGGGGTGTAGATAGAGTCCACGGGAATCACCCCGATAATGGACTGGGCGGGCTTGTTCTTGTCGGCGGAGACATAGCCCCGGCCGTGGGACAGGGTCAGCTCCATCGACAGGGTGGCGTCCGGGCCCAGGGTGGCGATGTGCAGATCCGGGTTGAGGACCTCCACGTCGGCATCCGCCTTGATGTCGCCGGCTGTCACCTTGCACTCCCCGGCGGCCTCGATATGGACGGTCTTGGTCCCCTCGCTGTACAGCTTGGCGATAATGCCCTTCACGTTGAGGACAATCTCGGTTACGTCCTCCTTCACCCCGGGGATGGTGGTAAACTCGTGCTGGACCCCGGAGATCTTGATGGAGGTCACCGCGGTGCCGGGCAGGGAGGACAGCAGAATCCGCCGCAGGGAGTTGCCCAGGGTGGTGCCGTAACCCCGCTCCAAAGGCTCCACCACGTACTTGCCGTAGGAGGTGTCGCCGGGATTTTCGATACAGTCGATGCGGGGCTTTTCAATTTCTATCATATGCTGGAATACCCTCCTTTTCTCGGCGGCGCAGGGCGCCGCTTCATTCAGCTCACCAATATCTGAGGGTTCTCTAAGTCTGTTGTACCTAAGCTGTCCGCAAACATTTCTGTGGGGCCCGACGACCCCGGCGGGCCATTTCTGCCCTGGGTATGACCCGCCCAGGTGGACGGGTCCCACATACTCCCCACGCAGGACAGCCTGACAAGGAATTACTTAGAATACAGCTCGACGATGAGGTGCTCTTCCACGGGGAAGTCGATGTCGTCCCGGGTGGGCATGGCAGCGACGCTGCCCTGGAGGGTATTCTTGTTGCGGTCCAGCCACTTGGGCACGTTGACCACGGGGGCGTCCTCGCCGGTCAGGCGCTTGAACTTGACGGAGGCGCGGCTCTTTTCCCGGACCTCAATCACGTCGCCCACCTTGACCAGGTAGGAGGGCACATCCACCCGCTGGCCGTTAACGGTGAAGTGGCCATGGGTGGTGAGCTGGCGGGCCTCACGGCGGGTCATGGCGAAGCCCAGACGGTACACCACGTTGTCCAGCCGGCGCTCGATCATGGTCAGCAGATTTTCGCCGGTCTTGCCGGGCATGCGGCTGGCCTTCTCGTAGTACATATGGAACTGCTTCTCCATCACGCCATAGACAAATTTCACCTTCTGCTTCTCGGTCATCTGCATAGCGTACTCAGATTGCTTCTTGCGCATCTGGCCCTTGGGGTTGCGGTTGGTTGTCTTCTTGGCATAGCCCATAGCGGCGGGGGACAGGTTCAGCGCCTTGCACCGCTTGGCGATGGGCTGCATATTTCTAGCCATCTGTCAAAACCTCCTTCAATCGATCAGCCACGGCGGCGCTTCGGGGGCCGGCAGCCGTTGTGGGGAACGGGAGTCACGTCCTTAATGAGGGTGACCTCCAGGCCCACGGCCTGCAGCGCCCGGATGGCGGCCTCGCGGCCCTGGCCGGGGCCCTTAACAAAGACCTCAACGGTCTTCAGACCATACTCCATCGCGGCCTTGGCGGCCGTCTCGGCGGCGGTCTGAGCGGCGAAGGGGGTGGACTTACGGGAACCGCGGAAGCCCAGGCCGCCGGAGGAGGCCCAGGACAGGGCGTTGCCCTGCGCGTCGGTCACAGTGACCATGGTGTTATTGAAGGAGGAGCGGATATGCACCTGGCCCCTCTCTACGTTCTTACGCTCGCGGCGCTTGCGCACCACTTTCTTACCTTTGTTCGCAGCCATGTGTATCCCTCCTTACTTCTTCTTATTGGCGACGGTACGCTTGGGACCCTTGCGGGTACGGGCGTTGGTCTTGGAACGCTGGCCGCGGACGGGCAGCCCCTTGCGGTGGCGGATGCCCCGGTAGCAGCCGATCTCGGTCAGCCGCTTGATGTCCATAGCCACGTTGCGGCGCAGGTCGCCCTCCACGGTGTAGTCGTGGATGACCTCACGCAGCTTGGCCTCGTCCTCCTCGGTGAGGTCCTTCACGCGGGTGTCGGGGTTTACCCCGGCCTTGGCCAGGATCTTGTTGGCGCTGGTGCGCCCAATGCCGTAGATATAAGTGAGGCCGATCTCGATTCTCTTCTCTCTCGGCAGGTCAATACCGGCAATACGAGCCATTTTTTACAGCACCTCCAATTAACCTTGTCTCTGCTTATGCTTGGGGTTTTCGCAAATTACCATGACTTTGCCCTTGCGCTTAATGACTTTGCACTTCTCGCACATGGGCTTCACGGACGGTCTGACTTTCATTGTTAAAACCTCCTGAATGCCTAACGGCCCCGGTGGACTGGAGGCAAGGCTCCCGGCCCATCCGGTCGTTGATAGTTACGTGTCCGTTGTAGGAGCGGATATCATCCGCCCGCTCTTAACGGTTTGCTGTGTGTTCCGTACGGGCGGGTAATACCCGCCCCTACTTGGATCTCCAAGTGATACGGCCTCGGGTGAGGTCGTAGGGTGACATCTGAATGGTCACCTTGTCGCCGGGCAGGATGCGGATGAAGTTCATCCGCAGCTTGCCGGAAATATGTGCCAGGATGATGTGTCCGTTTCCGATATCCACGTGGAACGTGGTGTTGGGCAGGGCCTCGGTGACGACGCCCTCCAATTCGATCATATCATCTTTTGCCAAGCGTAGATCCCTCCTTGAAGGCGGCCAGCGCCCGTCTCAATGCCCGGTCGGAGACCGGTTCTCCCTGCTTCAGGCTGTGAACCACAGGATGGTCATACATGCGCGACTGGTCGTCAGTCAAACACGAGACATGGCCCAGCTTTTTCCGTTTGGGATGTGACACCTTCCGGCGCTTCCCATCGGCCAGCAGCAGCCTGTTCTGTTCCTGATCCACACCCACCACGCAGAAGATACCGCCCTTATCCCGTCCGGCGTCGGCCTGGACGATCCAGCCTGTGTAATCAAACATAGGTTCCGTCCTCCGTGACGGTCAGAATCTCCGGGCCGTCCTCGGTGATGAGGATGGTATTTTCGTAGTGGGCGGCCAGAGAGCCGTCCTGTGTGACGGTGGTCCAGTTGCCCTCCAGGTTCTTCACCTGCCAGCCTCCGGCGCACACCATGGGCTCCACCGCGATGGTCATGCCCGGCTGGAGCCGTGGACCGTGGCCGGCGGGGCCGAAGTTGCGCACCTCGGGGGCCTCGTGCAGCCTGGCGCCCACACCATGGCCCACAAAGTCCCGGACCACGGAAAAGCCGTTGGCCTCCACATAGACCTGGACCGCGTGGCCAATGTCGCTCACCCGGCAGCCCCGGCGGGCGTTTTTGATGCCCTCCCAGAAGCTCTGCTGGGTGACCCGGAGCAGCCGCTCAGCCTCCTCGCTCACCTGGCCGCAGGGGTAGGTGGCGGCGCAGTCCCCGTGGAAGCCGCCGATGAAGGCGCCCACGTCGATGCTGACAATGTCGCCCTCCTTCAGCTTCCGGGGGCTGGGGATGCCGTGGATGACCACCTCATTCACCGAGATGCAGGCCGAGCCGGGGAAGCCGCCGTAGCCCAGAAAGGAGGGCTTGGCCCCGTGGCTCTCGATAAAGCGGCGGACCGCCCTGTCGATCTCGTGGGTGGTGACACCCGGACGGACCATAGAGCCGGCCAGGGCCCGGGCCTGGGCGGTGAGCCGCCCGGCCCGGCGCATAGCCTCAATCTCCCGTTGGGACTTTAACGATATCATTTCCAGCGCCATCAGAGCCCCAGCGCCTCCATGATCACCTTAGTGGTCCCCTCGATGGTGTCCTGATTGGCCACGGGGGCCAGGATGCCCTTGCCCTCATAGAAGCCCTTCAGCGGTTCAGTTTCCTCATGGTAGACCGCCAGGCGTTTCCGGACAGTCTCGGCACGGTCGTCCTCCCGCTGGACCAGAGGCCCGCCGCAGGAATCGCACACGCCCTCGGTCTTGGGGGGCTTGGCCTTTACGTGGTAGGGGGCGCCACAGCTCTGGCACACCCGCCGGCCCGACATGCGCTCCTCGATCTCTCCGTCGGAGATCTCGATGGACAGCACCTTATCAAAGGTGATACCGGCCTGGTCCATGGCCTCGGCCTGGCCGATGGTGCGGGGCACCCCGTCCAGGATGAAGCCCCTGGCGCAGTCAGGCTGGGCCAACCGGTCAGCCACAATGCCGATAATCACGGAATCGGGCACCAGCTTGCCGGCATCCATATAGCCCTTGGCCTCCAGGCCGGTGGGGGTACCCGCCTGGATGGCGGCGCGGAGGATATTGCCTGTGGAAATGGTGGGGATACCCAGCCTGGTGCTGAGAATTTCGGCCTGAGTGCCCTTGCCGGCGCCGGGGGCGCCCAAAAGGATCAATTTCATAGCCGTCTCTCCTTACTCCAGGAAGCCCTTGTAGTGCCGCATGAGCATCTGGGCCTCCATCTGCTTCACGGTCTCCAGGGCAACGCCCACCACGATGATGACGGAGGTGCCGCCGATGGCCAGAGACTGGTAGCCCACCAGATTGCCGGTGATGATGGGGGCAATAGCAATCACGGACAGGTACAGGGCCCCAAACATGGTGATCTTGTTGAGCACCTTCATGAGGAAGTCACAGGTGGGCTTGCCGGGCCGCAGGCCGGGGATAAAGCCGCCGTTCTTCTTCAGGTTGTTGGCCACCTCCACAGGGTTGAAGGCCATGGTGGAGTAGAAATAGCTGAAGCCCACAATGAGCAGGAAATACAGGATGCTGTAGAAGGGGGCCGCCGTATCGAACACCTTCATCAGGCCGCCGCCAAAGCCCGGGCTCTCCTTGGTGATGCCCATAAAGCCGCAGACGGTGGCGGGCAGGGAAGCGATGGACTGGGCGAAGATGATGGGCATAACGCCCGCCATGCTCACCTTCATGGGGATGTGGGTGGACTGGCCGCCGTACATCTTCCGGCCCACCACCCGCTTGGCATACTGCACGGGGATGCGGCGCTCGGCGTTGTTGATATAGACGATGAATACCACCAGGGCCAGCATGCCCAGGAGGATCAGGGGGATCATCGCAGGGTGCAGGGCCCGGTTCAGATAGGCCTGGGCGGTCTCAGCGTTATAGAGACCGGTGGCCTGGAGCTTCTCCAGGGATACGTTTCCGCTCTGCACCTCACGCCAGATGTTCACACCGTTGATGGAATCGGTGACCATCTGGGGGAACCGGGAGACGATACCGGCAAACAGGATGATGGAAATGCCGTTGCCGATGCCGAACTCGGTGATCTGCTCGCCCAGCCACATCAGGAAGGCGGAGCCGGCGGTGAAGGACAGGACAATCACCAGGCCCACCCAGAAGCCGGGCAGGGAGCCGCCGTTCACCAGGCCGTAGCTGTTCACCAGGGTGTAATAGCCGAAGCCCTGAAGCAGGGCGATGGCCACAGTGGTGTACCGGGTGATGGAGGCGATCTTCTTGCGCCCCTCCTCGCCCCCGTCACGGGCCAGCCGTTCCAGAGCGGGGATGGCCACGGTGAGCAGCTGGATGATGATGGAGCTGTTGATATAGGGCTGGATGGACAGGGCGAACACCGTTGCCATGGAGAAGGCGGAGCCGCTCATGGCGTTCATCAGGCCCAGGATGCCGGTCTGGCTGTTCATATACTGCTGAAGTGCCTGGCCGTCGATATAGGGCACGGGGATGGCGGAGCCAAGGCGGAAGATGAGCAGAGCCATAATGGTAAACAGCATCTTTTTCTTCAGCTCGGGCACCCGCCAGGCGTTGCGGATGGTCTGAATCATAATCAGACCACCTCCCACTTACCGCCGGCAGCCACGATTTTTTCCTTGGCGGAGGCGGAGAAAGCGGAAGCCTTTACAATCAGTTTCTTGGAGAGTTCGCCATTGCCCAGGATCTTGACGCCGTACTGGCACTTGGTCAGAATGCCCTTTGCCCGCAGCATATCGACATCCACCGTGGCGCCGTCCTCGAATTTCTCCAGGGCGGAGACGTTGATGGCCTCCAGGGGCTTGGCAAAAATGTTGTGGAAGCCCCGCTTGGGCAGGCGGCGGGCCAGAGGCATCTGGCCGCCCTCGAAGCCCACGCGGACGCCGCCGCCGGAACGGGCCCACTGGCCCTTGTGACCCCGGCCGGCGGTCTTGCCGTTGCCGGAGCCGGCGCCCCGGCCCTTGCGATAGGCCTTGGTGTTGGAGCCGGGGGCGGGGGAAAGTTCATGCAGATTCATGTCGTGCGCCTCCTCGTTAGTTTTCCTCGGTCACCTGGAGCAGGTAGCCGATGTGGGCGATCTTGCCCCGGGTAGCCTGGTTGTCGGGCTGCACGGTGCTGTCGCCGATCTTGCGGAGGCCCAGGGCCTCGGCGGTCGCCTTGTGCTTGGCGATGCGGCCGTTGAGGCTCTTGACCAGCTTAATGTTCAGATTAGCCATTTTTGACCCTCCTTAACCCAAGATCTCTTCCACGCTCTTGCCGCGGACGCGGGCCACTTCCTCGGGGGTGCGCAGGGACTTCAAGCCCTGGAAGGTGGCGGAGACCACGTTCTGCGGATTGTTGGAGCGCAGGCACTTGGTACGGATGTCCTTGATGCCGATGGCTTCCATCACGGCACGGACGGGGCCGCCGGCGATAACGCCGGTACCGGGGGCGGCGGGCTTCATCAGCACGCGGCCGGCGCCGAACTCGCCGATCACCTCGTGGGGGATGGTGGTGCCGGACAGGGACACGGTAATCATGTTCTTCTTGGCATCCTCGATGCCCTTGCGGATGGCCTCGGGGACCTCAGCGGCCTTGCCCAGGCCAAAGCCCACGCGGCCCTTCTCGTCGCCCACCACCATGAGGGCGGAGAACTTGGCCACGCGGCCGCCCTTGACGGTCTTGGATACGCGGTTCAGATAGACCAGCTTTTCAACGAACTCGCTGGGCTCTCTCTCAAATCTAGCCATTTGTTACTTCCTCCTCCCTTAGAACTGCAGGCCGCCCTCGCGGGCGCCCTCGGCCAGAGCCTTCACACGGCCGTGATAGACATAGCCGCCGCGGTCGAACACCACGGTGTCGATGCCCTTGGCCTTGGCACGCTCCGCCACGTTTACGCCCACCTGCTTGGCGGCGTCGGACTTGGTGCCCTCCACCTTGAAGTCCTTCTCCAGGGAAGAAGCGGAAACCAGGGTGACGCCGTTCACGTCGTCAATAACCTGGGCATAGATGTTGGTCTCACTGCGGAAAACGCACAGGCGGGGACGCTCGGGCGTGCCGGAAATCTTGGCACGCACACGCTTGTGGCGCTTGATGCGCTGAGAGCGGGTATCGGGTCTGTTGATCATAAGTGGCACACCTCCTTATTACTTCTTGGCGCCGGTCTTGCCAGCCTTGCGGCGGATGACCTCGTCAGTATACTTGATGCCCTTGCCCTTGTAGGGCTCGGGGGGACGCTTCTCTCTCACTTCAGCGGCAAACTGGCCCACCTTCTGCTTGTCGCAGCCCAGGATCACAATTTTGTTGGGGCTGGGGACCTCGATGCTGATGTCCGCGTTCTCCTCCATGATAACCTGGTGGGAATAGCCCAGGTTCATCACCAGCTTGCTGCCCTCTTTGGCCACACGGTAGCCCACGCCGTTGACGTCCAGCTCCTTCTTGAAGCCGTCGGTCACACCCACCACCATGTTGTGGATGAGAGTGCGGGTCAGGCCGTGAAGGGCCCGGTTCTCCTTGGCGTCGTTGGGACGGGTGACCTTCAGCTCGGCGCCCTCCACGGCGATGGCCATGTTGGGGTTGAACTGCTGTGTCAGGGTGCCCTTGGGGCCCTTGACGGTGACAACGTTGTTGTCCTCTACCTTGATCTCCACTCCGGCGGGAATGGCGATAGGAGCTCTACCAATTCTAGACATTCCTATACCCTCCTTACCAGATAAATGCCAGGACTTCGCCGCCAACGTGGGCCTCGCGGGCCTTCTTGTCGGTCATGACGCCCTTGGACGTGGAAACAATGGCAATACCCAGGCCCCGCAGGACCTTGGGCAGCTCGTCAGCGCCGGCGTACACCCGCAGGCCGGGCTTGGACACCCGCTTCAGGCCGGAGATGACCTTCTCCTTGCCGGCGTTGTACTTCAGGGCGATGCGGATGACGCCTTGGGTGCCGTCGTCGATGAGCTGGAAGTTCTTGATATACCCCTCGTCCAGCAGGATCTGCGCGATGGACTTCTTCATGTTGGACGCGGGCACATCCACGGTGTCATGCTTGGCGTTGTTCGCGTTGCGGATACGGGTCAGCATATCCGCGATAGGGTCGGTGATTTGCATTGCGTGATTACCTCCTATACAGATTACCGGTTTTGTCCGGTACAGACGGCAAGGTATCGCAGGTTAGGTCGTTCCTGCGACCTGTTGACCGCCCCGCGCCTGGTTGGGGCAGGCGCATTTTTGTATTCAGGAGCTCCCAGAGCCTGTACACGTTGGGCCCGGATTCTCCTATCAAAACCGCATGTGCGGGTTTGACCAAATAATTGGAATCCCTCCCCGGCGACAACTGTAGGGGCCGACGACCTCGGCGGCCCGCTCCTCCAGGACCCGTGCCGCCAAACGAACGGCGCGCCGGGTCGTCGCGCCCTACACATCTTCTGCGCAAATCGACAAATCTCTGCGGCCATGTCACTTTCCAGAGTATCCCGGAGTTTTCACGGTACGCAGAATTTGAACGCACGGATGCGTGGGGAGTGATTTGTCTTGTCCCACGGGGACACAACGATTGATTATACTCCCGAAAGGGAGGATTTGCAAGGAAAACTTCGTCCGAACACACGAGCGTGTGGACAGAGATATGCCGGAACGGAGCTTTTCGGCTCCGTTCCGGACATTTTCACTCTTTTTACCAGGAGGCCTTGCGGACTCCGGGGATCTGTCCCTTATAGGCCAGCTCGCGGAAGCAGATACGGCAGATGCCGTAGTCCCGGAGGTAGGCGTGGGGACGGCCGCACAGCTTGCAGCGGTTGTAGCGGCGGGAGGAGAACTTGGGCTCCTTCTGCTGCTTCAGGATCATAGACTTTTTAGCCATAAATTCTTCCTCCTCTTAGCGGCCGGCGAAGGGAGCGCCCACCAGCTTCAGCAGCTCACGGGCCTCCTCATCGGTCTGGGCGGTGGTGCAAACCACGATGTCCATGCCGCGGATCTTGTCGATCTTGTCATACTCGATCTCGGGGAAGATCAGCTGCTCCTTGATGCCCAGGGCGTAGTTGCCCCGGCCGTCGAAGGCGTCGGCGGAGATGCCCCGGAAGTCACGGACGCGGGGCAGGGCCACGTTGAACAGGCGGTCCAGGAACTCCCACATCTTGTTGCCCCGCAGAGTAACCTTGGCGCCGATGGGCATGCCCTCACGCAGCTTAAAGTTAGCCACGGACTTCTTAGCCTTGGTGATAACCGCCTTCTGGCCGGTGATGGTGGTCAGGTCGTTGACCACGGCGTCCAGCACCTTGGCGTTCTCACGGGCCTCGCTGCAGCCCACGTTGACCACGATCTTTTCCAGGCGGGGAATCTGCATGGTGGACTTGTAGCCAAACTTCTGCATCAGAGCAGGAGCGACCTCGTCCTGGTACAGCTTCTTCAGGTTAGGTGTATTAGCCATTTCGCTCCTCCTCTCTTAAATCTCAGCGCCGCACTTCTTGCAGACGCGGACCTTCTTGCCGTCGGCCAGCAGCTTGTGGGCGGGCCGGGTGGGCTTGCTGCACTTAGGGCACACGCGCTGCACCTTGCAGGCGTAGATGGGGGCCTCCTTCTGGAGGATGCCGCCCTGCTGGCCCTGCTGGCGGGGCTTGGTGTGGCGGGAGACCATATTGACCTTCTCCACAACCACCTTACCGGCCTTGGGGTCCACGGACATGACCTTGCCCTGCTTGCCCTTGTCCTTGCCGGACAGGACGACGACGGTGTCGCCGCTCTTGATACTCAGTTTGTTCATAGCTTACCCTCCCTTACAGCACTTCGGGAGCCAGGGACAAGATCTTCATATAGTCCTTGTCGCGCAGCTCACGGGCCACTGGGCCAAAGATACGGGTGCCGCGGGGGTTCTTGTCGTCCCGGATAAGGACGGCGGCGTTGTCGTCAAAGCGGACGTAGGAGCCGTCGGGACGGCGCACGCCCTTGGAAGAACGGACGATGACGGCCTTTACCACCTCGCCCTTCTTCACGGTACCGCCGGGCTGAGCCTTGCGGACAGAGGCCACGATCACGTCGCCGATGTTGCCGAACTTCCGCTTGGAGCCGCCCAGCACCAGGATGGTCTTGATCTCCTTGGCGCCGGTGTTGTCGGCCACCTTCAAATAAGTTTCCTGCTGAATCATGCTGCCGACACCTCCTTATTTCGCCTTCTCGATGATCTCAACCACGCGCCACCGCTTGTCCTTGGACAGGGGGCGGGTCTCCATGACCTTGACGCGGTCGCCCACGCCGCACTGGTTGTTCTCATCATGAGCCTTCAGCTTATAGGTTCTCTTAACAATCTTCTTATACAGGGGATGGGCCACGCGGTCGGCGATGGCGACCACAACGGTCTTATCCATCTTGTCCGAAACCACCAGGCCGACTCTGGTCTTGCGGGAAGAAGTTCTGTTTTCCATCTTCTATTCCTCCTCTTAGCGGCCTGCGAGCTGCTGCTCGCGGATGATGGTTTTCACTCGGGCGATATCCTTCTTCACTTCAGCGATGCGCAGGGGATTGTCCAGCTGGTTGGTGGCGTGCTGAAGGCGGAGGTTGAACAGGTCCTTTTTCAGGTCCACCAGCTTGGTCTCCAGCTCGGCGGCGGACAGCTTGCGAACGTCATTAGCCTTCATTACGCTTCACCACCCTTCTCAGTCTCCTCGCGCTTGACGATCTTGCACTTGACAGGCAGCTTGTGGCTGGCCAGGCGCAGGGCCTCGCGGGCCGTCTCCTCGGAGACGCCGGCAATCTCGAACATGACACGCCCGGGTTTCACAACGGCCACCCAGTACTCGGGGGAGCCCTTACCGGAGCCCATGCGGGTCTCGGCGGGCTTCTCAGTGACGGGCTTATCGGGGAAAATCTTAATCCAGACCTTGCCGCCGCGCTTGGTGTGGCGGGTCATGGCGATACGGGCCGCCTCGATCTGGTTGCTGGTGATCCAGGCAGGCTCAGTGGCCTGGAGGCCGTATTCACCGTAGCTGACAAAGTTGCCCCGGCTGGCCTTGCCCTTCAGGCGGCCGCGGTGCACACGGCGGTATTTTACGCGCTTAGGGAGCAGCATTACTGAGCGCCTCCTTCCTTCGGAGTGTTGTCCCCGGCAGGACGGGGGCCACGGTTGTTGTTAAAATTGCCCTGGCCGGCGGGACGGGGGCCGCGGTTGAAGCCGCCGCCCTGACGGTCCCGGTTGAAGCCGCCCCGGCGGTCATCCCGGCGGCGGGGACGCTCCCGGCGCTCCTGATAGGGCTTGCTGGTGTCCAGGGTGCGGGGAGTGGTGCGCAGGGCCTGGGTGAGCACCTCGCCCTTGTAGATCCACACCTTCACGCCAATGCGGCCGTAGGTGGTGGCAGCCTCGGCAAAGCCGTAGTCGATGTCGGCCCGGAGGGTCTGCAGGGGGATGGTGCCGTCGTGGTAGTGCTCGGAGCGGGCGATCTCGGCGCCGCCCAGACGTCCGGAGCAGCAGGTCTTGATGCCCTTGGCGCCAGCCCGCATGGCGCGGCCCATGGAGTTCTTCATGGCCCGGCGGAAGCCGATGCGCTTCTCCAGCTGCTGGGCGATGTTCTCGGCCACCAGCTGAGCATTGGTGTCCACGTCCCGGACCTCCACAATCTTCAGGTCCACCGGCTTACCGGTCAGCTTCACCAGCTGGGCCTCGATCTTCTTGATGTCCTCGCCACCCTTGCCGATGACCACGCCGGGACGGGCGCAGTGCAGGTAGATGCGGACCTTGGCGTTGTCCCGCTCGATCTCGATCTTGGGGATACCGGCACCGTAGAGGGTCTTCTTCAGGTAGTCGCGGATCTTCTTGTCCTCCACCAGCAGGTCGCCCACCTTCTCGTTGCGGGCATACCAGCGGGAGTCCCAATCCTTGATGACGCCCACGCGCAGGCCGTGGGGATTAACTTTCTGTCCCATATCGTTCCTCCTCCCTTAGCGCTCGCTCACGGCGATGGTGACGTGAGAGGTACGCTTGTTGATCCGGTACGCGCGGCCCTGAGCCCGGGGCATAATGCGCTTGATGATGGGGCCGGGGTTGGCGTAGCAGGCGGACACGTACAGCTTCTCAGGGTCCATCTGGTGGTTGTTCTCCGCGTTGGCGGCGGCGCTCTTCAGCAGCTTGAGCACGGGCTCAGAGGCGGCCTTGGGGGTCTGCATCAGGATGGCGGCGGCAGTGCCCACATCCTTGCCCCGGATCAGGTCCAGGACGATCTTCACCTTACGGGGAGAGATCCGCAGATATTTCAGATTGGCTTTTGCTTCCATCTCGTCTCTCCTCCTTACTTACCGGTCTTGCTGCCCGCGTGACCCCGGAAGGTGCGGGTGGGCACGAACTCGCCCAGCTTGTGGCCCACCATGTCCTCGGTGACATAGACGGGCACGTGCTTGCGGCCATCGTGCACAGCAAAGGTGTGTCCCACGAAGGAGGGGAAGATGGTGGAGGCGCGGCTCCAGGTCTTCAGGACCTTCTTCTCGTTCTTGGCGTTCAGCTCGTCAACCCGCTTCAGCAGCTCAGGGGCGCAAAAGGGGCCTTTCTTGATACTTCTGCTCATCTTCTACACTCCCTCCTTATTTGCTGCCGCGGCGCTTGACAATGAACTTGTCGGTGCGGTTCTTGGTCTTGCGGGTCTTGTAGCCCAGGGCCGGCTTGCCCCAGGGGGTGACAGGGCCGGGACGGCCCACCGGGCTCTTGCCCTCGCCGCCGCCGTGGGGGTGGTCGCAGGGGTTCATCACAGAGCCGCGGACGGTGGGCCGCCAGCCCATGTGGCGCTTGCGGCCGGCCTTGCCGATCTGGATGTTGGCCCAGTCGGTGTTGCCCACCTGGCCGATGGTGGCCTTGCAGTTCTCCCGGACGAGACGGACCTCGCCGGAGGGCAGGCGGACCTGAGCCATGCCGTTCTCCTTGGCCATCAGCTGAGCGGACACGCCGGCGGCGCGCACCAGCTGGGCGCCCTTGCCGGGGTAGAGCTCGATGCAGTGGATGGTCTCACCCACGGGGATGTTGGCGATGGGCAGGCAGTTGCCGGGCAGGATGTCGGCGTCGGGACCGGTCATGATAACGTGGCCGGCCTTCAGGCCGTTGGGGGCCAGGATATAGCGCTTCTCGCCGTCCTCATACTGGATGAGGGCGATGTTGGCGGAGCGGTTGGGGTCATACTGGAGGTTGACGACGGTGGCCCTGCCCTCCTTGTCCCGCTTGAAGTCGATGATGCGGTACTTCTGCTTGTTGCCGCCGCCGTGGTGGCGGACGGTGATCCGGCCGTAGCTGTTGCGGCCCGCGTGCTTCTTCAGCACCTCGGTGAGGGCGCGCTCGGGCTTGGCCTTCTTGTCAATCCCCTCGAAGGCAGACACAGTCATGTGACGGCGGGAGGGGGTTGTGGGCTTATAAGTCTTAATAGCCATTTCTCAATTCCTCCTTACACCATACCCTCGAAGAACTCGATGGTCTTGGAGTCAGCGGTCAGGGTGACCATGGCCTTCTTCCAGCTGGGCCGGCGGCCGGCAGGGCGGGCGCCCATCCGCTTCTCCTTCCCCTGCATGTTCAGGGTGTTCACCTTGGCCACCTTCACGCCGAAGATCTCCTCGATTGCCTTGGCAATCTCTATCTTGTTGGCGGTTTTGGCAACCTCAAAGGTGTAGCGCTTCATCTCGGTCTGCTCCATGGACTGCTCGGTGATGATGGGGCGCTTGATGATATCATAGGCAGTAGTGGCCATTACGCGTACACCTCCTCGATGATAGCCAAGGCAGCCTTGTCGATGACCAGCTGCTTGGCGTTGACGATGTCATAGACGCTGAGGACCTTGGCGGTGGTGGTGACCACACCAGGGATGTTCCGGGCGGACAGGACCACGTTGTTGTCCACGTCGGCGGTGATTACCACAGGCTTGCCGGCCTCCAGGGCGTTCAGGAAGCCCTGCATGGTCTTGGTCTTCACCTCGTCCAGCTTCAGGCCGTCCACCACCAGCACGCTGCCGGCGGCAGCCTTGGCGGACAGGGCGGACTTCAGGGCCAGCCGGCGGGTCTTCTTGTTCAGGCTGGTGCGGTAGCTGCGGGGCTTGGGGGCGAACACAATGCCGCCGTGGGTCCACTGGGGGGCCCGGGTGGAGCCCTGACGGGCGTGGCCGGTGCCCTTCTGACGCCAGGGCTTCTTGCCGCCGCCGGAGACCTCGGCCCGGGTCAGGGCGCTCTGGGTGCCCTGACGGCAGTTGCCCAGGTGGTTCTTAACAGCCTCATGGACCACGGCCTGGTTGGGCTCAATGCCGAAGATGGCCTCGGAGAGCTCGATCTCGCCGATCTGCTTACCAGCCATATCATAAAGGTTCGCTTTAGGCATAACTCAATCTCTCCTTTCCTTACTTGTTGCGGGCGGAAGCCTTCTGCGGGTTGACACGGGCGGAAGCCTTCTGCGGGTTGACACGGCCGCCCTCGGTGGCGTGCTTCTCCAGAATGGTCTTAACGGTGTTCTTCACATAGACGATGCCGCCCTTGGGGCCGGGAATGGCGCCCCGAACGGCGATCAGGCCCAGCTCCTCGTCCACCTGGACCACGTCCAGCTTCTGAACAGTGACCTGCACGTTGCCCATCTGGCCGGCGCCGTCGCGTCCCTTGGCGATGTGGCCGGGGGTGGTGCCGGGGCCCAGAGAGCCCTGGTGGCGGTGGACAGGGCCGCCGCCGTGGGTATTGCGCTTGACGGCCGCGCTGTGGCGCTTGACAACGCCCTGGAAGCCGTGGCCCTTGCTGGTGCCGGTCACGTCAACGAAGTCGCCAGTGGCGAAGACATTGGCGGTGAGCACGTCGCCCACCTCATACTTGGAACAGTCCTTCAGGGCGAACTCCTTGAGGACCTTCCTGTACTCGGTGAGGCCGGCTTTCTTCTGGTGGCCCAGCTCAGGCTTGGTGAGCTTGCGCTCGGGAATCTCCTGATAACCCAGCTGAATGGCCTCGTAGCCATCCTTCTCGGCGGTCTTCTTCTGCACCACGGTGCAGGGGCCGGCCTGGATCAGGGTGACGGGCACCACCCGGCCGGCTTCATCGAAGATCTGGGTCATGCCGATCTTTTTGCCGATGATCGCTTTCTCCATTGGGATGTTTCCTCCTAATAAAGGTTATTGGTCGGCGGAGTTGGCTCCCATTGGGCTGGGGCTATTGCTCCGGCGACTTGACCCGTCCGCCTCAATCAGCCTGCCCAGGTGGTCAGGCTCCACAGCGGACTGCGGGTACAACGAGGTTATTTGAGGCTCTTTTGTGGGACCCGACGACCTCGGCGGGTCACTTCCAATGGCCTGCCCAGGTGGTCAGGCCCCACAGGGGTCTTACAGCTTAATCTCAATCTCCACGCCGGCGGGGAGCTCCAGGCTCATCAGGGCCTCCACGGTCTTGGGGGAGGGCTTTACCACGTCGATGAGGCGCTTGTGAATGCGGCGCTCGAACTGCTCCCGGCTGTCCTTATACTTGTGGACGGCCCGCAGGATGGTGACCACTTCCTTCTTGGTGGGCAGGGGGATGGGGCCGGAGACGTTGGCGCCGGTGCGCTTGGCGGTCTCCACGATCTTCTCGGCGCTCTGGTCGATGAGCTGGTGGTCATAGGCCTTCAGGCGGATGCGGATCATTTCTTTCTGAGCTGCCATGTGTTTGTTTCCTCCTTAAAATACGAAGTTGAGTAATGGGTCTTGCTCCTCCTTCGTCGGTGAGCGATAGGATATACACGCTTTCGTGCGTATCACTCCAGGCCACGAAAAAACCGGCGCATAGACAGGCCGGTTTTCTCCGTACCGGGCGATATACGCCGTGTACGGACTCGCTCAGCCGCCCGATAGTCGGACATACTCCGCGGAAGTTACCTCCTTTCGGAGCAATCTCCCGCATCATCGCAACTGCGCCCTTAAAGACGCCCCGTTATCATACAACACACAGCCGTGTGTGTCAAGGGGGTTTTTAAAAAAATTTTGGCGGATTTTCCGGGATTTGCAGGGGATGCTTTGTGAATTTTTCAAAAGACAGGGCAAAGGCCCCCGAAGGGGCCCTTATTCCTCCGGCAGCGTCCCGCTCTGCTCCTCCAGCAGGGAGCCGTCCGCCCGGTAGAGGGTGAGGGTATAGCTGCCGCCGGCGTACCAGCTGCCGGAGAAGGAGTCCCCCGGGGCGGCGGCAAACATCCACCGCCCCGGAGCCAGCCGCCACCCCTCTCCCCGATAGCGAAGCTCCCTTCCCTCGATGTCTTTTGCGTCGATCTCCACCACCGCCTGCCCCACCTCCTCAGGGACCTGAAGAAACAGCAGCGGAGTGCCGGACTTGATGGTACCCGGAGACGGCATCCAGCGGGCGGTCATGTGATACATGGGAACAGGGGCGGCTCCCTCTGTCAGGTCATATATCTCCACAATGTTATACTCTGTCTTGTATATACAGGCGTATCCATCCCCGGCACCAACCACTACATCGTCGTACCTAAAATCCAGCTTGGGCAGCTCCCGCCACCGGAGGGGACAGTCCTTTCCGCTGTTGAACACGATCTCGCTCCGGGGCAGCAGGCGGGTGCGCTCCATGCGGCGAAACTCCAGCTCCATCGTGGGCAGGGGACACCCCAGCCGCATCCAGATGCCGAAGCTGAGCAGCACACTCCACGTCAGATAAAATACAGTCTGATCCCCCCGGCTGATGCCCTCCAGTCGCCGTTTCAACTTCTTCCACCACTTTTTCATGACATATCCACCCTTTCCGTCACGGCTGTGGACAACACAATCCTGCCCACCTCGCTGTCCAGCTCCAGCGTCACCCGGTCCCCGGGCTGCCAGCCCTCCGCCGGCAGGAAAAAGGCCACCTCCCTCCAGCCGATGCCCCACTCCGAAAACATGTTGGCCCAGACGGCAGGGTCCGGTTTTTTCAGGCCCTCATGATATTTGTTGCTGTCCGCCGCATACCGGGTCCCGTCAGGCCCCACAACGGTCACGTTGTCCACAATGGCCCTGGGGTTGATCCGCTCCCAAAAACGCGGAGAGGAGGCCCGCAGGACCACCTGGAGCTCGTCCTCCCGGTCCAGCCGGTTCGGGTATTCCAGGCAGGCCGCCCCTGTAATCTGAAAGGTGTACTGTCCCAGCTCCGCCTTCTCCCCGCCCCGGATTCGGTGGACCGTCCCGTAGCTGGTGCTCCCCCGGATGGAGCCCTCCTCTATGTTCCCGCTATTGGAATAACCTATCAGCAAGTTGACCAGCAGCACCAGACAGAGCAGATACCGGCTGGCCGTCCACAGCCAGCCCAGCCAGGGCCTGTGGACCCGGGCCAGCTCCTCTTTCAGCTCCTCCGGGTTCCCCATAGAGGACAGGGCCCGGTCCCGGGCTTCGTCGGGGGGAATGTCCGGGAAGACGCGCCGCAGGTCGGCCATTTTGTCCTCGATGTGGCCCTCCAGCTCGGCCCGCACCTCCTTCCGGTCCAGGCCGAACCGGATGCCGGAGACCGCCGTGTCCAGCCAGCGGCTCAGGACGCTGTCAAAATTCATGTGCTGTCTCCTCTCTTGTCACCGGGCGGTCAGGCACTGGTTGGGCGGCAGGGTGCCGCTCCGGGCCAGGACCTCCGCCCCCCGGGCGTCGGCGAGGGTCAGGCGGTAGGGGTGCTCCCCCACAAAGCCGTAAACAATGCGGGCATCCCACCCCCACAGGGCGTCAATCGCGCATAACTCCCGCCCCGGATGGTCCTCGTGGGGGGAAATTTGGAAGAAAAACCAGCCGCTGTCCTCCCGGGTTCCCTGAGCGGTGAAGGTCTCCCTGGCGGGGGCAGTCCACACGCCGCCGTCCACGTCGATCAGGTCCAGCTCCAATGTGCCGGACACGGCCTCCGCCGGCGCGCCCCACACGGCCACCGTCAGCGTCCCGCCCTTGCCGGGGCCGGGGAGGGCGGCCACCACAATATCCTCCTTGGGGAGCAGATGGTTGATGCAGGGCTCCGCCTTGGGGAAGGGCAGTCCCCCATGGCGCACCGCCGTAACCCGGCCCACAGCGATCCAGTCCTCCCCCTGGGACAGATAGGCGGTAAAGCTGCCGTCCGCTGCCCGGTTGGTCAGAACGGCCCGGGAGGGAGTCAGCAGCAGCTGTTTCTCCAGATTTCGGTAGGCCCCGTCGGCCATCCAGGTGGGCCAGCCCCACAGCAGCAGGGCCAGCGCTCCCAGCAGGAGCACCGCTCCCAGGTTGCGGACGGTTTTCCACCCTCTGGGCAGGGCGCGCTTCGTCTGTTTTTTCACGGTTCCACCTCCCGGGTCAGGTCTATAATCAGCTCCGAGTCCACGCCGGAGCCGGACAGGTAGGTGAGCTTGATCCACTCGGCGTCCGTGGAAACGCCCCACACGCAATAATTCCACTGCCGCCAGGACAGTCCCGCCTCCCGGCCCCAGCCGGTGCTGGAAATAGACAGCTTCTTTCCCCGGTCGTCCTCCGCCGCTATGTAGCTGAAGGGCGTCCAGCTGGCGTCCCAGGGCCGGTCCCAGGTGATTCGGACCTGGGCGTAAAGAATGTATTCCCCCTGATGGGGCTGATTGTGCCACAGGGCCGCCTTAGGCACGGAGAGCGTCCCCGGGCCCATTTTCGCCTCCGTCTCCGGGGCCAGCAGGGCCACCCGCTCCCCGGCAGGGTCCTCCTCGCTGAACAGCGTTTCAGACCACTCCCGGCCCTCGGCCAGGTCTTCCCAGTCATTCCACAGGTCACCCGCCCTGCCCTCCACGTGCCAGTTCACCAGTAACACCAGACACAGCGCCATCAGCCCCCACACCAGCCACCGGCTGGCCTGCCACAGATAGCCCAGCCAGGGCCTGTGCACTCTGGCCAGCTCCCTTTTCAGCTCCTCCGGGTCCCCCATCCTGGACAGGGCCTGGTCACGGGCCTCGTCGGGGTCCATGTCAGGAAATATCCGCGTCAGCTCCAGTACCCTGTCCTCCAGGTGGCCGTACAGTTCCGCCTGGACGGCCAGCCGGTCGGGCTTGAAGCGGATGCCCGACACCGCCGTCTCCAGCCAGCGCAGCAGCGCCATATTTTCTCTCATGGTCCGGCTCCCTCACGCCAGGGCGCTGGCCCCGCCGGACAGCACGCTGTCCACCCCCTGGTGGAAGGCCGCCCACTCCGCCCGCTTGCCGTCCAGCAGCTGCTTCCCCTTCCGGGTAAGCCTGTAGTACTTCCGCACCCGCCCGGTGGGGGCCTCCTGCTGGTAGGAGGACAGGCACTTGTCCTTCTCCAGAGCGTGGAGGATGGGGTACAGGGTGCCCTCCTTCATCTGAAACAGGTCGTTGGACCGCCGGGCCAACTCCTCGATCATCTGGTAGCCGTACATGTCGCCCCCCTCCAGCAGGGACAGCACCAGCATGGTCCCGCTCCCCGCCATCAGGCCCTTGTCGAATTTCATATTGACCGCCCTTTCCATGTCCGTGTTGTGCAGGGCGGACCATATCCGCCCCATATACCTTGTTGTTCTAGGTATA
>Ga0137308_100812_pt1 | contig 41863 bp, 32 predicted proteins | sample Inofrocosms_June_FD_97181 | JGI IMG/M metagenome (GOLD analysis project Ga0137308, IMG submission 97181) | Mouse cecal microbial communities from Vienna, Austria - N-Acetylneuraminic and N-Acetylglucosamine D2O microcosms_June | ecosystem: Host-associated > Mammals > Digestive system > Large...
TATCCAGATAAGTATCCTCCCCGTAAGGTGCCGATGGTCCGTGGTTCTCTGTGGAACCCACCGGAATCAGAATTACATCATTCTTTTTCAGCCGCTCTGCCACTTCTTTGTTTGTCATGTTCTGGTAATAAATACCATTGGGGGCTTCCATATTGCCGCCTGCTGCCGGGATCTGCCATTTTGACATTGTTTTTTCCTCCTTATATCTGCATTTCATTGTTTTTTCATAAAACTGTTCCGTACTTTTAACTGTTACGAGTAACTTACGTTTTCGGGCTATGCTGACCGAATTTGGCGCAGGTATTGCGCTAAGTCTAAGCTGTTATTTTCATTTCCTCTCCAGATTCTATCTGCCGCATATAATCAATTGCCCGCTTGGCCGCTTCCAGTTCTGTGGGCCAGGGCAGACATTCTACAGAGAGATACCCTTCATATCCTGCTTCTTCCAAGGCATTCAGGATTTTTGTAAAGTCAAACTGGCCGCTTCCGGGATACCGCCTGGAATTGTCTGCCAGATGAAAATATCCAATCTTCCCTTTACATCTTCGGATCGCTTCCACCGGGTCACATTCATCAATCCCCATATGAAAGGCATCTAAATGTACATATAAATTGTCTATCTGATATTTCTCCAGAAATTCCATAATCTCATCAGCCGTGGTAAAAATATTCACCTCATAGCGGTTGATCACTTCCAAATTCAGCTTTACATTGCGTCCTTTGGCATATTCAGCAAGGATTTCCAGATTCCTTGCCAGACGATTCAGATATTTTTCTCTGTTTCCCCCAGCCGGAACGTTGCCTTTCAACCATCCGATCACCAAATCTGCTTTCATTTCACAGGCAATATCTACATAATCCCGCATTCCTTTCATGGCTGCATCGACCACATAGGGCCTGTCGTCAATGAGACTGCACATTCCTTCTGTGTTCAGCCTGCCTGTGATGATCATAGCGGCTTTTACTCCATAGGCTGCCTCTGTCTGACGGATCGCCTCATAATCAAATTGCTCGTCAGGTCTTGTATGTACTTCAATGGCCCGATAGCCAAGCTCTGCTGCTTTCTTCAGATTCTCACAGATAGAACCTTTCAGCAGAATCGGTGCGGAAGCAGGTGCATCGTCCGCAGAGGACACTGCATAATCCCACCTTTTCACTATACCACCTCCTCCCAAACAGGAATTTTTGTTCGATTCCTGATGACGCTATTATTATAATCCCAATAACTATTTTCAAACTATAGATATATTGCTTGTGTTTTTCATGAAAATTTGCATTTCCAATGGATTTTGATATAAACTTTTCAATTCTTGCACTCATGGCCTTGACGGGTATCTTTTTTCCTTATATTCCTTTATAATTTACAGAAAAAGAACCGCGAAAGGAGCAGCATTATGAATGTAAAACTGGGAATTTGTAATTTCTGCGTGCCGGGAACAGGTGTATTTGCGCCGCAGATTGTATCAGAGATGGGGCTGGACGGAATGTCGCTGGAATTCGGCTCCTGTGAACACGGCTGGGCTCTTAGCCAGAAGAAGATTATGGATTTATACCTGGAAGCCCAGCAGAAATATGCCGTTGCTTATCCGAACATTGGCTGCAGCGACGGGGATAACATTCCTTTTTATACACCGAAAGGAGACCCCCTGTATGACACCGTCCAGTACTGGGTGACAAAAGCGGTGGATTCAGCGGCCTATATGAAGATTCCTATGGTATTCTTCTCTAACTTCAACGCCAGCCTGGCTGATACAGAAGAAAAACTGGAGCAGACAGCAGAACGTTACCGCTATCTGTGCGATTACGCCGGGGAGAAGGGAATCGAGATTTCCTGCGAATGCCCATTAAGCCCCCAAAAGCAGATTCAGCTGACACAGATGGTGGACCGCCGCAACTTTACCTTGTTCTATGACAGTGACAATTTTACTTATTTTACAGATTATAGACAGACCGATGTGTTAAAAGAGATTTATCCTTATATGGGAAAACAGCTTCACGTAAAGGACAGCACCGAAGGCTGTATCGCCAACGCCGTGCTGGGGACTGGAGTGGCTGACTTCTATGGCTCTATCAAATATTTATCAGAGCAAAATTATGATGGATGGTTGATTTTGGAAAATTTGTATGAATTGGCCCCTATGAGACATCTGAATTCGGATTATTTCGAAATTATGAGAGAGGACATCCGGGTACTGAAAGAAGCTGCCAGCCGCTGAAAAAAGCCATGGCGGACTGAAATCCAAGAATATAACTGAACTGTAATATTTAGCAAATATTTTTTTAGATAATGACTTGTAATTTACCGAATTTTTGTATATAATAAATACAACTATTCAGGACTTCGTCCTTCATAGTCACAAGCAATGTATGAGTATGCTCACGTTTTTTTGAATATGTTTGAGAAGCCTGACAATACCAGACATCTGCATGCGCCGGCAAATTCCTCCCGGCGCAGTGGCTATTGAAAATATGGTCTTCTGACTCTTCTTAATTTTTATTTCGTGAGAAAAGCCTCTCTGGCAAGCTGATCTGCCAAGTCATTGTATTGATTCCCGGAATGTCCTTTCACTTTTATAAAATGAATCTCCACTTTTTCTTTTGCCTGGTCATAGAAATCTTTGTATGCTCTGGTTCCGGCCTTCTTCGCCTGCCACTCCCCAGTACACCACTTTGCTATTCCTTCATAATCATGGTAAATTGTCACACTTTTTATCCCCTGATCCAGACAATACTCGATAGCTTTTCGCGAACCCATAATTTCTCCCGCCACATTGTGCATCTGTGCCAGCTCACAGTCATCATATAATTGGGAAAAATGTTCTTCTCTGCCCTGGTAAAAGAATACCACTCCGCAGGAAAACCTCTTGGTTTCCGCCTGATAACTGCCATCCACATAGGCTGTGGCCTCTGTCTGGACTGTCTCCCCGTCTCCGGCCTGGCTTGAGCTTCCCCCATTCATATATTCTTCCGCCTGGGCAGGCGTGGGAAAACTTTTGTACTGAGCACCTGAAAATCCGTGGATCTGTTCCTGACACTGGGCCCATGTGTGATAAATGCCTGGACGGCGCCCCTTTAAAACCGCATATACTTTCTTTGCCATGTGTTTCACTCCTCCCTTGATTCTATCGTAATATTGTACCATCAAAATAAACTATAAAAAAGATATTAAATTTTTTTATTTACTGGTATCTTGGCTAAAAATATTATATAATAATTCATATAAGTTGTATTTGTCACAACACCAAACAACTACTACAACAGATATAACCGTGGGAGGATGCGAGATGGCAGTAGTAAAAGAATTAATACGCACAGAGGGTAATGGGAGTATCAGTTTTGGAAATTTTGAATTGCCTGCCAAGTCAAAATTATCAGACTTTGAACACCAGGGTGACATGTATAAAGTGAAGACTTTCAAAGAAATCACAAAATTAGAGAGAAATGGTGTTTTTGTCTACGAATCTGTTCCTGGAACGGCGGTTTTTGAACTGGACCAGACAGATGGCAGCATGGATTTCCAGGTAGAAGGCTATGAAGACACACAAATCACTGTTGAATTGGAAGAAAACATGGATTATGAAATCTTTATCAACCAGGAAAGCATTGGAAAAATGAAGACGAATCTGGGCGGAAAGCTTTCTTTCAGTGCACAGCTGGAAGACGGAGCCACAGCCAGGATTAAAATTGTGAAATTGTAAACCGTATTTGAAAATAACGGGGTGTTACAGATTTGTAACACCCCCTCTTTGTTTGAATGTTTACAGATTAGATGAGAGTTTTACAACTGTACATCTGACTGTTCAGAAAGGAAACAATTCATGGCAAAAACGAAAAAAACCGTATTTTTCTGCCAGAACTGCGGCTATGAATCTGCCAAGTGGATGGGTCAATGTCCTGGCTGTAAGGAATGGAATACATTTGTGGAGGAAACCGTTCTTCCCAAAACTTCCGGCAGAGGCTCCACTGTCGGAAAAACAGAAAACAAACCCGTCAGCCTGAATCAGATTGATATCCAGGAGGACACCCGGCTTGGCAGCGGACTGGAGGAACTGGACCGGGTACTGGGGGGCGGAATTGTACAGGGCTCCCTGGTGCTGGTGGGCGGCGACCCCGGCATCGGAAAATCCACACTGCTTTTACAGATGTGCCGGTATCTGTCCCAAAAACATATAAAAGCCCTTTATATATCCGGAGAAGAATCCCTGCGGCAGATCAAACTGCGGGCCAGGAGAATCGGTGATTTCACCGATGACCTTCTGCTTTTATGCGAGACCAACCTGCAGATGATCGAACATATCATTGAGAACCAGGCGCCGCAGCTGGTGATCATCGATTCGATCCAGACATTATATAATGAAGAAGTTTCATCTCCGCCCGGCAGCGTATCTCAGGTGCGGGAGTCCACCAGCGTTCTTCTGCAGACTGCAAAAGGCAAGGGTGTGACCATATTCATTGTGGGACACGTGACAAAAGAAGGAAATGTAGCCGGCCCCCGGGTGCTGGAACATATGGTGGACACAGTCCTCTACTTTGAGGGGGACAGACACGCCTCCTACCGCATTTTAAGAGCCGTAAAAAACCGCTTCGGCTCCACCAACGAGATCGGCGTGTTTGAGATGCGGGAAAGCGGACTGGAGGAAGTGAAAAATCCATCGGAATTCCTCCTGGACGGCAGACCTGAGGACGCCTCCGGCTCCATTGTGGCATGTTCCATGGAGGGAACCCGCCCCATTTTGATTGAGATACAGGCACTTGTGTGTAATACCAATTTCGGAATTCCCAGAAGAACTGCCGCCGGAACCGACTTTAACCGGGTCAATCTGCTGATGGCTGTGCTGGAAAAGCGGCTGGGCATGCACCTGTCTAACTGTGACGCCTATGTGAACATTGCCGGTGGAATCAAAATCAGCGAACCCGCCATCGACTTAGGTATCGTTCTGGCAGTCATCTCCAGCCACCAAAACAGGGCCATACCAGACCATGTAATCGCCTTTGGCGAAGTGGGCTTAAGCGGAGAAATCCGGGCTGTGAATATGTCCGAGCAACGGGTGGCAGAAGCGAAAAAGCTTGGATTTCGCACTGTCATTCTGCCGAAAGTGTCTCTGAAAACGCTGGAAGGCGTCAAAGGCATACGTCTCCTGGGCGTCAGCAGTCTGAGAGAAGTCATGGGACTTGGCCGCAGTAACGGCGGCTCTCCTCACATGCCGTCAGACTTTACATATTCTTGATTTTCCTGGAAAGACACGGTATAATATAGCAGTATCATTTGCGGTTATAAGCCGCAAATTCCCGCATATCACGGCTTTTTATACCCGTGGTATCAGCAGCTATTAACTGTTCTCGCAAGAGAACACAACCCAAACGGCCCTATCACAGGGTCAATCTGCCCCTTGAGGAAGGAGGGAGTTTATTATGAAACTGAAAAACAGGGCGAAATGGGTGATATCGCTATTGACAGCCTTCACCATACCGTTCTCCACCATGGGTGCAACGGTAATGGCAGAACCCAATGAGCCAAACAATCAGGCTGTGGTCACAGAAGCCGCCACGGATGAACAGCTGAATGCCACGGCGGCTGAAACGGGAGCTGACGGTCCAAAAACTTATCAAGAAGCCTACGATAGGATGACTGCTCTCGAGGATAAATATCCCGAAGGAATGCCTTGGACTAATTTTACACCCTATGGAACCGGGCCCGATTGTGTGGCACCCACTTACCGCTGGAAAGGCGGACCGGTAAAAAACAGCGACAATGGGGTGGGCTGCGCCGCTTTTGTTTTTATCCTAAGCGATGCAGCCTTTGGCGACTGGCCTGCAAGAGCAAAAGACCGAGGCAATTTTTCGTTCGACGACATAAAAGTCGGTGACATCCTGCGCACCAACGGCGGCTCCCATTTCGTAATTGTACTGCAGAAAAGCGAGGCAGGTGTGGTCGTTGCAGAAGGCAATTACAACAAATCCGTCCATTGGGGACGCACGATTAGTAAAGCTGAAGTTATGGACTCTACTTTCATCGTTACCCGCTATCCCGAAAATTTTGTGCCTGCCGATGATGCCACGGCTGGCCAGGAGGCTGCAAACGGAACGGAAGGTGATTTGCGTTGGACGCTGACCAAAGGCGGTACGCTCACCATCTCCGGCAATGGCAGCATCCCGGATTACGCACCGTCCAATAGACCGTCATGGGAGGAACAAAGTGACGCTTCCATCAGCACAATCGTGCTCTCTGACGGCATTACCGGAATCGGGGCGTATTCGTTCTATGAAAGTACGGCGCTCAGCGTATACATCCCCGACAGTGTACAGACTATTGGTGATAGCGCATTCCAAAGCTCCGCATTGATCAATGTAACCATTCCCGGCTCTGTTAAGAAGATCGGTAATGATGCCTTTTATGATGTTTCAAATCTGGTTTCTGCAACAGTTGCCAGCGGTGTCGAGACCATCGGAGAGCAGGCATTTCGAGGTTGTACATCGCTGACCTACATGGATTTCCCCGCCAGCATTACCTCGGTGGGCGCGGGAGCATTCACGAGCTGCAAAAATATGAAAAGCGTCAGGTTTATGCCCAGCAGCGAACCGGCCGAAATCGGCGACAATGTTTTCTCACAGTGCTGGAGCTTAATGAGTGTTACACTACCGCAAGGAACAACCCGCATTAGCAATGGAATGTTCTTGTCCTGTACTTCGCTCCCAACGCTATATATCCCGAAAAGCGTAACGGAAATTGGAGAAGGGGCATTTGACTCGTGCAGGTTTCTGACCACTATTTATTTCGGCGGCAGCGAAACAGAATGGGAAAGCCTGTTAACCCCCTACATAAGACCTACATTCCAAGGAAAACAGATAATATGTAATGCTGCATTCGACGATCCCTTTGCTGATCTCCCAGATGATCCCGGAGATGGTTTCGGCAAGCCTGATGATTCTCCGGTGGAGCCTACTCCTATAGACCCAACTCCTGTGGACCCGACTCCGGTAGACCCGACTCCCGTGGACCCGACTCCGGTAGACCCGACTCCCGTGGATCCGACTCCGGTGGAACCTGCCGCGCACGAACATAGCTGGTCTGTAGATTGGACTTCCAATGAAAGCTTTCATTGGCATTTATGCCAGGCTGCAGACTGCCCCACAACGGACGACAGCCAGAAAAACGGCTACGGAGAACACAGCTATGGCGACTGGATAATCGATGTGGAAGCAACTGCTTCTCAGGAGGGTAGTAAGCACAGAGAATGTACGGTCTGCCAATATCGTGAGACTGCCAGCATTCCAGCAGACAGCGGTTCGGGAAATGATCCAAATGAACCCGGTAAACCCAGCGATAAGCCCAATGATTCCGACAACTCCGGTAACACGAATAAGCCCAATCGCCCCGACAGTTCGAAAAATCTTTCCGTGGCGAAAAAGCAGTTGAAGACGCAGCTTGCGGCGAAGCTGAAAAAGCAAGTCAAACCTCAGTTGAAAAAACAGCTGAAGCCTAAGCTGAAAAAGCCGGTGAGTGCGAAACGCAAAGCTAAGCTGAAGGCAAATTTGAAAACAAAACTCAAAAAACAGCTAAAAGCCAAGTTAAAGCCGCAATTTAAGCAGAAATTTGGAAAGAAGCTGGGGAATCAATTCAGTAAAACCTTTGATACGCAATTTAATTCTGAATTTACAAAACAGTTTAACGCACAGTTTAAAAAGCTGTTTAAGCAACTCTCAGCGAAAGCAAAACAAGCGAAAAAATAATGAACGCACACGAAGAAAAGACCATCGTTTAAGCCGATGGTCTTTTCTCGTATTTCTCTTATTAATATGTCAGCTTCATAGCCTTTCCTTCCCGGTAGGAAGCTGTAGCTGTCAGCGCCAGCTTAATTCCCATCATGCCGTCATATGCTGTAACTGGTGAAGGTTTCCCTTCCAGAACATTCTGTACAAACGCTTCCATTTCCAGTTCATAAGCATCTTTGAAACGTCCCAGACACCAGTTTGCCATATCATATGTAATCTCCTGGCCTCCAACCATTTTAAACGGAGTCAGCTGTTCCTGTCCCACAAATACACTCTTTTCCAGACCAATTACCTCTGTACGGGTATCATAAACATCGTTTGCATTACGGCTGATCTCAATCATCCCCAGACCGCCGTTCTGGAATTTAAGCAGCATCTGGCCGTCATCCACATCGCCCAGATCTTTCAGAAATTCATGTTTGAGAACTGCCCCCTGTGCATAAATTTCTGTAATCTCACAGCCCATAAGCCAGCGGGCAACGTCGAGATCATGAATTCCCATATCCACAAACAGTCCGCCCGACTGAGGTACATATGCCGGCGGCGGGCCATTGGGGTCACGCTGGCAGTCATGAATATAGATGGGCTTTCCACAGCTGCCGGAGGCAATCTTCTCTTTTGCAGCAACATGACCGGGATCAAAACGGCGCATAAAACCAACCTGAAGATATAATCCCTCTTTTTCCACAGCGTCCATGATTTTCTCCGCTTCTTCTACCGTAAAGGTAATGGGCTTTTCAACGAAAATCGGCTTTCCTGCCGCGATCACATCCATCAGCACATCATAATGGGTCTGGGTAGGGGTTGCAACCACAACTGCTTCTACCTCGGGGTCTTTCAGCATCTCTTTATAATCTGCATAACCTGTTACGCCAAAGTCTTCCGTGGCGCGTTCCAGCGCTGCTGGAACCGGGTCTGATACTGCCGCCAGACGTGCCCCCATAGTACGGGTAACATTAACAGTATGCTGATAGCCTAGACGGCCAAGGCCGATCACGCCCACTCCAAGTGTTTTTTTCATAAAACCTGAACCTCCTAAATATATAATGATTATAACTGTTCCGCAAATTCCCTAATTGCCAAGCTTAACGCCGGATTCTGCAATACGCGCTTCAAGGTCTGTGCGGAAATCTGCTACATTTTCTTCATTCAGAACAACAACATCCAGTGGCTGCTCTTTCTCTACTGTCTCACCGTCCAGAATCTTCACCGCGTTGATGACACCCTGATAGCCTTCCTCTACAGGAAGCTGTGCCACAGAAGCGGACATTTCCCCATTAGAAATAGAGTCCATGGCGTTGAACGTACCGTCGAAGCCCACAACAACAACGTCTGTCAGATTTGCAGCCGCTTGATATGCGCCCAATGCCATTTCATCATTGGTTGCATAGAAAGCTTTGATATCAGGATTTGACTGAATGATATTCTCTGCAACATCCACAGCTTTTCCACGATCTGAGTCCGCCGGCTGAACCGCCACAATCTCCAGCCCTGCCGCCTTCATGGCTTCCTCTGCACCAGCTTCACGGTCATCGTGTACCGTCTGTCCCACAGCGCCGCGGATAATTGCGGCTTTATCACCGGCTTTCAGCTTGGATGCGATAAATTCACCGCCCAGCTTGCCAGCATCTTTGTTTCCGGTTCCAATGAAACAGGAATAGAGAGACTCGTCGTCAGTATTCAATTTGGTGTCAATCAGTATCAGCGGAATGTCTGCACTCTTAACAGTTTGTGCTGCTGAAACCAGCGCAGTAGGCTCATTTGCCGCCAAAACAATAGCGTCGACTTTATTGCTTACCGCATCTTCTACCATGTTAATCTGAGTCGCTGAATCAGATTCTACATTAGGACCGATCACATTTACTTCCACTCCCAGCTCTTTTCCGGCCAGCTTTGCCCCGGCTTCTACCATGTGCCAATAATCACTGTTGAGCCCCATACAAATGGTAGTAATCTTGTACTTGCCGCCGCTGCTGTCTGCCTCATCGCTGTCTGAGGCCGCATCCGTATCGGAATCCGTATCTGCTTCATCCGTCTTTGTGTCTGAGGCCGCTGCACCACTGTCAGAAGCCGCATTATCTCCAGAACCTCCACAGCCTGTCAGCATACCTGCTGCCAATACCCCACTCAATAACAAAGCCAACATTCTTCTCCTAAATTTCATGTTCCTTCCTCCTTTGAAATAATTATAAATTTATCTTTTCCTCTTCCAGAGGGAAAGCTCAAAAGTTACTTATATTGTTATTATGCTGCCGCTTTCTCCTCTTTCTTCATACGTTTTACCCGTTTGAAGCCGCCGCCGCGTACTACGTCGATAAATACCGCAACGATAATGATCGCGCCAAGAAAAATTGTCTGCATATCTGAAGATACGTTGAGCAGATTCAGACCATTCCGAAGAACAGCGATGAGCAGAACCCCTGTAAAAGTTCCCAGTACATTCCCCTTTCCTCCAAAGAAACTGGTTCCGCCAATGATAACAGCTGCGATGGCATCATTTTCCAGAAGGTTTCCTGACAACGGATAGACTGAATCCGTACGTCCTGTCAGCATGATGCCGCCAAGAGCAGCCATAACACCGGAAATCACATATACACTGGTGCGGACAAAATCCACATTAATACCGGACAGTCCTGCCGTATTGATATTTCCACCCACTGCATAAATGTGCCGCCCAAGGGTAGTGTAATTTAAAAACACACTGAACAGAACATAGACAATCAGCATAATCACAAAAGATGATGGAATCTTGCCCAAAAAACTGTCCTGGCTGCTGCTCAGAAAGGAAGATCCCGCCCACTTTACCACTGCCGGCATTCCTGCAATGGGAGTGGCACCAGTGATAACCAAACCAATCCCTTTATAAATATTCTGTGTCCCCAATGTGGAAATAAACGGATGGGGCAGTTTGCATTTCGTCAGAAGCAGACCGTTGACCAGCCCCAGCAGTCCGCCGGTGAGAATACCGATAATCAGGCACAGCACCGGATTTACCCCGGCTTCCACTGCACATTTCGCCATAATAATGGTGGATAAGGTCATAGTGTATCCGATGGATAAGTCAATACCCGCTGTAAGAATACAGACCATCATACCCAGAGACAGAAAGCCATTCAGAGCCGCCTGGCGTGCTACGTTCAACAGGTTGGTTGACGTAAAAAAGTTTTCATTTTTGAAAGTGAGGAAAATACACAGAAGGATCAGTGCCACCAAAGGTCCTGACTTACTAATCAGTTCCGCTGCTTTTCCTGCCACCTTGTTATTATTCTTATTATTCATTACAATTTCCCTCCCGTGGCCAGTGTCAGAATCTCCTCCTGGCCGATGCTGCCATCATTGTCGACGATACCAGTCTGTCTGCCCTCATACATAACCATCACACGGTCGCTCATCCCCAAAATTTCTTCCATCTCTGATGACACCATAATAATGGATGCTCCTTCTTTCAGCAGCGAGTTCATAATATTATAGATTTCAACCTTCGCCCCCACATCAACGCCCTTTGTGGGTTCATCAAAGATAAATACTTTTGCATTGGAAAGCAGCCACTTCATAATAACAATTTTCTGCTGATTGCCTCCGGAAAAATCAACTGCCAGCTTCTCCGGCTGCATGGGCCGCAGATTCAAATCTGCACCATATTTCTCAATCATCTGGCGACGGTTTTTATGATCAATAAAACCTGACTTGTTTTTAAACTTGGGGAGCGTTACGATTGTACCGTTTTCAATCACATCATGAATCAGTATCAGTCCCTCTTCCTTGCGGTTCTCGGTTATCAGTACAATCCCTTTTTTAATAGCATCCCTTGAGCTTTTAATCTGCAGTTCCTGTCCCTCTATATAAATACGGCCTTCCACCAGCGGGTCTGCGCCGAAAATGGCACGCATGGTCTCTGTCCTTCCTGCGCCCACCAGTCCAAACACACCAAGCAGTTCACCTTTGCGGACATGAAAACCAATGTTATCGAATTTTTCCGCACTGAGTCCTTCACAGCGGAACATTTCTTCACCAATGGATACGTTCCGTTTGGGAAACTTTTCCTCCAGAGAGCGTCCAACCATCATTTTGATGATCTGATCCTCTGTGATCCCTTCCACATCAATGGTTGGACCAGAATTCTGCCCGTTTTTAAGAACCGTAACCTTGTGGCCCACCTTTTTCGCCTCATCCAGCTTATGGGTAATGAACAGAATCGAAACCCCTTCTTTCTGGTTAAGCTCAACCATCAAATCCAGCAGAAAATCAATTTCTTTCCGGCTTAGGGATGAGGTGGGCTCGTCCATAATCAGCAATTTGGCATTGCGGTCAATGGCCCGGGCAATTTCCACCAGCTGCCTCTGTCCCATACCCAGCCTCTCCATTGGCATGTCCAGGTCCACATCCTCCAGCCCCACACGCGCAAGCGCCTTTTTTGCACTGCGCTTCTGTTCCTTCCAGTCGATCAATCCGCCCTTTTTCTTCTCACAGCCCAGGTACATGTTTTCTACCACACTCAGACAGGGAATGTTGCTGAGCTCCTGATAAATAACGGCAATGCCCAGGTCATAAGCATCCTGAATACTGCGCAGTCTAACTGGCTGTCCAAGCCACAGCATCTCACCGCCTTCAGGTTTGTTAATACCAATGATTGTCTTAATCATAGTGGACTTTCCTGCACCATTCTCACCAAGCAGCAAGTGCACTTCTCCCTGGCCGATGGAAAGATTTACATGACTTAATGCAACAACGCCAGGAAAAATCTTAGTGATGTCACGCATTTCCAGTAATGGTACCTGAGAGCCCTCGTGCTGTCTGCTTTCTGACATTTTTATCCCTCCTTTTAATTGGATAATCCCTGAATCCCAATCTCATCAAACACACTTGAGTTTCCTCAGCTTCGGCATATACCACAATATTTCATTATTTATGATTGTTAAATTCAGTATATTTCACAACTGATGCAAGTATAACATCATACATATGGATATACTTTCGATTTATTGCTTTGTTTTATGTCTATTTTTGCTATGTTTTTTTTAGAATTTTTGGTTTCTTGTCCTAATGTATGAATTTTCAATTTTTTATTATATTTTATTTGATTTTATTTGCATTTCACTCTATTTCTTTCCATATTTTAAACCAAGCGCGCCACATTCGCATTGTGGAGGCCACGGGTTCGAATCCCGTATGCTCCATTGACAATCGATTTCTATTTCCACACGCAAAACAGGCATACTTTTCTCTTGCGAGAAATCTGTATGCCTGTTATTGAATCATAAATATGGAAAATCAGTCTAATCCTCTCACCACGCAAATCTGTCAACTCTTGTCCAAATCCGCTGTAATCTCATAATAATCGCAGGGATGTGCCGTAAGGCCAGTGACGCCTTCGCCGGATACCATGGACATTTTCAAATGAGACGCAAAGATAAACCCATAGTCGTCTAAGATAGTCTGAACCATCTGAACTGCCAGCTCTGAACGCTTGTCCGTGTCAAAAGTCCTGCTCATCTTTTTCTCCAGCTTTTCCAGTATGTCACTGTGATAGCCTCCCCAGTTTTTCGACGAATCGTCCATACAATGGGTGGTGAAGAAATACTCGGGATCTCCTGTGGGGGCAGTCACCATAGCGCTTGCAAAAATATCCCAGTCGCCGCTTTCCAGAAAGTCCTGTGTGTTTGGTGTGTTATTTACCTGGATATCAATGCCGATTTCCTTCATAGATGCCTGTACACTCTCTGCAAGCAGGGGAAGTTCCTGGCGGCTAGGGTAGGTGAGCCAGCGGATTGTGAGCTTCTCCCCGTCTTTGTCCACATAACCGTCATCATCTGTATCCTCCCATCCGGCATCAGCAAGAAGTTTTTTGGCAGCCTCCGGGTCATATTGCTCTGCCGTCACCTGAGAGTCTCCAAATGTGAAGCTTTCCGGGAAGGGTCCTGCTGCTGGGCTGCCATTTCCATCCATAAGCACCTGGGTGAAGTTCTCCCTGTCTATGGCGCTGGCAATGGCTTTGCGCACGTTTTCATCCTGGAGGGCTTCTGTCTCATAATTAATGGTGGCGAAAAACGACCGGGAGGTTTCCACAGACGAGATGCTGTAGGGCTCCTGCTCGAACAGCGGAAGGCTGGCATAAGGAAGACCGTACGCGGCGTCCAGCTCACCGGACTGCATGGACATGGTCATGGTATCCCCGTCTGTGATGGTCTGCACGTGGATGGTGTCAAGCTTCGGCGTACCGTCCCAGTAATCCTCATTTTTTACCAGGGTGAGCCCCTGGTCGGTGATTACCTCCACCGCCTGATAAGGACCGGTCCCGGACACATTTCCCTCCGGGGTAATGCCCGCCTCCATGTCGATGATACAGCCATAGGGATCAGACAGATAATTCATGAAAGCCGGAACCGGTTTCTGGGTTTTAATGGTGACCGTCTGGCCGTCCGCGGTGATTTCCTGAATCTTCAGATCTCCTTTTGCCCGTTCATGTACCTGTGTCAGGTGTTCCAGACATTCTTTCACCGCCTGGCCGTCCACCCTGCGGCCGCTGGTAAATGTGATACCCTCTTTCAACGTGATCACCCAGGTATTCTTGTCCACATTTTCGTATTTTTCAGCCAGCCATGGCTCCAATTCCATGGAATCGGAATATTTAAACAGAGTCTCACCCACGCCGTAACGGATACAGGCCCAGCCCGCATAACCGTTATGGGGATTTACATCTGACTCGTCATTTTCCGCATTGAATGTGGTATCCCCATAATAGAATACCTTTTCCCCGCTCTTTTCCCCAGACGCACCTGCGGTATCTCCCCCGCCCTCATTGGACGAGGAACCTGCCCCGCATCCTGTCAGCATTCCTGCTGTTACCGCCAATGACAGCAGAACTGCTGCCGGCCTTTTCCATAAAGATTTTTTTCTCATAATATACCTCCGGTTATTGCCATACACTTTCTAAAAAACCGCACGGCTGTCACAGGTTATTTACATGCAGTTTTGGAAGCAGATTCAAAAAATCATTTCACGCTGTCCCACACCCCGCCGGGCAGACACCGCCATAAATAAAGGGCTGCCGCCTGCCGGGACTCTCCCAGCCAAATACGGAATCCACAAGCATCTGTGTATAGGTTTCCTTGGGATTGCGAATTACCTCATCGGCTGCGCCCTGTTCCACCACACTGCCTTTGTACATAACCGCCACATGATCACACAGGTTCTGCACCAGAGCCAGGTCATGGCTGATGAGAATCAGGGAAAGTCCCTGCTCTTTCTGAAGCTTTTTCAAAAGCTCCACAATCTGTGCCTGAACCGTCACATCCAGCGCACTGGTGGCTTCATCACAAATCATCAGCTGCGGATTAGGGGCAAGAGCCCTGGCTATGGCCGCTCTCTGGCACTGCCCGCCGCTGACTTCATGGGGATAGCGGGAAGCAAATCCCCCGTCCAGTTCCACCATATCCAGCAGTTCATACATCCTCTCTTTTGCCTTCCTTTTTCTCATCCCCCGGTTTCTCATGCCTTCCATGATTCCATCCCCAAGAGTGCACCGAGGGTCAAAGGAATCCTGGGGTGTCTGAAACACCATCTGAACCTCACCGTACAGTTTCCGCAGACTTTTTCCTCTTAAAGACAAGGTTTCTCTCCCGTTTAACTGGATGCTTCCACCATCCGGAATTGTCAGATGGGTAATGATTTTGGCGGTGGTACTTTTCCCACATCCGCTCTCGCCAACGATTCCCATACACTGCCCTTTTTTCATCTGAAAACTGACGCTTTTTACCGCTTGAAAAGGAACTTTATTTTTGTAAAATGTTTTCTTCAGCTCTTTGACTTCCAATATATTTTCCATGTTCTACCCTCTGTTGATACGCATCACCGCACCGATAAGTCTCTTCGTATAATCTTTCTGTGGATGGAGAATAATCTCCTCTTTTCTCCCATATTCCACAAGATTCCCCTCATGCATCACCGCCGCCTTATCTGCCATATACTCCACCACACCGATATTGTGGGTGACAATCACGATTCCTGTACCATATAGTTCCCGCATTTTCATCATTTCTTTCACCACCTGCGCCTGAACTGTCACGTCCAAGGCACTGGTCGGCTCATCTGCAAATAATAGATCCGGCTTTAGAATCATAGCCATCATAATGCCCACCCGTTGATTCATGCCGCCTGAGAGCTCAAAAGGATAACTGTTTAAAATCCGCCTGCCATCCGTGAGGCGCATGTGGGCAAACAGCTCCAGGGCACGCTCCCGCACTTCATTTCTGGTAACTTTTTCGTGCTGGATCACACTCTCATAGAGCTGGTCTTCGATCTTTCTGATAGGACACAGGGAGCTTTCCGTGTTTTGAAAAATCATGCCCATGGCAGGCCCCCGCATGTTCCTGAGGGCATGGCTGTCTGCGTCAACCACATTTTGGCCCTTGTAGTAGATATCTCCTTTTGTCACAGCCCCGCTGTCACCTAAAAGTCCCATGGCAGCCTTTATCAATGTGCTCTTTCCGCTTCCCGACTCCCCCACAATTCCCAGAATCTCCCCCGGCTCCATCTGCAGGGATACATCATGCACCACTGGCCTGCCGTTATAACAGATTTCCACATGCTGAATATCCAGCAGTAATTCACTCATACACCCACCTCTTTTTTGTGAAATCACTCTCTGGGGTCCAGCACATCCCGCACTGTATCCCCCGCCAGGTTAAATATGACAACTGTTAGAAATATGGCACATCCAGGAGCTAAAATCACCCACGGCGATGTCTGCAGCATACTTCTTCCGCTGCTCATCATGGACCCCCACTCTGCTGTAGGCGGTGCAGCCCCCAGCCCGAGAAAAGACAGGCCCGCAATCTCCATGATCATCGTTCCTATATCCAGAACTGCCGTCACCACCACCGGTCCGGCAATATTCGGCACCACATGCTTACCTATCATTTTAAAGGTCCCGGAACCGGACAGCTTTGCCGCCTCCATATAGGGCATATGCTTAATCATCATCACCTGGCTGCGGGTAATCCTGGCATATTTCGGCCATGAGATGCAGGCGAGAGCCACTGCTGCGTTCATAACACCGCCGTTCATGACACTGGCCACAGCAATGGCAAATACCATTCCCGGAAATGCCAGAAAGATATCCGACACTCTCATGAGAAAGGAATCCAGCTTTCCCCCATAATAACCGCAGATTATACCCACAGCTCCTCCCACACAGGTGATAACCGCCACCAGCAAAAGAGCGGAAAAGATTGTGGTCTGGGAACCAATAATGACCCTGGAAAGCATGTCCCGCCCATATCGGTCCGTCCCCAGCAGATGGGAGCCGCCAGGCGGCTGAAGCGCAATAGACAAATCCTGCTCATAAGGGTCATAGGGTGTCAGATAAGGTGCCAATGACGCGATGAGTATCACTAAAACAGCAAGCCCCCCGAAAACAATCATTTTAAATTTTGTACGGTTCTTTACAATTTTTTGTGCCCGCACAGTTATCTTCTCATCCATGATTATGCGCCCTCCTGTCCCAGACGGATTCTCGGGTCCAGATAATGATAAAGGATATCCGTCACCAGATTCACGCACACATAAATAACTGCCATCCAGATCACATATGCCTGTATCACCGGATAGTCACGCATGGTAATGGCATCTACCGCCATCTTCCCCACACCGTCCCACATAAAAATCGATTCCACAATAGCCGTCCCCCCCAGCAGAGAACCAATGGACAGAGCCAGCAAAGTGACAAGGGTAAGCATGGAAGACTTCAGCACACTGAAATACAGAATTCTCTTTTCCCCTACCCCACGCGCCTGGGCTCCCTGTACGTAATCTTTACCCAGCTCTTCCAGCACCACTGCCCGCACCTGCCTGGTGTATTTGGACGCCATGGACAAAGCCAGCGTCATTGTGGGCAGAATCACGCTTTTCCATCCAGCGGAATTACCCATCACTGGCAGAAGATTCAGCTTCAGAGAAAAGAAATAAATGAGAAGCAGAGACACAAAAAAATTCGGCAGGGAATTTCCTATAAAGCTCAAAAAGCGAATCAGATAATCTGCGATTTTATTCCGCCTCACCGCCGATAAAATCCCCAAAGGAATGGATATGACAACTGTGAGCAGGATAGAAGTTATAGTCAGATAGACAGTGGCAGGCAATTTGGACAAAAACGTGGAAAATACCGGCTTCCCCGACACAAAAGATTTCCCCATATCGCCTGTCAGCACTTTTCCCAGCCAGACCACATACTGCTGCACAATGGGCTTATCCAGTCCCAGGTCTGCGCGCAGCCGGCTCTTTTCCGCCTCTGACATAACACGCCCTGTGTTAGCCTCCATCAGGCTGATCACATCCGATGCCCCTGAGTTCGTCAGCAAAAAAGACAGTAACGTAATCCCCAGCAGAATGGGAATCAGCAGGAGAAATCTTTTTGCTATGTAATTTTTCAATTTATGACCTCCTCTTTAAACTACACACTTTGTGTAGCTATACCTATATGGTATATAAATATGAATTTTTTCACAAGCCCCCTGGGGGGATTCCATTTATTCCTTTTTATTATAGATCCATTCCTGTCTGTTATACCCGTGAGCCAAATGATTTGCCAGCAGGCCTTCACTGTTTCAAGCAAAATAGCAAGTCATTTGGCAAATACGTATGCTCTTGAGTATATATGCCTGCCGGCCACCTGCAAAACTCCCGTTTAGTACTCCATCCAGTTAGAAATTGCAGTGGATAGCTTTTTCCACCTGTTATGCACTTCCCATCTACAGCCGGTACATTTTCCGATATGCTCCCGGTGTCAGGCCAATCAGTTTCAAAAAAGCGTAATTAAAAGAATTGGAACTGTTATACCCAACGTTATAGGCAATTTCTGTAATGGGCATATCCGTGTGGACAAGAAGAGTCTGTGCCTTGCCAAGCCGCAGCTGTGCCACGTACTGCATAGGGGTACAGCCGGTTTCCTTTTTAAACACACGGGACATATGATAGGGGCTTACAGACACCGCGCTGCCAATCATCTCATTGGACAGTTCCTCTGTATAATTTTGAGAAATATAGTCTTTTACCCGGTCACAGAGCTCTGATGACCGGGTGCTGTCAGGTTCCTTTCCCATAAGAGCACTTTTCCCAAAATGCCGGGCAATGGACAAAACCAACAGCATAATATAGCTGCAGATTGCCTGGTGCTCCCTGGAAGAATCCTCCATCAAAGCCATGAGTTCTTTAAACAATCCCTCTACGAAGGAAGCCATCCGGTCATCGCAGTGAACCACAGGACTGGCCTGTCTGGGAAGCAGGCAGTTGGGCGGAAGCTGAGCCAGACATAAATTTGACACCCCCATACACAGAGTTCCTATTTTTGATGTTTTCTCATCATGCATGACTGCGGCATTGTAGACAATCAAATCTCCCTGGGTAACAAAATATTCTTTTTTGTTGATGACAACCATTCCAGAACCTTCGTATATATACAAAATTTCCAGAAACCCATGGGAATGGACCACACGATGAGCCAGGCAGAATTCCACAATATCCTGCTCACACACATACAGCAGTCTGGGTGTAGATAAAAATGTGAGTTCATCGATTCCAACTTTATTTTTAGAGTTCAATAACACAAGATTTCCTCCCAACAGCAAGATTTTTGTTAAAAGCGCATAAAAAAGTTTTTTTTATCTATATTTTCCCCAATAAAACAGCAAAATATTTGTATTGGAAATTCCTTATATATATTAAAATTATCATATAATTCATCAAAAAACAAGAAAGGAGTGTTAAAAATTTGGAAAACAATGTAAACTACCTGGTTCAAATGGAAAACATTGATAAATCGTTTCCCGGAGTGCAGGCACTAAAAAATTGTTCCTTTCGTTTGAAAGAAGGCGAAGTACATGCTCTGTGCGGCGAAAACGGCGCGGGAAAATCCACATTGATGAAAATTCTTTCCGGTGTGTATCAAAAAGACAGGGGCAGGATTCTGATTTCCGGCATAGAAGAAGAAATTGACAATACTGCAAAAGCCATAGAGCTGGGAATCAACATCATCCACCAGGAACTGCAGTTGATGCCCCACCTTACTGCAGCCGACAATATTTTCCTAGGCAGAGAACCCAGAACCGGAATTGTGTTTGACAAAGAAAAGCAGAAGAAACAGGCCGCATCCGTCATCCAAAGACTGGGACTTAACCTTGACCCCGGCCGCCATGTAAAAGAACTATCCATCGCCCAGCGGTATATGGTGGAAATAGCAAAAGCAGTTTCCTATAATTCCAAGGTCCTGATTATGGACGAGCCTACTTCCGCTCTCACTGAGGACGAAATCGAAGATTTGTTCCGTCTCATCGCAGAGCTGAAAGCCTCCGGCATGGGAATTGTCTACATCTCCCACCGGATGGATGAGATCAAACGTATTTCTGATAAAGTTACCATTATGCGGGACGGCACTTATGTTACCTCAAGCAATACGGCAGATATTTCCATTGATGAAATTATCCGGCTCATGGTTGGCCGCACCATCTTTGTCTCCAAGCCAAAATGTCCAATACACCCGTCAGAAGAAATCGTTCTCAGCGCGCAGCATATCCATGTGGGGCACCGGGTCAGAGACGCCTCTTTTGAGCTGAGGAAAGGAGAAATTCTGGGATTTGCCGGGCTGGTGGGCGCCGGGAGAACCGAACTTGCCCGGGCGGTATTCGGAGCAGACAAACGTGATTCCGGAGAAATCTATGTGAACGGAAAAAAAGCCCGTATCCGCCACCCCCATGACGCGGTAAAGTACGGCATCGGTTATCTGTCCGAGGACAGGAAAATCTATGGGCTGGCATTGGGTCTGGATGTGGAAAATAATCTGGCCCTGGCAGCATACCATGGATTTGCGGGAAAGCTGGGATTCATAGACCATAAAAAGCTGAGAAAGTCCGCTGATAAACTGGTGGATGAATTAAAGATTGTCACCCCTTCCGTGAAACAGCTGGCAAAAAATCTGTCGGGAGGAAATCAGCAGAAGATTGTCATCGGCAAATGGCTGCTGAAAAACTGTGATATTCTCATTTTCGACGAGCCCACCCGGGGTATTGACATCGGAGCCAAGAACGAAATATACAAGATGCTGAACAATCTGGCCAGCCAGGGCAAATCCATCATCATGATTTCATCTGAAATGCCGGAAGTCCTGCGGATGAGCCACAGAATCATGGTCATGTGCGAGGGCAGAATCACCGGGGAACTTACGGCAGAAGAAGCCGGCCAGGAACAGATTATGCAGTACGCGGCAATGCGCAGTGAAAGCGCAGCCAGTACCTGATAGAAAGGAAGTGTGAAAATGATCAAAGCAGCCAATTTGGATAATATCCGGGCCGCAGTGAAAAGACTGGGCATCGTAATCATCGTTTTTATTGCAGTATGCGCATTTTTCGGCGTTTTGCTGCCAACCTTTTTCACCATGGCCAACATACAGAATATTTTGCTTACCGTGAGCATCACAGGTACTCTTGCCTTAGGCATGACATTCGCTGTCATATCCGGGGGTTATGACCTGTCCATGGGGTGCGGCCTTACTCTTTCGGGGGTAATATCTGGATACCTGATGACCATCCTGGGAGCGCCGGATGCAGCCGCTATTCTTGCGTCTCTGGTTTTCGGACTGGTGCTTGGATTTGCCAACGGTTTTATGATCACCAAGATGAAACTGCCTCCGTTTATTGCAACATTGGGCTCCATGATGCTGTGTAAGGGCCTGTCCCTGATTATATCGGAAGGCAAAGTATACGCCGTGAGCGCCAGTGAACACCCAGTCTACACTGGACTGGTGAAAGGCTCTGTCATTGGAAACATACCCAATGCTATTGTCCTGTTTGTCATATTTGCCGTTATTTCACATCTGATACTCACCAGAACTGTTTTCGGCAAGTACGTATTTGCAATCGGCAGCAATGAGGAAGCTGTAAAATTATCCGGCATTGACGCAGATAAGTATAGAATTTATGTATATATTGCCGCAGGATTGTGTACCGGAATCGGGGGGATTTTGATGGCGGCACGTCTTACCTCTGTCCAGCCCGGCCTTGGTTCCGGATACGAGATGGACGCCATAGCCGCCACGGTTCTGGGCGGAACTCCTCTCTCCGGCGGCGAGGGGAGTATATTGGGAACTGTGCTGGGCGTGCTGACTCTGACCATACTTTTAAACGGCATGCGCCTTATGGGGATTGACACCAATTGGCAAACTGTAATGACCGGGGCTGTGGTTGTGGCAGCAGTATTTATTGATGCACTGAAAAATAAAAGATAAATCATCAAAATTCTAGGAGGATACGCAATGAAAATGAAAGACATGTCAGCAGTCATTCTTGCAGGAATCATGACACTTACCATGACAGCATGCGGGTCTAGGGGCAGTTCATCTGGAGCAGACAGCCAGAATAACTCCGCTGCCGCCGAAACAGAAGCCGCTTCCATGACAGAGGAGCCAGAAAGTACTTCCAAAGACGGGGGATACAAAATCCTTCTGGCATCCTATGACCAGTCCATCTACCCAGGGCTTGAACAAAAAGGCGTGGAGGCTGCCTGTGAGGAACTGGGAATGGAAGTCACTGTCCAGTCACCGGCCACATACCCGGATCTGGCCTCTCAGGTCCAGATCATCGAAACTGCAGCAGCAGACGGAGTGGATGCTATCATTGTACATCCCGTTGACTCAGAGGGAATCTGTGATACTCTGCAGAAAGCGGCAGACCAGGGAATCGCCGTTTTTGTCATTGACACCCAGACCGCTGATGAGACAGGAACACTTGGGTTCTACGGTTCCAACAACTACAATCTTGGCGTGGAAGCTGCCCAGCAGATGGCCGAAGCGCTGAACGGAAAAGGAGAGGTAGCCATTCTCGCCGGAAATGAGGCTGCCCTTGCCCACTATACCCGCAGAGACGGTATGCTGGATACTTTCAAAGAGAAATATCCTGATATCTCCGTTGTGGATGTCCAGTATGATAATGTGGATGCGCTAAAGGCAAATCAGATGGCCAGCGCCTTTATCCTTACTTATCCAAACCTGAATGGTATGATGTGTACCGGAGAAGTGGGGCTTTCCGGCATTTTATCCGCAGTGGATGAGGCAGACAAAGCAGGTGCCTATACCATTGTAGGATTTGACTCCGGGGCTGCCACCAATCAGGCCATCAAGGACGGTTCTATCATCGGTTCTGTTATGCAGAGCCCTTACCAGATGGGATATCTCTCGGCAAAAGCCGCCTACGATTATCTCCACGACGGCAGGGAACCGGAAGAATATGTAAACGACACTGGGCTGTTGTTCGTGACAAAGGACAATATAGACACGGAAGAAGCCCAGAATGTAATGTATGAATAGGGAGGTAGATTTTTATGACATCAAAAGAACGGGTAAAAACATCATTTGCCCATGAGCAGCCTGACAAAATGGCTATGGATTTCGGGGGATTCGCATGTTCCCAGATGAATGCAACAGTAGTGGAAGAACTCCGCAGTTATTTCGGACTGGAAAAAAGGCCGGTAAAAATCCTGGATATGTCCACGATGACCGGCATTATCGAACCGGACCTTATGGATGCCATAGGAGGGGACGTACAGTTTGCAGACCCCAGATACGACACCTTTGGCCACAGAAACGACAACTGGAAAGAATGGACTTATCAGGGAAGCACTGTCCTCATCCCTGGAAACTGTACGGTTACAGACGACGGCAGCGGCGGATACTACGTCTACCCCATGGGGGACACTTCAGTAAAACCCAGTGGGCACATGCCGGCCGGAGGATTTTATTTTGACAATATCTCCCGCTCCCCTGAATTTGACGAAGACCAGGCAGACCCTGCTGACAACCTGGAGGACTGCCAGGTGATCACAGATGACGACCTGGCCTACTACCGCGGTATTGTGGATAAATACAAAGACAGCCAGAGGGCACTGGTGATCTCTCCTGGTTATTACGCCCTGGGCGACGCCGCCAATATTCCAGGCCCAAATATTAAAGAACCCAAAGGGATTCGAAATCTCTCTGAGTGGTATATGGCGCCGCTCCTCTACCCGGATTATGTCCATGCCGTCTTCGAGGAGCAGACCAACAGAGCCATTGAGACGTTCCAAAAATGCTATGAAGTTCTGGGCAATGATATTGATGTGATGTATATCTGCGGCACAGATTTCGGCACCCAGAGAGGGCCCTTTATCAACCCTGATGTATTCAAAGAATTTTATCTTCCATATTATAAGAGGATGAACGGCTGGATTCATCAGCATACCCAGTGGAAAACATTAAAGCACAGCTGCGGAGGCATTTTCCCCATCCTCCCTCTGCTCATCGAGAGCGGATTTGACGCAGTCAATCCTGTCCAGTGTTCCGCCGCGGGCATGGACCCCCAGGCCTTGAAAGATACCTATGGAAAAGACATTCTTTTCTGGGGAGGCGGCGTTGACACACAAAAAGTCCTTCCCTTTGGCTCGCCGGAAGAAGTAGCCGAACAGGTCAAACAAAGATGTGAAATCTTCTCAAAAGACGGGGGATATATTTTTAACACTATCCATATCATTCAGGCTAATACGCCTATAAAAAATATTGCTGCTATGCTGGAGACTGTCAAGAACTTTTCATAGGGAACTGTCTTCTGCACCACTTTCCCGCCGAAACACGGCCGGGCCAGCAGTCATTGTCCCTGAGCGGCCTTCAGTCAATCCTCTGGCGATTGGCTGGAGGTCACAGCCGCTGCCGCACAAACGCGGCAAATTTCTCAGCCCATTCCCCCAGCTCCTCATCTTTTTTCTTAATATACCCAAAGGACACCGGCGTCTCATCTTTGTATAGAGAAATACCTCTGTATTCTTCCGCTGACTTCTCCGCCATCTCACCGCTCAGGTAATCTCCGCTGACGTTTCCTAAATCCGTGTAACGGAGAAGCTTGTTCATCAAATAATCGCTGTTGGTAACCACCGATACTTTCTGTTCCAACAGCTCCTCTTTTTCCTGATTTTCCAAATCCCAGTAATGATTCAGGGTAAATTCTCCCCCGTAACACTGAACCAGCCGCAGCCTCTCCATTGGGATTTCTTCCAGGGACCGGGCCTTTGACAGAGGATTATGCCTGCTAAAATACAGCATGGCTTTCACCCGCTTCAGCTCCTCATATTCCAGATGATTTTTTCCCAGTCTGTATTGAAAAAGCTGCATCTGAGGTTCCATCACATGAACGAAGCCCAGCTGGTCCTGGCCGGATGCGCACCTTTTTATAATATCTTCCACGCTTGCGGCCATAAAATAAAAGCATACATCCGCATCCCGGTTTTCCGTGTAAAATTCCGTCAGCCGGGCCGCCATCCATGAGCTGGGATTGGTGGACACCCGCAGCTCCTCCACCTGGTCCATGCCTGCAAAGGACAAAAGGCCTTCCACATTTTCCAAAATCCGGCACCCATACTCATAAACACGCCGTCCCCGCCTGGTGAGCCGGATTCCCTGGCCCTGTCGGACAAAGAGGTCGAATCCCAGTTCTTCTTCCAGAGATTTGATCACCTTGCTCACATTAGGCTGGGTGGTATACAATTCTTCTGCGGCCCGGCTGATGGACTGCCGCCGGGCGCATACAGCCAGGTATTGTAATTGTTTTATTTCTATCATTCTTTAAATGCCTGCTTTCTATTGGTTCGAAAATACGAGTACTGATACAAAACCCACATCATCACAGCAAAAAAAGAAAATATGCCCAGCCCCGGACATACCTTCTTTTTTAGGAGGTTTACCGTGACGGGTATACTGTGTTTTCATGGAGGTAATGTATTACACCATATCCGTCCGGTTATCCATGTAGTGAATTTCAAGCCAGTTATTTGTGTCAGTAACTGTGGATATATCATATAATATTGAGGCCGTCTGCGCAAGCCCGCCTGGGGGATAATATTTTATAATTTTTTCTGCCTGTCTTTTCAGGGGCTGAGCAGGCCTTATCCATTTTTATATCCCCATGCCCGGGATATATGAAAGAAATTACCGGCCCCAGCGGTTCTGTCCAGACATACTCGAAAACAGGGAGACGATAGCCCATTTTGAGCCGCGTCTCCCTGTTTTCATACTGCCGCTATTCTATTTTAATAAGTAAGCTTCATGACTTTGCCTTCCCTGTGGGATGCTGTAGCTGTCAGCGCCAGCTTAATGCCCATCATGCCGTCATATGCCGTAACCGGTGAGGGGTTCCCTTCCAGTACATTCTGCACAAAAGCCTCCATCTCCAGCTCATAGGCGTCTTTGAAACGGCCCAGGCACCAGTTGGCCATATCGTATGTAATCTCCTGGCCTCCCACCATCTTAAAGGGAGTCAGCTGTTCCTGTCCCACAAAAACGCTCTTTTCCAGACCGATTACTTCCGTACGGGTATCATAGACGTCGTTGGCATTGCGGCTGATCTCAATCATCCCCAGACCGCCGTTCTGGAATTTCAGCAGCATCTGGCCGTCGTCCACATCGCCCAGATCTTTCAGAAATTCATGTTTCAGGACTGCCCCCTGCGCATAGATTTCCGTAATCTCACATCCCATCAGCCAGCGGGCAACATCAAGGTCATGGATTCCCATATCCACAAACAGCCCCCCTGACTGGGGTACATATGCCGGCGGCGGGCCGTTGGGGTCACGCTGGCAGTCGTGGATATAGATTGGTTTTCCACAGCTACCGGAAGCGATCTTCTCTTTTGCGGCAACATGGCCTGGATCAAAACGGCGCATGAAACCAACCTGAAGATATAATCCCGCCTTTTTCACAGCGTCCATGATTTTCTCCGCTTCTTCCACGGTGAAGGTAATGGGCTTTTCAACGAAAATCGGTTTTCCGGCCGCAATCACATCCATCAGAACATCATAATGGGTCTGGGTGGGGGTTGCAACCACTACTGCGTCCACCTCTGGATCTTTCAGCATCTCTTTATAATCCGCATAACCGGTTACGCCAAAATCTTCCTTCCCCCGTTCCAGCGCCGCGGGAACCGGGTCGGATACTGCTGCCAGACGGGCGCCCATGGTACGGGTAACATTTACGGTATGCTGGTAGCCCAGACGTCCAAGTCCAATGACGCCAACTCCAAGTGTTTTTTTCATAATTTCAAACCTCCTAAAATGCAATGAACAGTAATGGGTGTATTAGTTGCCAAGTTTAACGCCGGATTCCGCAATACGCGCTTCAAGATCTGTGCGGAATTCTTCCAGATTTTCCTCATTCAGAACCACAACATCCAGCGGCTGGTCTTTCTCCACCGTCTCGCCGTCCAGGACCTTAACCGCATTGATGACGCCCTGATACCCTTCCTCTACCGGAAGCTGTGCCACAGAAGCGGCCATTTCTCCGTTGGCAATGGAATCCATGGCGTTGAAGGTGCCATCGAAGCCCACAACAACTACATCTGTGAGATTCGCAGCCGCCACTGCCTGGTATGCTCCCAGCGCCATATCGTCATTGGTTGCATAGAAAGCTTTGATATCCGGGTTTGACTGAATGATATTCTCTGCCACGTCTACAGCTTTTCCACGGTCAGAGTCCGCCGGCTGAACCGCCACAACTTCCAGTCCTGCTTCCTCCATGGCTTCTTCCGCGCCGGCCCCACGGTCGTCGTGTACCGTCTGGCCCACAGTGCCGCGGATAATCGCAACTTTATCACCGGATTCCAGCTTGGAAGCGATGAATTCACCGCCCTGCCTGCCCGCGTCTTTGTTTCCAGTCCCGACGAAACAGGAGTAGAGGGACTCGTCATCCGTATTCAGTTTGGTGTCGATGAGTACCAGGGGAATGTCCGCCCCCTTGACTGTTGTGGCCGCAGATACCAGCGCGGTGGGCTCGTTTGCCGCCAGAACAATCGCGTCGACTTTATTATTTACAGCGTCTTCTACCATATTAATCTGTGTGGCGGAATCTGACTCTGCATTGGGGCCAATTACATTCACTTCCACACCCAGCTCTTTTCCAGCCAGTTTTGCCCCTGCTTCTACCATGTGCCAGTAATCACTGTTGAGGGCCATGCAAATCGTAGTGATTTTGTAGCTGCCGCCGCTTTTGCCTTCCTCTCCACTGTCAGAGGTGTCTCCGGCACCAGAATCTGCATCCCCGTCTGCGGTGTCCGTGTCTGTCTCTGTGTCAGATGCCGCCGCACCGCTGTCAGATGACTCATTCCCGCCGAAACCGCCGCAACCTGCCAGCATCCCCGCTGCCAACACTCCACTCAATAACATAGCCAGCATTTTTCTCCTGAATTTCATATTTCTTCCTCCTTTAAATAATGATAAAATCTATCTTTTCCTCTTTTTCGAGGGAAAGTTCAAAATGTTTTGTTAAAATATATTATACCGCCGCTTTTTCTTCTTTCTTCATACGTTTTACCCGTTTGAAGCCGCCGCCACGGACTACGTCGATAAATACTGCCACGATGATAATCCCGCCCAGGAAAATTGTCTGCATATCCGAAGATACGTTAAGCAGATTCAAACCATTGCGCAGAACAGCGATGAGCAGAACCCCTGTAAAGGTACCCAGCACGTTTCCTTTTCCTCCGAAGAAGCTGGTACCGCCGATGATAACCGCCGCGATGGCATCATTTTCCAAAAGGTTTCCTGACAGCGGGTAAGCGGAGTCGGTACGCCCGGTGAGCATGATGCCGCCAAGAGCCGCCATCACACCGGAAATCACATATACGCTGGTGCGGACAAAATCAACATTGATGCCAGACAAGCCTGCCGTATTGATATTTCCTCCCACTGCATAAATGTGCCGCCCAAGGGTCGTGTAATTTAAGAACACACTGAACAGGGCATAGACAATCAGCATAATCACGAAGGATAAGGGGATTTTTCCCAAAAGCTGTCCTGGTTGCTGCTGAGAAACGCAGACCCCGCCCACTTTACCACTGCCGGCATGCCTGCAATGGGAGTCGCGCCGGTGATCACCAGGCCAATCCCTTTATAGATATTTTGTGTGCCCAAAGTGGAAATAAAGGGATGGGGCAGTTTGCATTTTGTCAGGAGCAGGCCGTTGACCAGACCCAGCAGTCCGCCGGTGAGAATGCCGATGAGCAGGCAGAGCACTGGATTCACCCCTGCTTCCACCGCGCATTTCGCCATAATAATGGTGGATAAGGTCATCGTGTATCCGATGGACAGGTCAATCCCCGCAGTCAGAATACAGACCATCATGCCCAGCGACAGAAAGCCGTTCAGGGCCGCCTGCGCGCCACGTTCAACAGGTTCGTTGACGTAAAAAAGTTTTCATTTTTAAATGCGAGGAAAATACACAGAAGGATCAGTGCCACCAAAGGCCCTGACTTACTGATTAGTTCCGCCGCTTTTCCTGTAATATTGTTATTATTCTTATTATCCATTACAATTTTCCTCCCGTCGCCAGCGTCAAAATCTCCTCCTGGCCGATGATACCGTCATTGTCGACAATACCCGTCTGCCTGCCTTCATACATAACCATCACCCGGTCGCTCATCCCCAGAATTTCTTCCATCTCTGACGACACCATAATAATGGATGCCCCGTCTTCCAGCAGCGCATTCATGATGTTATAGATCTCCACCTTCGCCCCCACATCAACACCCTTGGTGGGTTCATCAAAAATAAATACTTTTGCATGAGAAAGCAGCCATTTCATAATAACAATTTTCTGCTGATTTCCTCCGGAAAAATTAACTGCCAGCTTATCTGGCTGCATGGGCCGCAGATTTAGATCTGCACCGTATTTCTCAATCATCTGGCGGCGGTTTTTATTATCAATAAGTCCGATTTTATTTTTAAACTGGGGCAGGGTCACGATCGTGCCGTTTTCAATCACGTCATGGATCAGGATCAGGCCTTCTTCTTTGCGGTTCTCGGTTATCAGCACAATCCCCTTCCTAATGGCGTCCTGCGAGCTTTTGATGTGCAGCTCCTGCCCTTCTATGTAAATATGGCCTTCCACCAGCGGGTCTGCCCCAAATATGGCACGCATAGTCTCCGTCCTTCCCGCACCCACCAGCCCGAATACGCCCAGCAGCTCGCCTTTGCGGACGTTAAAGCCAATGTTGTCGAATTTTTCCGCGCTAAGTCCTTCACAGCGGAACATTTCCTCTCCAATGGGCACATTGCGTTTGGGGAATTTTTCCTCCAGGGAGCGGCCAACCATCATTTTAATGATCTGATCCTCTGTGACCCCTTCCACGTCAATGGTGGGGCCGGAGTTCTGCCCGTTTTTGAGAACGGTGACCTTATGACCCACTTTTTTCGCCTCATCCAGCTTATGGGTGATGAACAGTATGGAAACCCCATCTTTCTGGTTCAGTTCCACCATCAAATCCAACAGGAAATCAATTTCCTTCCGGCTGAGGGACGAAGTGGGTTCGTCCATAATCAGCAGCTTTGCATTGCGGTCAATCGCCCGGGCAATCTCCACCAGCTGCCGCTGTCCCATTCCCAGCTTCTCCATGGGCATGTCCAGATCCACATCCGCCAGGCCTACCCGCTCAAGCGCTTTTTTCGCACTGCGTTTCTGTTCTTTCCAGTCGATTAATCCCCCTTTTTTCTTCTCACAGCCCAGATACATGTTTTCCACCACGCTCAGGCACGGGATATTGCTGAGCTCCTGGTAAATAACAGCGATGCCCAGGTCATAGGCATCCTGAATGCTGCGCAGCTTCACCGGTTCCCCCAGCCACAGCATCTCACCGCCTTCCGGCTTGTTGATACCAATGATTGTTTTAATCATCGTGGACTTTCCCGCGCCGTTCTCGCCTAACAGTAAGTGAACTTCCCCTTGACCGATAGAGAGGTTTACATGGCTTAGTGCGACAACGCCAGGAAAAATCTTAGTGATGTCACGCATTTCCAGCAATGGTATCTGAGTGCCCTCATGCTGTCTGCTTTCTGACATTTTTACGCCTCCTTCCCTTTTATACAACTGGATACTTTCCGCATCCAAACCTCATCAAACACACTGGAATTCCCTGTTTCAGCATATATCATAATTAAAAATCATTTATATTCATAAATTTCAGCATGTTCCACAATTGACATTTAGTCTAACATAATATATATATATATATACTTGCGGTATATTGATTTGTTTTCCATATATTTTTGCTCTGTTTCTCTCAGATTTTCGTTTTCCTGCTTTTTTATTGATTAAATTCTGAATATATTTCCAAAATTTCAATATATTTCCTGTTCCAGGTCTATAATGTATTATGTGTGGCAAAGAATATTTTTCTAATGCTGTTTCTGAAAAAAATTGAGTCTATCCTTAATGGCATTCAAAAAATCTCCAGTGAAATTACTGTTACGGTTATCAACTATTCTGATAAAGCTGCATAATAAAAAAATAATACAGACCGGATCACATTCTGCCGTGATCCGCATCTGTATTATTTTCAAAACAATTAAGACATCTCAGTTTTCTTATATCCCCCTGCGGCAAAGCACCTGCCTCTGTCCACAGGTCTCATATTCCAGAACATTCTCCCTGCATGCATCTTCCGCTTTTGGACAGGATGCATAATAATCGCATCCTGCCTCACAGGGCTCCCTGTATTTCTGCACCAGCAAAAGCTCATAAGACCCATCTGTTTTCAGCGGAAGAACTGCTGAAAGAAGCTGTCTGGTATAAGGATGTGCAGGCTTTTTCAGGATTTCTTTCGTCCGCCCTGTCTCCACTATCCGCCCCGCGTACATAACCGCCAGGCGGTCACAGATGGAGGAGGCTGCAGCCAGGTCATGAGTGATGAACAGAAAAGCCACTCCCCGTTCTTCTTTCAGACGTTTCATAAGCTGTAGAATCTGTGCCTGGATGGATACGTCCAGGGCGCTGGTTGCCTCGTCAAATATGATCATCTTCGGTTCACACAAAAGCGCCCTGGCAATGGCCGCCCGCTGGCACTCACCTCCGCTGAGCCTTCCCACCGGCTTGTCTGCATAAGAGGCTTTCAAACCCACATACTCAATCATCTCCCTGGCCCTTTTCTCCAGGTCTTCTTTTGCATAAATGTGGTAGGAATCTGCCCCCATCATCACCGAACGCAGTACACTGTACCGGGGGTCGAAGGAATCTTTGGGGGATTGGAAAACCATCTGGAGCCTCCTCCCCACACAGGTGAGTTTTTTTCCTTCATTGATTTTCCTGCCTTCAAAGAATATCTCTCCTTTATCCTCTTTTAACAGCCGCGCCACCATATTGGCAATCGTGCTCTTTCCGCATCCGCTCTCCCCGGCAATCCCCAGGCATTCTCCTTCTGAAAGCGTAAGATCAATACCCTTTACTGCACGGAATACTCTTTTTCTATCTGTAAAGCTTTTCTCAAGCCCCCTGACTTCCAGTAATTTCATCGTCTCTCCTCTTCCTGCACACAGCAGTGTATCCAATGGGTTTCAGATAACTCCTTTCTGCCGGGAAAAGAGACGCTGCATCTGTCTTCTGCGTAAGGGCACCGAGGCGCGAAACCACATCTCTCACGGCGGATGCCAAACTCCCGCGGCATCCCCCCAATCCCTTCCGGCACTGTGCCGTTCATCTCAGGAACTGCTTTTAAAAGTGCCCTTGTATACGGGTGTCCAGGATGATAAATCACTTCCTCCACAGTCCCGAACTCCACAACACTGCCTCCATACATGACGGCCGCTTTATCAGCCAGCTGGGCTGCCACGCCCATATTGTGGGTTACCACCAGCATGGATGTGTGAAAATCTTCCCTCAGGGAGCCCATCAGCCGGACCACCTCCGCCTGGGCAGTCACATCCAATGCGCTGGTGGGCTCATCTGCCAGGATTAAAGAGGGATGGTTCATCATAGCAGCAGCGATTGCCACTCTCTGGCACATGCCGCCAGACAATTCAAAGGGATATGAATTTAAAATCCTCTCTGCATCATAGAGCCTGATCTTCTCCATGAGTCTGCACGCCTCCTGGAGGCAGTCTTCCTTTTTCACTTCTGGCCGGTGCATATGTACTGTCTCATAAAAGAGATGGCTGATTTTCTTCATAGGATCCATGGACAAGGCTGCATTCTGGAAAATCATGGCCGCCCGCATTCCCCGGATCTTCCGCAGATCCTTTTTTCCCATCTTTGTGAGATCTTCACCGTCTAAGAGGATTCTGCCCTTTGTCACAGACGCCGCCGGCTCCAGCGACAAAATGGCCTGGAGCATGGTGCTCTTACCGCACCCGCTCTCACCCACCACGGAGACAATCTCACCGTCCTCCACCCTCATGGACACATTTTGTACTACAGGCAGAGTTCCGTATGAAACATACAGTTTTTCTATTGATAACACGCCTCTGTCCCTTTCTCTATTCTATATAAGTTTCCGCATCCAGCAGATAATACTCTGAGGGGTTTGTGTGCAGCCCTTTGACAGAGCTTCCCATCACATAGATGTATTTGGAATGGCCTGCCACAATAAACCCTGCATCCTCCAGGATCAGCTTCTGTGCCTCTTTGGCCAGCTTTGCCCTCTTGTCTGTGTCAAACTCCTGCGTCATCTGGTCTATGAGCTTGTCCACTTCTGTATTGGAGTAGTGTCCGTAATTGCTGCTCCCGCCGGTTTTAAAGGCAATGTTGGCGAAATACAGCGGGTCGCCTGTGGGGCACATGGTAAAACTAATCATCATCAGGTCAAAGTCTCCGCTCTCCTGCTGCTCCGCAACCGACTCATAGACCTCCACCTTCAGGTCAATCCCAATCTCTTTCAGCTTGGAGGCCATCTCTTCACAATACATAGGCAACTCCGCTTTTGTGCTGTATGTCACAATGCGCAGAGACAGGGGCTTCCCGTCTTTTTCCCGGATACCGTCTTTATCTTTGTCATCATACCCGGCATCTTCCAGCAGTTTCTCCGCCCCTTCCAGGTCATACGCATAACCGTCTGCCTCATCCGCCCCGTAGGCCATGAAATCCGGGTACAGACCGTAAGTAGATACCGAAGCTCCTTTATTCAGGACTTGCGCATAGTTCTTCTTATCAATGCTCATGCTGATGGCCTTACGGACATTGACATCCTGAAGGAATTCATTGTCAAAATTAAGGAAGATCACCTGGCCTCTGGAGCCGGGCACACCGTCCACATAGTATTGGGATGTATCGCTAAACAGCTCCAGGCTGGTTCCCGGAATACTGACAGATAAGTCACTCTCCCCGGTCTGCTGGGCCATAGCCAGGGAATTGGTGTCCGCGATCACATTAAATGTGACGGACTCAAGCTTGGGCGTGCCGCCCCAGTAATCTTCATATCGTTCTACCTGTGCCTGCTTCTTCACTTCATAGCTTACCGCCTTAAATGGCCCTGTGCCAATGGGTGCCTCCGTGATAGAATCCGGGTCAGACACATCAATAATCCCGGTGAGAGGCTCTGTCAGGCCATTCACGAAAGCCGGTACAGGCTCTGCAGTCGTCACAGTGAGCGTCTGTCCGTCTGGCTCCATGGCATCGATAAACAGCAGCTCATTGAAACGGGCATTGATCCCCATGGTACGTTCCCAACAGGCTTTTACAGACTCTGCTGTCATCTTTTCTCCATTCTGGAATGTCACGTCGTCTCTCAGTGTGATCACCCATGTGGTATCGTCTTGTTTCTCACAGGACTCTGCCAAAAACGGCTGTGCTTCCAGGTTCTCATCCAGTTTATATAAAGTTTCTGTAATCCCATAACGGGAAGTGTACCAGCTGTTCCAGCTGTCTGCCAGATCCAGGCTGGTGGGACACTGGGTATCCGCAAATACCGCGGACGTCCTTCCTTCCCCCGAGGAAGCGCGGTCTTCCCCATCATCTGTTTTCCCGGAAGAGCTGCTATCCTCCTCGGTATCTTCCGTCTTACTTTCCGCGGCATTGTCTGCCCCAGAGCCGGAATTCCCGCCGCAGCCTGCCAGCATCACTGCGCTTATAGCCACAGCCAATAACTTTACTGCTTTTCTTTTCATGATTTTTTCTCCTTTTCCAGCGATAAAATTTTACTAAAACAACCAAATTATCTCTGCCTTCCTGGAGAAGGATCCAGCACATCCCTTAATTTGTCCCCAAAGAGGTTAAAGAGAACTGCAGACACAAAGATCGCCGCCCCTGGGATCAGTACCAGTGAAATGTTTGTCTGCATATAGTCCTTCCCCGTATTCATCATTGCACCCCACTCTGCCATAGGCGACTCCACGCCTACTCCCAGATAAGACAGGGCCGCCACCTCCATGATCATGGCGGATATCCCAAGGCTGGCATTGACCACCAGCGGCGGGATAATATTGGGAAACACATGGCGGGCCATAATTTTGATGCTGCTCTCGCCACACACCTTTGCCGCCCGGATATAGGTTTTCTGCCGCACGCCCATCGTCAGACTTCTGGCCATCCGGGCATATTCTGCCCACTCCACCAGGCAAAGGGCAAAGATCGTATTCTCTATGCCGATCCCCAGCACCCCGGCGATGGCAATCGCCAGGATAAACTTGGGAAATGCCTGCATAATCGTAATGAACTTTGTCAGTATCTGATCTGCTATCCCTCCGGCATATCCAGATACCACACCCACTCCAGTCCCCAGAAAAAATACAACAGCGATGATACACAAACTGCTGAATATAGATGTCCGCGCCCCATACAAAATTCTGGAGAGCATGCAGCGGCCAAGGGAATCCGTCCCCAGGGGAAACTGGGCGCTGGACCCCTTCAGGGCGTACATCAGTTCCGTCTGATAGGGGTCATTGGGGGCAAGGAACGGTGCCGCCAGCGCAGTCAGGAGCAATACCAGTATCAGCCCGCACATACACAGAAATGACTTTGGATATTTCTTCATTTTTCCGCCCCCTTTATCCGCGGGTCAATAACCGCGCTTAAGATATCCACCGTAAGGTTCACTGCCAGGAAGATGACTGCAATCCACAGGACAAAACCCTGGATCATATAGTAATCCAGCCGCCCCACAGCCTCCACTGCCATCTTGCCCACTCCGTCCCAGGAAAAAATGGTCTCAATAACCGAAGAACCTCCCAGCATGATTCCAAAATAGATACTGCACCAGGTGAGAATGGGCACAAGACAGTTCTTCAACACATGGGAGAACAAAATCGTCCTCTCATCTACGCCCCTGGCTGCAGCACCTTTCACATACTCCTGGCCCAGCTGCTCCAGAACTACTGCCCGGATCTGCCTGGTGAGTTTGGACGAACTCTGAATCACAAGGACTGCCGCCGGCAGCACCATTCCCCTCCAATCTCTTGTGGCTATGACCTGAAAGACATGAAACTTCAGACAGAAAATCCACAAAAGAATCAGGGAAATGAAAAAAGACGGCAGGGAAATTCCCAAAAACGAGAAACACCTCACAATATTGTCCAGCCATTGGTCTTTGTATACGGCACAATAAATTCCCAATGGAACCGAGATAAGTATAGTCAAAAGCAGGGAAGTAATAGTCAGGCTCATGGTGGGTCCAATGCTCTCTGCCAGGCTCTCCCAAACCGGCTGGGAGGTACTCATGGACGCTCCCAGATCCCCCTGACACACCCGCAGCAGCCAGTTTCCGTACTGCACCAGAAAGGGTTTGTCCAGCCCCATCTTCACCTCTTGCTCATGAATCGCTTTCTCCGATATCTGTCCCACATTGGCGTCCCCGCCGGTCAGCCATATCTCCGCTGGGTTTCCTGGAGAAATATGCAGGATTAAGAAGGTAATCAGCGTAATGCCCACCAGAACCACCACCGTCTGGGCAAGGCTGGAGGCAATACGTTTCACAGTGGTTTTCCAATGGTTCATCCCTCAGCCCCCTCCCCCCTCTTTCCTGACACAGATTAAGAATTCCGGGTCTTTCGCGTACTGAAGCTGCTCCATCTCCGAATAGATTTTCGTATTCAGCCCCGTTTCACACAGGACTTCCCCGGCCCCCATCCGTTTCCAGAACTCCATGTCCCACTTTGGCCGCTCCTGATACACCAGCGGACAGTCATACACCATCTGCTCCAATTCATATGCCCCGGGATAGACAAATCCGCCCCGGGACTTAACAAACCTGCGGAACTCTTTATATTCTTTCATGGTCCCGGCCTCCTGCAGGTAGCTGTACCATGCCGCGTCAAAATAGAGCAGCGTACCGCCCTTTTTCAAAAGGCTGTACCAGTACGCCAGCTCCTTTTCCGGCTCCATCTGCATCCACACCACATCTCTGGATACAATCACATCGAAAGATTCTTCCGGAAACGGAAAAGCTCCTTCCGTATGATGGAATTGGATATCTACCCCTTCCTGCCTGGCATTTTCCCTGGCATGGGCCAGCATGTCCCCGCTTTTATCCACTGCGTCCACCAGATATCCCTCCCGCGCAAGCAGAATGGCCAGAAAACCCGGCCCTGTCCCCACATCCAGCGCCTTAAGCCCCTTTTTCCCAGGCAGATACTGGAAGGCCACATCTCTCCACTTTTCATATCTTGCAGATATCTGAGCCAGATTCTGCCCGCTGTAGCTCTCTGCCCTCCGGTCCCAGTAGCTGCGCATCTTATGCTCCAAATGCATTTTATGCTCCCTTTCCTCCTCTTCATCCTTTTTCCGATATTTCTTTCGGTATTCCTTCGGGGTCATATGGTACCGTTCCTGGAATTTCTGATAGAAATGGCTCCCATTCTCATAACCCACCAGCAGGCTGATCCGATTGCCAGGCACATCCGAATGGAGCAGCAGATCCTCCGCCGCACGGAAGCGTTTCTCCAGAACCAGTTCCCTGAAAGTCCGGGATGACTCCCTGCGGATAAAACGGCTCAGGGACGTGGAGGCCACACCCAGCCGATCCGCAAGCTCTGACAGGGACGGCTCCTTATAGTTCTGCTCAACATACTGGATCACATCCAGCATGGTATACCCCCTTACCCCCTTTTCTTCCTTTGCAAACTGCATCTGGGGGCTGCGGGAAAAATAGAGGAAAAGCAGGCCCATTGACAGCCGCACCATCGCATAATCCGTTAAATGACTTTCGATCAATAATAAAATCAGATTTTCCAGCAGATTCTCCGCCTGCCTTTCTCCTGCCACCGAAAACTGCAGATAAGGGCCTACATCGGACTGATCAAGGAGCATCTTTTTAAAGAAACCGCCCGTCCCTTCCGGGACGCCGTCAAGGGCGAGAATCCCCTTCAAAAATTCCGGCCAGATGCAGAATTCCACGCAGATGTCGTCTTCCCTCAGCTTTCGTATTCCATACCCCTCCCCTGGGCGGATGAGAAGAATCCCGCCTCTCTCTGTCAAGATATCTGTCCCGGCAATCCTATGCCAGATATGACCGTTGCAGGTATAAGACAATACCGCATATTCCCGGAAGGCTCTCGGAAGCTGGCAGAACCGGGCCCGCCGCTGCATCCTTACCGGCCTTGCAGGGCCTACGGACACCTTTTCTTCCTGAAAGGACTCCCTGCCCGCTGGCCAATGTCCATTCAGGAAGCGACATTCTTCTTCTGTTTTCTTCTTCAGCCGCCTCAGCAGAAACTGATCCATTGTACCCCTCCTCACAGCCTGAAACTGATGCTATTGTACCAAAAGAAAATGCAGCAAAAAAGGACGCTGATTTGCTCTTTTAGCGTCCCTTTTTGTCACCTTCCTCACTCATTTTCCACACTGCATCATACACAAAAAGACCTGTGTGCAGACATTTTTTGTCACAGGCATCATCATACAATCTTTACCCATCATACTGCTGCCCGCACCGTACTCAGCCGCTTTGCGGCACTTATCTTTGTGGGGACGCACATCCCTCTGCAGGGACTGTATATCTGGCTGTTTTTAATCTCTGGATATATAGAAACTCGTAATGCTTATCATTATCATATAACAGCCCAGCAGCCTCTGCAAGCCCCCTGGGGGGATGAAATTTTTCTGCTATTCTTCCTGCTCAATCCGTATCACAGAATCCAGCAAATGCTTTGTATAAACATCCTTAGGTGCATGCACCACTTCCCTGGTCTCCCCGGATTCCACAATTCTCCCCTCTTTCAAAACCAAAATATGGCTGCACAGGCTGCCCACCAGCGCAATATCATGGGAGATAAAAAGCAGCCCCATTTGATATTCCCTCTGAAGGTTTTTCAGCAGTTCCACGATTTTTTCCTGTACAGACACATCCAAAGCGCTGGTGATCTCATCACAGATTAAGAATTCTGTTCTGCGCATAATGGCCCTGGCGATAGACACCCTCTGGCACTCGCCACCGCTGATCTCTCCGGGGTATTTCTCCAGATAGGCCTCCGGCAGTTCCACCAGTCCCATAACCTCCCTGCACCTGGCCTGTGTATTTTCTATAGAAGTGTCTGGATAGTAGCGGATAGCTTCCGTCAGATTCTGCCGGATTTTCATTCTGGGGTTCAACGATGACTTTGGATTCTGGAATACCATCTGCATATACTGCCTGTTCTTCCAGGTCCTGCCTTTAGCATCGAGAAGATCCTTTCCCATAAAAACCACCCGGCCCACATCGGCTTTCTGAAATCCTGCCAATATGCCGGCAAGGGTGCTCTTCCCGCTTCCGCTCTCCCCGATAAGCCCCATGCACTGCCCCGTCTCAATCTGAAAGCTCACATGGCTCAGCGCTTGTATCTCTCTGTCTTTTCTCTGGAATCTTTTACTGACATCTTCCACCTGTAAAAGCACGTCCATCTGTCTTTGTCTCCTTACTCTGCGGCTTTGCTGCTAATCTGCCAAATGGGGAATTGCCTGAATCAGCCTCCTGGTGTAATCTTCCCTGGGGTGAAATAATACTTCCTCTTTCGTCCCCCACTCAAGCAGCCGCCCCCTGTACATCACTCCGATGTAATCCGCCATCTTATAAGCCACACCAATGTTATGGGTCACCAGAAGTATAGCCGTCCCATACTGCCGGCGCAGTTCCAGAAGGGTCTGTATGGTCATATTCTGCGCCGCCACATCCAGGGCGCTGGTGGGCTCATCTGCCAGGAGCAGTCTGGGCTGGTTCATGATAGCCAGTGCAATCGCTGCCCGCTGGCACATGCCGCCGCTGAGTTCGAACGGATACGCCCGCAGAATCTTTCCCGGCTCTGGGAACCTCATATCCTCAAGAATCTTTTCCGCCCTCTTTAAGATACTGTCTTTCGGCTCCTTTTTATGAGCCCGCACATTCTCCACAAACTGCTTATCCAGGGTCTGCAGCGGACTTAAGGACGACTCCGGGTTTTGGAAAATCATACTGATTTCCTTTCCGTGTATCTTTCCCCATTCCCCGCTGCTTAACTTTGTCAGATCCCGGCCTTCCAGATAGAACCTGCCTCCGGTAATAGACGCCTCCCCGGGAAGGAGGCCGTCGATGGCGCGCACAACCGTAGTTTTCCCTGAGCCGCTTTCTCCCACCAGAGCCGCAATCTCTCCCTGGTTCAGAACAAAACCAGCACCCTTTACTGCCTGATGATTTCCGTATGCAATCTGCAGATCCTCCACCCGGAGCAATTCTCCCATATTGTTCCCCTAGTTCTTTTCAATGGTATTGGTTATCAGGTAATATTCCGTGGGATTCACTTCCACTCCGGATACATCGCTGGAATAGATCATCACCAGCTTCTGGTGAATGACAAAGTCAAACGCCCTGTCATTTAAGACTTCCTGACAGATCTCCCTTGTCAGGGAAACTGTTTGGTCAGCGTCAGTCTCCACCGCCAGTTTCTTTGCAAGAGAGTCCACCTTCTCATTACTGTAGCCGCCGAAGTTCTGGTTCCCACCTGTGGTAAACATCTGGTTTACAAAGTACTGCGCCGTTCCCGTAGGAGCCATTGCGTGGCTTAATATGGCAATGTCAAAGTCTCCGGCCGCCAGAGAATCATCCAGCACATCGAACGTCTCAATGGACAACTCCATTCCCGCGTTTACAAACTCCGCCTGCAGCATATCCGCCAGCTGTGTACATTCCGTATTATAGCTGTATGTAATGGCCTTAAAGGACAGCGGTATCCCGTCCTTATCCAGAATCCCATCCCCGTCAGAATCTGTATAGCCTGCGTCTTCCAGAACCTTCTTCGCCTGGGCGGGGTCATATTTCTCTACGCTGTTTTCCAACCCCTCTGTTCCGCCAAACGCCATGTTTTCCGGATAAATACCATAACTTGGCGACGCATAGCCCTGGTATACTACCTCGGCAAAGCTGTCTCTGTCCACACAATAGCTCACCGCTTCCCGGACCGCCTGGTCGTCCATTCCCGGATGCTCCACGTTATACATGAGGAAATTCGTCCTGGTCTCTGTCACATCTTCCACAACAAAATCATCCGAATCGGCAAACAGACTTGCGATGTTGGCGCTTGCCTGGGCAATCAGGTCGATTTCTCCGTTCTGAAGGGCCATCTCCAGGGCATCCTCATCGTCAAAGATCCTCAGCTCCACCTTGTCCTCTTTTGGCTCGCCGCCCCAATATTCTTTATTTGCGCTCATTTTCACATCTGCCATAGCGTCAAAGGAATCCGCAGCATAAGGCCCGGTACACACAACCCCCAGCTCCGGGTCGGCTTCCTCATCTGCGTCGTATATTCCCAGCAGGGGATCGCACAGGTCGTTCAGAAGAGTGGCGTTCAGTTCCGGTATCTTGATGGTCAGCATCTGACCGTCCGCTTCCATTGACTCAATCTTTAAAGTGGAGTCCGCCCGGTCATTCTGCTCATATGTCCTCTCGAAGCATCTCTTAACCGCCTCAGCAGTCACATCCTTTCCGTTGGAGAATTTCACTCCGTCACGGATGGTGAACTCCCATGTGGTATCATCCACATTCTTATAGGATTCTGCAATCCACGGTTGAGGCTGGAAATTTTCGTCTAACTTAAACAGATTCTCACTGATGCCGTAAATGGACATAATCCAGCCGTCCCAGCCATTGGCCACATCCAGGCTCTCAGCGCCGAAAAAGCCTGTAGTGGCGCCTGCGATAAGATCCATCTCCCCGGACGAGCTCCCGCCCTCATCAGCAGTTTTTTCATCCACGCCTGATTCTTCCGAATCCACCGCCTGGGTCTCTGTTTCCGTCTGGGCCTTGCTGCCGCTGTCTTTGCCGCTTCCGCAGCCCATTACCGTTCCCGCCATAAGCACGACACTCATCAGCAAAACCATTGCTTT
>Ga0137308_100815_pt1 | contig 41689 bp, 33 predicted proteins | sample Inofrocosms_June_FD_97181 | JGI IMG/M metagenome (GOLD analysis project Ga0137308, IMG submission 97181) | Mouse cecal microbial communities from Vienna, Austria - N-Acetylneuraminic and N-Acetylglucosamine D2O microcosms_June | ecosystem: Host-associated > Mammals > Digestive system > Large...
ATCCAACCAATTATTTATCTCTGGATTATATAAGGCTGCTTCATATTCCCATATTTTTTCTGCCAATCGTTCATATTTATCTTTCGATGTCAAATACCACAAGTGCAGAAAAGCGATCATAATCCCACCATTCCCGTGCGCCGCTCCTGCCATAGGCGGCAGTCCTTCCTCTGTCGTCCAGCCAATTCCCCACTCTTGATTTTCCGCTGCTTTCTCCAATACATCCGCTGCTTTTTCTGCCATCTCAAGATACGTTTTATCCGAAGTTATTTCATACAACAGCGATAATGCCTGAACGGCTCCGGCATTTCCATTAAGCAGATCATACTTCTCGTCTCCTTCAATGAGCTGTTCCATAATCCCGGCATGGCTCTGTGCGTAATCCAAATATTCTACTCCTGCCCCCACTTGATACAGCAATAGATATGTATATATAACAGAGCTTTCCCCTTCATATATTCCGGTATTCCGAGTTTGAAGATTCTCAATTGTCTGCAGTCCCAAATCCGTATATTGGAACAGTCTCTCTTTTAGAGCCTCATATATTTCAGCAATCTCCATTCTCCCATCTATCTTTTTCAAGCTATACATTAACAACAGCATTCCCGCCAAGCCATCATACAGATATATATTCATTGACCGGATCGACCAGTTTTTTCTGTTCCCATTAGAAAATTGCACCGTATGCCAGCTCACTTCATTATGATCTTGATTCCATACCGCGTTTCGCAATATACACTCTATTAAAAACTCAATGTTCCCCTTCAGTCGCGCTGTCTTTACTTTCTTATCCTTTTTCAAAGCGTTGTATTCTTTCAAACAATATACTCGGTTCTTAAACAGCTCGGTTCTATCTGTTGTCATCTCCAACGCAAGTTCTATAAACCCACACTGTTTTTCCATATCCTCTTCACACAATTCTTTCAATTTTTGATACAGCAGATCTATCGGCTTGTACGCAAAGTAGTCTTTTATCCTCCCACCAAGAGTGTCAGACAGATCCTTCGTGTTCATATTATAGTAAAAATAAGGAATGTCGCCGCCTGACAATGCCTTTACTTCCCTATCCACGATTTCTTTCTCATCTTTTTTCCGTCCCTTTTGCATAGAATAGAGAAAACGTTCCCGTTCCTCCCGATTCCTCAATACTCCTGGATGATAGGAGCCTGACAAAACCATACTGTACCGCTGCGTATCTGCTATCAGATACCGGCACTGTAAACCTTCTAATTTTTCTAATAAAGCATGAAATTCCCCTTTTTTCTCAGTAACCGCAAGATAAGCTGCCCTGAATCCCTTCAGCAGTTTTTCCGCATACAATAACGGATCTTGAAATTCGCCCTTAATCGTTGCAAGGTTTTGATTCTTCACAGATTTTGGATGCCTGTATGCTATCCTCATATCAGAAGTTCCGCCATGGATGACCACCGGAACTTTAAAGGGATATTGCTGTCCTTCCGTCCCGCTTATCACACTGCTGTTTACCCCTTTTCCTTCCTGATTCCAGTGATAAAAAGGAAGCATTCCGGTATATAATACGGATTGCGACAGTTGATAGAAGATTTCATCATTTACAGTGATCCGGTTACGGTTATACCGGATATTCGTTAACGTTTCCAGATCGATCAATACCGGATACCCGCCAAATACAACGATATTCTCGCAATGCAGATCCTTCGTTCCCAGCAAATAAGCCAAAAACAGCTGCACACCCAGCCGCTCATAATAATCCTCTAATTCCTTTCGCGAATCACAGGATGCATAGCCGACAATAGAACACCAGCTATGGTCCGGATACGAGAGAATTTCATACTCATACTGACTGATTCTGGTCTCTCCAGCCAGCCATTGCAGCATCTCCGCGTACCTCTTTTCATTATCCATGGAACGTGGTTTGTATAAGACCTCAGATCCATGATCAAGCAAAACCCTTACTACACAACGGCCTTTATTATGTACATCCGAAAATCCTCCTTTTATCCCATGAATATTTAGCGCTTTCTCTTCTTTGCACAGCACTCTTTGTATTGCATGTCTGTCTTTCCGAAAATCTTCCGTGATATCTGCATAAAATGCCGCCATATTTTCTACCGCTTCTTCTATACATTGATGCAGAACTGGATAGCGCATAAACGTTTCTTGTATAAATTTCTCTTTTTTAATGATCTCCTTACAGAAATACTCGTACTTTTCTTGCGGATCTTTTCCTTTTAATTTCCCGCGATTGTCATAATCATGCATTTCCACAATCAATGTCCTGATACACATATTCTGCAAACGGATCACCAGATGCTCTTTAAAATCTGAAAATATATTTTTCAGAGCATCCTGATTCCGAATTCTCTGCCGCAGCAAATCACATCCCCATCTAATCAACGTTTCATAAAATCCCGCAAAATACATTAAATTTTCCTCTTCTCTTCACAATTTTCATACGAATACTAATAAAAAAGCCATTGCAAAATTGGCACTCTTACAATCTAAAGCCACAAGATTTTTTGTATCTGCGCCATACATTGTATGAATCTATCATTTCGCAACAGCTTTTTATAATCCTTGCAATTAACAACATATTAGAGTGAAAAAGGTTCCACACATGTTAGTCTGTGTATACGCGCTTTCTATTTGCTCCGCATCTGGGATTAATTTTTCTATTTCCTCAAGTTCTATAGAAAGATCCCCTGCGTAATCTAAAATGAAATCTTTCTGCATGCCACTCCCCTCCTTCCTTTATTATGAATTGTTCTATCAAAACAAAAGCTTCACTTGAAAGGCCCTGTCTTTACTTTGGTACATGATCATCCCCTCGTACTTGTTCACAATTCGTTCCACGCTTTTCAGCCCATACCCATGCCTTAATCTATCCGGTTTCACAGATATTGGCCTCCCATTTTTCATAATTGGCGCTTTATCGACAGAGTTTTCTATGATTATGAACAACAATCGTTTTTGATTCTCTATCTTTATAGATATCCATTTATTTATATTACAATCCATTCTCCTACATGCTTCAATGGCATTATCTAGAAGATTGCCCAGCAAGGAACACGTCTCGCTGTTTTGAAACAACCATTCCGCAATCGGTACTGCCTGTATCATAAATGTGATACCCTCTTGCTCTGCCAGAGCTCTTTTCTGCTCCAGAAGCATATCCGCAATCTCATTTCCTGTCCAGGCCCTTTTCTTTATCTCCAAAAACTCATGGTTTATTTCTTCTAAATAATTATGTATCCCTTCATAATTTCCTTCCTTCTCGAAATTCTTTAGAACAAGCACATGGTGTTTCAAATCATGCGATAATTGACGATTCTTTTCCATAACCTCTTCCAATTCCATAAATCTTTGAGTCACCATGGCATCACGCATAGTCAGCAATTCCTTTTCCTTTTTAAGAGCCTTATATTTCAAATATACCATTCCGGTAAAAAGTATAACCAACACAGCACCCATAAGAGAAAGCCCTGTTGCTCCTGCCTCCTGCTCCTTGCCTTCACACATCATTCTTACAATCGCCACCTGATAGCGCCTTAACATCAGGCACATAATTATCATAATCATCAACAATACACTTTGGAATTCACGTATATACGCTTCAGCAAACTTCTGCCTGACGATCAAGTATATACAAGCTGCTATGATGACCCTTGCGCAAATAAAAAGCATGCTTTCCATTAGTGAGCCTGCATATACATAAACCATATCTTTAAACTCGTTCCTTAACGCTATCATGCTCAAAAATGCCATAAAAAAATCTGCCAAGGCTACTATTGTATAATACAAAACGACTACTATTGTTTTTAATAGCTTATTTTGTCTATTTATCACCACCACACATATACATGTAACCGCAACACTCGTAAGAAATACATTCTGTGAAAAAAAGAGCAGACTACGGTTGATTCCCTCACCCACACCTACGCCAACAATATTCACACATATAATTACCCATTCTTTTTTCTGAAAATACTGTTTTTCTAATACTGTTCCACATAACAGCCAATATAGCATGACCATTTCTAAAAGTGAAATTCCTATGAGAAGAACCTTGATACCCATTACAGATTCCCCCTGTACAGGCTGATCTGCTCTTTTATTTTTTTGATACTGATCCGATTGACAAAAATTCTTACCCCATTATCCATCTGGACCATCCCCTCCTTCATACTGGCAATATGTGAAACATTTAAAATATGTCCGCGTTCAATCAAAATGAATTCATCACTTGTGAGTTCTCCATTCAGTTGTTTTAATGAGATCCTTTCTTTATAGATACCATGTACAGTTATATAACAAATATATTTTGCCCCCTTTTCTTTCTCTACGTATATAATATCCCTGTAATATACCCGCACCTTACTTGTAGGTGTACCGACCATCCTGAACTGCCTCTTCTCCCTCTTCACGCGGTCAATCAGCTGCCTCAAGATAGGCGGTAGCCTCTTTTCCATATCATCTTTGAGAATATATTGATATGCTTCTAATATATAACTCTCTGCCGCATACTCAAGATAAGCCGTCAAAAATACCAAATATATCCCACTGCTTTCTTCTTGTATCCGTCTTCCAAGCTCCAAGCCGCTCATATCCGGCATATCAATATCCGAAACCAGAATATCAAACTCAGATCCCTGCCTCATTTCTTGGAGAAAATCCTTCGCCTGTGTATAAGTAAAGATATTCACTTCATCCTGTAATGTAATCTCATTTTCAACACACTTTCTGATATTTTCTAAAATTGCAGACTCATCATCTACAACCGCAATATTCATCATTTGTCTTCTCCTCTGCCATATTCCACTCCGTCTCAAATAACTCCAACCGTACAGCCGGGAATATTTTAAGGATACCATAGATCAGATTTTATTTCATCTGTTTGTCCTTAAAACAGCATTTTAGACCTCGAAAAAATTTCCACCTGTACGGTTGAAGGATCTGCGTGCGAGCCTCCAACCACCTCATTCATTCTTCAAGAATATAATATTTGCCTTTATTTACATTTTGGAATACGACTTCCTCCTCCCGTACATAAAGCTTACAGGTATTCTCCCATAAAGTATTTTCTCCGTCTTGCTTTATCACCTTTCCGCAGTGATATGTATATTCTCCAAGCTGTCTGTTTAGGGATTTCTCTATGATATCCTCCACCGCGTCAGATATCTTCATCGACTGTAGGACAGGATTCCATTTTCCTAATAACTGATTAATCCGCATCTTCTTCAAAGGTACCCTCTTTCTCCCCCGGCATCGACTCGGGAACACATCTTCCTCTTTCTCCCCAAGCGCATCTAATATAACTTGAAATTCCGCCCTCCCGTTTTCATAGGGATATCCCAGTTCCAGATAAGCATAGATATGCCACACTGCTTTTTCCAAATACCTTGCGTCACCTGTCATCTCATACTTTTCTCTGAGCCATACAACACTCTGCATTAGTACATCTTTGATGGATAACCCCAGACTTTCTATGTTACAAACACTCAATTTGATAACCTCTACTTCCATACTATTGTATCTCTTCATTATCATACTCCTTTACACAAACTTACACATTAGATACCATACATTATAGCAGACAATATATTTTACCGCATCATATTGTCCGTAAAACTACAATTTTGTGAATTAAAAAGTAAGTTTAATCACTCACGGGTCTACTTCCCCGCAGCTTGCTGTGGGGAAGTTTATTTCATTCAGCCTCCAAAGCCGGCATATAAAATGCTCTTACCTCTGCCTCATTATCATCCATATTAATCCATACATAATAATCACGTATGTAATATGAACGGTTATACTCCTGCAATGCATACAATTCCATTGTTTGAAAATCAATCAGGCACAGATCCCTGGCCTGCTCGGCTTCGCTCAAAGAGCAGTAGCTATCCATAACCCCCAGCAATTTATCTAAGCATTTCTGGCACAGATTATCCTTCACACTATCCGCGTCAAAGATACTGTCTTCACCATAGTCGATTGTTACTTCTACAATTCCCCTGCTGAAATCCTGGCTAACCTGAAAAAAATCCCCACCCTCTCCAGTTCCGAATCTGCTTGTGCTGCTGCCATTTTGTCTTCTATCCCGTTCTGCCTTGTCTTTGGAATTGCGTATCCCCAGATCATCTATCCCCCGATAATGCCCCATCAAGCTTCTCTTATTAGTTCCGCATAGATAACACCCTGCGGTATCTCCCAATCCCGATTCCACAGGTTCCTGTATTTTATGTTTATAATCAGCCTGTCTCACCTCCCTCTTAACGCTTTCTCCCCGGCTGCATTGTAAAAAGAACAAAAATGCCATACATGCAATAAATAATCCCATTATGCTCCATACTATTTCTACCCGTATCAGATAATATTCTCTATGATCCTCTTTCAAAATCTTCCACATTTGTTTTTATCCCCCTCTTTATTTATGAACATTGCAATCATTATTTATGGCCGTTTCAGGCATAAATAGTGTATGGCACTTGCATTATTTATGTATTACCATATAGCAAATTGAAGGGGTGTGAATATATGGATCAGTCAGAGATCAAAAGAATAGGGCAGATTTTAAAAGACAGAAGGCTTCAGTTTGGCTACACCCAGGAATTTGCCGCAGAAAAAACAGGAATTTCATACTCCTACTATACCAAGATTGAGCGTGGAGAGCAACTTCCTTCTTTGGAAGTCTGCCTTCAATTAGCGAAAACATTCCGCTTATCATTGGATAGCTGGCTTTTAAACACCCTGCCGGATATGAAGTCTTCCCCGGAAATGGCAGCCCTGTTCCACCAGTTAAAAGAAATGGATTCCAAATCTATCCATGAAGTCGAACTGCTTTTACAAAAAGCCGCTCTTTTGGCAAAATAATAAAAAATTCCAGCTGTGCGGTTGGAAAAAATCAAAGCACAAGTTTTCTTTTCCTTATAATTGCAATGTATGTATTGCAATTATACCTTTTCTCTCAGCTAGAATCAAGATAGTAATGCAATCTATTTATTGCAATAATGCGGAGGAAAGATATGGGACAGAAGCTAAAGCAAGATATCCAAATTGGCAGTATGATACGAAAACTACGAATCGAACGCCATATGACACAGGAGCAGGTAGTCACAAAGCTGCAGCTTGAAAATCTTGATATTACACGCAGTATCTACTCCCAGATAGAAGGCGGACGCTACAGCATCCGCATCTCTATCCTGGCCGGACTCGTCAAAGTATTCCGTGTAGATTATAATACCTTTTTCCAGGAAGTAGATATCTCCCATCTGAAAAGCAAGGAATGACTAAATATTTCTACTCTATTTCCGATTATTCCGTTACCCAATATTCCCAATAACCGGCAGCGCCTTTTTCTTTCCACTGGCAGCATTGATTATCCCTATGATCATAAGCACCAGGAACAGATAACGTACTGCACCGATTGCTTTCACTATGAAATACAGTCTCCAGGAAATGGATAAAACTGCGAAACTCAAAATACAATAGCCAACATAAAATATCACCTCTGTGACCAGCAGGATCACCCCTTGCCGTATATGATACTTCACAAACCTTGAATCTTTTGCCGCAAGCATTGGGACCAGTACAAGGCATCCCAAATATGCCAAAATTGCCATGGCCTTATCATTCCGGATTTCTCTATTGTGGGACGATGACATCGTATCTTTATAATCACCCTGGTTTTGATTCTGGCCACTTTCATAATAGCTTTCTAAAACCAATCCACAAACCGGACAATACTTCACTTCATTTTCAACATAGATACCACATTTTTCGCATTTTTTCATTTATTTTTACCTCCATCTATGAGCCGTTCGCTCTTTTTACTTTTTATATCATTTATATACCGCTTCTTGCCACCGCTGCCGTCTGTGGAGCCATAATGCCTTGCTCCAGCAGCCTCTTTTCCTGCGTCTCTATTTCCAACAACTCCTTTTGCTGCATCCTCTCAGCATATTCATCCTCCTCCCTGATTTCCAACTGCATGTTAATTTCTGCCTGCCGTTTCATCACTTCCTTGAATTGTTCCTCATAGGGAAACGGCTTTTTATATTCCATCTCGGTATTCTTCGCCTCATTTTGGTAGATTTCAATCTTTTCCTCTAACTCTTCCGCCTCTTTGTCCAATCCACAGATCAGGTTTTCCAGACGTACCATATTTCCCATCCCACTTTCTTTGATCTCCAAGGTGTACCTGTTGCTTCCCTGAATCAGGAGGGAATGATGTACAGCTTCTTTTTTTATGTATAGCAAAAACCCCTTATAGGTTCCGATTTCGGATTCTGTATAGGGCTTTGATTCTTTCAATATTCCAAGCAGAACCTGGCCGGCATCTTTATGTCCTGTAAATGTCATCCCCTGAAGCGTAATCTCAAAGGATGCATTTTTTACCATCTCCGCATCCCGTATTTTGATATCTTCCTGTATTTTTCTTAGTTCCTTTTCCCTTGCCGCAATCATCTGCGGATATTTCACCATAAAAGCATCCTGCAGCATATAACGTTTTCCATCATAGGCTGATTTCAATACCCGCAGTCTGGCCGCTTCGCTGTCTGTCTGTATTTTTTCCATGATCAGCGGATTCCCGGAAGCGATCGCCTTGATCTCCGCAAAATTTAGCACTGTTTCGTCTATATCTTCACAGTCCCTTGCAAGTTCCTTACTGGTCATAACCTGGGAAATGAACCGCTGCTTATTCTCCACCACGCCCCACAGATACGCGTCAAATGAGTTCTTTGTGACATACCTGTAAACCGCCACCTCCGCATTCCGGTTCCCCTGCCGCAGCCCCCTCCCTTCCCTTTGTTCGATGGCAGAAGGTTTCCATGGGCACTCGATATGGTGCAGTGCTATGATCCTGTCCTGGATATTGGTCCCGGTTCCGAGTTTATCCGTACTGCCGATAATGATCCGTTTTCTTCCGCTGCGTACTTCGGAAAACATTTTATCCCTCTGCTCGTCTGTCTTTGCGTCATGTATGAAGCAGATTTCTTCTTTCAGTACCCCCTTCCGGATCAATTCCTGCTTCAAATAATCATAGACTGTAAAACGTTTTCCGCTTCCCGGTGTGCCGATATCCGAAAAAATAATCTGCGTCCCCCGGATTGGCGCAGATTCTACATATTCCCGGTAAATATTTTCTACCGCTTTATTCAGTTTGGAATCCGGCCCCACTGGCGCATCCGGATCCAGGAGTCTTGGGTCTGTCCCTAAAAGCCTCGCCTCCCCGGTAATCCGCAGCATATTATCTGCGCTTGGGCTGACCAGGCCTTTTCGGACGGCATCCGCACGTTCTACCATTTCCTCCATACATTCCCGCACATAGTCCGATGCTTCCGACTCTACAATAATATATTTACCGCCCCGGAGTCCCGGCTTTTCAATATCCAGCATTTCCGGCAGGATAATGTCCGCTGTTTCCCGGAACATCTGCATCAGCTCCGGCAGGTTGACAAACTTGTTAAACCTGGTCCGCATCCGGTAGCCAGTACCTTCCGGGGCAAGCTCCAATGCTGTCGTCACTTCCCCGAAACTGGAAGCCCAGGCGTCAAAGTGATAAATCCCCTTTTGATGCAGCCGGGATTCCTGCAGAAATAATTGCAGGATATACAGTTCCGTCATGGAATTACTAAGCGCCGTTCCTGTCGCAAATACAACACCCATCCCATGGTTGGTCTCGTTGATATACTGTGCCTTCATCCGCATGTCCATGGCCCTTTGGGATCCATTGGTATTGATCCCTGCTATATTTCCCATCTTCGTGAATATTTCACAGTTTTTAAAAATATGCGACTCGTCTACAAATAACGCATTAATCCCCAGCTCCTCAAAATTTACTACATGGTCTTTTACCTCATCGTTAACCAATTCTTCTATCTTTATAGTAAGCTGCTTCTTTTTTGCCTCCATCTGCTTAATAGACCACTGTTTTCCATTCTCCTCCCTTGCCTGCCCTATCATATTGGCCAGATGTTCCACCTGTTTTTCTAACATGGCCCTCTGCCGTTCTTTCGAAATCGGGATTTTCTGAAACTGGGTATGGCCGATAATCACACAGTCGTAATCCCCGGTTGCGATCCTTGCAATCATGCGCTGCCTTTTTTCTTTCTGGAAATCTTCCTTTCTGGTGATCAATATTTTCGCATCCGGATAAGCGCGCAGGAATTCCGCCCCCATCTGGTCAGTGAGATGGTTGGGAACTGTGATCATTGGTTTTGTGGCAAGCCCCAATCTGCGCATTTCCATACAGGCGCAAATGATTTCCAGGCTCTTTCCTGCCCCTACTGCATGGGCCAGCAGTGTATTTCCCCCGGAGGACAGGATCCTCGCTATGGCATTCTTCTGGTACGGGCGCAGCTTTAACAGCGGGTTCAGCCCCGGCAGCTCCAGGTAGGAACCGTCATATTCCCGGAGACGGATGCAGTTGAAGGTCTGGTTATAATAATCTACATATTTTTTCCGGCGTTCTGATTCCCGGAATATCCATCCCCGGAACTCTTCTTTCAATTGTTCCGCCTTATCCCTTGCCAGCATGGTTTCCTTCTGGTTGACCAGATACCTGACACTGTCCCCGTCTTCTATCCTGTCACGCACTACGATATTGCGCCCATTCAAAAGTTCTTCCACCAACGTATAGGCATCCATCCGCGGCGTTCCAAATGTCTGCATTGCCATAACACTGCACGAAACCTGGCCCTTATTTTGTATGTGATAAGATAAATCCGTTTCTAGACGTTCCACTGTCAATGCCTTGCGGGGATTTCTGCATTTTTCCCTCCGATAAGTCTCCGGTGTCTGCAGCGTTTCATAGATAAACTGTTCGTAATCGCTGGTATCCACCCATGTGGTTCCCAAACGGACCGTGATCTCCGTTGCATTCAGATCTTCTGGCTGTACTTTTTCAAGCGCTTCCACATTCTCTGCATATCTGGAATCCTTCCGGGCATAAACCTGTGCGGTTTTCAGCTTTTGCCGTACATCCCCGCTCAGATATTCCGCAGCTGGTTCCCAGCCAATGTTGGGATTATCCGGATCTGCCCTGGCCGGGTTCAGCAGGATGTATCCCTTTAACTCCTCCATCAATTCCTTCCGGCTTCCCTGATATAAGGCCAGCATATAGGGAATATCCACCCGGTTCCTCTCTGAAAGGCTGATCTGCATTGCCTCATAAGCATTGTCCACTTTTTCCACAATCTTTTTCGGGCAGATTGTCCGCTTGTAAAACATATCCGCTTTATGTACCGTTTTATCATCCGTTAGCACTTCCATGGAAGAAAGAAGGGGATAATCATTGTCCTGCCGGAAAGCGGATTTATTGGTCCGGTCTGAAAAATATCCGTAGGCTTCTACAAAAGTATCATACATTTTATTCAAATGTTCCTGCGCTTCTTCCAGCTCCCTGTCAGGACAGTCCCTGACCTGCATTGCCATCATCTCCCTGACCAGAAGTCGGATCTTGTGCATTCCCCGGATGCGCCGCTTTACACTTTCCTTTTCCATGCTGCGGAACATGTAAGGGCCTTCCCTGAAATAAACTTCATCCCGGTACACCGTAAAGGTAAAATCCGGCACGCCCGGTATTGCCAGGATACGGTCCTTATCTTCCTGTTGCCTGGGCTCTGCTGTCCTTTCCTGGTATACGTTTTTCGGAAGTTCTTCTACAGCGCGTAAAAGCCGATCCGCAAGAGGCACATCCGGAGCATCGTCTTCCAGTGTCGTGTATTTTGAATTCTTGCCAAAAACCCGTTCGGAAAATACCATTTTCCCCAGGAGCATTTCCGGGTGTTCCAGATAATACTCATTGACAAGCACTTTCTCTTCCGTAAAGCCGGTAAATGTCCAGATTGGTTCCTCGATCGTGGGTTCTGCCTTTTTCTGAAAGAAGAGGATATCGCTTGCCACATTGGTCTGGGCGTTCTGGCTGAATGCTTTTCCCGGAATCCGGACCGCCCCCAGGAGTTCCGCCTGTACTGCCAGTTCTTTCCGCATGGAAGTATACTTTTTATCCAGTGTCCCCAAACTGGTCACAACAGCAAGGATTCCCCCCGGCCGGAGCAGGTCCAGGCTCTTTGCTATAAAATAATCATGGATTTTCAGTTTCCTGTTTTGATACTGTGGGTCATGCAGCCTGTAGTTTCCAAATGGAACATTCCCGACTACCACGTCAAAACCCGAATCCGGGAACACGGCTGTTTCAAAACCTGTCAGCTGAATCTCTGCGGAAGGGTGCAGATACCGGGCAATCTTTGCGCTGACCGGGTCGATCTCCACACCATACAGGCTGGAATTCCGCATGGAAAGCGGCAGGCCGTGGTAAAAATTCCCGATCCCTACTGCAGGTTCTAAAATTTTTCCCTGCTTGAATCCAAACTGCTCCAGGGCATGGTAGATCCCCTGAATGATATCCGGCGGTGTATAAAATGAAGTCGTTATACTGGCACGGGCCTGTTCGTATTCTTCCTCCGTCAGCAATGCTTTCAATTCCGCATATTCCTTTTTCCATTCTTTGTTTCTACTGTTAAATGCGTTATGCAGCCCGCCCCAGCCAACATACCCGGCAAGGATTTCCTGCTCTCCCGAGGTCGCGGGCCTTTCTTCCGCTTCCAGCAGTTTTAATATCTGGATTGCTTTTATATTACACTGATAGCGGGTCTTTGGCCCTCCCTCCGGCAGTTTCCAGTTTTCCGGATAATAGTAATCCTGCGGTGAACGACCCGTTTCCCTTTCCTGCATGACATCCGGCTCTTCCTGGGGTTCTGGATGGACCGCTTCTGCCGGTTCCTCATTTTCGTCTTCCATGCACCTTTGTTGGTCTTGCTTTTTATCTGGATGCATTTTCCGTTCTGTATCCGGATGCGTTTCATCAGGCTCTGTGACATGTTCCGCAGGTTCTGGGATACGCTCCGCAGGTTCCATGGATGCGCGTTCAGCAAATTTTCGAAACACCTTGATAGCATTCTCTCCGCAGAACACATATCCATCCATTTTTCCGAGCCTGTATTCTTTCGGCGTAAGATAAGATTGCCTGTCTATCGCGGCTTGGATTTCTTCCGCAAGTTCCCCATAAGATAAATCCTGTTCGTACTCTTTCCCTGTTTTGCCTTGGTACCAGATCCGCATCTGCGTTTCTTCCAGCCGCAATACCACCGGGACATCATCCACCGGTAAAGCAATCTTCCCATACTGGCCGGGCTGAATATTCTCCGCCAGAAGTTCTTGCAGGAACTCAGCTTTTAGATTACGGGATACCGGGAATTGGAAAAAATCATAGATCAATACCTGATAGGGAGCCATCACCGTGGAGGATCCCGCAAATACCCTCGCCGCTTCCTTTTTGACCGCGTCATGGTACCTCTTTTCTGCTGCTTTTGTTTTTTCATTTTCTTCCTGTAAATCATCCCTCTGCTTGCGTTGCGGACCATTTTGAGGATCTTCCTGTATGCCTGTGGCACGAAACAGTGTTTCCTCATTTTCCATGATCTCCACATATTCACAATACAGTTCTTGAAACCACGGGAGCATCTGATACATTTTCTCTTGATGGCTGATCGTATCCGGATTGTCGCTATAATCGATCCGGTCCGTCTCTACCAGACGCACGGTCAGGTCCCCAAATTCCTCCCAGTCAAACTGTCTGCCCGAAAAACGGCCTTCATCCTCTCCTAAAACAGCTAAACGTATTCCTGCCTCTGATGTCTGCAGTTCATATTTTTCTCCATCCACATACACCATATAGTAATGCTGGGCTTCCCCACACTGTGTAAGGGCATTCTGTAAAAATGTATTCTTCGTTTCTTTCTTCTGGTTGGTCGTATAAATCCGGCATAACATTTTTTTCAGGATATCCGCGCTGACCTTCTGGTTAAAGAAAGCCTCGCCAATATTCAGAAGTTTTTCTTTGGCCGGGTCCACTCTGTCAGTAAACGCTGCATCTTGCGGCTCTCCCAGAATATCCGCGTCCTGTTCATGTTCCTCCATTGCAAGCTCTGAAACAGATTCAAAAGTAAGGTACCTTGCTTCCCTGATATCGGATTCAATCTCGGCGCAGACATCTTCCCAATGCCAGTACGCCTCAAACATAGCATCCTGTTCTGCCCACAGGAGATAGAATCCGTCTCTTCCGCTTTCGAAGGAAAGAAACGTCCCCTTTGATTCCCTCCGCGTTTCCGAGTCACCATAAATCTCACGCAGGTATTCTTTCCGTTCCTCCAGGTCTTTATTATGGAAAAAGAATTGAAAGATCTCCTGTTTTTCTTCATCCCCTGTCATTTTCAACAGGATACATTCCCGCAGTTCCCTTGAAATCGTCCCCGGCAGGATTTCCCGCATTGAAAAAGGAACCGCATCCGCAGTTCCTTTTTTGGTGGTCTCTTCTATTGTATGTTTTTCAGATATTACCTGATGTGTCTCATGATCTCCTCCGCTGCCACCATCCCGGCTTCCATATCCGCCTGCATCCGCAGGTTGGCCATCCCCATCGTGTCGTATGGATTGATCTTGTCCCGTTTCATCCACGTCCGCACGAGTGCGTCCGATGTTTCCTCGTACAGCTTCTCCGCCTGCTCCTGTGCTTCTTCCAGTCTTGGAAGCAGCATGCCCGTTGCCAGCAGCATCCCGTACCTCTCCCCGTCGTTGGCCCGCAGGCTCTCGGCTGCCATCCTCCCGTATGGGTTCAGCCTTGCCAGCACCTCCGCCTCCTTCATCTCTTCCTCCAATACCGGATAATGGATGCCGTCCTTTTCCATATATTGAATCTCTGCCATTGTATCGTCTCCTTTCCCTCTCGGCTGCCTTCATACTCCTTGAGATATCGAGCAGCAGCCTCCCCGATAACTGGGAGACCATCTGCCCCACCCGGTACAGCACTTCCTCATTCCGGCACTGGCAGATATATGAAAAATCCTGCCCTCCATCCGCAATACCGCACCGGCTTTCCACCACATACACGGCACTGTCCGCGATAAAACGGATGACCTCCGTCTTCTCTTCCTGAGTATCCTGTCCAGTAAGGCCATTGAGCTTTTGCACTGCTTTTCTGGCCTCATCCTCGGTTTCTATCATAAACCAAACACTTGTTCTTGTAAAGTCATTTAGCGCTTTTTTTATATTTTTTTCTTTTTCCCATATATCTGGAAATAATTTCGCCCCTAATTCTACGCCGCTTTTCTCATCTAATACCCAATTCCACGGCGGCCGTCCCTTACCGCCTGTATCGGATATGTCAAACAGGTAACGCTCTTTTTCTCCAAACAGGCCGGAGGGAAATATGGCAATGCCATGGCTCCCCCTCCGGACGGGCCGCCCCATCCGTTTCCAGCCGTCAAAACTGGAAAGAACAGCGGCATCTTTTTTCTGCGCGTAGACCATGCAGGTATTAAAAAAATTCATCTGGTATACCCGCCCCTGGCATTCCAGAAAATCCTTCCAGGCATCTCCGGATGCTGTGATCTTGTCTGCTGTCTGCCTGTATAGATCCTTTACTTTTGTAATATAACCCATTGGCTCCCTCCTCTTTTTACAGGCAGTCCGTGTCTGCCCCTATTAGTCTTCCGCTGGCAGCAGTGCGCTATCGGGAAATCCCAAGCCCCATCTGAAAAAGGTTGAGCTGCCCTGTCTCACTTTTCTTTTCCGCTTCCGGCTTTCCCTGTTTTTCCATGTTCTCCCGTTCCTGCCGCTCCATTTCTTTGATGCGTTCCCGGCATTCCGCAAAGGATTCCAGATACCGTTCCGGATACTCATGGCGGCGTAAAGTTACATAATCCCTCTGTTCCAGCGCCTTGCGGACGGACTCGGCGTATCCAAGCACATTTTCAAGGCTGCTTGCCTGTTTCCATTTTTCCGGCAGGGTATCTGACACTTTTTTTAAGTATTGATAGTTTTCATCCTCAATGTATTTTTTATAGTTTTCCAATCCCCGGTACCAGATTTCCTTTGTCCTTGCCATATAATCCTCCGGCACTTCCGGCGGCAGGGGCCAGCCGTATTCTTCCGGCATCTCCCCGCCTTCCTGCTCCAAAATTTTCCACCTGTGCGGTTGCAATCCGGTCACTCGCTTGCATGCGGTTTACCGCAATGCAAACGAGCTGACGGATTAGCAACCCACCTCATAAATGAGTAAAATGCGGCTGCGTTAGCAGACGCAAAAGTGCGATAGCACGGATTTTACGAATGAATGTGGTGGTTGGAGGCTCACAGGAGCCTCCAACCGTACAGGTGGGAAATTTCCCTACAGGAAATGATATGGTTTCTTACAAGATTCAGATTGGCGCCGTCTGTCCAGAATGGATCCTGCCCGCCATGATAAAACAATTGATCCCACCTCTCATATTCCTGCCTGAGCTCTGCTCCATAATCCCTTTTTTCTGTCAATTTTATTTTCCTCTCCCCGGCCTGCCATACAACCCCACATTGGAAGGGCTGAACGGGTCATTTACCACGCCCCTCTCCGGGCTTGACGCATGGACCATCCTGCCGTTTCCAATGTAGATCGCCACATGGGAAATGTTCCGGTACTGCCCGTTGTTTTCATAGGAATAAAAGATCACATCCCCCGGCTCCAGCATATCCTCCGTCACTTCCAGCCCATGCTCCACCATATACTGCCCCTGCGTTGACGCGATTGCTGGAAGGCTGATGCCAAACTGCGCGTAGCATCTCTGGACTAAGGAACTGCAATCGTAATACCCTTCCTCATACCTGTGTTCCTGGCTGTACTGGCAGCCCACCTTGGTAAGCGCCAGGTTTGCCACATCACTTCCTGTACCGGAGGATGGAATCTCACTGCGGAACCCCTCACCCATGACTTCCCGCAGAAGCTCCTCCTGCTCCCGGTTCAGTTTCCCCAGCGCAATATAATCCTCAAAATTCAGATTTTTGACATAGCTGCCTTTTTTCGTAACCGATACAGTATTCTCATTCCCGTCTGCCAGAAATGCCTCCATCGTTTGGTGCCCCCATCTGGAAGCCGCGCTGTGGCTGTCGAAATAAATGTCAAACTGGACCCCATATCTGGCAAATGCCCCTGTATCTTCTACCACGTACTCTTTCCCTCCCATGATGACCCGGGTTCCCATCGGTACAAAAGGGGCGGAGGCATCCACCGCAATGGTATGGTCCGCTTTCGGCATGGCACCGGAAGCGGTCGGGCCTCCTGCCCACTGCCCACAGCAGATACTGCAGGAGCAATAGGCACTCGTCACTACATTCCCCAATGACTGCCCTGCCTGGATCGTGGTAGTAACGTTCTGGTCTTCAAAGCGGTTCATCTCGTCAAATACATTTTTTAAAAGCCGCTTGTGTTTTTCATCCATCACCACGCCCAGATCCCCCGTCCCATACTGGACCATATAGACCATCAGGGTGTCCATGTAATTGCTGACATAATTCCCATCCTTTTCATGCAGATACGCTACGGCTCCATTTTCCCCGGAATTGGCGGAAACAGCCTGGTTGAATTCCATATAATACCCTCCCAATACTTCCTGAATAGACGGGGTATCTCCCGACGGGTTCTCCATAAACGCCGCAATCGGGGAGCAGTAAAGCAGGATCACGATCAATACTACCGGGAATACCGCCATCAATACCATTCCCGATAAGGATATCAGGATTGCCCCTGCATACTGCGCCGCTTTTGCCCCTGCAAGGGAGAGCTTCATCCGGAAGATGTCCTTTGCCATCTGCCACAGGCTGTCTTCCCCTTCGGAACCGGACACTTTGCTCAATATATATTGCAGCTTTCTCTCACGTACTGCCTGTTTCTGTACCCTGTCTTTAAATTGAGGATTCCTCCTGCTTTTTCTTGCCGTCTTTTTTGAGTCCCTGTTTGTCTTATCCCCGCTTTTCTTTCTGATTACCCGTTTTTTATCTTCCGCTATATCCCCGGAATGCCCTGGTGCGGCTCCACGGATACCGGAATTCTTTTCACTGTCCCTGTAATGTATTTTGGGATCGCCACTTCTTTCCACGCCAGACGCTGTAGCAGGATTGCTTCTATTGACTCCCTGCGGCAAAATTTCATTTTTTTGTGGATGTAGCCTAAGATTTTTCGATAACGCCCTTATCTTCATTTTTCTTCGGTAACTTTCTTTTGCCTGCCCATTCGTCATGAAGTTTCTGTTTCTTCCTGCTTCTGTCTGCGTCTGCCTGTCGGCTTTTTTCGCAAAAGCCTGTCCTTTTATGGCTGCGCCAGCCGTCATCCCTTGTATGTAAAGCCTGCGTTGTTTGTCCCGGCTTTTTTCTTCTCCGCCGCCATAACGTCCCTTGTCCATCTTATGGTCTGATTCTGGATCCAACTCTTTCCCAAGACCATTCCGGTTTCTAATCCTCAGGACATCCATGGAAAGCTTTTTGCTGAAAATGATCTGCGGATCTTTTTCAACTGCCACTACCTGTCTTTTATGTATATTAACATCCGCCTGCTTTTTTAATTTCAGTTCCGACTCCGTATTCTTTACAGCCCTGATCTCCATGCTTTCCTCCCTTACCGGACACATCCCGCCTGGTACCAGACGCTCTCAAAGAGGTACCCGTACCGTTCCCGGCCATCATCCGTTTTCCGGCATAACGGCTCTTCTGACTGTCCCAATTCTATAAATACCCCCGCAAGGCTGCCGGGAAATTCCCTGTAATCATTTTCTGTCACCATATATCTGCTGCTGAATATGACCTCCTCCAGCATATCTTTCCCGATCAGCCTGTCCAAATCTTCCGGGGACAGCGGCGGGCCGAGCCGTTCATATGTTTCTTTCTTCAAAAGGGAAAACGAGTAAGATTCCGTCTGTTCCGGAAAAATTTCCAGTTCTGTTCCATCGAAGGACAAAAAAATAGCATCCGCAGTCAGCAACGCAGATACCTCCCTGTTTTCACTCCTTTTTCTGACCTCCTCTTCCGTGCCGTATTCCTCCCATTCCGGAAGATGGAGTTCCAGTTCCCATGGGCCATGCTGTAATCCATAGGATATCTGATACTTCTCCTTGATATTTGCCACCTCCTTCAGCTTCCTTCATAATATAATTCCTTTGTTTCTGCGTCCCATGTAAGCTCATACTGCCCCGGGATCCTGTCTTCCTCCATCCACCAGCGGAACACGTCCCGTGCGTCTTTCCAGCCGCCTGCCCTGCTATCTTTCCCATCCTTTTTCCGCGCAATCATCATCGCTTCAAATGCCCTCCTGTATGCCCTTTCATAAGCTGGGAACATGGCAAATTCCCGGTATCTTTGTTTCCCTGCCATGGGGCATCCGATACAGCCCACCCGGAAATACCCCATATCATACAGCGGGTTTATGGGGATGTTTTCTGCCCGTATATATTCCCACACTTCCCGGTCGCTCCAGTCTATGATCGGGTTGCAGATATGCTTGCTTTTGATCCGGCAGGCTTCAAAGAGCCTCCGCCGGTCATCATTGTCATTATTTAAAATGACCTTGTTCTCCTTTGTGGTTGAAAAGGATTCGTAGATCCCCCTTCCTTTTCTCTTATAGCTTTCCGCCCAGCGTACCCCGGTCACGACAAATCGGCCCTGGCCGCTGCTCTCTTTCAGCACTTCACAGCAATACCGGGCAATCCTGGTAGGCGGGATCTTTTTCAAAGGAATCAGGCTCCACATGGTGACACGCCTCCCCTTGTAGTAAGGGCGGCTGACTGAACAGGGGATGCCTGCTTCCTCCGCCCTTCGAAAACAGTCCCGTATATAATAGACCGTCTGCGGCGCGTCCGCTGTCGTAAGGTTATGTATGATCTCATGGGGTACGCCGGAACGCCTGGCAAGCTCCCTGCAGATCGAACTGTCCTTGCCCCCGCTGTCCATGAGGACCAGGGGCTTCCCGTAATGCGCAAGTGACATCCGGCTGGCGTTCCTGATCCGTTCTATTGCTTTCTTTTCTAAATCCAATCGCAAAAAGGAGGAAGATATCTTTTATCCGGCCGGAACTCCGCCTCCTTTCTTTTTTATTTAGTTCTTTTTCTTAGGCTGACAATAACCCCCAAAACAATATGGTATACCTTATCGGGCGAAGCCCGCCAGCCCCATACGGGCATATATGACGGGATACATTTGGGTATCCGCAGGCTGTATATAGTATATAGCCGCGGACTCTCCGCTATCTCTGAGGTTCCCTGTCAGCATACCGTCCATTCCCGCGTTCTGCCGCGGCTTCTCCCAAGATTGTATCCCCATCGGGCATAAGCCCTTCGTCAAAAAAGCTAAAAAATTTTCCTTCATCGCCCGTAATGATATGGTCTATAACAGGGATCCCGATCATTTTCCCGCACTCCCACAGCCTTCTAGTCATCAATATGTCGTCCCTACTCGGCGTACATTCCCCGGATGGATGGTTATGCATCAGCACAATAGACGCGGCGTTCGATAAGATGGATGATTTAAATACTTCACGCGGCGTAACCACAGATTGGTCCAGGGTTCCCATGGAAACGATATTCATATTGATGACCTGGCTCTTGGATTTCATATTTAATACACAGCATAATTCCCTGTCATATTTTTTCAGTTCATCTGCCATAAACCTGACAACTTTTTCTGGTGAATTAAGCTGCTCTTTACTCAGCAGCGGCGGATCATCTACCATCCGGATACTTACCACCTTCAATTCATGATTCTTTCCCATCCATATCCTCCCATACGATTTCCAGCACGACTCCATCCGGCAGGTATTCCATCAGCATCTCAAGCTGCGCCAGGGTCATCCTAATCTCTTTTTTATCCTCCATCATTCCCTCCTGTTCTTTACTGTCATCTTGCCTGTGCCGGTTCCGGCAGCCTGCTGTACTCCATGGCAAACGCGGCCCTCAACTCTCCCGCGATCTTCTGGACGGAAGATACCTGTTCTATTTGGGGGTCTGCCAGCTGGTGGAGATGTACGGCATGCGCCCTCGCTATCAGTGCTTTTTGTCCCATTCCTGCCAATATCTTCCTGCAGTATTCCATCCCCGCCCGGAACTTTGCCAGGACTCCTTTTGTCACATCCCTTGCGATGATTTCTTCTGCCGGGCGGCCGGACGCCGCTCTTCCTATATTTTTTACATGCCCCTTGATGGCATGCAGTTCCCCCGCCATGCGGTCCACCGTCTCGATCTTTTTCTCCATCCCTGCCACCGCCTGCGTCATCATGGTTTCTATCCTGCTTAGCCCTTGGAATACGTGGGCGGCATCCAGAACCTGGTCCAAAGCCTGGATCCCCTTATTTTTCAGCATATCCATGGAGTTTTTGATCTCTTCCGCAATCTGTCTCTCCACTTCTTTTAATTGGTTTCCTGTTTCATACAGGGATTCCCTGACTTCCTCCTGCATGGATCCGAGCCTGGCCTTCAAGGGCGGGGTCTCCAGAGATTGTATATACTCCCGAAGATACACGGCCTCTTCCAACGCCTCCGCGACTTCTGTCCGCATCGCTTTCACGCAGTCCAGTATCTGCCGGATATCCTCCGCCTGCCTCTCCCTGCTGTTTTGCTCCAACTGATTCAAAAATGTTTCTAATTGTCCCATCTTCGGGACAGTGGGTGTTGTCTCCATCCCCTTCCCCTTTCTAAATAGATTTCTCAATAAAATCCTATCCGGTTTATGATCGTTATTTCATTCATCCTGTAGTATCCTCCAAGCAAAAAAAGAGCGCCAAACACAGCTGTTCAACACTCTTTTCCATATTTTACACTATATATCCTGTAGATTAAATGATTTTCTTTGCGCCTTATATGACGCAATTGCAGTCAGGTTCTTTTTCTATTTCCTGTAAACCATCATTTTCTTTTTGAATAACTCTTCGGTAAGGTTCGTCATAACAGCCGCTTCAGCAATTGAAAGCAGCCCTTTATCTACAAGATCAAAAAGCATCTCCAGCCGCCCTTCACTGCGTCCTTCCCTGCGTCCCTCATTACGGATTGTCTTTGCCTCATATTCCAGAACTTTTCCACCCATGACTGATTTCACCCCTTTCCGGATAGATTCATGTTTCGCCGCGATGTGCTCCAATACCTTATTGGACATATCCATGACCGTACATTTTGTATACTCGCTGATCTTCTGTTTCTCCTGCAGCTCCTCCAGCCTGTTCTTTATTTCTTCATATTCCGCTTTTAATTCTTCCAGTTTTCCCGCGTCATTCTCATACTCATCGAACCTCTGCTCATGGGTAAAGATATAAAACGGGATCAATAACAGAAGTTCTTTTTCAAAAATCTCTTCCAGCGTATATTGCTTGACTTTCATGACCGGAATATCGTAGGTAACGGTGCCCCCGGGCGTGGCTACCTCGGTCTTTAATTTATCCGGCGTGTTACGGTTACTCCGCAGGAATAAAACAGCGGAATGCGGTAAGGTCACACGCAGGATATTCTCATGCAGTTCCCCCTGGTCAAGGGCAATCTGTGTATCGTATTCCCAAAAACGGAGCAGCATACTGCTGTCCGGGCCGCTCTGGCATTCCAGATGGTATTTTTTGATATACATCCCGATGATCTGAAAGCAGGAATCCGTGATCACTTCATCTTCTTCCCCATCCTGCCTGTTCTCAAAATGTTCATTTGGTGAAAAAACAATCTCTTCTTCGCCGGTATAATGTTCGTGAAATACTTCATTGATAACCGGAATGATCAGGCCGCTGCAGTCATTCACCAATGTCCGGAACACGTCATCGTAAGGTGTATTTGTCAGCTTCATCTTTTCAACCCTTTCCCCCAAATTTCCTTTACCCTGCAAACAAGATAAGGAAAATCCTGTTTATGATTTGATTTTACCATTCTTTTTTAAGAAATACAATCCGAAAATTTACACGGGCCGCACGTTCCCATAAAACCTGGCAATCAGCATCCGCTTTCTTCCCTTGCCTTTTCGTGTAAATTCGTATTAAACAACGCATAAATCGGGTTCTCTTCCTTCCCCATCCGGTTATCGAATGGGATGCACACACTTCCATGCTTGATGATCCCGGTTCCGGATGGCGAATTGTTTACAAACCGCAGCTGTGCCTCCGGGATCCCAGCCACCCTTGACAATTCCTGGCTGTCCACGTTCGCCTGCTTCAGAAGCGCGATAAACTCACTGTTTCCGAGCATAGTCATCGCCGTATAGTTCTGCAGCATATCTGTAAGGTTTTGTGTGATCCCGGTACAGAGTCCGCCCAGCTTTCGAACTTTTTTCCAGAGGGTATACAGGTATTTCGCGCTGTATTCCTTATCCAGCACGGTGTGGAATTCGTCTATAAATAACCAGGTAGCCCTCCCCTTTTCCGCGTTCTCCGCGATCCTCGCGCTGATATTTTCCAACATCACCAGTGTAGAAATGGCCCCCAGCTCTTTTCCCAGGTCCCTGGTGCCATAGACCAAAAACCGTGCCTGCACATTGACATTGGTATGGTGGTTGAAGATATTCAGGGAACCATTGACAAACAGTTCCAGTGCCAGCGCGATATCTTTTGCTTCCGGCTCCGGCTGCTCCATGAGCAGGCTGTAAAATTCTGTCATGGTCGGGATATGTTTTTCCCCTGCCCTTGCGATATCCATATACAGTTTCCGGACACAGCGGTCGATAATGGACTTATGCCTGCTGTTCAGGGAATCTCCATAGCACTGCTCACACAGCCCCAGCATAAATTCCCCTTTATCCCGGATCTGCCCCTGGGAATCGTTTAAATCCAGACATCCTACATCCATTTCCAGGGGATTGACATAATTCTTTGTATAAGAAGACAGATTGATGACCGCCGCCTGGTCCCCCAGGGCCTTGGCAATATCAAAATATTCCAGTGTCGGGTCGATCACGATAATGTCATCCTCTGTCCCGAGGAACACCTGCAGCATTTCAGACTTGCTGAAATAGGATTTCCCGCTTCCCGGGATCCCGAATACCATGCCGTTCCCATTTGCCAGCTTCTTCCTGTTGGCAATGCAAAGATTATGTGACACCTGGTTGATTCCATAGCAGATACCATTCTCATTTAACTCCTGCACATGGAACGGCAGGAGCGCGGCAATATCCCGGGTCAGCATGGTCCGGAGGGTAGACACCTGGCGGCCGCCTACCGGCAGCACGGTATTGAGTGCCTCCAACTGCTGGTAATAGTGCGGCTCGATCTGGCACATCCGGCCATTTGCCATATTCCGCAGCGTTTCCGTGATACTGTCCAGTTCTTCCTTCGTATCTGCCATAATCACCATATCCACGCCTACATAGAACAGGTTCTGGTCATTCTCCCGCACATCATCCATCACGCCCTCTATTTTTTCTTTCTGTACCTTTTTGAGATAGGAAATGTCCGAAGAGAAATCATTGTTCCGGTTACGGACACGCTGCTGTTTCAGTATATCGTTTTCAATCCCCAGATATTTCTTCTGGAGGACACGGTTCGTCAGGTCCTTTGGCACCGGCACGATATCAATGGTGGTCATGCTGTGTACCGGCAGGTTTGTGATCTCATTGATAAATGTATCCGGCAGGGATGCCGGGTATTTCTTAATGAACAGGGCCCTGCATTTCTTCCGGTCTGTCTCAAAATAACCCGGATAAAATTTCATATATCCGCCGGAAATACTATTTTTGGCATCCCCGCCACTTTTCATGCATTGCCGGAAATTGAAATGGAACTGCTCTTCATCCCCCATGCGGTAAAATTGGAACAAAATGCGCAGGCGCTCTTTCGCGTCCAAAGGTTCAATCGTAGAACCCAATTCCGCAAAGTTCTGTTTCAGCGTTGCTTCAAAGGTTGCGAAAAACGCTTTGGCCTGCTCATAGCCTTTCCTCTCCACGCATGCGGTGAGATAACGCTCCTGCTCAATCCCCTGCTTTCCCTCCACGATCCTGGACTCCGTGATATGGTTGTATGCGTCCCGGATCCAGTCAAACGGATCCCCCTTTTTGTGGAACAATACATTTTCCCGGAATTCCTGCATGTTCTTATTCCGGTTATTGATCGTGATCTTAAAAGAAACATCAATTGCGTTTACAGTCTTACAATATTGCTTCAATATCTTCATCTGGTCATCCGCGCCCGCCGTAACATAATTGATATCCTGGAAACGATAGGTTTTGGAATACTTCCCTTTTGCCACTTCAAAGATCCCGTCCCTGGAAATCCTCTGGAAGCCCATCGTCTCCTGTAAATATTTTGGTGCCCTGGCCGGTTTGTCCGATCTCTTTAGCTGTTCAAAACGGTCTGAAAAAATCGACATTATCCACCTCCTATCTGAAATGCCCATACCAGACAGCCGCCATTGCTGCCCCCGCCGTGAATATACCCGCAGCCGCAAAAAACATTCCAACTGCTTTTATCACCACTCCTGACAAACCTTTATTTTTCTTACGGATGACTGTCACCATAGCTTCACTTTTTCCTCTCTTTCTTTTCTTATTTGTTTCTGGCTTCCTGATTGTTTTCTCTATTCTTTTGGCATTCACCTTTTCTGTCTCTGCACATTTTTTCCTCTTTTTTCTATGCTCTCCCGCTCTATCCAGCCTGCTTCTTTGGTTGCCGGTTTCATTCTGTCTGCCGTCCTCCTGATCTTTCCCCATTTTGGAATCCGCACCTCGTTTCCCGGCTTTTTCTTCCCCTTGCTTCGCTTCGATAGATATCCGCTTCAATTCCTCCACGGATTCTGTTGACCAGTAGACCAGCGGCCTGTTAAAAAACGCAAAGTGCACCATCTTCCCGGCAAACTGCCAGAATGTAAGGCCATGGTAATGATAAAATCCGGTCAGCGCCAGCGGCACCACAAAAGGCGTAGCCACATAGCAGCTTAAAGTGACCCCAATCCTTTGGTACAGCAGCAGTACGATCGCTGTGCCTGTCCCCAAAGCCAGAATACTGAAAAAGGTCTGTTTCACAGTCAGCCCCAAAAGAAAACTTTCTTTATAATGCTGCAGGTCTTCACTCAATTCTATCTCCATCTATCTCACCTCTTTCCATCGGCAGCCGCCATGATATAGAAGCTGCCGTTTATCTGTTTCTCCAAATACTTCGATACCGTCACAATCTGGCTCTGATTCCATAAGCTCCCCCGTTTGTTCCATAATCCCCTTTTACAGCCCCAGTGCGCGTGAAGTCAGGTTCTGGGCGCCTTTGACTGTCCCAACAGTCAGCGACACCGTAAATGTCATTTCCCCCAGATAGATCAGAGTCTTCGCCCAGTCCGCATAGTCCCCGGTAAATGCCGGAAGCCCGGAACTGATGAAAGCATTGCACAGCAAAATCGCCAGCGCCATGGTCACTGCTTCCAGTACCACGCTGATGAAATACTTCATGAAACTGGCAAAGGTATTCCCAATCCCTCTGTTCCCCGCCAGCGTACTGCTTGCGATCGCACCAAATGGCACGATCACCATAATCTTTAAAAAACGGAAGTAAATATTGTATAGCAGGAAGAACCCGCAGATAATGACGATTAGCGACAGGATGACTGCCATGATCAGGAATACAATGCTTGTACCGAACCCCAAGTCTTTTATGACCTCTGCCTGGGATGGTTCAATCGTCAGTTCTACCGTCCGGCTTGCCCCCAAAAGGCTGACCAGATTCCCGCAGGATGTAAATAACGCTTTCAGTATCGTCAGGTTATAAGAGACCATCCATTGCGCCACGGCCACCCGGATCATCATCCGCAAGATTGCCTCAAACCGGACTTCTTCCCGGATATCAATGCTCTCCGAACAGAATCCAATCACGAAGAACAAAACGACCAGTGCGGAGCCAATTCCGACAAACAGCGGTTCCACGCGCTCCACGATGCCCCAGAGCCCGCCTCCCTTAAACTCCGCCGGGGACTGTCCCAGCAGTTCAAACGCCAACGCTACCTGTGAATTCCAGAATCCGAATACGATCTCCAGCAGGGCGAGTATCGCTTCCCCAAGTTTAAACATGGTCAGGCGATCCCCAAAAAGGAGAGGACAGAGGATATCCCGGCCATGATCAGCCCGGCTACGATCCCTTTGATGGCGCTGTTCATGGAGGCACTGTCCTGCTGCTGGTACGCCTGCGCAAACTCCATCACATTTTTTGCAAGGATGATCACACCGACTGCCCCGATGATACTGATCACCAGTGTTTTTAAATTTGTCAATGGCTGTGTTACGGAATCCACCCCGGTTGCCTGGACGCTTTGTGATACATAGAGGGCCATTGCTGTCGCGCCTGCGCTTACCTGCGCGGCTGCCTTTCTTATTTCCTCTTTTCCTGTCTTGAAAAATCTTTTCATATCTTTTTTCCTTTCTTTATTATTTTGTCATTATAACCACCCACAAGCCGAATCTCCCTCTGCCTGCGGCAAAGCGATTCACTCCTGCATATCTCCCACTTTCTTGCCATACCCTTCCCGAAGCCGCTTCATCTGTCCCGCCGTATTGCGAATATCCGCGATTTCCACGACAGCCCCATAAGGGATGCCATCCGCAATACAGGAACGGATCTCCTCCAGTTGCCCTTCACTGTAGGGATTTCCTGCCAGCAATTCAAAGATTGCTGTCTCCCCATTTCCGTCATCCCTCTTGCTTTTTGCGTTCTTCTCCCTCTTTTTCCGGATATCCTTTATGGAAAGCCCTGCTTCCTGCCGGTTTGCTTCCAGTTCCTTTTCTGTGAAGATCTTTTCCGGCACCGGATCCGCTTGGAACAGTTCTTCCTGGGTAATCTCCAATATCTGCACGTCTTCCCCATTCCCCTGCTTCTGTTGGAAATATTCCAGGGATTCCGTGTTTAACAGCTTCACATCCCCCTGTGTCTTTGCCGTTTCTATATCGTGGACATAGGGCGGCGCGCCTCCGTCTTCACTTTCTTTAAACAATGGATGTTTGAATGTATTGTATTTTTTGTCAATGATGGGGTCGCATCCCCGGATCAGGATGATACACTGGTCATTAGGCAGCTTCCTGACTTCATCTGATGTCAAAAGCTCCCTTCCCAGCACGTCATAATTCCGGGAGCTGCTTCCGTTCCTGCCCTTTGTTTCCCCGGTACTCTTCTTGTCTATAGTGCCCTTCCCAAGGCTTTCACTGATGTACTTATGGGTCGTGGACTCATTGCCGCCCAGATAGACCAGCGTATCGGAATTACCCGGTATTGTTTCCCAGGTATCCTTGAACAACGCTTTGATCTGCGCAAGGTTCTGTATGATGATGATGCAGGAAATTTCCCTGGATCGCATGGTACTTAACAGGGAACAGAAGTCATCCGGCAGCGCCACATTACTGAATTCATCCATCATAAAGGTCACATGGATTGGCAGGCGGCCGTTGTAATGGAAGTCCGCCTGATAATATAATTCCTGGAATATCTGGGAATAGAGCATGCCGACAAGGAAGTTATAGCTCTTGTCGGAATCCGGTATTACGCAGAAGAGGGCCGTCTTAGTCGCTTTGTCCCCATCCACGCCGACCCCGATCTCCGGAATGTGAATCTCGTCTTTATCCAGGATACGCAGGATCTGTGGATTTTCCAGGACACCCAATCTCGCATTGGCGCTGATAATGATACTCCTTACCGTGTCCCCCGCCCCGCGTACTACTTTGTTGTACTGGACAACCGCGGGATGGGAACTTCCTTTTTCCCGTTCCAGCTTCCGGAATCTCCGGTCAAGGCTGGAAGGGGAACCATCCGCAGTTACTTCCGCCTCCCCAAGAAGTTTCAGGACCATACGGAAATTCCGTTCCCCCGGCGGGCACTCCATCCATACATAGAGGAAGAGCGCCTGTAAAAGCAGGGATTCCGATTTCTCCCAGAATGGGTCGTTGCTGGACGCGTTCTTGGGCGTGGTATTCGCGATCAGGTTTGTTACCAACTTTACGATGTCCGTTTCCGAACGGATATACTCAAAAGGGTTATATCCATTGGAGCGTTCCATCTCCACCAGGTTCAGAATGCGCACCCGGTAGCCGTGCCGGATTAGGAAACCTGCACAGCACCGCGCGATCTCCCCTTTGGGATCTGTTATGATAAAAGAACAGGACAGCTGCATCAGGTTTGGCTTGACTATAAAAAGAGTCTTACCTGCGCCGCTCCCACCGATCACAAGGACATTCAGGTTCAACCTGGTCATCCTCGTATTCATGGACATCCTTACATTCATCGAAAGTATTCGGTTCTTCCGATCCTCTTTATCCGCAAACCGCTTTGAGACCTGTCTGGGATCCGCGAACTCTGCCGTACCGAATTCTTTTCCCGGCATATATTTTTTCTGTCCTGTCATCTTCATCAGCACAGCGATCAAATATACCGATAACGCAATCAAAATTGCTTTGGCTGAGTTTTCATCCCAGTAATTTGCTGCCGGATTTCCTGTAACGGTATTGACCTGTCCCATAAAGTAGTTGATATCCATTCCCGGCTTGCAGCAGGCATTGAGAAGGTAACCCGCATAAGCGGTACAGATTCCGCCAAGGGCCAGCATCCAGAATGATGTCCGCTTTTTCTGATACCACATCTCCTATCTTGCCCTCCTCCCCCTTGGTGCCTTTACCTGCCCGCCCGGAATCCCATTGGCCGCAAACGGTACAGATCCCCAGTTTTCTTTCTTCCGCATGTTTCTTTTCTGCGTATTGTCTGACTGATGCGTGTTCTGCAAAGTTCTATTTTGTACGTCACGCTTTGCGTTTTGATTTTGCTGTTCTTTCTCCTGTGTTTTGTATTCCTGCCTTCCATTTTGTTGTATGTCCTCTCGCTGTATATTCCCTTGCCGCGGATTCCGCTGTGCCCCGTTTTGCTGCTGCGGGCCATACTGGTTTTTTCTCTGCTCCTGGCTCCGCCGCCTCTGGATTTTTTCCTGCTCCCTTCCATCCAGGTTCCGGTTTACCGGGTCATAACTCTGTTTATATAGTTCCTGCCCGGAAACCTGACGGACGGGCCTGTCCGCCCCGTCCACGATCTGGTATTCCTTTGCTTTTTCCAGCCCTGCATAGATGGTTTTGTCGTTGTTGATCCATGTGATCTCTGATTTTGGCAGCCAGATATATTCATTCTTTTTATAAGGGATCCTTGTCTTGATCTCCCGCTCTGTCTCTTCCATGACCATTTTTTTCGCAATCGTGATCCCATTTACATTTGGATTTTTTATGTACTCCTTCTGGAAATTTCTGATCTCCTCCAGCTTCTCCCCAGAGACTCCGTTTTCCGCCAGACTCCCCGGAGATCTGTCTGCCCCTTTCCGGGATTCTTTATCATTCTTTCCATACTTCTTCTTTGCCTCCCGCGTCAACGCCTTCAGTCCCTTTGGCTCCGCATTGGAAATATAATCATCCATGCTCTCAATCCCTGCCCCCTGTATCTGCCCCATGATGGACTGGATACGTGGGACTGCCTGGGAATGGAAAAGGATCTCGCTCATGCCGTCTTTTTTATTGAGATCCGGCAGGATGGAATACAGGATGCCGTACTTATCCGCCAGTTTCTTTACGGCATGCAGGTCCTCCGTCCGGAATTTAAATACCTGCAGGTCTCCGCCGGATTTCAGCAGCTTTTTGACACTGGTCTTTCCCTCCAGCTTTTCCTTCTCCAGCACATGTTCAAATATGGCGCCTACACTCTGCGTAAAGTCCCAGCTCATTTTTCCCATTTTCAGGATGACCTCAGCGCCTTCCAGAAATACCCGGATAATCTGGACCGCGTCCTGGATCTCACTCATATACACATCCCTCCCTTATCTGGATTTTTCTGCCGCCGCCCGGTCTTTACTGGCCGGGAGATTCTGTATCTGCATGGTTTGGTCTGCGGTTTCTTTACTGATTCCATGCTTTTCCAGGATATCTTCCAATAACCTGACCGCCTTTTCCCTTTCGTAGCACATATGTTGTAATTGAAAAATATAGTTTTCCATCTGTTCCGCGTTTCTGTCCGGGCATTTCGGCAGGCACTTTGCGTATGTTTCCAACAGTTCCTGCCTTTCGGCTGTTCCTATTTCTAGGATCGCTGTCTGGACGATCATTTCCTGCACATCGTCAAACGAATCCATATAAAGCGCTCCCCGGTAAAAGGCCTGCTTTTCTTCCGGGCTGAATGAATAATGTTCCTCTTCCAATTCTTCTAACAGAGTAAATATTTTCATAAGGTTATCCACAGACAACACTTCAGCCGCCTCCTTTCCGTTTTCTCATAAGCAGAAGGATCTCCCTTATCTTTTTGATCTTCTCCGGGGACGGGTCATTTTCTATGATGCTCCCAATCTCTTCGTCAGTCAGTCCGCTTTCCAGACATTTGCAGATTTCTTCCAACTGCTGCGGGGACAGGTCCGATTCCATGATCTTCCCGAAGATATCTTTTTTCTTCCCACGGTTCCAAGATGCCAGCCATGAAACCATGCGCCTCCTCAGCCGTTGAGGGTCTTCTGCTTCCCTGATGTCCAAGTTCTCTGTACCATCCGGCTGGATTCTAAGGGACGGTCTGCTCCTTGCATTTTCCTGCTGGCCCTGGGGCTGGTTTCCTGCCTGCGCCTCCGGTTTCTCTTCCAGTGCCGTTTCCAATTCGGTAATTCTTTTCTCCCGCATTGTCAGTTTCTGTTGAAGCTGCTGGATGGTCTGGTCCTTATACCGCAGGTTCTCATACAGATCCTGAAGCTCACGGTTCTTTTCCTCTACCACATGCTCCTTTACTAACGCCGATAATGTATCAAAACGTTCATTGCTTTCCCGGAACTGCCGGACAGATGTTTCCATAACCTCCATCAGCCCCTTCATATATTCCCGGACCGGATCCTCTTCTTCCCCTTTCCCCGGTTTGGATTGTATGCTTTCCTCCAACTGCCTGCGCATCTGCCGCATGTGGCTTGCCGGCATTTCCGCAGCGGCATAAGTCCTAACCTGTTCCATACTAAGTCCGTGGGTGATTCCCTCCACGATCTCCTTGATCTGGTATCTGTTAAACTGGTTTTCACAGAGAAAATCCAGCACTTCTACCGGGATCCCCTCCATCATGCCGGAGACCACCTCCCGCATGCAGGCCGCTTCCAGATTTCCCTGGACTACTTTCCGTATCTCCGGGATCTGCAGCCCATAATCCAGTGCCATTGCTACAATCTCCATCCGCTCCCCGTCCAGCACTTTCTTACAGCTTTCCAGATACCGCTGCTGCTCTACTGTCATTCCTGCCTCCTTTCGCTTTTCTGCCGTTTTGTCCTAACGGCTGGTTCTCCCAACCGGATTTTTTCCTTTCCCTGCCTGCACCCAAAATGCTGGGATTCCTTCCTGCTTGAAATGGACATTTAGTTTTCCCCCCTTTACCTGGATATCCCTCTGTCCGAAACCTTCTCCCCATCCATCGTTGTACTGGGCAGTGATATATTCACAGAATTCCTGCAGTTCGTCCGCTTCCAACTTTCCCTGGACCTGCAGCGTGGTACAGCCATATAAAATGCCGCCCACATTTTCTACGGATACGGCTACCTGCTTTACTTTCTCTTTGACTGATACGCTTCCATCGAAATATTCCATCAGGTTACAGACAGTTCCCTCTTCTAACCCGTTCTCCCTATCCACCGCTTCCTGGATGGCATCCTCATACCGCACAAGCTCCATCCCTGACAGTATGGTTCCGTCTTTATAAAACCCATTGTACTGTTTTGGCCTATCGTCTTGAAAAAAGATTCCAGTCAATGGGGTACGAATTTTAATTTCCATTTTTTCTAAAACCTCCGACTGCGTTTTACACTGCCCTGAATTGATTATATTTTTCTCCATTTTCACTTTCCTTACCGGTTCATGCCGCGCTTCTCTGATCTGTTCTCATCTTTGCGGCTCCTTTTATTTTGATCTTCTTCCATATGCTCCTGCCCTTTCTGCTCTTTTAGATTCTGTTCCTGCCCGCAGGCTTTCGCCTCCAGTCTCTTTGCAATCCGCCGCTCTTTCAATGCTGCCTTTCTCATCTTTTCCAAACCACTCCATTGTGTGATAAAATACTGTTCCAGTTTCCTGGCTTCATCAAGCGAAAATCCAAGCCCCGCAAGCTGTCCACAGATTTTCTGGTATTCCTGATAGGCTCCGGCAAACTCTGGATATCCCTCCTGATAAAGCCCTGCTTCCATTTCCCATCCCTCCAGTGCCTTCAGCAAAGAAAATACGGTCTGGTACTGCCCCCTTTCTTGGATTATCTCCTTTTTCCTGGATCTGATATTTTTCAGATATTCTTCTGCTTTTTCTAACGCACGGTGGATATCCCCCCTGTTTCGGATTCCCTGCTCCACCCAAAACAGATACTCTTCCTGCAGCCGTTTTAACGCCTGGCAGCTTGCTTTATATTCCTGTGTCCTGGGATTTTTATGGATTTTCCCGGTACGGTATTTTCTATAGAAGCATTCCCGTTGGTGCCGTGTCAGATGCCGGTTGCGGTAGGGGATAAAAATATAAAGGATCTCCGCTTGCTGTACCTGCGGCTTATCCACATACATCTGGCTGATATGGGTAGGTTCCGGCAGGTTATCCACATATTCCTCTTCTTTTCCACCGCTTTTTTTCTGCCCCCGTTTGGTTTTCACCTTTTCCATATCTAATGTGGATAACCCATATTCTTTACAGAGTCGGTTTACAAGCGGCTGTATACGGTGTTCCCATTCCCCTTTTGGGTAATCATATTTCTGGCCGTCAGTACACCGGACAGAGTTAAAAATGAGGTGCCCGTGTATGTGGGCGGTATCATTATGGACTGTATAGACCGCCTCAAAGCCATCCCCCAGGTATTCCTCCGTAAATTCCCGCATGATCTGGAATGCTTCTTCCTCTGTCACTTCACCTTCTTCAAAGGAAATGATAAAGTGGTATGCCTGTCTCTTGTCCAATTTTCCAAAATGCCGCTTGGTCTCCAACATCTGCGACAATGCGTTTTCCGGAACGCAGCCGCTCCCACTGATATAACAGCCTCCGCTGGTTTTCTTCGGATCCATGATATATTTCAATCCATTCGCCAGGTGCTTGGCCTTGTACCCGGATTTCGCCTGCTTCATATGTAGGACTTTTGTGATCGCCATAATCCTATAGCTTATCCAAAATCTGGTTCAACAGGTCTTTTACTTGTTTCATATATACATACAGCCGGTGTTTATCCACTTCGGAATATAGCCGGCTGTTATTATTGTGTACGATCTGATTAATATTCACCCCGATATGGTTTACTTCGTTATTCAGCCTCCGAAGTTCCTCCCGGACCTGCGGATGGTCCCTTGGCCGTTCCGTGAGCAGCATCCGCAGGAACCGGGATTCCGTTACCCCCATTTCAGCAGCGTCTTTTTGCAGCTTCTCATGCTCCGCCGCTGACAGCCGGATCTCCTTCCGGTATCTCATGGTTTCTTTTTTCGTAAGACCACTCCTTCCTTTTTGTTTTATCTGCCCGGCGTTTTCATTCAACTTTTCAAACACGCGCCGGAAGATTTCTGCCGGGAGGTTCGGACTGGCCCTGCCAGTCCTTTGCAAGATACGGATTTTGCCGTACAAAATCCATCTTGTCAGGGGCATGCCCCTAAAACCCCCTTAATTATGTCTTAAACAGGCTAATTTCTTGATACCATTTCCCGTTTTCTGGTATCAGCTTTCATTGCACCTGCTTAAAAAACTGGTATCAAAACAGCGTTTTTGATATCACTTTTCCACATTCTGTCAAAAGTGTTGATATCAATTGCCTGTTTCTGATATCAATTTTCCGTGACCCTTCCAAAATGTTGATATCAATTGCTTGTTTCTGATACCAGTCTTCCGCAGCTTTGTAAAATTGTTGGTATCAATTGCCCGTTTCTGATACCAACTTTCCACACACTTTCAAAAAAGCTGATATCAAATCCCCATTTCTGGTATCACTTTTCCACATCCATTTTGAAAATGTTGATACCAATTCCACGTTTCTGGTATCACTTTTTCACATCCGTTTTGAAGATATTGATATCAAATCCGTATTTCTGATACCGTCTTTTCACATACTTTCCGGTCACTTTCTCACATATCCCTCCAGACGTTCCAGCGCTTTCTCAAACGCACCGATTCCGCTGAAAAACGAGGACAGGCGCAGGTCATCAAACAAATATGGCATTGCCTGGTACAGTTCCCGGAAAATATAAAACAGTACATCCACAACGATTGAATTCCCAGCCTGCTTGTATAACTGACAGTCACTGATCCCTTCCCCCTTTGCTTTCTGAAAATCCTCATCCTCAAATCCCATCAGGCGAAAGCATTCTAACGGTGTGACCATGCGGATCCTTGACAGGGATTCTACCCTGACGATCCTTGGACTCGTTGTAATCGTTGGGCAGACCATTTCATTGTCTATCGCCCTTCCTTTTTTCAATGTATAGGGATAGGATATATTCACAAGCCCGCCGCACATACATTCTTTATAACCTTGTTTTGCGTTCTGCCGTATTAAAATAATATCTGTGTTTCGATCCCCCCTGTCTATACGTCTTTCCCTCCACTGCCGCAATACATTCCCATCCGTCTCATAAAAACTTCCCATTGTCCGCTTCTTTCCGTATCAGGACCAGGTAAATCCTTTCCCTGTTCTGCAGGATCCCGTAATGCCTGGCATTCAGCACAGCCCAGTATGTATTGTACCCGTACTCCCGGAGTTCTTCTTCAAACAGTTGGAATGTCTCACGGAATGGCCTGCTGGTAATGCTTTTCACATTTTCGTAAATCCCCCAAGTCGGTCTTACTCCCCGGATGACACGCAGCCATTCAGCCAGAAGCGAAGAGCGTGTCTTGTCTATCTTTTCAGAACCATATTTTTCACACTTTAGACGCCTGCTGTAATGGATCTGTAGGGGATTATATTGATACCCGCATTCCCGGCAGACCCATACAGCGCCTTTGCGTAGGCCGGCACTCGAAAAATCCTGGCAGGGTGAACCGCCGCAGATCATATTGAACCGTGGGATCGCATTTTCATCGACCTTCGTAATATCCCCCAGATTCCTCCTTTCATCTGTGCCATGGATCGCGCAATAACTTTTTGCCGCGTATTTATCAATTTCACAAAAATTTACCAAGTCATATTTCATTCCTCATTTTTCATGAGGTGTAGCTACACATTTTACCCGGGATTACTCACGATAACCTCCTTCTTTTCAGTCTTTTTCATTCGCAATACAGAAAACCAGCCGACGGCGGCTTTTCCGCATCCTATAGGATTAAGTTTCCGAGCTGCCACAGCTACAGACGTGGTCTCTTCTATTCTTTCATACCATCAACAATGAAATGCGTTTCCCACTACAAACGGTCAGTCGCTGTCAGCCAGCCTGACCTCCCCAGAATCCCTGTCATATACATACACGTCATCTGACAGCCATTCTTTTCCTGCCGGATGATGATGGTTGATCTCCTGTATCATCATCTGAAGGTTCTGGACTGTCGTACTTCCTTTGGGGATTGCCAGGCATTCATGCAGGCTTGCCGGAAGGATGTACAGGTCCGACCCGTAAATACGGCTGATCCTCTCCGTCGTTTCTTTGTCCAATATTCCGGCTGCTCCATATAAACGCAGTGAATTCGTAATGAGCACAATCTTTAAAGGATCCTCTTTCAGCCCCTCCCAGTCAGATTCCAAATCTTCTCCGGTACCTCCAAGAAGCAGCACATCCGTCATCTTCTTAAATGGCATGACATGGATCCCGCCCCGGTATGCCTGGTTACCCATTGCTACTGACAGGAGTTTTTCTTCATCCCATCCGCATTCTTCCATGTAGGACTTAGGGACAGTGCAGGAAATATTCATGCCGTCTACAGGTTCCGGGAGAATAAATTTAAAGATGATCTCCATATTCCCAAAAGCAATATGCGCCGTCTCCTCCAGTAGTTCCTCATTTCCTTTTCCGGGGATCAGTACCGGTACAATATTCTCGGGCACAGCCATCCGCTCCAATAGCTGCTGCTCCTGAAAAGATTCTTTCAACGCGGTAAAAGCCGCTTCAATAACCGCGTCCATTGTCCAGCCAGCCTGATAAGCCGCATAGTGGTCCATTGTATTGACAGGAATGCCTGCCAGTCCATCTTCCGGGTGGAAGACGATGTCGCCCCCTTCTTCTTTAAATGTTCCTTCATTGATAAATTCGCCTCCGTTCCATTCTTTTGCCGCGGCACTTACCTGTTCCCGCAGTTCTTCCTTAAATCTTTCAAAATCCATATTTTCCTGTCCTCCTGTTTCTTTTTGATCTATCAGTTTTTTCCTCCTGCTTTATTTCTTTACCGCATCTTTTGTACCTGTGGCTGCTTATGTAAAGCATTCTTATCCCGCTCCGTTTTCAGGAACTCATTGTAGTCTTTCCCCAATGGCGGCAGCCGGACAGATACCCCATAACCTGCCTGTGTGTATTTCTCCGCCAGCCTTTCCGCCGCTTTCCTGCCCGGGCCGTCATTGTCCAGGCAAAGACAGACCGTCCTGATATGTGGGTATTCTTCCAGGATTGTTTTCAGCGGGCCGTCAGACACCATCCCCAAAACAAGAATGCTTGTCTTATAATCCTGCCGGAGCTCCATATCTGACATAGCGTCGATTGCTGCCTCATAGACATAGAGTCCTTCACATTCCGGATTGACTATGTTGACTCCATACCGCTTGTCATTTCCCGGGACATCCCCTTTGAAGGGCTTCCCATAAGCATCCAATGTTCCCCGTTGGCTCGCGAACCGAATATTTCCGTTGACATCCCTGCCAAGAAATACGATGTTATGGTAGGGAAGGCTTTCATACATCAGCCCTTTTTCCAGCCAATAGCGTATGGTCTCCTTTGAAAGCCCACGCTGTTTCATCAGGTATCCGTAAAGTCTCCGGCTGTTTGGAGCCTTTTCGGGGAGAATCAAGGGTGTCCTATTGTCTCTTTCTGAAATATTACTTTCATAGCTTCTGTTTTCCAGCATAGTTCTGTCTGTCTTTGTATTTTCTGGAACCATTTGTGTGCCGCTTTTGCTTCTGCCGCGTCTGCCATATCCGGTAAAATCCAGCAGATATGATACCGCTTCTTTAAATGCCATCCCTTTGAAATACATGAGAAAATCAATGGTACTGCCGCCTACCCCCTTGCTGTAACGGTACCAGGTGGAACGGTTGAAGATCATCAAGGAATCCATCCCATCCACATAGTAGAATCTCCCTTTCTTTTTTAAGGGGACATTTATATCTGCCGCAAGGTCTACCAGATCTACCGTTTTCGCGGCCTGCAATTCTTCATCTGTGAACTTATACATGGCATTCCTCCCCGTATTTCATATCAAAATAACCCGACAGTTCCGGATGCCCTGCTTCAAATTCTTCCAGATATCGGACGCTGGAACTATTTTCCCCTTGGGAAATGCAGAACTCCCTCAGGCTTTTTTTCCGGTACTGGGCCGGTTGGTTACACCACCGGCTGATGACGGTATACATCCCCCGGTAAGGGGACTGCCAGCATTTCTCATACCGCATGATATAAGCAAGGCATCCGAAGCGCATCAGGATCTTCACCCGTTCCAAAGTGTTCCGGATATCCTCCGCCCAGAATCCAGATCCCCAGCCCCCTTTTCTGTCATATCCACAGAGTACATACAATTTCAGGCCATTTTTAACCTTTACGGTTTCCCGCAGCAGAGACAGCTTCCGTTCTATGGTTTCCCGGTCGGCAATGTCATCAAAAGCAAAGATCACATCCCCATCCAATTTTCCGGAAAACAGCCGTTCCATCTGCCGCCTCTGCATGATCCGCAGGTCGAGCCCCTGCCGGAACTGGAACCGTTTCCCACTTTCCAATACTTCATCGAGGATCCTTTCCCACTCCGCGCAGGCAAGGAAGTTGTCATCCAAAAAACACAGTTTTTTCCGCCCCACATCCATAAATTCCTTCAGTGGGCTTGCCCGGATAGACTTTGTGCTGTTCCTGTTTACACAGAAAGCACATTTCCGGAAACATCCCCTGGTCAGGAAACCGATAGAATAATCTGTATAAAACCGGTCCGATGCCTTTGCTTTCCCAGAATGGACACGGTTCTGGATAAACTCCTGGTATAGCCCATAATCCGGCATGTGGTGTTCTGCCTCTTCCGGCAATGGTTCCGCTTTGTCATAGAAAAATCCTGTACCGCCGCAGACCACGTTGTCCAGACAAAGGACTTCCTCCGGGACTACTGTATCCGTAAATACCTTTGATACATAAATGCGGTCATACGCCGTTACCATACCGGGATCAAGTACAAGTTCTGTATCATCTCCCCTGCTTTTATGGAAGCCGGACAGCTTCATGCAGGCAAGGTTTGGGAAGCTATGTCTGGAACCGCATAATAAATCCGCGTCCATAATCCCAATCCTCATATGCTTCTCCCCCTATTTCTTCTATTAATACCGCAGTTCCTCCTCTCGTTTATTTTTCTCTTCCCCCTTTCTCCAATAGCGTTTTCCCTATGCTATAAATCAAGGGCAGCAATAGAGCCGCCCTTACCCTTTGTTTACCTATCTTCTTTTTCCCCGCGGTTTTCTTCTGGCGTGCCGTCTCTTTCCCGTTCTTCTCGCCCGCATTGCCATCCAGGACAGGCATCCGCCGCCCGCAAAGATTCCCATCAGAGGAAGCAGCCACCTGGTCCTGTCACCTGTTTTTGGTGCATGATCCGGAGTTCCGGCATCCTCCTTTGTATTCTGGATTTCTTTCAATACTTCGATCACCGGGGTTCGCCCATCCTGATAGTCAAAGATAACCTCCCATTCCTCGTCCGGTTTCTGATATCCCTCCTTCGCTTTCGTCTCTTTCAGTACATAGACCGCGCCATTCTGAAACGCACCGTCTTCATATATACCGATAGGAAGCAGGCCGGATTCCGCGTTTCCCTCCTTGTCAGTGACAAGTACCGCAGCTTCCTCCCCAGACTCTTTTTCATACAGGGTAAACTCTACACCCTCTAGGGATTCGCCGTTTTCTGAATCTGTTTTTCGGATTTTCAACTGCCCCATGGCCCGTTCATCCTGCATCTCCACTTTTTGGATTTCTTCGGTCTCCTGTACGGTGAACTTGATATCTTCCGCTAATAAATATCCTTTTGCGGCAGCTTCCTCATGGAGCAGATAGTCTCCCGGCTCCAACGCATAGACCGTATGGGGAACTTTGCCGGATATCCATTCTTCCACCACATTTCCGTCTTTCATAATCTGCAGCTTCGCCCCCTCAATCTCCTGTCCGTCTGTCAAGTCGGTTTTACTAAATTCCGTGACCGTGGGGTCATTTACTGCTTCGCAGGACAGCCATATTATATTTTCTTCCGGCTCCTGATAATCCGCTTCAAAAGAATAGGTCTCCCCGCTGTCCAGATATCCCGGTTTCTTTTCCGTTTCTTTTGCGTAATATTTCCCATGCGGAAGATCCGATTGAAATACCAGTTTCCCGGTTTCGTCCGTTCTCGCGGTCTCAATCAACGCGTCCTTTTCTACAACGGTCTGTCCATCTGCGTCAAAAATTGCTTCCCCAGCGTATAGCCCAAATCCAACTCCGGCTATTGGCTCGCCTGTAGCGGAATCCTTTTTGGATATTTCAATGGAAATACACTGTCTTTCATTTGTCAGTTCCAGGTCCACATAATCAACAGCCTGTTTCTGGCCGTTATATGTGATCTCAAATTCCTGCTTCTCCCTGTCAAGGACATGGTTCTCCCCTGTTTTTTCTTCCACCACGTAATAGCTGCCCACCGGCAGGTTATTCAGCACCGCGGTTCCGTCTTCGCCTGTCACAATGGATGCCACCAGCGCGTCTTTCCTGTATTTCACGATACGGTTTCCATTTTCATCCGTCTGTCCGTCCGGTGTGTAAATTGTATTTCCTGCATAAACGGAGAATTTTACTCCCTCCAGGTCAGTCTCTTCATAGCGAAAAGCATAACCGGAAGTTTCTCCTATCGCCTCTTCCCCGGTAATCAGCCCGGAAACCCGGTTCACTACGGATACCGCCCCATTCCTGACCTTATTTAGGAATTGTGTTTCCACGTTTACCGCTTCTTTCAGCTTTTCACCTTTTTTATGCAGTCTCAGGCTTCCAACTGCCTCATTGTTACTCTGTTCCACCAGGACTGTATATGTCCCTGCCTCCACTTCCATCTGATGGGCAGTATCGGCATCCACAGTGACCAGAACCGGTGCAGCTTCCGCTTTCTGGTATTCTCCGCCCTCTGTGACTTCATTCAGCGGTACATCCCTTCCATCCGCTAACAGAGCGTCTTCAAAGCCCTGCTGTACATAATCTTTTGGTGCCTCCACTTCCTCAATCCGATAGGTACCGCTCTTAAGAAGTTCCGGCGTTACAAGGGAGCCATCTTCACTTGTATAGAATACGGATACTTTCTCTTTGTTCGGATAACGGACCTGCATTTCCACGTATTCTTTTTTGTCCACGTTATAAATCTTATAGGCTGCGCTGTTATCCACGACTTCTTTCTTTGTCTGCGCGTCTTTTTTCTTGATCTTGAGCAGGAACTGGAAGGGGCGGTCGTCCAGCACTCGCCATGCCTGGGGTTCCCGGCTGTCCTCCGATATATGCACAATAAATGGATCTATCTGGTGCAGGTTCTCCGGGACAGTCGATTCCATTACCACATAGTCCCCATATGGCAGTTCCGGGCTTTTCAGGTAGCCGTTCCGGTCTGTAAAAAGTTCCGGCACAGTCACCTTTTCCCCATCTTCATAATAAGATGCTGTCTCATCCCCGCTGAAATCATAATCCGTAAAATCTTCCGCGGAAAAGTGACTCCCATGTCCCGGCTTTAGGCTGCCATCCTTTACGCCTGCCAGGCTGCT